>MDSW01128761.1_pt1 | contig 22407 bp, 17 predicted proteins | sample 811171 | NCBI WGS metagenome assembly MDSW01 (sample SAMN05326641, study PRJNA326480) | marine metagenome | isolation source: seawater | place: Atlantic Ocean: North West | collected 2012 | reverse complement strand
TTCCAACCTTTTTGCTTGGTGCTTTAAGGTCAGATCCTGGATTTTCCTTTTCATAAGATCTGCGTCCTTTTGCGTTAAGTCCTCCTGACTTATTTTTTCCTGACTTTTTTGTCCAGGCTGCTCCTTCATTTACTTCGTTGCTGGGAACATCCAAGGATTCACTTACACCACTGTCCATATAATCAGCTACAGTATCAAGGTAATCTGTGGCACGGGTAATTTTAGATTGGACCCATGCCTCAAGGTCACCTTCGCCTTGAACGTGCTTATTTATTCTTTCAATTGCCGTCATAGATACAGATAATTCTCTACGAACCATGCTATATTCTGAATACTCGTTTAATTGAGTGCGGAGTTCTTTGAAAGATTTCATTAATATCAACCTTCAATAGTTACAGGTGAAGCGTAAATAAACCCATTATGATTACCAGCAGTTTGATTTTCTACAAGTCGCAACTGAATAGTCTCCCCATAACTAATCTCTACATAAGTTGGGGTGGCAGGGTTGTCAAGTACTGTGGCAGTTGCACGTTTTGCAATATAAATTGTTTCTGCTGGTTTGACGATAAGCTCGTAATAATTGAAAACCTCTACATTATTTTGTTGAGTAACATTATTTGCTTCTCCACTAGAAGCATCAATAGCATTAACTTCAATCACTCTTGCTACAATAGGAGCATCTGATTGGTTATCAATTTTAACCGTAGTTGCTCGAAGAATTTCTTTACTTGTTAATATTCCTGCACCATTTCCAGAAGGATACAGTGCATCAAGTGATGCAGAATCGATGGTTGTAATTTTTCCTAGTGGTCTTACAGTTTTCATTTTAGTATTCCTTGTTTATTCTTCGACCTTTCCACGCTTAAGCATTTTCTGCAAATCTGCAGTACTGCCTAAGAAGATAGCATTGTTAGTGACAGAAGAAGGGCCTTTTTTCTCTTCATCCTTATTTAGGTTTTTCATTTTCTGTTGCAAATCAATCAACTTATCAGACATATCTGCAACCTGCTTCATAGCATTGACTGCAACCTCAAATGCTCTAGGATGCCCAGACTCCTGAGCGACCTCTAGAGCGCCCTGTACTGCCTCCTGACCCTGCTCAATGAGTCTGTATAACTCTCCTCTACTATATTGATAATCTTTAGTGATATCAATGTTTTCTTCTTCCTTCACAATTTCTGTAGGTTTAGTCTCTTCAGAGACTTCTATATCAAAAATTTCTTCCATGTTATTTTCAAACTTTGTCATAAGATTTCAATCCCTTCATTGAATCCAAAGTCATCATCTGGATTGAGTAACAGTGAATCAGCAGCATCGACAACACTATCTGCATTGAGGTCTGTCTTTGCTTCTGGTTGAGCGGTATATCGCATAGTCCTTTTATGTTGGTCTAAGTTACCAACAGCAGCCTCAACAATACTCTTGCGAATAAGATCTGCGTTGACAAGAGGTCCATATAGATATGTCTTAGCAGTAAATCCCATAGTGTAAATAATACTTCTTCTGGTCATGAAGTCATCTTCATAATCATCTTCATAATCAATGGAGTTAAGGACATATGCAATGTCTCTTTTTTCCTCCATCTCAGGAATCATATTTATTGTTACTGTAAACGCTGGTTGAAAAAATGGAAGAATCTGCTCAATAATCTGAAGAGCATCATCTTGCGACTTTGCAATAATACCTAATTCAAATCCAATATTATATGGCACAGGCATATATTGCTTCTTAGCAGTAGCAGCAGACCCATTTTCCTTCAGGTAATATTGAATAGGACTCGTCTTTCTAGAAGGGTCGTAATCCATATTAGTCATCTCAAATGAGATTCTAGGAAGCGTAATAGCAACCTTGCGACCTACCTCAGGATTCTGCTCAAGGCGAGCAAGAAACTTATTCTTTGGTCCATAAGCAACTGCTACTTTTTGACGCTCAATTTCAACATTCGTTTCTGGGTCTAATTTAATGACCTGAATGTTGTTAAACAGAGTGCCGAAAGCAACTACAGTTTTTTTAATACATGAATGGTAAAAATGATTCCCTAACATCAGAAGCTATCCGTTTTGTTTCCATACTCACCGAATGGGTTTCCTTCGGTCCAATCAATAATATCGTCGCCAAAATCTTCAAGGTATTGATTTTGAGAGAAGTCATTATTTTCAAGATCGATATCAATAGTAGAGAAGGATTCTACTTCCCATGTAGCAGCAGTGGTTTGACCAATGATGTTAGCATCTTCTACTAAATCTCCATTTATATAGGTAAGTTTTAACTCTTTTGTAGTAGGGTCCCAGGCAGCAACAGTTGCTTCTACCACTACGTTATTGCCAGCAGTATCAACATACAACTGTCTTACCTTTTCCATAACATCAAAATTACCAGTGCCGCCGTCTTTAAAGTATACGGGGAATTCATATGCATTTTGACTTTCCTTACCAATACTATCAAGGTTGATATTACCAGTCTCAAAGATAGCATTGCCTGCCTCGTAGATTTCAGCAGTCATAGTGAAGTAATAAATTTTTCCTAACTGATAGAAAGGAGATTCTCTTTCAACAAATTTAATTTCATAAAAATCGTTTGTTAAAGGATAATAAAGTAAGTCTCCTTCATTTGGTCTTGCAGGAATAGTAAGAGTCAATGACCTTGCCATAACATCTTCCCATCTTCTCTGTGATACAACGAAAGTAATTTCATCAGTAACACGAAGACCAAACTTAGAAATAAATTCTGATTGAGCACCAAAACCTTCTACGTTTACAAGATACATCTCTACGAGATATGCTTCTTTAAACTTAGACATTACAACATCTTGCAGTGCTCTATCAATGAGCATCTGTCTAGGAATATAAAAAACTTCAGCACCAAATAACTTTAGTTGCTCATCAACTAAATCTTGGACAAGTCTTTGCTCAGGGGTGATTCCACCATGCTGAGGAAAGTATACACTTTTAGCCATATCAACCGATTGCGTCTAGTGGTGGTAATTCGTAATCTGAAATCATCTTCGCTTCGATTTCATCTAACTCTCTCTGTCCATCAGAGAATAACTTTTCTCCATTAAGTGATACAGCACCAGGAAGTTGAATGCCATTAAACTTAATTAAATTTTGACCCCACTGTCTCTTGATGAGTGAAGTTAGATATCTTTTTAAAAAGAAATCATTAAAGATTGCTGTGTGGTCTGATGGGTTTAATGCACGATAACACTCAACAATGATGTATCGGTCATCATTCATATTCTTTGCTTCATAATCAATGTAGAGTCTATTCTGCCTTTTGGTGTATCTAAGTTGAATAAATGCACCAGTATTTAATACCATATCTAGAGTTTCTAGATACGATTTGGTCATATAATAGTTTAGAATATCTAATGACCCGAATGCATATAAGTCATTCAAAAACATTTGATATTCGATGCCAAACAAGTCTCCACGAATACTACTAGCAACAAAAGAAAATAATCTTTCAACACCGATAACATGCTCGGGCATTTCAATATAGTTATTTCTCTCTTCCCACACATCTCCATTTGGAGCAGTGGTATTAGTGTTACTCTCTTGGAAACGAGTTACATCTGCAGGAGTAATTTTGTGCTTGAGAAACATTTTCTCAACACCATCAAAATGCCTTTCGTTAAAATACTGCAGTGCTTCATCTACCAAGTCTTCTACTTGGTCTTCGTCTACGTTAATTTCTAGCACTGGAGCACCCAGTCTACGAAGGCAGTAATCAATTAATTCTTGCCTTGTAGCAGGTTTGGATTTAGACATGAATACAAAGAGACCCTTCTTATCTATTTATCTGTATGAATATTAGTCTTTAAATAATCATGTAACGTAGGACATTTCATAGCTTTATTCAAATTTTTAGAATACCAATATTCCCACGATTCACTATTTTGCTCAATCAAAAATTCATAATCAGTATTTGGATTAGTTATCTTCATTAAATCTATATCTAATTTTGTTATGAAATTGTAATTCATTCCTGCAGCAATAGGAAGATTTCCGCTAGTTGAATCTGCAGGACATCTTTTATCATTATTTTTTGCCCAGTGAATTTGTCCAACAGCATTGGTTGGTCTAGTAATTCTAGAAACTAAATCGTTAGTCATTCTATTTTTTTGCCGAGTGACATCTTTCCAATATAATGTATCATCTCTATTTGATAAAGCATAATGTATAGCAACAAACTCAGCAAATTCATAAAACATTTCTTTAGTAGAAGTGTTATATGTATCTACATCAAACTGGGTGTATACATCACTACGTTGTAGAGTACGCATTAATTTAATTAAAAACTCATGAACTGTAAATAATCCATTACTTTCTAAAGGTTCCACAAATCCTGCTGCTAATCCAATGCCAACAACATTTTTTACCCACGTTCTATCATGAATACCAACCCGCATAGTTATGGGTCTAAATGTCATTGCATCCACTTGCTCTCTAGTCCTAGGAATAATAACTTTATCTGACATTAGATATTGTTTAAATTCTTCTAATGCTTCTTCGTCACTAATAAATTTATCTGAGTAAACATATCCCGTGCCAATTCTAGACCACAATGGAATATTCCAGCACCATCCATTTGATATTGCAGTGCTATTAGTAAAACACTCTAATTCTTTTTCTCTATCAATATATGGAAGATGTGTTGCCCATGCTTTGTTATTTGGCAAAATGTCATTGAAAGAAATAAATTCTTCTTTTAATGTTTGAGATAACAATAAACTCTTAAAACCTGTGCAATCAATATATAAATCTGCTTTATGTGTAGCACCACTTTTAAGAATTAGATAATCGATACCATCTTCATTGACAATTACATTATCAACGGTATCTTGGATAAGATTAACACCTCTAGGTAAACAATAATTTTTTTTCAATACTTGTCCAAATTTAGTTGCATCAAAATGATATGCTGTATCCCATTTAAAATTAAACGGATACCACTCCAAATCATTTGTAATTCTATTGTTTTCAATTAGAGGCATTGAATTATAATGCACTCTAGCATACTCTTGTACAGGTGTTTCTGGTTTTAATGCTTTTTTAAAAAACCATGTATTTAAATGGTCAAAATTATCTCCAATTAATTTTCTTTCTCCGAATGGATAATGAAATCCACCTGCATCTTTTTTATAAAAATCTGTAAATTTGATGCTCATTTTATATGAGGCATCAGTTTCTTTCATAAAATCTTTATCTTCTATACCAAGAAGAGACATCCATATATTAATTTGTCCTAGTGTGCTTTCTCCAACACCCACAATTGGGTAATCAGGACTCTCGATAATTGAAATATTTTTATCAGGAAAAAACCTAGCAAAAGTGGCGGCAGTCATCCAACCAGATGAACCACCGCCAACGATAGTAATATTCTCAAAAGAATAAGACATAATGTAAATTTATTGTTTCAACTATTTATTAGATTGTCGTTCCGTCTCCTTTTACTCTGACGATACATTCTCCACTTCCACCTCTTCCTCCAGCATTTTCTGGAGAGTGATGACCACATCCACCGCCACCACCTTGTCTATCAGTACCACTAATACCAGCATTGTGATGCCATTGAGTGCCTCTACCGCCGCCATAACTGCCACCTGAAGAAGGAGGATAATATCCCCATCCATAATGGGTGCCGCCACCGCCGCCGCCTGAATATCCTCTACCTAACACGACCCTACCAGCTCCGCCTTGGGAATACCCATTTCCACCAGCTCCGCCTCCGCCTGCACCAATATATGTCGGGGTTTCATTTTTCTGCCCACCACGGTTTCCATAGTGAGATGCACCAGGATTTGTTGGATTAGTAGCAGGTCCACCAGAGTAGTAACCACCCCAATGAGCGTTAGAACCGCCACCAGATCCACCAGGTTGTCCAGGTTCACCTGACCACCTGCCACCACGACCTCCACCATCACAACGTAAAGTGCCGAAAGTAGAATCATTTCCTTTCACACCATATGCACCATGACTTGCGCCGCCATTGCCACCACCACCGACAGTAATATTAATATCAGTAGTAGTGGATAGTGTGAAAGCAGGGTGATATAATATTCCGCCTCCACCGCCACCGCCGCCGATGCCGCCTGGAGCACCACCACCGCCTGCAACAAGACATACTTGTACATTTACTGGGACAGGTGGTGCTGTCAAAGTATAACTTATATCAGCTTGTGATGCATTATAATCACCACCACTAGTACCCTGAAATACTCTTTCATAAACTGCGGACGGTTGCCCACTCGTCCCGCTTATCAGATTAAACGAGTTATCAGTAATCCAATCAGCGATACTACCTCCTCCTCCACCAAATCCTCCAAAAGATTTGCTTCCTGTAAAACTTCCTAAAAATGGCATTTTAATTTCCTCCTGTTATATTATATATTAAATCAACCGAAGGTTGTAGCAGCGGAATAAACATTCCATGTACTGCCGTCGTATACCATTGAGATAGACCAGATATCATGTTGACTTGCATTTCCAGTTGGGGCGCTGGCACCTGCCCACTTAATAGTGTAAGAGCTGCCATTGATACCGAAAGAGTTGTTAACTTTACGTGGGCTTCCACTTTGAGAAACAACTGTCGCAATCGTGTATGCTCTCGGCACTCCTGATGCAACAGGGACATTGCTGACATTAATTGTGATGTCACCAGCAAGTGATGGGTGATAGTAAACACCTTGAGAAGCAAAGTCGTATGTTACGTTTCCAGACTCACCAGAAGTCCTTACGTTAACTCTTTCCTGGACTCCAGCAAAACCAGAGACTCCACTAACTTGTAGTCCATTCAATTCACCAACACTAGTTAGTGAAGAGTTAACAACACCACTACCAAGAGTGCTCTGTGATATGGCTTGGACACCACCGATTTGTAGACCGTTTCCACCAACGTTGAGAGCATCAGATAGATTCCATCTGGTGTTACCGTTATCATACTTAAGTTGTCTACCCGATGTGCCAACTACAATACCAGCACCGTCTGCAGATGCAGCATCAGCAGCACCGCTACCAATGATAATCTCCTTATCGGTGATTTCTAAATTGGTTGAGTTAACAGTGGTTGTTGTGCCTGCAATACTTAGGTTACCAGCAGCAGTGATATTACCTGCTTTGTCAACAGCAAACTTGGTGCTTCCACCAACATCTGCTTTGATTAGATTGGATGTACTCTGGGAGCTGGTATCAGTAACATCAACGTCAATTGCATTGAAGACAGTAGAAGATTCATTCCAGGTAGGACGTGTCTTCGTGTTACCAACAATGTCTAAGTCAGTAGTAATTTTCTGCTTTCTTTCACATGTAATAGCACCAGTTGCAGGAGAAACTGCAGTACCAGGCATTGTATAAGTAAACTGATTATTTGCAGTATCAATACTCTGGACAATAAATAATCCGTTGTAATTTGCTTGGTTTGCGCCTTCAATAATAACTTCATCACCTTGGAAAACGTTATTCGCTACGAATGATGTTACAGTTGCAGTTGTGCCAGATGACTCTAAAGTATTAACACCCACCAGTTGTGCAGATCTTCCGATACCGCCACCAGTTTGTGCGTCAACATATGACTTAACTGCTAACTGAGTAGGACATGCAGTATCTCTAGCGAAGTCACCACCAAGAGTTGGGTCTACAGAGAATTCATTAATCGATGCTCCCAACTGAGCACCAATGGTGCCTAGTCGTAGTGAAGCAAGACCGCTTAAGTCGAATGCGTTAGCATCTAGTGTTGCACTACCAGTTGCTTGCTCAACCTTGAAGAAATCGCCAACACGGAAGTTACCATCTTGGTCAGTGGAGACATAGTATACACGACCTGGGTAGTCTTCATAAACCTCTGTAAGTTGGTTTGCATCTTGTAGAGGTTGATCGGGCCAGTTTGTAGTTGTCTTGGTGCCTGTGCCGACAAGTAGGAAGTCATGAGAGGTGAGTCTAACCTGTGAATAGTTTAGACGCATCTCGAAGGACTGACCACTTGCTGCAGCAGTTGTTTTGGGTTGTGAGAATGTAACCGTTGCTTGTCCAACTAAAGCGGAGTTAACAGCAGTAATTCTTAAGAATTCATTCTCAATTTTGATGATATCATTAGCATCGAAACTAGCGATAGAGAATACAGGTAGAGAATTTACTGCTGTATCGATATCACCTTTAAGTGTGGTTGCTGCCGATGTCTTAGTTACATAGTAAACAACGCTACCGTCAGCATGCTCTGCTGCACTAGTACCTTCGGACCCTCTAGTAACCGTTACACCAAGACCAGCGTTAATTGCACTGATTTCACACATCTCATTACCGAGAAGAATGAAATTACCTGCACCAGCAGACATACCAGATAGAATAGAAGTATCCTGGAAGGTGATGTCAGTGGTTGAGCTGTCTAAAGCCTGTGTGCCTGCTCTGTCCAATCTAGTTGTAGTAGAAGAGACATTATAGAGGTCAACGTCAGTACCACCAGTATGTACTGCTTTTGTGCTACCACCACTGCTGCTCTGTAGGTAAACCTTAGATCCACCTTGGTTGACAGCAGGACTGATGTCATTTAAACCTGGTTGTGAGTATGAGAATGTTGTGCCGTCGATAAGAGAAATTGTTTCTCTTTCAAAAGCGCCACTACCATATGCTTGATAAATTGGGTTTGCAAGCACAACAATTACTTCATCTCCAGAAGTTAAACCGTGCGAAGAAGATGTTACAATAGTTACAGTATCGCTAGAATATGCAATGCTCTGAATTTCAACACCAGTTGGTGCTGCACCAGGATTGTCGTATCTACGGAGAGTATCTAGTGAGAGGTTTTGAGCAGTTGATGGGTCAACAACTTCAGCAACAACGAAGAATCCAGTGTCATCATACTGTGACGATCCAGCAACATTCAGGAAGTTTGTTGAAGAGTTTGGTCTTGGTAGGACTGCTTGTCCTGCTGAAACAGGTAGGTTATCCATGGTAAAGATTTTACCAGAGATGCCTACAAGTGCTGCTGCAACATCTGTTGTGCCTGTAGCGCCTGACCCAACAACGGTGCCTGAAGAGACACCTTGAATTGGAAGACCGTTTGCAAACGTGCCCGTAATAGGCTCGATTAGTAGATACTCGTCTTGGACATATAGGACCAATGCAAGAGCATAGTTTGCGTTGCTTGTAGAGTAATCAATGTTGCCAGCTCCGTCATCTTCGCCTTGAACAACTTGCTCAAGTTTCTTGAATAGGACTGAATTCTCATCATAAAGGAAATTGAGTCTCTGACCTCTAACAGTACCTGTAAGTGCGGTCTCCGTTGGGTCGGTACCTGACGATACACAACCATATTCACCATAAGAGTTGTTACCAGCAACAGAGCGGATTCTACCACCACCTGTGCAAGTGTAACCAATGTGTGCGTAATAGGTGAAGGAAGAAACGATTTCAGCGTTACCTAGGTCCTTACACCAGAAACCTACACCACCATCTTGGAATTGCGTGAAGGAGTCAAACAGCATAGAGCCGTTGGAGGTGACAGAGTAAATACTCTTATCAATAACACAACCAACACCACCACCACTGTTTGAATCAGATGATCCAGGGCGACCAGAGAATGCGGAGCATTGTGTAATGTAAGGAGACTTGCCAGTAATTGCATCATTAGGATGTAAACGCAAGAAGACACCACGGATAGTTGCTTGTGTAATATCCCAAGAATTATTTGCACCAACTGCAGGAGTGAAACCTTCCATACCGACCATAACAAGGTCTTTTAGAGTTACGGACTCAGATAAGAAGAACATCGTAGAGAATCTATTCTCTACAGGTGTTGCATCAGCTGACTGTGTATTAGGATCTGGTTTGATAATCGTAGCACGGAGATTATCACCAACAATGGAAACGTGTGGAGTCGTGATAAGAGGTAGTTGCTCTTCGTAAGTACCTGACTTAACAAAGATAGTTACAAGGTTAGTAGTAGTACCTGTGCCTGCGGTTTGAGCGAGAGCATATCGAAGAGTTCTCCAAGGCTTGGAAATATTCTTACCAAAATCAGGGTCGTCTGTGCCATCAGTTGTAACGTAGTAAACGTTAGCACAATAGTTGTTTCTTTCCCATGCAGGAAGACCTGCATCGTCAACTGTTAGAATATCACCTTGTGATCCGATAGCAAGGTTGACATTTGCGCCGCCGTTGTTGCGGAATAAGAGGTCACCAGGGTTTGCTAGAGTTAGGGTAGACTCACCTTGTGCAAGTGCCTGCCAGTTTGTGCCACTAGTATTGGTTTGGTCCGCAACAGGGTCAAGATTGATGTTTTGAGCAGTTAGACATACCCAAGATGCTGATGTTGAGGAAACAACATCATTGATTTGATATGTATTGGCCGAACTCCAAGGACCTCTCCAGTTGAGACCTCTGCTAACTAATTCCCATGCAGATGTGTCAGTAGGATATACACCAGCGTTACCAGTGACAATCTTAACAAAAGTGTTACCACCAAACTGAACTACATCACCTGGGACGTATTCTGTTGCATTATCATACTCACCCTTAACATCAAAACCAGTGGTTAGGATATCCCAAGCAGAGGTATTTGAATTTGGTTGAAGGTTAGTGTGGATTGTTAATGCTACATAGGTGTAACCACCAAAGTTAACAATATCTCCAGGTTGATATTCAATAGCATTAGACCAAGAATCTTCAAACTTAAGAGATTCTAGGTATAAGTCATACTTAGATTCGTCGAAACTAATTCCAGATGTATGTGCAACATCACAAAGATATAGACTATTGCCATATCTTACAATATCGTTGATTTTGTAATAAACACCGTTAGACCAAGCACCTTTGTATTCAACACTACTTACATATAGTGTCCAGTTAACTTGAGACGAGTAGAATAAATCTTCGCTAGCTGGTGATGTGTGGTTTGATACACAGAGATATTGGTTAGCGCCGAAGCTGACGATATCATTAACAGCATAGAAAGTGTTTGCTGTCCAAGCACCCATCATTCTGGTGCCAGGGACATGTAACTGCCATCTTGGTGTTGCAATATCATAATCAGTGGAATTCCACTGAGTCTCGTCAGAGGCGGAGGTGTGATTGACGACAGCAACGTAAGTGTTACCTTTAAAGGCAACAATATCGTCAATGACGTAAGCGGTAGATGCTTGCCAATCTCCTCTCCAGTTGAATTTTAGTCTACCTAATCTGAAATCAGCCATTTTTTATATTTCCTATGAGTCCGTGGTGATGAATAAAAGACGTTTGTGCCGTTGGGCAGTTATGTAGGTCCTGCGTTATAATCGTAGGTCCCAAATCTGGCAACAAAATAACCTTCGTCATCGATGAAGTAGGTTATCTTTCTTGCTTCAAACTTATACTGTTGATATTTATCAATGTTTTCATTATTACTATAAGATTTAACTGTATCCTCAATTCGGATAGTTAGGTCAGTAACATCATTGATTTTAGATGAGGCAACTGTTACAGTTTCGTTGGGAGAAAATGAAGCACCACCAGAATGGATTTGGAAATTACTGATTAATCCTGCACCGTCTCTGGTGATAAGTAAATTTAATCCAGCACCTGGCACTTGGTTGGGCTCACCATCTCCATCTCCATTACCAACTAATCCAGTTACAGTGTAAGTAACATTTGCATCGGTATCGTTTGGGATACCTCCAGAAATAAAGGAGACAGATTTTACTGCACCAACTTCAACAACATTATTCCATGCATCCATGAAATCTGTCTGACCTGTGCCATCGGTGTTAAAAACATCGATTACTTCATTGTCAGAAGTATTTGTCTTAGTATAGTTAAGCATTCCGTCAGCATCGCGACGGAGAGCATGAAAATAGAAGCGATTCGATTGGTTAAAATAGGAATACATTCCACCTCCACTACTCGAACTTCCATCCATGCCTGATTCACTTAGGTATAGCGCCATTTAAACCCCAACAAGAGTATTCTAGAATCAATTTTATTTATATCGTCACATGTATTTATAATATCTGAGGTTTTTGGTTAAGCGTATACTTTCCAGAGAGTACCTGTCCAGACAATGAGTACTTCTACTCCAGCTACGTCTAGAATATAAGGAGAATCTAAATCTCCCGTTTTATCTTGGAATGTTTTACCAGTCCCTGCATCTAAAATTACGTTATATGCATCCCAGCTGTTTTTCATGTCAGCAAACGTAATCGTGTTACCGATGTTTGGCGAAGTTGGTAATACAACCGTAATATCATTTGTATTAGTATTAGTATCAACTAGATACCTACCTGCAACCTGCGCGGTAAAGTCCCCAGTCTCTACAGCAAAACTTGCACCAGCAGCAATGTTGTTACTACCTCTAACAACTAGGTCACCCTTAATTTCGACAACACCAGTAACACCATCATCATTATTTGGGTCTAATACCATGTCACCTGTAGACTTAACTCTATTTGCTAATAGAGTATTCATGGTGAAGTCACCAGTGTCTTCAAGAATAACTGGTGTTACCGAATTGGCAAACATGTTGATGGTGTTGACCTTGCCCCAAGCAAGAGTGCCTGATCCATCAGTGATGAGCATTTCATCTGCTGCCCCATCATCAATAGGGAATGTTAATTCATAGTCCCCTGTTAAAGCATTTGGAGCTTTGATAGACACATAACGTAATGTTCCTGTGCCTGTGCTAAGTTTTACGGAATTGTTGTTTTCAACAATCAGTCCGTTTTTTACTGTAAATTCCTTATTGTATACTGCCACGGTTCACTCTCCCCGTTTATAGTGTGTATTTAATATTTATCTGTATATCCTTGTTACTTGAATTCTAAAATCATTATCACTATTAGCGACACTGGTTGTAAAATTAGTAAGAATATTTCCACTATTAGATGCTGCGCCAACTTCAAATAATTCACTGGCACTGTCTGTATAAAGACCGTTAGACTCTGTGATGTATCTATCGCCAGAAGAAGTTGCCATTATAGTAACTTTAGAATATTGTTGCTCTCCTGCAGTTGCATTGACACATGAAATTAAATATTCACAAGCAGCATATGTGGTATAAGACCAAGTATCCAAAGTATATGTATTTGCACTGAGATTATTAAGGTGAATGATATCAACTTCCGAAACATTTACAGAATTGGCAGAATCTCTATAGATAGTTTTGTCTGCCTGAGATTCTCCAGTAATATAAACACCATCTGTTGTGGTTGAAAACTTCTCTGCATCGTCATAATAAAGAGATACTGCATTATCAGTATTGAATCGCGCCTTAACTTCTGTACCAGCAGAATTCAAGACTGTAATATCATCACCCCAGATGTTGAGGTTGCCCGTACCTTTTTCTCTAATGTTAGAAGTGGTGCCAGTATGATAGATTTGAAGATCTGGATTAACACTATCTCCAAAATTTATCCCAGCTCCATCAGGAAAAGCTATAGCAGAGTTGAATGTAGAAGCATTAGTTACTTCTAATGTATCTAAAGTAGTAGCACCAGAAACATCCAAAGATGTTAGTGTGCCAACCGAAGTTAGAGAAGACCCAGTAACACCACTACCAAGAGAAGTAGCACCAATTACTGTGCTTCCTGCAATCTTATATGTTTTACCTGTAGCAAGATTCCAACTCTCAGATGATGTCCAAGAAGTATTTGCTAGGTCATATGTTAATGATACACCTGAAGTGCCGATGTTAAATCCTGCGCCATCAGCACCTTGTGTGGTGGTAGCACCATCACCAATGACAATCAGTTTATCTGTTACCTCTAAATTGGTTGTAGAAATAGTAGTTGTGGACCCAGTAACATTTAAGTTACCAGCAATCGTTACAGTAGTGCCATCGTCTGTGATAGCAGAATCTACAAATTGAGTATTAGTATCGTCCCATCTTTGAACAGTATTGTTTGAGAAATTAGGAGAATTCTTGAGACGTAAAGTTACATCAGTGCCACCATCAAACTGACTCAATCCACCAGAGTCTTCTAGACCTTCGCTGATGAATAGAGTTGCTTCAATTTCTGCTTCGATGGTAATATCTGCGGTGCCATCGAAAGAAACACCGTTAATAGTCCTTGCTGTTTCTAACGCAGTAGTAGTATCTGCATTACCTGTAAGTGCTCCAGTAAATTCCTGGGAATGCACATTCAGAAATTTAAATCCACTAGACCCAAGATTGTAGGTAGTATTTAGTGTGGGTAAGACAGTTGCACCAAAAGTTGCATTAGTAAAATCTTGTCTAGCAATTTCATATCCACCAGCAGATACACCATCATGCAACCTAAGAGAATAATTGCTGAGATTTACTGACAACTCACCTTCAGAGCCAGTAAAAGCATTATTTTGGGTTGCTGTGCCCCTTCTAAATTGTACCTGAGTTGCCATTACTTATACCTATAATATTTCTAAACTGTTCCTAAATCAACTAATAATAATGTGCCGATAGGTCCCATAGTATCCCATGAAGGAATAGTAGAGACACCAAAAGCGTCAGTAGTATTTGCTAGTGGGTCGTTGGGGTCCGCCCCAGCATTATAATCTCCAGTTGGAAACAACTGAAGACCTGGCATTTGAATCCACTGGACACCAGATCCAGTAGATGCCAGAACATAACCAGATGCCCCAGTGCTACCATTAGCAGTGAGGGTACCGACCAATTTAAGGTCTTCGGCAGTTACGTTATATCCATCCCATGATAGGTTTGGAGATGCACCGTAAGCGCCGTTATCATTGAATTGAAATTCACCGTTGCTGCCTGCAAGCGAAGTAGCAGATCCAACATCGATGATTGTTTCAACACTATTTAATGACTTCTTTAGGAATAGCTTACCATCGCTGGTATTAATAGCTAATTCGCCCAGATCAAGCTGTGTCGTAGTGGGCACACGCCCAGTTACAGCAGTACGTTTAATTCTAATCTGTGGCGATGCCATATGGCTCCTCTCAAATAGTGCTATTTAGCGTGAGGTGACTTTATGTAAAGTCTTCTTGGGCAGTATTTACTGCTTGCTTCTTTTTTGTAACAGGGGTCTTCTTTTCTTCTAACTGAGTAATTTGTTCCTGTAAGGAGCTTACTTTCTGTGCTAGAAGATTGCCTCTGGTCTCAAATAAGATGTTTTGATGAATCAGGTCTGCCATTCTTTTCTGGTAGACCTGTACGAGTGAAGAATAATCAATTTCAATATCATTCATAATTTTTTTCCTTTAATTATCAGAATGAGCCGCCATCTACGAGTGTATTTACTAACTCGAATGTGCCACTGTTATTTTGTAGGACTTGGTTGGTTGGAGTACCGAAGTCTCCCATCCATAGACCACCGACTTGGACATCAGCAAGACCGCCAGTTAACTGAGGGCCAGTTGATTCTGATGCATCAGCAACAAAAATGAAACCAGTATTGCCGTCCCAGAAAGCAGCAGATGTTTTAGCAGCAGTGCCATTGTGATAATGGAATCTGAAACCGAGGTCATTTGTTGTGGCTGAAGCAGGAGCAGCACCATTAACAGTGCCTAATTCCAATACAGCATCATCGACAACAACATTTGTTGTTGAAACAGTTGTAGTACTACCACTAACAGTTAAGTCACCATTGATAACGAAGTTGCCAGCAGCAGTTGCATTTGCAGCAGACAAGGTGAAAACCGTAGCTCCTGTGCTAGATTTGATATCATTACCAGTAACTGTTAAGTCACCAGTAGTTACCAAATCACCACCAGTAGTAACAGTTGTGCCACTATAAGTAATAGGAGCATCAGTTAGTTGACCATTGCCATCATCCCATCCTGTAACAGTATTATCGGTTAGATTACCAGCATTCTTAATTTCAACATCATCAGCGTTAACTGTGATACCTGTGCCAGCACCAATTCCTAGGTCAACTGTTTGACCTTCGCCTGCAGATGAGCTCTTAGTAAGACCAGCGCCAGCAGTTACATCTTCAACATAGTTGCCAGTGGTATCAGTGCCAAGAGCAACAGAATCAGCAACGATAGTTGCAGTTAGAGTCGCATTGGCGAGGTCGGTAATATTTACACTACCAGATAGGTCACCACCAAGTGTAATGGTGAAATCAGCAACGTCGAAATCTATTTTGCCATTGGCGTCATCATATGCAACTGTAATACCAGATTCACTATTGCTACTGACCATAGCGCCAGCAATATCCTGAATTCTCTCTTCATTGACAGTAACAGCACCAGAAGATACAGTGAAGTCAGTCGAGTCAAATGATGCAACACCAGCATTAGTACTTGTTGCTAACTCGGCAGCAATAGTAATCTGGTTGTCTGATACGCTAGTATCAATACCCTCACCACCAGTGAAGGTTAATGTTTCTCCAGTATTGTAAGTATCGTTTGCACCAGAGTCAGCAGCAAGAGTAATTGCAGAAGATGCGGGTTCTTCAAACGTTAAATTACCACTACCATCTGTTGTTAAAAGATATCCATTGCTACCATCAGCAGCAGGTAATTTGAATACAACGTTTGATGCTACATCAGGTGCTGCAAGACTTACGCTACCACCGCCACTGCCATCAGTGCGGGAATAGAGTTTAACTGCATGACCTGTTGTAGTTGTCTCTTTAACCCAATAACGGGCAGAGCCTAAAAACTTATTATTGCCAGATGTGCCATCAAGACCAAGATATAGATTAAATTCATCATTAACGAAAGCGGGCTCACCTGCGGCGAGAGCGGGCAAATTTGCCTCCGCGCCTCTCTTAAATCTAATTTGTGGTGCCGCCATTTATTTTTCCTATGGTGTACAGAATTCTAGTATTATTTATAGATTAGAAAGACCCAGCATCAACATCGATAAGGTTATCCAAATCAGTATCGAGAGTATCGATAAAGTCTTGTGGAAGTCCTGGTTGATTCGGTGCGGTTGCATCTGCCGCTGCTGAAAGAACAGCGTCTGGGTTGACGAAGGCATATTTTTGTTGGCCAGCGTCCCATACCATTACATATTTGTCAGTTGTATTTCCTGCTTTGTCAAGAGCAGAGGTATCGACATTACCCAAATCTTCGATAGTTTGTGCCACGAGCTGTGTTGTTTGGATGTTGAAATTTGAATCTACTTGATTATTTAATGCAGAATCTAAACTAACGGTTGTCTGATTATCAAAAGATAAAACAACTTGATATTCTTCTGCCATCAGGTAACTCCAGGTGTGATAGTAACTTGACCTTCAACTACTCTACGTTTTGCACCACCAACTGAGTTAGTGATAACAATGTCATAAACATAACGACCTTCCTTCAACATGCTTGTATTGAAAGAATCTAATGTCAATTTTAATTTACCTTTAGTCCTATCTAAAAAGACAACGGCAAAGTTTGTTGATGTAGAAGATGTATAGTTTTTCTTAATCTTAGCAGCTGCTGAGTAGTTAGTTAAATCTAAAGAAACATTATTTGCACCAGAAATGGTGAAGGTTGCTTCAAAGTCTGCTCTCTGCTCAATAATCAAGTTAATTGGTATAGCTGCCATTAGATACAAGAAAACCCTTCTTATGTATTTATAAGAAGGGTTATTATAATTATTCTTCAGTTGTTTCAGAAAGTGCTCCTAGGTCGTTGGATTCGATGGGTACATCTGGAGGAGTAATACTTTGTTGCTCTATCAATTCTAGAGTCTCAAGACCACCGACAAGTTTAATTTTGTATTCTTCTGCTTTTTTTAACTCTGCTTGAATCTGAAGGATTTTCTCTTCGATTTCCTTCATTTGATTCTGAAAATTTGTTTTCAAATCAGTTGCTGCCATAGATGCATTGATATAGACACGATATATTTATTATAGCATATATGTCAACTTATAATATAATTTTTCTGAATAATTAATCTATTCAGGTAATCATTGTTATTTGGTGCTGGTGTGTATAAAAGTCTAAGATTTCCACCAGAAATGTCTGCAGAGAAATCACCTAGTCTCCTATTATTAAATACCGTGCCATACTCATTGACATAAACATCAGTGCCATCATGCAACACCATAAGTTTTGTGCTATGGAAATATGGATCTACAGTATTCTTAATTTGAATAGTATATTCAGCTGTGTTTAATGCGCCGATACCAAACTCATCTAAGACATGTTGCGAGGAAGAAGTACTATCAAAAATTTCTAAGTTATCAGGAATTTTAATAACTTTAATTTGTCCATAGTTATTGGCATTTCCACTAGATTGATAATATAAGTATTGAGGAGCATCTTGTGGAACGGTAAATCTTACAATGTCATCTATAGTTTCTGTGCCCTGACCAATAACACCATCGGTGTATAAGTTAGCACCTACTGTGCCAGGAGAAGTTACAATATTGAATGGTTGTCCAGTAATTGTACCGATACGGAATACATATTCTTTTCCTGGAAGTAATTGCAATGTTGGCAACTCACCCAGTTGTTGAGACGTGCCTTCATCAAGTATTGTGTAGTTGCCAGTAGTTGGAGATTTGTCAACTTTAAAAGTAGTAACACCAGCAACTCCAACGCCAATTTCAATTTCTTCTGGATTTGCTGACAAAGTTCCAGCATTACCTAATAATGTCTTAGGTCCAATATTTTGAATCTTACCTAAAGTAATACCTTTATCACGAATATCAACTACATTCTGAGTATCAATCGTGAATCTATTATAGAAGTAACTAGCAACACCACGACTACTAGACCCACTTGACTGACCAGGAGAATATTCTGCAGCATTAACATCTAATTCAACAAAACCACTTTCGGTTAATATACCTGAAGTGACAATACCGCCGCCAAGATAACTTCCAGGATTACCGATTCTTTCTGCAGTAAACTCACTCGCAGAAGTAACTGTTATTTGCTTTACAGAATTAAATGTGTCGGGAAGGACAGATTCAATTTCTACATACTCGCCAGTAGATAAACCATGATTTGTTACAGTTGTTACTGTAATAGTATCTGCAGACCATGCAATTTGTGATACATCAACCGCAGTTCCAGTTTTCTTGAGAGTCTCTGCAGTACCTGATATAGTAACAGCAGAGTTTAATGGAGGTTGTAAACCTTTAACAACAGGTGTAAATTTATTAAGACCGTTTAGATACGTGTCATCATTAGCAACTCCACTACCTAGTCTAGATGGAGAAATGGTGCCAGAAACAATAGCGGCAGCATCCAGCTGGTTTAGAGCAATCAACTCCCAGTTATTAGGGTCAGTTGCAGGTAGAGCAGTTAGAATCCAAGTTTGTAGAAGTGTGTTAGGGTCTCCATCAGCTTCATTCTTCTGAATGACGATATCACCTGCTTTTAGTGCATCGCCTAAGAAATCAATACTTGCCCCTACAGATAGTGCAGGTAAGTTTTGGTCAACCGTAATAGTATTGGTAGAAGTATTGATACCACCAATTGCAATTCTACAATTTACAGGAATATTAGTACCAGATAGTAACTGACCGTCAGTCAAGTCAACAACAGTATTCAATTCAATAGTTGTAGTGGTATTACTTACAACAGTTTTTGTTGCTTCAGGAATAAAATCCTGTAAACGTTCGGAATCATATTCTACAGTATATACAACAAAGGTTGATGTTTGTGGAATTTGAGCAGAATCAATTTTACCACTAGCATCTAATTGGACAAGAAGACCAGGAATACTTGATGTGCCTTTGTTTAAACCAATAAAGTTTCCTAAAACGGAAGACTTATTGATATAATCTCTGACTGCTTTCTGTGTAGGTAATACAGTATCTGACCTAGAAATTGCACCACCTAAATCATTGTCAGGCGAGAATTCAAAGATTGGGACACCAGGAGATCCTTTGAGTTGTAGAGAATCGAGTACTCCAAGAGCAACAGACCCGTTAAATGTAACCTTACCACTTCTAAGGTTTACATTGAAGAATGGTCCGACACTAAAGTTACCACTCTGGTCGGTAGCACTGACGTAAGTTTTACCAGAAGATATCTCTACACTTTGTTTTGTTTCATCAGTAACACCGCCATTTTGTGGGAATGCAGTATAGTTAATACCAGTGCCAACGTATTCAAATGTATGAGAAGAACTATTTACAGTAGATGGTGCAAATAATAGTGCTGCATCATTGTTTGAAATATTAGCAATTACATTGTCTTCAATTGGGAAGTTGGTAGTAAACTCTGTGAAATTACCTGCATCGTAAGAAAGGACTTCTCCAACTACATGTTGATTACCAGTTGGGTCGAGACCCAAGTTTGGAATCTGTAAAACATAGTTTGGAATTGGAGGTGCTTGATAACCAGTAACGGTAAGTTTTGTAAATACCGACCCTGTAGCAATCTCAATCTCACCACTAGTGCCACCATCAACAAAATTTACTGCATCATATGCAATCTGTGCGATAACAGAAATTTTATTTGACTGGAAATCAACAGTATCAATAGTTTGTCCACCACCATTAATATCTGGTGTTGATGCGTGATTGGTAATTGTAATGGTTTGACCTCTCTCAAACTTACCAATATCAACGATAGAAACTTCAATAGTTACTCTGGTTGAATTACCACCCGAGACAGATGAAAATTGTGTGCCAACAATATCACTAGGAGCAGTATTGACATCTGTCTTAGTAATATTTTGAATACTGGATATTTGACCACCAGAGAAAATAGGTAATACATTTGTTGAAAAACCTACTGCTTTCAGACCCTCGAAACCGAAGTTGGTAGCAGAGTTAGTAATAGAAGCATAACCACCAGATTCTGCTAAGACACCAACTGATTCAAAGACTTGGAAAATAGAAACTAACTGAGCATATGCATCATTCTTTAGGTGGAAACCAATTGACCCAAATACAATTTGAGTGAATGCATCCACAACCATAGACTCAAGAGGGCTATTGCTGTTGAGCTGAGCACCATCAGCAAAGAGACCACCTGCTCTTGTCTTAGACGCATCATATTCTCCAGTAATACTATTATATACTGCCTTACCTAACTTAGAGATACATGAGCAGTTTTGTGTGTATGGTGATAAGAAAATTCTTTCTTTTGGTGGAATAATATAATAGATATCTAGAGTTGCATCCACAGTCACTGGGTCAACTAAAGTTAATTGACCATTATTATCTATTGTTGCGATTTCGTAGTCATTGCCATTTATACGAATACTCCATCCAGTTTGGAATTCGCTTTCAAAAATTGTGTTTACATCACCACTAACAATATTACTATTTGCTTGTAAATTTACTCTACCTTTACCTTGGTAACCACTTTGCTCTGGATATGCAACAGCATATCTCCAAGTAAATGCACTTTGAGAAACAAAAGCACCAGTGATATGCTTGGATGCAACTGTTGCATCACCAGTGATTGGGTCGTTAGCACCTCTATTGACAATAAAAGTATTGGTTGCTACATCGAAGTCTAAGACTTCCATCCATTCTTGGTCAATTAAAATAAACCCAGGACCAACATTATACTGTGGGACATCACCACCTTGCATGATGGAGGTGACAATATTTTCTAACGTAGAGATATATGCTTGTGCTCTAGCACATGCTGGATATCCTGCAGTATCTTGAATAATTGCTGTATATGGCCAAGATGGGTCAGAAGAGGGATTGTTTAAAAGCTCTGCTTGGGCATGAAATGACAATCTTTCGATTGCATACATTTGCTCAACTTCTTCACCGTCAATTTCAGGAATTAACTCACCACCGTAAACTACTCTATCACTAATAATCGCACCTGAGTCAGCAGAAACAAATGTGTGTTGTGATGTATCAGAAGAAATACCAACATTTACAGTAATGCTGGATGCAGTGGTATTAGTAATTTCCAACCATGTATCATAGTTTCCATCACCAACACGAGGATAAGAATGCTCAGTTGCATTGTTATCGGTAGCACAGGTAAAGACCATGCTTTCAGGTGCAATTTTAATATAATCTCCAGTAGTCAAACCATGACTAGAAATAGTTAGGATTGCTACTCCATTTGATGGAGAATATGTTGCACCTGTTGGTGTAAATGTATTTGTAGCATTTGGAGTCCTGTAAGCAAGACCAGCTTGGACAGACTTAACATTACCACCTGCTCTGAGGTCAGCAATGATAGCATCAGCGACAAGACCTAAGTCTCTTTCGCAAGTTGTTTGATTGTATTGTGCTTCGGCAGACAGTGTTGGAAACTGTACTAGCATATCTGCAATAGCAGAAGCAATTAAGTCAGTTTTCTTAAATTCTACTTGATTTGCAGCATCGCCAAAAACAACATCATTTCTAGTGAGAGTACTCCCAGGTAATACTCTGAATGTTTGGTCAGTTGTAGAAAGAGTGCGATTATCAGAAGTCTCTGTTTCAAGATAACCTAGACCACCATTGAAGTTATCTTCAAACACCATGTAGTTGACATAGCAACCAGATGTAATCCAGAAGAGGTCTCTGCCTTCATTCTGTGGGATAACAATTGTTTCTCTTAAGTTATCGCCAACAATGGATGT
>MDSW01114421.1_pt1 | contig 22410 bp, 16 predicted proteins | sample 811171 | NCBI WGS metagenome assembly MDSW01 (sample SAMN05326641, study PRJNA326480) | marine metagenome | isolation source: seawater | place: Atlantic Ocean: North West | collected 2012 | reverse complement strand
TGTTTTGGTTTTATGTTGTTTTCAACTCTTTTGTTTTTGTAAAATATATCTCTTTTCCTTTGTTAAGGCTTTTTAAAATAAAGGGGCAAATGTCTAAAACCTTTGCCGCAAAAATAATAGGAGAACATTTTCGCAACATAAAAGACAAGCTTATAAACTATATAGAGTTAGAAGAAATAGATCAGTCTGAAAACGAACTATTAAAAGCAAGTATAAATCAAAAAATAAAAGAGCTAGAAACGTTTTCTTTTCATGAGGCTGTTAGTTTTGGAGAAAACAAAAAATTTATAAAATATATTATTTTGCCTATATCAATTATTGTAATGTTTTTTTTTATTGGGGGTGTTAGTTTACTTAAGGATGGGAGCAAAAGAATTGCTCTTTACTCTCATGAAAAAAATTATTTTTCTCCTTTCAAATTTATAATATTAAATGAAAATTTAACTTGTGCAAAACATGAAAACATAACTATAATTGTTCAAATAGAAGGCGAATCTGTTCCTGAAAAGTGCTTTTTTGAAACATCTGATGGTTATTTTTTTGAAATGACAAAAAAATCAAATTTCATACACGAATATGAAATTAAAAACATACAAGAAACAACTTATTTTAAAATACACGGGAATGGTTATCATTCTCAAAAAAATAAAATAGAGGTTTTTAACAACCCTGAACTTATTGGTTTCTCTATAGAGGTAACACCGCCTAAACACATAAAAGAAAAAACAGAATTAATAAAAAACACTGGTAACGTTGTAGTCTTAAAAGGATCTCGACTTAGTTGGTCTTTTGAAACAAAAAACACCGATCTTGTTTTAATGGATTTTAAAGACGGTTTAATCAAAACAAAACCCTCAAAATCTTTTTCAAAACAAATAACAAGAAACCAAACTTATTACCTTTCATTAAAAAATTCTAAAAACCAAACGTCAAAAATAAAATACAAAATAGAAGTTATTGATGATTATTTTCCTAAAATATCTGTACAAGACACTTTGATTAATCAAAAACAAAGTATATACTTTAACGGTTTCATTAGTGATGATTACGGGTTTAATGGTCTTGATTTTTTTTACAAAAACAAAAAAGACTCTGTTTTTAAAAAACAAAGATTAAACATAAATTATCAAAAAACATACCAAGGCTTTCAGTTTACATTCGAAACAAAAACTTTAAAAGATTCTATAATGAGTTTTTATTTTGAAGTTACCGACAACGACGCTTTGGTTGGAGGCAAAAAAACAAAAACAGACATCAAAACAATTCAATTGTTTACAAAAGAAAACATTATAGAAGAAACAAAAGAATCCAATAAGTTTATAAAAACCCAACTGGATCTCTCTAAATCCAGTTCAAACGAAATTTCGGACAACATAAATAAAATAAAAAACAATTTACTAAACAACGAATTGTCTTTATGGGAAAAGAAACAACAAATAGAAAAAGTCAAAGAAGAATATAAAAAATTAGAAAAAAGCCTTGAGGAGGTTAAAAATAAACTTAAAGAAAAAAACATTAATTTAATGTCTGAGGAAGAAAAAGAAAAAATAATTGCTCTACAAAAAATGCTCAACAAATTAATTGATGAAGAAATAAAAAAAATGCTTGAAGATATTGAAAAAATGATGAAAGAAAATAATGATAAAAATGTTATAGAAAAAATCAAAAATATAGAAAAAACAAAAAAAGAAATAGATAGTGAAATAGAAAGGTACCAAGAACTTTTTAAACAATTAGAATTCGAAGAAAGATTTCAAAACACTATAGAAAAGATTAAATCATTGTCAAATAAGCAAAAAGATTTACAAAAAATGAATGAGCAAAAAGAAGATTTTTCCGTTTTAGAAAAAAAACAAGAAGAAATAAAAAAAGAATTTGAAGAAATAAAAAAAGATATAGACGAAATTAAACAACTTAACGATTCTCTTTCTAAGCCAAACAAAATGGAAAACACATCTGAAGAAGAAAAAGAAATACTAAAAGACATTGAAAAAAGCATAGAAAGTCTTAATAAAAAAATGAGAAAAGAAAGTCAAAAAAAACAAAAATCTACAAAGAAAAAAATGGATGAATTATCTGACAAATTACAATCTTCTCAGTCTGCGATGAAAATGCAATCAGCTTATGAAGACATAGATAACTTAAGACAATTGTTAGACAATTTAATTGTGCTGTCTTTAAATCAAGAAGACATTATAAAAAAAACAAATGTTATAGAAAAAAATGACCCTGAATTTGTAAAAAACATGATTCAACAAAAAAATATACTTGATAATTCTTTAATGATACAAGACTCTTTGTTCGCATTAAGCAAAAGAGTAATTCAAATAAAATCTATAGTTAACAAGGAAATAGAAGAAATGAATATTAATTTAAATAAATCTATTGTTAGTTTAGAGGAAAGGAAAACAAATATTGCTCAAGAAAAACAACAATATGTGATGAAATCGGCAAATAATCTTGCTTTGCTTTTATCTGATATTTTACTGCAAATGGAAAAATCTTTGTCAAAAATGACTGACGGTGAAAAAATGTGTAACAATCCTAATAGCAAGGGCAAAGGCAGTCTTTCTAACATTAAAGGACTTCAAGACGGCATCAAAAAAAGACTAGACGAAATGATTAAAAAAGGGAAAAATAAAAAGGGAAAAGATGGAAGAAAAAATAATCAAGAAATGATTGAACTATCTAGCGAACAAGAGTTTTTGAGATTAAAGCTTTCCGAAATAACAAAGGAGTTAAGCGGAGAAAAGGAAATTAAAAAAATGTTAAAAGAAATAGAAGAGATGATGAAACAAAACGAAGAAGATATTATAAATCAAAAATTTGACAATATATTCATGATGAGACAAAATAAAATAAAAACACGTTTATTAAAAGCTGACCAAGCTTTAAAAGAACAGGGTTTTGAAGAAAAAAGAACTTCTAAGGAGTGGGAAGAAAAACAAAAGTATGACATTCAAGAAAACATTTTAAAACAAAGAAACAAACAAGAAATAATAGAAGAAAAAATATATAAAACCTCTCCTTATTATAAAGATTTTTATAAAGAAAAAATAATAAATTATTTTAAAGAATATGAAAAATAAAATACTTTTTTTTGAAAACAATCTGGTTAAATTAAAAAACAAACAAAAACTAAGAGAATGGATAAATAATTGCGTTGCCGATCGTAAATATGTAATTATTTGTGTAAATTTTATTTTTTGTACAAAAAAAGAAATCAAAGATTTAAATAAAAAATATTTAAAAAAAGACAACCTTACTGATGTTATTGCATTTAATTATGAAAATAAAAAAAATATATTTGCAGATGTATATATGTGCTACGATGTAATAAAAGAAAACTCAAGATTATACTCTGTGAAAATAAAAGAAGAGGTTCACAGGGTGATGATTCATGGAATATTACATCTATGTGGTCTTAAAGACCAAAAAACGAAAGAAAAAAACAACATGACCCAGTTTGAAAATTTTTATTTACAAAAATTAAAAATACAAAATGTTTAAAAATAAATATGATATTATTGTTGTTGGGGGGGGGCACGCTGGATGTGAAGCAGCGGCTGCTGCCGCAAACCTAGGTTCTAAGGTTTTATTAATAACAATGAACTTGAACACAATAGGGCAAATGTCTTGCAACCCAGCCATGGGCGGTGTGGCAAAAGGGCAAATAATTAGAGAAATTGATGCTCTAGGTGGTTACTCTGGGATAGTAACCGACAACACAATGATTCAATTTAGAATGCTGAATAGATCTAAGGGGCCTGCTATGTGGAGTCCTCGTTCTCAAAATGACAAATTTGCTTTTGCTCAGTATTGGAAATACGTATTAGAAAAAAACAAAAACATAGATTTTTGGCAAGACATGGTTACAAGTCTTTTGATACAAAAAGACAAAGTAAAGGGGGTTGAAACCCAAATGGGGATAAAAATAAAATCAAAATGTGTTATTTTAACAAATGGTACTTTTTTAAATGGGAAAATACATGTTGGAAAAAAACAATTTGGCGGAGGAAGAAGTGGTGAAAAGGCATCTGTTGGTCTTACTGAAAACTTAACAAAATTTGGTTTTAAAACAGGGAGAATGAAAACAGGAACTCCTCCAAGAGTTGACGGTAGAAGTATTAATTATAAAAAAATAGAAGAACAAAAAGGAGACGAAAATCCAGGCAGATTCTCTTTCCTAAAAACACCTAAACTTAAATTGCAGCAAAGCTGTTACATAACATACACAAATGAAAAAACACATGAAATTCTAAAAAACAATTTTAATGAGTCTCCTATGTTTAGTGGAGAAATATCTGGAACCGGCCCTAGATACTGTCCCTCGATAGAAGACAAAATAACAAGGTTTGCTGAAAAAAACAAACATCAAATATTTATAGAACCAGAAGGGCGAAACACTTCTGAGATTTATGTAAATGGGTTTTCTACTTCTCTTCCCGAACAAGCTCAATATTATGGCTTAAGAACAATCAAGGGGTTTGAAAAAGTTAAAATGATAAAACCTGGTTACGCTATAGAATATGATTATTTTGCACCCACTCAATTAAATTACAATTTAGAAACTAAAATCATACAAAATCTTTTTTTTGCTGGCCAAATAAATGGAACAACAGGATATGAAGAGGCTGCCGCACAAGGAATATTATCTGGGATAAATGCACATAATAAAATAAACAAAAAACAAAGCTTTATTCTCAAAAGATCAGAAGCTTATATAGGAGTTTTAATAGATGACTTAATAAACAAAGGAACAGAAGAGCCCTATAGGATGTTTACCTCAAGGGCTGAGTTCAGAATACTACTAAGACAAGAAAACGCAGACGAAAGGCTTACTTTAAAGTCTCATGAAATAGGACTAGCTTCAAAAGAAAGAGTTGGTGTTCTTGAAAACAAAACAAAAAACAAAAAACAAATATTTACTTTTTTTAAAAAACAAAGTATTACTCCAAATGAAATCAATCCTATATTGAAAAGAAAAAACAAAAAAGAAATTAATCAAAGCAAAAAAAGCCTTCAAATAATATCAAGGCCTGAAATTAATTTTAAAGAAATAAATACAATCAAAAACATAAAAGATTTTTTAGTAAAATTCCCAAAAAACGAAATAATAGAGGTTATAAATGAAATAAAATATAGTGGATACATAAAAAAAGAAAAAGAAAATGTCGAAAAAGTTAAAAAATTAGAAAACATGTGTATTCCTGAAAAAATAAACTATTCTAAAATAAAATCTCTTTCTAATGAAGCTGTAGAGAAATTAAACAAAATAAAACCCAACAATATTGGTCAAGCTTCTAGAATAAGTGGTGTTTCTCCTTCTGACATAAACATAATTTTAGTCGCAATGGGGAGATAATGTTCCACGTGAAACACACATAAAATGAGTAAATGTAAAATTTGTAATAGTCATAATGTTGTTAAAAAATTTGTTGTAAAAGACTTTTTTTTAACAAAAGAGTCTTTTGTAATAAAAAAATGCAAAGAATGTAGCTTTTTGTTTACTGACCCTGTTCCTAATAAATTTGAAATTGCAAAATACTACGAAAGCTCTGAATATTTATCACACAACAAAAACAAATCTATTTTTTCTTTAATTTATAGTATTATAAAAAAGATAAATCTTGCATATAAGTCAAAAAAAATCTATAAACACTGTTCACCTGAAAAAATACTTGATATAGGTTGTGGTTCTGGTGATTTTTTAAAAAAAATGCAACAAAAAGGTCATGTTGTTTTCGGTGTAGAAAACAATAAAAAAGCGTTTGAAATGAGCAAAAAAATAACTGAAAATGTTTTTAGTTCTATAAATGAATTGTCAGAACAAAAAACAAAATTTGACCTAATAACTTTTTGGCACTCAATAGAACACATACATGACGTTACAGGTTTTTTTAAAAAATGTCTTTTTTTACTAAAAGAAAAAGGGACTATCGTTATAGCTGTACCTAACCACGAATCTTATGATGCTATTCACTATAAAAAACACTGGGCGGCCTATGATGTCCCTCGACATCTTTATCATTTTAATAAAAAATCTATGTCTTTTTTTGTTCAAAAATTTAACCTAAAAATTTCTGCTATTTTACCCTTAAAGTATGACAGTTACTTTGTTTCTTTAATGAGCGAAAAATATAAAAAAAGTTACTTTGGTTTAATAAAAGGTTTTTTTGTAGGGTTTTTGTCTAATTTAAAATCAAAAGGAGATAATCATTCTAGCTTAATATACATAATAAAAAAATAACCAAAAATTTTTGTTCTTTTAATTGGTGTTTTTTTGGGATATCTTTTTTTTTCCAATAAGTAAGCCCAAAAAAATCAAAGTGCTTAAAAAGACGCTTAAATTAATTTTTTTAGCTCTTTTGATTTAAAGTTTATAAAAAAATCTAAAGATTTAGGATTTTTCATTGAGTCTATAGATATTGATTTTTCTATATCCATACCCATAAGTATTTTTTTTATTGGGGATTCCATTTTTTTACCACTAATTGTATAAGGTATTTCTTCTATTTTGTAAATAGAATCTGGAACATGTCTAGGGGAACAGTTTTTTCTTAAAATATTATTAATTTTTAAAATTAGGTCTTTGGTTAAACTTTGCTTTGTTTTAATAAACAAAGGCATAAATTGTTTTCCTGACTCTAAATCAATACAAACAATCATACTATCTTCTACCTCTTCTAATAAGTCAACGTTTTTGTATATTTCACTGGTCCCTAAACGAACTCCTCCCTTGTTTAGCGTTGCGTCAGATCTGCCATATATTATTACACCTTTATTTTTTGTTATTTTCACCCAATCTCCGTGACGCCAAAAATTATTTTTTTCTTTAAAATAACTTTCTTTGTATTTTTGATTGTTTTTATCATTCCAAAAATAAATCGGCATACATGGCATTGGTGTTTTTAAAAACATTTCTCCAACTTGATTTATTACTGGTTTTTTCATGTCATCTAAAACAACCAAATCTGCTCCTAGCATTTTACATTGTATTTCTCCTGCGTGTACTTTTTTTTCTGAACACCCTCCAACAAAAGCAGTGCAAACATCTGTCCCTCCACTTAAAGAAACAACCCATATGTCTTTTTTTATATTGTTTTTTAACCACAAAAAAGCTTCTTCTGTTAAAGGTGAACCTGTTGAGCCAATTGATTTTAATTTTTTAAAATCAAGATTTATATCTAAATTGTTTTTCATACAGGAAATAAAATAACTTGCACCACCCCCAAAGTGGTTTATTTTAGACTCTTTAGCATACCGCCAAAGAGTATTTTTTGAAGGATATGCAGGAGATCCATCGTAAAGCACTAATGTGCATCCGTGTAGCATTGATCCAAGAGAATAATTCCACATCATCCAACCCGTTGTTGAAAACCAAAAAAAACGATCGCCTTGAACACATTCCTGATGCAAACCCAAAGCCTTATAATGCTCAAGCAACATACCTCCATTTGAATGAGTTATGGCTTTCGGGTTACCTGTTGTTCCAGAAGAATAAAGAACCCAGATAGGATGATTGAAGTTTATTTTTTCAAAAAATAATTTTTTATTTGTTGTTTTTTGTCTTTTGAGAAAACTTAAGCTTGATTCATTTATAATTAGAGTTTCTTTGAGGCCTGGTAATTCTTTTTTCAAAGAATCTATTAATTTTTTTTTACTGTAGTATTTGCCATTATAGCTATATCCTTTAGTTACGATTAAGATGTCTGGTTTAATTTGCTTAAATCTTTCGGTTATAGAAGGTGCTCCGAAATCCGGAGAACAGCTAGACCATATAGCTCCAAGAGAATTTGTTGCTAAAAAATATATCACTGCTTCAGGCCCATTGCTTAAAACCGACACGACCCTACTGCCCTTTTTTACTCCTCTTGACAACAAATAAGTTTGTGCCTTTAAAACAAGTTTATACAACCCCCCCCAAGATATACTTTTGGTTTTATTGCCCTCTGTTTTATATATTATTGCTTTTTCTTTTTTGTTTATTTTGTTTAAAATAACATTTTGTAATATATAATAACTATATGGCTTTATGTAATCGTCTTTAAACCAAAAAGATTCGTAAAATGGTTTCTTTTTATTGTACTCTAAAATGTTTTTTGTTGCTGGTTTTTCTTTTAAATAATATTCGAAAATACTTCGCCAAAAATCTTCTGTGTTTTTTACAGACCAGGTCCACATTTCTTCGTATTTTGTAATTGTGTTTTTTGTGTAAAATTTATTTATAAATTTCTTGTATAAATTTATATTACTTGTCTCTTGCTTATAAAGAGAGTGTTCCCAAGAAAATTTTTTATTTACCATTCTGGATCTGAGTTATGTTTGTTTGTGTTGTTGTTATTTTGTTTTTTAATTTCATCAACACATTTGAACTTTCTTGATGTTTGTTCTGATGTTTTAAAATTAACGGGTTTGTATCCAGTAGACAAGCTGTCAGTGTAAACGCTTTTCATAAACAAGGCCCAAATAGGCAAAGCCGTATTAGCTCCCTGTCCATAATAAGTGTCTCTGAAATGTATGCTTCTTTCTTCGCATCCAGTCCAAACTCCCGTAACTAAACTTGGTGTTATGCCCACAAACCAACCATCTGAATTGTTTTGAGTAGTTCCTGTTTTTCCCCCTATATTATTTTTAAATTCATACTTGTACTTTAATCTAACACCTGTTCCTCTTTTGATCCCTCTTTTAACTTCTCCTGTTGTTTTGTCAACAATCTCACAATCATCACAATAAACTCCAGACACAACGCCTTGTAACATTTTAACCATTATTTCTGCTGTTTCTTTACTAAAAACCTCTCTCTTCTCAGTTTTAAAATTAGCTAAAACTATGTTGTCTTTATTACATATTTTTTCAATATAAAAAGGCTTATTCCATATACCCTCATTTGCAAAAACAGAATAAGCTCCTACCATTTCATAAACACTTAAATCAAATGTACCTAAACAAAGTGAAGGAACAGCTAAAATTTTTCTTTCTATCCCCATTCTTTTAGCTAAATCAACAACAGCCTGTGGTCCATATTGTTTCATTATGTAAGCTGTTATTTTATTTATAGAGTTCGCTAATCCGAACTTTAAAGTTAAGTCTAAACCTGCATATTTGTTATCCGAATTTTTGGGAGCCCAATCTTTTGGAAGACCCCACCTTTCTTTTTCAAATAAAACCTTACTGTTTGAAACTTTGTGACAAGGCTCAAGACCTTCTTGTATTGCCAAGGTGTACAATATTGGTTTAAATGTTGAACCAACTTGTCTTGCTCCCTCAATAACATGATCATATTTAAAATACCTGTGATTAATTCCACCTACATATGCTTTTATTTTACCTGTTTTTGGGTCTGTTGACATTAAGCCTCCGTGAATAAAATACTTGTAGTAAATTATTGAATCCATTGGTGTCATAACTGTATCTATCTCTCCTTGCCAAGAAAATATTTTCATTTTAGTTTTTTTGTGAAAAAAATAATCTATAGAGTCTTTAGAAACGTTTCTGTTTTTCATTTTTCTGTATCTCTCTGTTCTTTTTATTGATTGGTTGTAAATATTGTCTATTTGTTCTTGTTCAAAATCTTTAGGGAAAGGGGCTTTTGTGTATCCTTTCCAGTGATCATAAAAAATGTCTTGCAAATAAGATAAATGTTCTTTTAGGGCCTTTTCTGCTCTTATTTGTAATTGATAGTCTATTGTTGTATAAATCTTTAAACCATCTGAGTAAAGATTATATTCTTTTCCATCTGGTTTTTTGTTTTTAGCACACCAATCATTCATGTATTTTCTTAATTGCTCTCTAAAATAAGGAGCAGGCCCCTTATTATGATTTATTAAATTGAAAATTAATTTTATTGGTTCGTTTTTTAAAAACTCATAATTTTCATTGGACAAGTATTTGTATTTTTTCATTTGGTATAAAACCAAATTTCTTCTTTTGGTAGCGTTTTCTAAAAATCTATTTGGATTATATTTAGAGGGGTTTTTGCACATTCCTACTAAAACGGCTGATTCCAGTAAATTCAATTCCTCTGTTTTTTTGCTAAAATAAACTTGCGCTGCAGAATTTATACCTACAGCGTTGTTTATAAAATCAAATTTATTTAAATACATTGTCAGTATTTCTTGTTTTGTGTAATGTTTTTCGAGCCTAACGGCAATAATCCATTCTTTTATTTTCTGCATCACTCTTTCAAGGCCTGAACCGGGATTATCTGTAAAAAGCATTTTTGCTAATTGTTGTGTTATTGTGCTGCCGCCCCCAGAACTAGACTTTCGGGTTAAAACTCCGAAAACAGCTCTCAATAAACTTTTAAAATCTATTCCCGCATGACTATAAAATCTTATATCTTCTATGCATATTAAAGCTTCTATTAAATGGTCAGGTATTTGATCAAAATAAACATCGTTTCTGTTTTCAAAATAATATTTCCCTAATAAAACTGAATCTGAAGAATATATCTCTGTTGCTTGTTTGTTTTTAGGGTTTTCTAGTTCTTCAAAAGATGGCAATGGTCCAAAAAAACCAGTAATTCCTAAAAACATTAAAAAAAACAAAAACAACAAAGGAGAGAAAACAGAAGTCCAAATTATAGTTTTTTTAATTTTATTATTCATTTTATTTTTTTTTTATTTCAAAGCCTAAACTACGCAAAGATCTTAAAGAGTCTAATTTATTAGTGTTCCCCACCCTAAAAGACTGCTCTATTTTTAATTTATAAACCCCTTGACTTGTGAAATTATAAATTTTATTTTTTCTATAGGTTAGTTTTTTTAAGTCAGTCATGCCCTTTCCTTTAGGTTTGCCATATTTGTCAAACAAATCAATGTTTACAGTATCTTTTTGTATTAAAATTGTGTCTTTATAAAAGTAACTGAAAAAAATTATGTTTCTGTACAAATAATCTGAATATGTAATATGAAAATCTATTTCGTAATTTATTTCAGTATTTGTAATATTAAAATCAAATTCTAATAATTCTCCGTATTTCCATGTATAATTGTTAAAATTATATTTATCCTGGTGTATTATGTCTTTTTTAGAGCAACCCTGAATAAACAATAATAAAACAAGTAAATACTTCGTCATTTGGTTGTTGGTATTTTAAGCTTTAAACCTGGTTTTATTGAATTACTTTTAAGATTATTTACTTTTTTTAATTCCTCCAAAGTTAAACCTTCGTTTTTTTCTACTATACCCCAAAGAGTATCTCCTACTTGTACTTTGTAAATAGTGTTTTTTGTTTTTTTATCTTTTTTGGAAACAACCGGATTATATACTATTATTTTTTGCCCTGGACTTATGTTTGTTGATTTTAAATTATTCCATTTCATTAAATCTTTTACGGTACAATTATATTTTTTAGAAATCTTCCCCAAATAATCCCCTTCTTTCACCCTGTATGTAACAGGCTCTTGTTTTGTTATGTAGGTTTCTGTTAGCTTAGAACTATACTTATAAATAGAGTCTTTGTATAGTAAAAAATTATTTGAATAAAAATGTGGTAAAATAATTTTGCTTGAACTGTTTTTTTGAACAGGAATTATTTGTTTTTTAAAAACAGGATTTATAATAGAGATAGAGTCTACGGGTATTCCTGTAAATTTAGAGAGGGCTTCAAAAGAAATAGATTGGTTTACCCTAAAGGTATCTGTTTTAAGATTTGCATAATTATAATGCCTTGGGTATATATCGTGTTCTGAATAATAATTTAAAATATAGCTCATTGCTATAAATTTAGGAATATAATTTTGGGTTTCTTGTCTTATAAATGGTCTTAAACACCAATAATTATCACATCCTGTGGTTTTCATTTTTCTTTTTATATAACCTGGTCCAGCGTTATAAGATGCTATTACCAATTCCCAGTCCTCAAAAATATTATATAAATACTCAAAATATCTACAGGCAGACTCTGTTGACTTGTAAGGGTCTCTTCTTTCGTCTACATAAGTTGTTACTTCTAAGTCAAACCATTTTCCGGTTTCATACATAAATTGCCATAAACCTGATGCTCCTGACCTAGAAAGGGCATTTGGGTTTAATGAAGATTCTATAACTGCTAAATATTTTAACTCTATAGGTAGATTGTACTTGTCCAGTGTTTGTTCAAAAATCGGAAAATAATACATACCTCTTTCTAGTATTTTTGCAATATAGGGCCTGTATTCGTAACAATATCTCTTTATTCTCTTCAAAGAAACATCATTATAGGCGTATTTATATTCTGTTACTAAATTTAAATCTTGTATTCTGTTAAAAAATGTAGTGTCATGTACTTTTTCGTTATATTTTCTTTTGAAAACACCCAAAGTGTCTTTTAAGTTTATTGAATAAATGCTGTTTTTAAAATTTAAACTGTCTATGTTGTGTTTGTTTTTTTGTTTTAATTCTATTTTTTTAAAATACAATAAAGAGTCTTGATTATTTTTTTTTGTGTAACCTTTTTGACTTAAAACAAAAAAAGAAATAAAAAATAAATAAAGTATCTTACGAGTTAAAATCATAGTTGTTTTGTAAATAATCTGAAAAACTCAAAACATCTGCATCACCAAAATTCTTTCCCATAACCTGTAAACCAAAAGGCATGTTATTTGAGTTTTTAAAACTTGGTAAAGATATTGAAGGGGCTCCTACCAAATTAGAGGTAACGGTAAAAATGTCCTGAAACTTCATTTTTATAGGATCTTGTACTTCATTTAAACCAAATGCAACATTAGGTGTTGTTGGTGTTAATAAAAAATCTGCTTCTTTTAGTGTTTTGTTATATTCATTTAAAATCATTCTTCTTGTTTTTTGCGCTTTTGTGTAATAAGCCTCATAATACTCTTGACTCAAAACAAAAGTTCCTAGCATTATTCTCCTTTTTACTTCATCACCAAATCCTTCTGATCTTGATTTAACAAACACCTCTTTTATGTCTTTGCTTTCTGCAAATCTGTACCCGTATCTTATTCCGTCATATCGAGATAAGTTAGAAGAAGCTTCAGCTGTAGTCAATATATAATAAACTGGCAAAACATAGTCTAAATATTTAAATTTTATGTTTTGTATCTCATGTCCTTTTGATTTTAATTCCTCTAAAAAAAATAAAAATCTTTTTTTTATTTCATTATCTAGATGCTCATATTTCAAAAAATCTTGCGAAAATAATATTTTATACTTTTTTTTCTTTTTAAGTTTCTCGTAATTTATATTTTTTTTAGACGTTGTTGAGTCTTTTGAGTCTTTACCTGATATGTAATTCATGACCTTAAATATGTCTTTTATGTTTTTTGATATGGGCCCTATTTGATCAAAAGAAGAAGCATAAGATAATAATCCATATCTAGAAACTGTGCCATATGTTGGCTTAAAACCTATAACCCCGCAAAAAGAGGCTGGCTGTCTCAACGAGCCTCCAGTGTCTGAACCTAAAGACATTGTGCAAAGATCCATTGAAACCGCGGCCGCTGAACCACCTGAAGAGCCTCCTGGAACCTTAGTTGGGTTAATAGGATTTTTTGATGGCCCATAAAAAGAGTTTTCGTTTGAACTACCCATAGCAAATTCATCACAATTTAACCTACCTATTATTATTGCATCTTGTTTCAATAATCTTTCAACAACTGTTGAATTATAAGGACTAACATATCCTTGTAATATTTTAGAAGAAGCAGAAACCTTATGTCCTTTATATGAAATGTTGTCTTTTAGACCAATAAAAAGACCCGCTAAATTTCCTGCTGTATTATTATTTATTTTTATCTGAATTTCTTTTGCTTTTTTAAGAGCTTGTTTTTCAAAGACCTCAATAAAAATATTATAATTCAAGTTGTTTTTAATTCTATTTAAATAGAACTTACACAGATCAACTAAATCTATTTTATTTTGATTTATTTGCTGCTGAATATATTCAAAATTGTTTTGAAAATCATTCAAGGTTTTTCTTTTTAGTTGTCAGTATTATCTTTTTCATCATCTTTTGTTGCTTTTTTAAATTCCTTTATACCTTTTCCAAAACCTCTCATTAACTCAGGAATTTTCTTGCCTCCAAACAAAATTAAAACGATAATAACTATTAATGCAATCTGCCAAGGACCCACAATACCTAAAAGTGTCATAATTATATTTTTTATTTATATATACAATATTAATAAATATTTTAATATGCTTTATATATCCAATCAGCTGGATTTAGTTTTGATTGTTTTTCCCAAACCTGAAATCCTAATTTATAAACTCCATTTATGTCTTGTTTAACCACACCTATTTCTTGTTTGGTCAACACTTTTTGGTCTTGTCTTACAAAAACTTTTTCAATATTAGAATAAACAGTATAATAATCTCCGTGTGAAATTATTATAGAATTTCCTTGTCCTGGAATAGAAATAATACTAGCTACATAACCCTTGAAAACTGATCTTATAATTGAATTTGGATTTGTTGCTATTGAAACTCCATTATTTATTATTTCAATATCATCAAAAATAGGGTGTTTGTGTTTCCCAAAATCTTCTATTATGACTCCTTGAGCTACCGGCCAAGGAAGCTTGCTTTTGTTGCTTAAAAAATCTTCCGAATATTTTTTATAATCTGGGGTATTGGAAAAATAAGCAGACTCTCCTTTTTTTATTTTTTCTATCTCTAAGGCGATCATTTCCTCTATTTTTTCTTCAAGTTTCTTTGATTTTATTTTATTTTCTTGTATTTCTCTTTTTATTTCTTGTTTTTTGTTTTTCAAAAATTGGATTTTTTTATTCATCTCTTCCGAATCTTTTTTTTGCTTCTTGTTTTTTTCACTCATCTCTTTTAATATGTCTTTTTTTGATGTTTGAAGTTTTTGTAAATCATGGTTCAATCTCTCTATGTTATCCTTGTTTTTTTTTATGTCTATATTTAATTTTTTTATTTCCATATACTTTATTTGCTGTGACTCCTTTATCTGTTTTATATATTGTAATCTCTGTATTGCCTCAGAAAGATTTTTAGAAGCAAACACATAACTTAACATGTTGTTTGATTTGTTAATTATATTTAATTGTTTTATTATTTCCTTATAATTTTTCTGTAAATGTATTATTGTTTTTTTGTTTTGAATTAAACCTTTGTTAAGGTTTTGTTTTTGAATATCATTTTTTAATATTTCGTTATTTGCTATTGTCAGGTCTATACTTGTTTGATTTATTGACTTCTCCCTTAAGGATACTTTTTTTTTCAAAATATTCAAAGAGGAAGTTGTGTTTTTTTGTTTTTTTTCTATTGTTTGTGATATTTTATTTAACTCTTGTATTTTGTCATCAACCTGCTTTTTCTTTTTTTCTAAATCTTCTGTAGTTTGTGAAATCAAAATAAATGGAAAAGCTATGGTTAAGATTAGTAATTTGATTTTATTATTCACAGTTATTGTTAAAAATTTTATTATTAATATTTGTTATTTTTTCTTTTTCCACATTTTTTTGTTTGTTTAAAACTTCTACTGCTTGTTGCCAGGCTTTATTAGCTTTTTCGAAATTTTTCAAAGAACATAATATGTCTCCATAATGATCCAATAATGTTGGGTTGTTTTTGTCAAAAGAAAGTGCTTTAGTTATGTAGGTTAAAGATTCTTGTGATTTGTTCATTTTAAACAAAACCCAGGCATATGTATCTAAAAAAGAAGGGTTGTTTGGCGCCTCCTTAACTGCTTTGTTTATCAAAAATAAAGCTCTCTCTAAATTAAAACTCCTTAAAGACAAGTAATAGCTATAGTTATTTAAAAGATAAATATTTGTGGAGTCTTTTAATATAGATTTTTCATAATAAAAATCTGACTTTGTGTCATTTTTTATATCATGATAAATGTCTCCTAAAAGAGAATAAAACCTGGCTAATAAAAAATCATTTTCTATTATAAAATCTTTGCCTTCAATTAATACCACTATAGCTTCTTCATATTTTTTTAAATTATACTTTGCAATAGACTCATATAAAAAAAACTCTGGGTGAAAAGGAAAGATTTCTTTTGCCTTAATAGACCATTCTTCCATTTTAATGAATTCCTCTAAACTATAATATTGTATAATTACCTCTTCCCACACCATATCTTTTTCTTTATTTATTTCTATTGCCTTTAAATAATAAACCAAAGAAGAATCTTTTGTGTTAGCAATAGAAGATCTTTTTTTAATTAGGTCTGCTGAAACTATATAAACTAAATCGTTTTCTGGATAATTTACAGTTAGTTCATTTATAATAAATGAAATTAATTTTTCATTATTCAAAAATTCTTGATTTTCATAAATGTAATCTAAAACATATTTTATTTTTGTTTGAATTACTATTTCTTTAGAAGAAATTATTTTTTTAAAAATTTTTAAAAAATCTTCTTGTTTTTTTTCTTTGTTATATATTTCAGCTAAAAGCATTAAAGCTTTTGTGTTTTCTTTTTCTTTTTTAAGCAATTTTATCAATCTTTTCTTCGCTTTCTCTGACTCTCCTTTAATTAAAAATATGTCTATTTGTTTATTTAAAAAAAGCAAACTATTGGGGTTCTCCAATAAAAGCCTGTCTATTTCTTGTTCTGCTGTTGTTATTCTTCCTAATTCTATGTAAAGGTCTATCTTTTTTAATTTTAAATCATCTGTTAAACCAAACCTCTTTTCAATTTTGTTTAAAATAGTGATAGCTTTTGCAAAATTGCTTGAAAAGATATTACACATATAAAACCCCTCGTAGTAAACTATTTTTTCTGGTTTTTTTGTGATTAAAATTTCATAAACATTTGAAGCTTCTGTGTATTGTCCTTGTTTTTGTAATACCTCTGCTTTTATTAGCAAATATGATTCATTTTTTGGGTTTATGTTAACAGCTTTTTTTATGTAAAACAAAGACTGTTCTAGTGAGTTTTCGTACAAGAAAATTAAAGCTAATTCATAATATGCTGCTGATTCTTGTTTGTTTAAATCAACACAGTCTAAATAATACTCTTTAGCTTTGTCGTAATTATATAAAGACTTATGTTTAAGTCCTTCAAAAAAAATATAATTATACTTTAAATCTATATCTTTTTTAAAAGAGTTTTGAGCGTTTGTATTGTTGAAAAATAAAAACAAAAAAAATAAAACAATTAACTTCATTTTTCAACTAATTAATTTGTGAATAATCTCCTATATTAAGATTATTTCTGTTTTTAATGTCTTGTATTTTAACATTATTTCCTATTAAGGAATTAGAAAAAATCGCGTCTTTAATATTTGTGTTACTACCTATTATTGTGTTTTTGACAACAGAGTTTTCTATTTTTGTGTTTTTGTCAATAGAAACATTTGGCCCTATAATAGAGTTTTTAATTTCCACTGAATCCCCTATAAAGCATGGTTGAATTATTTGATTATTGTTTGTGTGTTTTTTTTGTTTTTGTAATAAACTTTTATTTGCCTCTAACAATGCTTCTACTGTCCCGCAATCCAGCCACTCTTCAACTTCTTTGTTTTTAATTTTATCACCCCTAACTAACATATTAGACAAAACTGTTGTTAATTGGTATTCTTCTTTGTCTTTTATTCCTTTTTTTATTATATAATTTATATCATCTAATAACTGTTTGCCTTTTTTAAAATAGTACAAACCTATTATTGCTTTATTTGATATTGGTTTTTTTGGTTTTTCTTTAAAATCAACTATATCTGATTTTTTATTTGTTAAAACAACTCCATAGCTAGAAGGGTCATCTACTCTATATGTCCAAATGCAAGCATCTATATTTTCTTGTATCTCTATGTTGCCAAAAAACAAAGTATCTGCAAATACCACAAATATTTCTTCTTTTAGTTTTTCTTTTGCGCAACCTATAGCATGTGCTGTACCTAAGGGCTTTTCTTGTGTTGCAAAACTGTATTTTAAATTGTATTTTTTTGAAATGTCTTTTATTTTTTCTTTGTTTTCTTTTTCTATATCTGAAATAATGAAAACGACTTCTTTTATTTTGTTTTTTGTAGCATTTATTAGTGTTTTAATTATTGTTTCTAATATGTAATTTCCACAAAATCTTAAAAGGGGTTTTGGGGTTGTCAAAGTGTGTGGTCTAAGTCTTGTGCCTCTCCCGGCCATTGGTATAATTAATTTCATTTTTTTATTTTATTCCTGTACTACCAAAACCTCCTTTTCTTTCTGTTTCACTAACAGAATCAACTTCTTGCCACTTGACTTGTTCATACTTGTTTACTACCATCTGGGCTATTCTATCTCCGTTATTTATTGTAAATTTTTCTTTTGACAAATTTATCAATATTACTTTAACTTCTCCTCTATAATCAGAATCTATCGTGCCTGGCGTATTTAATACTGTGATTCCGTTTTTAAAAGAAAGCCCACTTCTAGGTCTTATTTGAATCTCATATCCATTAGGTATTTCAACAAAAATACCTGTATCAATTATTGTTTTATCTCCTGGTAAAATTATTTTTTCTTTTTTCAAAAAAGCCCTTATGTCCATTCCGGCTGAATTAACTGTTGAATAAGATGGGTTTGGGTTGTTAGATTTATTAAGTATTTTTATTTTCATAAATAGAATGTTTTTTTTCAATTATAAATATAATTAGCATATACGTAAATAATAAAAATAATCTTATTATTTCTTTAGAAATCATTTGAATATCAAGCAAACTAAGCTTATAAAACACAAAAGACAAAAACAAGTAAGTTGTGATTTTAGGTATGTTATAAGGTATTTTGTAATTTTTTCTGCCTACAATATAAGAAATAACCGCCATTGAAAAAAAACAAAAAAATGTAGCCCAGGCGCTAGCAAGATAGCCAAATTCAGGTATAAAAATAATGTTTATAATTATTGTAATAATTGCTCCTAAAACAGAAAAAACAGCACCATACATTGTTTTGTCTGTGATCTTGTACCAAACGCTTAAACTGTAGTATATACCAAAAAACAAATTTGCAAAAAGTAATATCGGCACTATTGTTATTCCTTCATGAAATTTTGGACCTATAAAAAACTTAAAATAGTCTATGTACATTAATATTATCAAAAGAATAACCGTTCCAACAATAACAAAGTAATTTAACATTTTTGCATAAATTATTTTATTCATGTTTTTTTTATCAAAAATCATAGGCTCTACAGCTAGTTTATATGCCTGTAAAAAAATAATTATAGCTATAGACAATTTATAACAAGCTCCGTAAACTCCTATTTCGTGCATTACGTTTAATTCTGTTGAAAGGAATTTCTTTAACAATATTCTGTCTGCAGCCTCATTTATTATACCCGCAAAGCCCGCCAACAACAAAGGAATGCCATAAAAAAGAATTTGTTTTAATAATTTTAAATCTAATTTTAGTTTTGTTTTAATTAAATCTGGAAACAAAAGAACAAAAGAAATGGTTGTTGCTATAAGATTAGAATAAAAAATATATACAATTTCTGTTTTTCCCAATATTATTAAAAAATATATATTAAAAAATATGTTAAAAAATATGTTGATTGTTTTGATTGTTGCAAACTTTATAGGCTTTTCATCTGCTCTAATTTTTGTAAATAAAATAGTATTTACTGAATCTATTGATAAAATAAAAATAAAAGTTTTTATGTATATAACCACCGTTGACAATTGTGTTGTATAATTAAACCAGTTAGCTATTTTTTCTGATGACAAAAAAGAAACTAATGTAAAAATAAGAGATGTAAATATTACAGAAAAAATTATTGTTCCTGATGTGTTTTTGTATTTTTTGTCTTTATAAAAACGAAAAAAAGATGTTTCCATTCCATATAATAAAATTATAGAAAAAAAAGCAGCGTAGGCGTACAATTCTGTTACAATTCCGTATTCTTTTGGTAAAAATATTCTAGAGTATATTGGAACTAATAGGTAATTTAAAAATCTTCCTATTACACTTGGAATGCCGTATATTAGTGTTTGGTTTGCTAGTTTTTTAAAAATAAAATTTGACAAAATATTTTAAGTTACTTGAAATTTGGTTTTCTTTTTTCTAAGAAAGCCCCAACGCCTTCTTTAAAATCTTTTGTTTGAAAACATTTTCCAAACTGCTGTATTTCTTCTTCAAATCCTTTGTTATAATAACCGCAATTTATAGTTTTTATTGCTTTGGATATAGCTTGAGGTGAATTTTTTGAAATGGTTTTTGCAAGATCTATTGTCTTTTCATATAGATTTTCTTCGTCATAAACTGCGTTTATTAAATTAATCCTGTGTGCTTCTTTTGCGTCTATCATATTTGCTGAAAGAATCATTTCAAAAGCCTTGCCTAGACCCACAATTCTTGCTGCTCTCTGTGTGCCACCATATCCTGGAATAAGACCTAATTTAACCTCAGGAAAACCGTAAATAGATTTAGAGGAACCTATTCTTATGTGACAAGACATCGCTAGTTCTAACCCTCCGCCTAAAGCGTATCCATTAACCATAGCTATAACAGGTTTTTGCATGTTTTCTATAAAATCAAAAAGAATTGCTTGGTTTTTTTTAGACATACCGGAACCTTCTTTTGTTGTGTGATTATAAAATTCTTTTATATCTGCTCCTGCAGCAAAAGCCTTATCACCGCAACCTGTTATTATAACACACCTTACTTTATGGTCTTTGTTTAATTCTTTTAAATTATCAGATAAATCATTTATAACTTGTTTGTTTAAGCTGTTTAGTTGTTTTTCTCTATTTATTTTTAAAATAGAAATATCATCTATGTTTTGATGTTCAATAATTTTCATGAAAAAATATTAATTATTTTTTAAAGCCTCTGCCCCTCCTACAATTTCTAATATTTCACCCGTAATAGAAGCTTGCCTAGCTTTATTATAAGAAAGCTTTAAATCTTTGTTTAATTCCGTGGCGTTATCTGTTGCTTTGTGCATTGCTGTCATTCTTGCTCCGTGCTCTGCGGCTATAGAGTCTAATATTGATTTGTGGAGTTGTGATTTTATAGTTTTTGGTATAATACTGCTTAAAAGTTCTTTTTTTTGGGGTTCAAAAATATAATCTATTGATGTTGTTGTGTTATTTTCTTGTTCTTTTTTTGTTTCTTTTTTAATTGGTAAAATTTGCTCTACTTTCGCTATTTGGTTAGCTGCGTTTTTAAATTTATTGTAACAAATTAAAACTTTATCATATTTTTTATTTACATAGCTTTCTATTATTTTGTCAGCTAATTCAGCATTATTATTATAACTAGCTTTATCCACCAATACGTTTGCTTCTTCTAATAAATTTTGTTTGCTTTTTTTTATATAATTATGACCTTTTTTACCTATAGTTAAGAAATCTACTTTTTTTGAGCTAAATAGGTCTAATTGTTCTTTAGATTTTTTTATTACATTGGAGTTAAACGCCCCGCATAATCCTTTGTTTCCTGTAACCAGGATAATTAAAATATTATTTTCTTCTTCTCTGTTAAAAAACACATTATTCTTTGATATGTCTGTGTCATCCGAAAGATTGTTTAAAAGGTCTTTTAGTTTTTCAGAATAAGGTCTAAATGAAGTTATAGCATTCTGTGCTTGTCTTAATTTTGCAGCTGAAACCATTTTCATTGCAGAGGTTATCTGCAATGTAGAATTTACAGATTTTATACGTGAACGTAATTCTTTTAAATTAGCCATTTTACTTGCTTGTTTTAAATTGTTCTGCTGTATCTCCTGCTGCTGTTTTTATATTTTCTTCTATTTTTTCATTTAATTCTCCTTTTGATAAAGAAATTAAATCTTCTTTATATTTATTGTTCATTAATAAAAGAAACGCTGTTTCAAAATCTTTAATTTTGTCAACAGGAACAGTTGAAAGTAAATTTTTTGTTCCACAATAAATTACAGCAGCCTGTTCTTCTACCTTCAAGGGACTGTATTGAGGTTGTTTAAGTAACTCTACATTTCTTTTTCCTTTCTCTATAATTGATTTTGTTACAGGGTCTAAGTCTGCTCCAAATTTAGCAAAAGCTTCAAGTTCTCTAAATTGAGCTTGATCTATTTTTAATGTTCCTGATATTTTTTTCATTGATTTTATTTGAGCAGAACCTCCTACTCTAGAAACAGATATCCCTACATTAATAGCTGGCCTAACACCTGAATTAAATAAATTTGCTTCTAAGAAAATCTGGCCGTCTGTAATAGAAATAACGTTTGTTGGTATATATGCAGAAACATCTCCTTCTTGTGTTTCTATTATTGGTAAAGCTGTCAAAGAGCCTCCTCCCTTCACCTTTCCTTTTAAAGATTCTGGCAAATCATTCATTTGTGCTGCAATTTTATCTGATTCTATTATTTTTGCTGATCTTTCTAACAACCTTGAATGTAAATAAAAAACATCTCCAGGATAAGCCTCTCTTCCCGGAGGCCTTCTTAGTAATAAAGAAACCTCTCTGTATGCAACAGCTTGTTTAGATAAATCATCAAAAATAATTAAGGCTGGTCTACCAGTATCCCTA
>MDSW01130140.1_pt1 | contig 22416 bp, 13 predicted proteins | sample 811171 | NCBI WGS metagenome assembly MDSW01 (sample SAMN05326641, study PRJNA326480) | marine metagenome | isolation source: seawater | place: Atlantic Ocean: North West | collected 2012 | reverse complement strand
TCATCTCCAGTTCATGACCACCAGTCACACGGCCACCATACCGGAGCTGATAGTAGACCTTCGTCATCTCGGCGACTGCACTGGAAACCTCGGGATGAACCTGCTGAAGACTTCGGGCAAACGCTGCCGGCGGCTGCCAGTCCGGCTTCGCAAGACCGCCCTGCCTGAGACGTTCCAGCATCTGGACATAGAACGCCAATCTCGCAGCCAGACGTCGACCTTCCCGTCCAGGAACCTCGGAACAATTCGCTTGTTCCAGAATCCTGCGAAGTCGTCGGGACCGAGCGCGGTATCCAATGATGAGCAGCATGAACACACTGGCAACGAGGACGATGATCAGGACGGAAAGCCATTCACCAAGACCGATGATCTTGCGAAATCCATGCGCCCATCCTCCGATCGTCTCCAGACTGGAGTCCAGATCCTCCTGAAGTCCCGGCAGAACACTCTCTGCGAGCACGTTCTGGGTCTCCGAATCGAAACCGAGAATGTTGAATCGCCACTGACCTTCCAGCCACCGCCAGAACCAGATCACCTGGTCCACCGGACCCATGGTGGCTTCGCGTGTACCGGGAACATTCGCAGGTGGCGTTGGATCGAAGACCATCCATCCGGGACCGGGACCCAGCACCTCCGTCCAGGCATGTGCATCGGACTTGGTCACGATGTAACGCTGCGTGATCTCATCGAAACGATTCGAGACGTATCCAGTCACCAGACGTGTTGGAATCTGCACACTGTGGCACAGGCCCGTCATCGCAGAAGCGAAATACTCGCAATGCCCGAACTTCTGATGGATCAGAAAACGTTCAACCGGATCGATTTCAGACATCTCGGGCGTGCTGCCCACCTCCGTGAGATCCAGGGTGTATTCGTACTCTCCATACTTCAGAAAGCGTTCGAAGATGACTGCCGCCGAGCGATACCACTCCAGGCGTCGAACGTCATCATCCGGCGGCGAAGTCGGTTCACCGGCCTGTTCGAGCAAGGTGGTCGCCAGCGTATAGACCGCCGGGTTGTAGTAGGGATGAACCAGTTCCAGACCGGGTGATACCCCAAGCGACATGGGTGATCTGTAGAGCGGCTCTTCAGGAACCACCTCGATGACATACTGCATCGGCGTATCGGCGTCGTGGGCGACCCTCATGGTCTGACTTCCCGGCCGATAGGCCAGAGTCGTATCGGCATCGACCGTGATGCCGACTGGAACGGACATCGAGACCACCTGCTCGCTGGCGACATCGAGTTTGATGTCCTGGGTGATCTTGACCGTGTCCTCAGGGGTGTAGAAGAGGGTCCTGTTGACACCATCCTGCAACTCGATCGTCTCCAGACCGATGGGTTCGGCACCCCAGATGCCGTCTCCGCGATAGGCCGACAACACGGCAGCTCGAAGTCGAAGGGGCTGGTTCAATTGAATCGGTTCCTCATCATCATCCGTCAGACCGACGGTGAGCACCTGCTCCCGTGACAAGGAGATCCGGGTCGAACCCAGCAGATCGACACCCTCCCCCAGACCCACCTGACGTCTTCCGAGGGAATTCATGCTGGCGTTGGCCAGGCCGCTCGTCAGGCCACGAGGGAACAGAAGAAACATTGCCGTCGAGGAGACGAACACGATGATGATCGAAACGATCGAGATGTTTCGGTAGTGACGACGAAGACCCGAACCGAAGACCGGGTTCGGAGATACACCGATGGGAAGACCCAGAACTTTCGAACGCTGGCGCTGCATGCGCTCAGCGGCATAGTTCAACTGGTACAGCATCAGGGTCACCATTCCCAACGCACACCAGACCAGGAGCAGGAAGCCGAAAATGAGATCGATCGAGATCAAGGCGGCGAGCACCATCAGGAGCAGTGCGAGAATGAGACGTTCCGCTTCGTTCTCGAGCGTATGTCGTTCATACAGCTTGATCACGGTCAACCAGACGACGAACTGTCCGATGGCTGGTATCGGTTGTTCCAGATCACCGGATGCGACGATGGCAGACCAGATCAGCGCAATCGCAGTCAGCAGAAGGGAGATGGACCTTGGCAAGGACAATCCACGAGGCCCTTCGGAGACGGAGCGACTGACTGCGGCAAGACCACCTGCAACCAACAGGAGCCATGGGTGTCTCTGCGAAAGACATTGAGCCACGATCGCCAGCAGCACCAGCGTGAAACTCATGATTGGATAGAGCTTGAGGAGACTCATGCTGCCGTCTCCTGTGACTGTGGCGATGGTTCATCGCTGGAAACTTCCTGCAACTCCTCAAGCTGACGACCGGTCAAGTGCCAAACGTGACCTCTCTGCAGCGGTCGCCGGACACGATCCGGGTTGATCACCACCAGTCCGGCACGCTCACGCTCCGGCAGCGTCGTCCAGGATTCCCTTGTCTGACCCAGATCAAGGTCGGCCAGAGTCCCGAGCATTCGGGAGATGTGACGAAGACCGGATCTCAGGGGATGTGGTGGAACCGGCAGCCCCTGAATGGTCAGTGCCGTGTCATAGCCACGACTGCTGGCATCCCGCAGGATGGACGCGGCGAGGCTGATGGCACGCTCCTCGAGTTCGGAAGCCGTGAAGGGATCCTCCGAGGACACCTGCAGATCCGCTGTCGGAATGGTGAGATCCAGCACGACTCGCAACCTCGGGGATGCTGGTCGCGCACGTTCGATCGCGATCAAGCTGTTTCGACGAGCCGAGATCTTCCAGGCGATATCCCGCCACCCGTCACCCGTTCGTGCTGCACGCGTACCGAAATAGTCGAGACCACTGCCGTTTCGATCGACGGATCGACGCCCCTCCCCGCCAGCACCGACGATGGATTGCACGAGTCCGGGCTTGAGCCTGATGATTTCGGGATGAATCCTGACATCCTGTGATGAGCGAATGATCCGCCTTCTGGGAATGATCCCCATCGGGAAGCCTGTTCGGACCTCCATGTTGATGAACTCCACTCGTCCACGACACGCTGGAACGAACAGACCCTCACCGTGCACCGTCTGCCCGGGACCCACGTGGAGGATCCAGGCCGGAGACGAATCCGACAACATGCGCTTGTCGAGACGCTCGCTGATCGTCAGATCGAATGAAGGGAGCCATGCGCGATGTCGACTCACTTCGTATCCGACGATCAATGGCTCACCGACGACACCATGATCGGGCATCAGCCTTCTGATGGAGATCCGACGAAGTGTCACCCGGTTCAACAACCAGGTCGAGATTCCGATCACGACCAGGACACACAGCAACCACAACAATGGATTGTTGCCCTGGAGAATCGCCGCCGGCCCAATGAGGAAAAGCAGAAGGACGAAGATCACAGGCGCGCTTACCGGAAGCATTCGCTTAGAGCTGGCCATCACGTTCTCATGCTACGAGTTCACAGGAGCATCCGCCATGGAACATCCATCGCAGCGCCTCCTGAAACATGTTCGCACATCTCGTCAGGCCGGTTCTGTGATATCAGCCTCATCGGTTTCGACAGGCTTCGAATCCGCTTCGTCAGCAGCCACCGGCTGCTCATCGTCCCGAGCGTCATCCTCGGTCGAGCTCGACCTGGATGCCGGGGCAGCGGTTCGATGCGATGATTCCCGCGGCAGACCCTCGACCTCGGGAAGATCATCGATCCCGGCAAGACCGAAGACCTTGAGAAACTCGCGAGTGGTGCCGTAGAGCATCGGACGTCCAAGCTCCTCGGCGCGTCCAGCGATCCTGACGAGTCGCCTTTCCAGAAGGCCTCGTAGGACATCTCCACAAGCCACACCTCGGATGGCCTCGATTTCCGCTCTCATGACGGGCTGTCGATAGGCGATGATCGAGAGGGTTTCCAGAGTGGCTGGTGTCAATCGACTCTGTTGTCGCTGCACGAGCAGACGCTGCAGGACGGGTGCCGCTTCGGGCACGGTCATGACTCGCCACCCAGAGGCAATCCGGATGATGCGGAACATGCGGTTAGTCTGTTCGTACTGGCCGTTCAGATCCTCGATCGCCTTCTTGATCTGATCCGTACCGACCTTTTCATCCTGCTCGGAAACGGCTTCGGCCAGTCGACTATCTCCAAGAGATCGTTCTGCGGAAAAGAGAACCGCCTCGATTCTTGAGTTCAAGGGAAGTCCCGAGGACGCCTGGGAGGGTGATCCACCCTCGGCGTTTCGAGCACCATCCTTCTCGGATGCATCTGTCATGCGCTGCGAGTACCGGAATGGGTTTCAATGAGTCGAAGTCTGGCATTCAACCGGACGCGCTGTGCCGCCTTCTCTTCAGAAGACATGTCGGCGTCACTGATCGAATCCAGTTCACGCAACGCATCCTGCAAGGCGCCATGAGAAAGATCGTCTACGGAATGAACGGACTCGCTCAGAATCGTCAGTGTGTTGTCCCTGACATGTGCAAAGCCTTCTTCGACCGCGAACCATCGCACACCTTCGGAGGTGTCAAGACGAAGCGGTCCGATCCCGAGCCGATCGAGAAGCGGTGACATACCTGCCATCACGCCGTACTGACCATCCCACGCCGGAAACGAGGCATAGGTGACGTCGCCATCGAAGGTTGACCCATCCGGGGTCATCACGGCACATCGAAACGAACTACTCACGACTGCATACTCCCATTCGGACACCGGCTTGACTGAGCGGTCCGGGTCGGACCACTGCGTCCACCCTTCACATCAAGCCGTATCCCGCGTTGAGGCGGAGTGTAACGAGCTCAACCGCCACCAGCCATGGCGTGAGCAAGGGGTGGATTCTTGACTTGACCGCCACCGAGGACTATATTCGTATATCCGGATATACGGATACATTCGTTGAATCACACCTCCCTCTCTCAGGAGCCTCCTCGTGAGCACCAGCACCTTGCCGAATACCTTCATGAACACAGGACTTCCACTGATCTGCGACCTCCCGTACAAGGTCAGCGACCTGTCCCCGGAAACGGTCACCTTCGGCCGCAAGGAAATCCAGCTGGCAGAGCATGAGATGCCCGGGCTCATGGCACTTCGTGATCGATATCGCACAACCAAGCCCTTGGCAGGCGCTCGCATCACCGGTTCCTTGCACATGACGATCCAGACCGCCGTTCTCATCGAGACGCTGGTCGAACTCGGTGCTGAAGTCCGTTGGGCAAGCTGCAACATCTTCTCCACTCAGGATCACGCCGCCGCCGCAGTCGCCGTGGGCCCCAATGGCACCCCTGAGAATCCCCAGGGCGTCCCGGTATTCGCCTGGAAGGGTGAAACCCTCGAGGAATACTGGTGGTGCACATTCCAGGCCTTGCATTGGGGTGATGGCAACGGTCCATCCCTGATCCTGGATGACGGTGGCGATGCAACGCTTCTCGTGCATCGCGGCCTTGAGTACAACCAGTCGGGCGTCGTCCCCGATCCCGCTACAGCGGAGTCCGAGGAGTTCCAGGTCGTCCTGTCACTTCTCCAGGACATGCAGGCTGAAAATCCAGGCTTCTGGAAGCCGATGGCCGAAGGTATCCAGGGCGTATCCGAAGAGACCACCACAGGTGTTCATCGCCTTTACCAGATGGCTGAAAAGGGTGAACTCCTGTTCCCCGCCATCAACGTGAACGATGCCGTTACCAAGAGCAAGTTCGACAACCTCTACGGCTGTCGACACTCCTGCGTCGACGGCATCATGCGTGCCACGGACGTCATGCTGGCCGGCAAGGTCGCCGTCGTCTGCGGTTACGGAGACGTCGGCAAGGGCTGCTGCCAGTCATTGCGTGGACAGGGCTGCCGGGTTCTGGTGACCGAGATCGACCCGATCTGCGCCCTCCAGGCAACCATGGAAGGCTATGACGTCGTCCGTCTTGAAGATGTCGTCGGAGATGCCGATCTCTTCATCACGACAACAGGCAACAAGGACGTCATCACGGCCGAACACATGTCGAACATGAAGCACAACGCCATCGTGGGCAACATCGGTCACTTCGACAATGAGATCGACATGGCCGGTCTGGGCCAGATCGACGGCGTCGAGCAGATCTTCATCAAGGACCAGGTTCATGAGTGGAAGTTCACCGACGGCCACTCCATCATCGTGCTCGCAGAAGGCCGCCTGCTGAATCTCGGATGTGCAACGGGACACCCCAGTTTCGTGATGAGTGCATCATTCACCAATCAGGTCCTCGCCCAGATGGAACTTCACTCCAATCACGATTCCTACGAGAACGGTGTCACGACGTTGCCCAAGAAACTCGACGAGATGGTCGCCCGACTGCATCTCGAGAAACTGGGCGCTGATCTCACCTCGCTCACCGAGGAACAGGCTGACTACCTGGGATTGAATGTGGAAGGACCCTACAAGCCGGACTTCTACCGCTACTGATCGTGGCGAGCCTCAACTGAATGAATCAGGCCTGGCACGCTGTCCATCGGTTGCTTCCAGGACGAGCACCTGCTCCCCCTGTTCCTGATCCCCGATCATGAGCATGACCTGGGTCTGTGGTTCGTACGTCCCCATCAGGGATCGAAAATCATCCCCGGCAGGCACATCCTCCTGGGCGAAGTAGTTCATGGTCAGTGGAACACCAGGCTGACGCTCAGCGGCGGAATGGAGATCCCCTGCCAGCACCAAAACCGCCCCTCGCCCCGAGAGCTGGTACGACTTCCAGGCGAAAGCTGCGATTTCATCCCAGCAGGCCGAAGCGGCCTCGATCAGATTCCTGAGTGCGTCGGACTCATTCATATCCCTACAGCCTATCGCCGCTGGCCGAGGTCGACCGCCGCGTGTACTCTTGCCGCTCTGTGAGCGACCCGATTGGTCATGAATGTGGTTTGGCAATGGTGCGGCTCAAACAGCCCCTCCACGTGATCAACGAGCGCTTTGGTGACGCCGCATGGGGCCTGCGTCGACTTCACCTTCTGATGGAGAAGCAACGCAATCGAGGTCAGGACGGGGCCGGAATCGCAACGGTCAAGTTCGACATGCCTCCAGGCGAATCGTTCTTCCGTCGATTGAGAACCACCAAGCGAAATGCACTCGAACGAATCTTCGATTCTGCCACGCGGGATCTTGAAGTTCTCAGACGGACGCCGCTGGACTGGGAAAACGAAAGCCAGCTGAAGTCGCGTTGTGAATTCCTGGGCGAGGTGTACATGGGACACCTGAGGTACGGAACACATTCCGGCCGAGGCGTCGCCAACTGCCACCCGCTTCTGCGCAAGGACAACACCGCCAGTCGCAATCTGGCTGTTGCCGGCAACTTCAACATGACCAATTCCCATCAGCTGTTCGAACAGCTGGTCGAGTACGGACTGCATCCCGTCGGAGACTCGGATACCCAGGTCATCCTCGAACGTCTGGGTTATTTCCTCGATCTCGAACATCGCCAGTTGAGAAACGCCATGGGACCGGGTTCCTTTCTCGGTCTCGAGGGACGCGACCTTGCCGATGCCATCTCACAGGACATCGACCTCGTACGAGTGCTTCAACGTGCTTCCGAGGGCTGGGACGGCGGCTACCTCTTCAGTGGTCTTCTGGGCAACGGCGACGTCTTCGTCTGCAGGGATCCCTCCGGGATTCGACCGGGATTCTGGATCGAAACCGACGAGGTCTTCGCGGTTGCCTCCGAACGCCCACCGCTGTCCACCGTCTTCAACATCTCGCCGGATGACGTCCATCAGGTTCCACCCGGTCACGTTCTGGTGATGAAGAAGAACGGCACACTCACGATCGAGCGATTCACCGATCCGATGCCGGAGCGACAGTGCACCTTCGAGCGGATCTACTTCAGTCGCGGCAACGATCCTGACATCTATCGGGAACGCAAGCAGCTCGGGAAGCACCTGGCTGGACGCGTTCTGGACATGATCGACTGGGACGTGAAATCCGCGGTGTTCAGCTTCGTGCCGAATACGGCCGAGACGTCGTACCTGGGTCTGGTCCAGGAAGCCCAACGCCTCATTCGCGCAAGGCAGATCGATGAAGTGTGGGAACACATCCAGCAAGGCACGGCACAACGCGAAGAACTGCAGGAACTGCAGATGCGACAAGTTCGAGCCGAGCGGGTCGCACACAAGGACCAGCGTCTTCGGACCTTCATCACGCATGACGCGGCGCGACGGGACCTTGTGATGCATATCTACGACATCGTCAGGGATATCGTCACACCGGAAGACACGCTCGTCATGATCGATGATTCCATCGTTCGTGGAACAACACTGCGGGAATCCATCATCACGATTCTCGGTCGCTTGAATCCTGCACGGATCATCATCGTCAGTTCAGCACCACCCATCTGCTATCCGGACTGCTACGGGATCGACATGAGCCAGCTCGACCGGTTCATCGCCTTTCAGGCCGCGGTGGCCCTCGTCGAGGAAACTGGCCAGCAGGATCTTCTGGAGGAGATCGAAGCCGATTGCGAAGCCCAGGCGGACCTCCCTCCGGAACGCATGAAGAATCACGTCTCCAGGCTGTATGCACCGTTCTCCCAGGAACAGATCGAATCGAAGATCGCCGAACTGGTCCGACCCAAGGACAGTGACTGGACCGGTCAACTGGACGTGGTGTACCAGTCCATCGAAGGACTTCGAAAAGCCATGCCCGCCTTCCGGGGCGACTGGTATTTCACCGGGGATTTCCCGACGCCAGGCGGGCTGCGGGTGCTCAACAGGGCCTATCTCAACTGGAGAAGGGGCCTGGATCAGCGTGCCTACTGAATCAAGGCACTTCAGACCGTTATCCGGACCCTCTGAAGGCCGACTCGGCAATCAAAGCCTTGACCGGGATGATGATTTCTGGTCCACTATTCGGCTTGCCACCCGGTTTCGAAAAACCACTGTGGCGTGGATTTCGGCCCTGTGAAGGGCCTCATCTCGTGGTTGTAGTCAGGAGTCGCCGAATGGCGCGTTATCTCGGACCGAAACTGAAGCTGTCTCGAAGAGTCGGTGTCCCGATCGCGGATATCCCGAAGCATACGGCGCGTCGCCAGTTGAACGCCCCCGGCATGCATGGCTATCGAGGTCGTCGTCCCAAGGACTATGGCATTCGTCTCACGGAGAAACAGAAGCTCCGCTACCACTACAACATTCTCGAGAAGCAGTTCCGTCGCTACGTCAACGAGGCGAGCCGTCGGAAAGGCAACACGGGTGAAGTGCTGCTCCAGTTGCTGGAGTCAAGACTCGACAACATCGTTCGCCGCGCCGGATTCGGCCGGACGATCTGGGCCGCTCGACAGATCGTTTCGCACGGACACGTGCTGGTCAACGGCAAGAAGGCCGATCGCCCATCCATCGCCATCAAGCCTGGTGACGTGATCACGCTCAAGGAAAGCATCCACAAGCTGGTTCGTGAGAACATGGAGTCCCTCGCCGGACATATCGTCGCCGACTGGATTGACATGAATCCATCTGAATTGAAGGCAACGGTCACCAGCACACCGAATGCAGACCAGATTCCATTCGAGGTCAATACGAACCTGATCGTCGAATTCTATCGTTGATAAATCCGGGGTGGACCACACCCTCAAGCAGGGGCTGGTTGCAGGTAGCCCGGAAAGTTGACCATGAATAGGCTTCTGCGGAAGTACAGCAAACTCCTTCTGGCCGTCTTCGGAACCGGCCTGATGATCGTGTTCCTGATGCCTCAGATTCCTGACCTGGTCTCCAGGTTCGGAGCAGGCACCACTCTGGTGGCGACCCTTGGCCGCAACGACACCAAGATCACCGCTCAGGACTGGAATGAAGTCCGCAACGAGCTCCAATTCATCGACAAGTTCCAGGCGGGCCTGCCCCCACTGCCGCTGATTGGACGCATCGAGACGCCACAGCAGTATTTCCTGCTGGTCCACGAGGCGAGTGAAGCCGGCATGATCGGTGGCACCGTCACGGCTGGCATCTCTGACCAGGAACTGCTCACCATCTCTCGGAACTCCGGTTTTCCTCCAGCGACTGTTCGACAGGCGTTGACGAACCGTGCCGGCATCTATCGGTATCTGGTGCACATGGTCAATGCGGGCCAGTACTCCGATCGACGACTGAAGGGAGAAGGCCGCCGTCTCTTCGACGCTGCCGATGCCCAGATCGTGACCATGAAGGCTGATCAGCCCGATGACGGCGCCATGCCTGACGAGCAGGCCATCCAGAATCAGTTTGAAACCTATCGCGACGTCGAACCCGGCGAAGGCAAGCATGGCTTCGGCTATCGCCTTCCGGACCGACTCAGCCTCGAATGGCTGACGATTCCAAGTGACTCGATCGACGAGTCCCTCCGGAACTCCGATGCGATGAGCGACCGTGAGCTGATGAAGTACTGGCGTCGAAACGAATCCCGTTTCCCTGGATTCGATACGACCGATGACATCCCGGATTCGGTTCGAAATGCGATGCTGGCGGATCTTCGCAGCTCACAGGTCGACGATATCTCACGATCGATCAACGACAAGCTTCGACTCCCTCGTCGAGGATTCGACGAATCCGGTGGCTACCTCATCCTTCCAGATGACTGGTCAGACCGTCAGGTTGCCTTTGAGGATGTCCGGAACATGTTGCAGTCCGAGTATGACCTGTCTCTTGAACCGGTCTCCAACTCGGGTGACGCCATGATCGAAGTGGATGACCTTATCGAGCTTGAGGGAATCGGTCGTGCACGTTCAGACAAGTTCAGCCGACTGCCCATCGGTCTTCCGCAACTGCTCACGCAGACAAGAGAACTGAATGGCGAGGGCCTGTATCCGATCCAGGCGCATGTCGCGGGGCCGATCCTCAGCGATACCGATGGCAATCTCTATCTGTTCCGGATCACAGAGGCGGATGCAGCCAGGCCACCCAAGAGTCTTGATGAGAGTCGCGAGGAAGTCGTGAAGGATCTTCAGAGGCTGGCCCACTACGAACAATTGCTCGCACAGCTGGACACCATCGAACAGTCCACTGAGACGGATGGCATGGACACGCTCTCGGAGCAGTGGGACGTGGAAGCGCCGACCAGCAGAAGTTTCCAGAAGTATCAGCCCGGCACGGTGGCGTTCTACGTCCAGCAGGGACTGAACCCACAACCGACCCCGGCCATTCTTCCTGGTTTGCCCAACGAGGACCAGGCCGTCATCGAAGCCATCCTGGCGGAGACCTCCGAGTTCGAACTGGGGACCTCCATCAACGACCTGGAGGAATCCGACCGGGTGATGATCCTGCCATCCGAACAGAACCTGGCATTGGTGGCCGTGCGACTCATTGATCGCCGCTCACTCGACCGGGACGCGTTCCAGCAGTTGGCCGTACAGAACGTCATTCCGATGCTGCTTCTGAACGAGGAGTTCGGCGGTGACATGACTCCCCTTCAGGACACCTTCTCCGGGGAGTCGCTGATGGAACGACACGACTTCAAGTTCGCCGGCAACGACGAGGCGGACAATATGAATGCCACGGATGTCCCCGAGGATGCCCAGGCCACCGCGACCAACTGAATTCCTTCGGAAGAAGAGCCAGACGCCATGAGCGATACCGCCGCGACTCCTGAAAAGCAGCCGACGATCCCGTTCGATACGTTCACCCAGATGGATCTTCGCGTAGCGACCATCACCGCTGCAGAAGCCCATCCGGACGCCGATCGCCTCTTGAAGATCCAGCTGGATGACGGCACCCCGGATGGACGTCAGGTCTGTGCTGGCATCAAGGCCTGGTACGACCCCGAAGCCCTCGTGGGAACCCAGGTCGTCATCGTGGCGAATCTCGAGCCCCGGGTGATCCGTGGTGAGAAGAGCGAGGGCATGATCCTGGCCTGCAGCAGCGGTGATTCCGTCAATGTGTTGAGAGTCGACAACCCCTGCGATCCAGGCAGCAAGGTCAGCTGACCTCCCACACCACGTTCACAAGCCCCCTTCGATCGGTTGTCTGCAACACAAACCGAGATCTGTCACATGCAGCCCTGAATCTTCGAAAGAAAACAGCGGACATCTGTGAGATCGAGGCTTGGTCAACGCATCCCTTGTAGACCCTGACAACTGTTCCAACACGAACAGGCTCTTGGGGTCGGACAGGACGTGGTTTGTCACGGTCATTCCCCACCAGAGGGCTCCGGTGGGGGATGGCCGTGGCGTCAATCGGATGCCCCGGCAGCCTGAACGGCCTCCCAGTCACGATCACTCAGCATCGATCCGTTCTCTCGCACCGCCACGGTCCGATCACGTCGCCACGAACGCTCACACACTGGTTCGGACCGCAGATCCTCGACCTTGATCTGATCGCTGTCTTGAGTGAAGCTCAACCGGGACACCTCGCACATTGATTCAAGGGCCTCGGCGAACGGTTCCAATCGTCCATCTGGATCGGGCATCACAATACCCGCATCCAGTGATTTCTCGACGCCCTTCTCGTTGGCCTCACGGACCTCCTCAAGCGCCTTGAGGATCGCCTCACGAGCTTCGAGGACCTTTGGCCAGTGAGCGTCGACTTCGATTTGAAGTGGCTGGATCGACTCCAGATGAACACAGGCATCCTCACCGTGCAGAGCTCGCCAGGCCTCGTCGGCCGTATGAGCAAGAATCGGTGCCGTCAGCCTGCAGAGCATCTCGGCCAGTCGATGAAGTGTGGCCTGGGACAATCGGCGTCGTTCGCTGTCGCCTCGATCGCAGTACAGCCGATCCTTGACCGCGACACAGTAGATCGCGGACAGGGTGTCATTGCAGAAATCGAAGATCGCCAGATGGGCCTTGCGGAACTCCAGACGTTCATACGCCTGCATCACTTCAAGCTGCAGATCAGCAGCTTGTGACAGAACCCATGCATCGAGCGATCGAGGCGGCGCCTTGGACCACGTTGCCGCGATGTCCTCGGAGGATGCCTCGAGATCATTGAGGTTGCTCAGCAGGAAGCGAATCGTGTTCCGGACCTTCCGATAGGATTCCCCCGCCAGATGGAACAGTTCGAGATCGACACGGATGTCGTTTTCAAAGGCCAGTCCACTGACCCACCATCGACAGACATCAGCCCCGACATCCTTGAGAAGATCATCGACATTCAAGGCATTGCCGCCGGACTTGCTCATCTTCCGGCCATTTCGATCCACCATGAAGCCATGGGTCAGGATGCGCTTGAACGGTGGCTCACCGGTCACGCCAAGTCCCGGAAGCAGGGAGAGCTGGAACCAGCCTCTGTGCTGATCGGAACCCTCCGAGTAGAGATCCACGGGGCACCCCAGTCCTCTGGCACGCATGACCGCGTTCCAGGAGCTGCCTGATTCAAACCACACATCGAAGATGTCGTGCATCTTCTCGAGCTTGGAAAGATCAAGATCTGCTGGCGCATCGGGATCGCCATCGACGTCATAGTTCGCCAACAACTCCGAAGGCGTCTCGTTGAACCAGGCATCACTTCCTCGAGCCCCGAACGTTTCGGCAACCGCTCGGACACTGGCGGTCGTCATGAAAACACCGCCATCAGGCATCGCGAACGCCGGGATGGGAAGCCCCCAGGCCCGCTGTCGCGAAATGCACCAGTCCGGCCGGGATTCCAGCATGCCTCGCATTCGATTCCGCCCCCATTCGGGTACGAAATCGACGGACTCTGCGGTGGCATCCATGGCCATGTCTCGCAAGGTTCTGCCACCATCGCGAAGCGGACGGTCCACCCCGATGAACCACTGTTCGGTAGCCCTGAAGATGACGGGGGTCTTGGAACGCCCATCAAGTGGATATGAGTGGACGATGTCCTGATAGGCATGCAGGTGGCCGGATGACTTCAGGCGATCGACGACCATGGGGTTGGCTTCCCAGACTGAACATCCCTGAAGCCAGTCCGGAACGGAATCGTCATAGGTGCCGTCTCCTCTGACAGGACAGTAGATCTCCATGCCCTCCCGCAGGCCGGTTCCGTAGTCTTCAACACCATGACCAGGCGCGGTATGGACCAGACCCGTACCGTCTTCCAACGTCACATACTCGGCGGAAACGATCGAACCGGTGCGATCACAGAAGGGATGCTGATAGCGCAGCCCCACGAGTTCACTGCCCTTGCAGACACCCAGTTTCTCAATCGCTTCGGAACCACCGACCGCGACCACCGCATCGACTCGATCCTCCGCGACGATGGTCAGGGCACCATCCAGACGAATGAGGACATAGGACAGTCTGTCATGAACTGCGATGGCCAGATTGGCGGGAAGTGTCCACGGCGTCGTTGTCCAGATCATGAAGGAAGGTGTCTGATCGAGCTCGATCCCGAAAGCGGCCGCAACGGCCGAGGAATCACAGGCCTCGAAATCGACATACACAGAGGGATCCGTGCGGTCCTCGTATTCGAGTTCAGCCTCGGCAAGGGCCGTTTCATTGGCAATGGACCAGTGAACAGGCTTGAGCTGGCGGAACACGATGCCCTGAGCCACGAGATCTGCAAACGTCTCGACGACACGCTGTTCATACCGCGGATTCATCGTGAGATAGGGATCGTCATAGTCCGCCAAGGTCAGGAGGCGTTGCATCTGACCTTTCTGGAGCTTGATGTACTTCTCGGCATCCTGTCGACAGGCCTTGCGAATCGCCATTCGACGAGTACTTTCGTCGAGGCTGTTCAACTTCTCGATCTTGCCTGACTCGACCAGTTCCGTCATCACCTTGTGTTCGATCGGAAGACCATGGCAGTCCCAGCCGGGAATGAACTTGCATTGCTTTCCGGCAACAAGACGCGATCGAACGATGATGTCCTTGAGCACCTTGTTCAGAAGATGACCGACATGAATGGAGCCATTGGCGTATGGGGGTCCGTCATGAAAGACGAACTCTTCGCAGCCTTCACGGGCATTGGTCACCTGCTCGTACAACGAGTCCTGCCCCCATCGCTTGACTGTTGCCGCCTCGTTCTGAGCGAGATTGGCCCTCATCGGGAAGGAAGTCTTGGGCAGGTTGAGCGTCTTCTTCCAGTTGGTCTTGGTCTCGGACATTGTTTCACCTGGACGACGGATCATGCCGTCTTGAAAAGAAGCCCCACGTGGAGCGGGGCCGATACGTCAAATACCTGGACCGACACACGCCTCGGCAATCGACTGAAATCCGTCGGTTCTCGAACGAACCGGACATGATGATGCCGTCGATCGGGGGCGTGAGTCATGTCATGACCCTCATGGTAGACGATCCTGGGGTGCTGAAGCCAGCATGACCAGGCAGTCTTCCGGGAGGTTCGCCCCGGTGTCCCACAACGGTGATCGGTCCGTTCGGGGTGCCTCAGGACATCCTCGTGGAAGCCTCAGGAGTCAGTGGAATGACGAGGTGACAGCACAACCCCCCATCCTGGGCGTTGAACTGGACGGAGCCTCGAAGCTGGTAATCGATGAATCCCGTGATGAGCCGTGTTCCCATCCCTGGATTGAATGGAAGCTCCACGACAGGACCTCCCTGTTCACACCACCAGACATGGAGATCTCCATCCTCGATCTTCCACCTGATTTCGAGTCGACCGGACTCGACGGAGAGGCTCCCATACTTCCTCGCATTCGTCGCCAATTCGTTGAGTACGAGACTGGTCGGAGTCGCGATCTCAGGACGAAGTCTGACTTCAGGCCCCTCGAGTGACAATTGATCCGTACCGCCGCTGGCTGCCAGAACAATCTCGATGGACTGCCTGAGATCCACTCCGGACCACTTGGAAGCTGCCAGCAACTCGTGGGCTCGAGCCATCGAACTGATGCGACCGCTGAAGGATTCCTGAAAATCTTCGATGAACTCGGTCTCTCGAGCAGTCTGTTCCGCCATCGAGAGAATCGTGGCGAGGTTGTTCTTGACTCGATGGTCGAGTTCACGCAGAAGCGTCTGTTGCTGCCGTCCAAACTCGACTGCCTGTTGTTCTGATCGGATCCGTTCGACTGCTCGACCGATCCCTCGAATGATACTCATGACGGCCAACAGCTCGTCCTCGTGCCACTCGCGGGAAATCTCATCATCCACGGTCAAGGTTCCGACCAGTCGTTCCTCGATGATGACCGGCAGGATCACCAGCGATCGCACGCCCTTTTGATGAATCATGCGAACGATCTCACTCGGGTCATTCTGCAGGTCCTGCTCCCTCAGGATGACAGGCTCCCCCTTCTCAAGCGCTGCCTGACGAGCTGTTCGCATGCCCGCAAGATTCTCGATCAAAGGCCGACGATCTCGAATACTCGATGCTCTGAGCCATTGACGACGGCCGTCCAGGATTCCTTCGATGATCTCGCTGTCATGGACACCGAGTGTCACGGCCGTTGGATTGATGCATGCACCGATACTCCCCAGGCACTGATCGACGACATCCGTGATCTCGCGGCGTTCAAGCACCGCAGCCATCGAATTCATTTCAATCATTCGCAGTTCGTGCAGACGTTGGGCCCTTCGACCCGCTTCCACTCTGAACGTGATGTCGACCAGGACATTGACGATGCCTGCACCTTCATCGACACCTCCGGCGAGGGTTTCCATGAACAGGACGGTCTTCTCGTTTCCATGCGCATCCTTGATCACGCATTCTCGCGTTCCTGTAGTGGAATCCGGCCGATTGGTCGACATCAGAATGGCCTGCATGGCCTCCGGCAGCTCCCTGGTTCGCTTGCCGACGAGATCAATCTGCCGAATACCGAAGAAGGTCTCGAAAGCAGCATTGCATTCGAGAAATCGATCTTCAATGTCCCGGTGTACGACCGGAAAAGGCACGGCATCGAACAAGGCATCACGCAGTCCGATCAACCCTCTCACATCACGTGTCCTTGAAGCCACGATCTCCTCGAGATTGCCGGCAAATGCCTGAAGGCTCGCGGAGAGTTCCTTGGCCTCGAGCGGACCATCCACATGGGTTTTCAACGGCCTCCCCTGTTGCAGAGCCGCCTCCGCCTCCCGAGCCAGTCGAAGCAGTGGACGACTTGTCGTCACCACCATCCATCGCCACGCGATCGCGACGACAATCAGGTAACCGATCACCGAGAACAGACTGATGTACAGAAGTTGGTCACGCCGAGCATTGGCGCGGGTCAACTGACGAGCAATGTCATCCTCAAGCGATTTTCGATCCGCCAGCAGCACGTTGAAGACGGCTCGGGATTCCTCATCCCAGTCCATCAGCCTCTGCTGAAGCTGATCACCTCGTTCCACAGGGTCGATTTCCACGATGGATCGCAATCGGTCGACATTCGCCTCGACGAGATACTCAATTCTGTCCAGAGTCGGGAAGAACGCGGACGCCACTTCATCCGCATGGATTCTCATGATCGTCCTCTGAATCGCATCACCTCTTCGAATCGCACCGTCGATGAGGTAGGTATCACCACTGCCGTAGACCAGGTCACTGGTGACCGCCCATTGCGCCAGATCCTCCTCCAATCTCGAAAGATCGCGGAGCAGTGCGGACTGGGCGCCATAGGCCTCGACATCCCGATCCAGATCCGCGTAGGCCCAGCTCAGACCAAGTGCAAGCGAAAGCCCGCCCATGGAACAGACGAGAATGACAATCGCCATGTAGGCACTGACTCTCAAGGCGATGCCTGCTTTGTCAGAACCGCCTCAGCCGCGAGTTCGGAAGCGGTCGCGCAATCCTTGATGTCGAGAATGCTGCGACCAATCAATTGTTGGAATGCACTGGCTGTTGCCTCATCAGGCCAGCCCGACTGGCATTCGATGCTGATGAGAGAACCCTTTTCATCCACGACCCACCAGAGATCATCGGAAAAGCCTGGAAGCAAAAGACTGCTCATGATCAATTTGCCAAGGGGTTGGTCTTGCGCATCTTGGATGGCCCACTCACCCCATACGATCAGATCAAAACCGACATCGTCCACTCGCTTCGGAGCAGCCAGGATCGGCTCAAGCTGGATTCCGCTTTCAAATGCCGACTCGGCATGAAAAGGCGCTCGAAGACTGATGAGTTCCTCCCGCCAGACCGTATCGGTGAGAGAGATGGTCTTGAGCGCACTCTGGAGCATGGTCATCGCGAGTGTCCGCTGGGATTCCGGTATGGATTCCAGAAACTCGCCTTCCTTGACGGACTTGGCAAGGGTTTCGAAATTTGAACCAACGATGAAATCTTCAACGGGGCCATCTGTGATCTTTGCACATTGCGGATCGCGGCAACGCTGGAACTCAAATCCGAGAATGTTGAGATCGAAATCCAGCGCCCAGCAGATTTCGACCAGACCCCATCGCCCTTTTTCCGATCGAACATGAATCAGACCGATGGGCTTTCCATCCTGCAAAGCCACGTACAGCGAATGACGTCCGAATTCATTGAAATGATGTGCAAATGGAAGTTCCCGAAGAAGCGATGCACGATGTTCCGGTCCTACGGTGCTTGTGATCGTGCGATAGGCCGTCGCCTCGGGAAACATCTGGTACACACGCCGAACAGGATCACGAAGCGCACAGAAGGCCTGCGCATTCACGATCTCACTGCACATCATCAGAAGGATGCCGATCAGGAGTATCCGGTACGGTCGCATGATGTGACAATATGTCATGTCGCCAATGCCTTCCTCTTGAAACCGCAAGATCCTCAGAAACGAAATCGAGCCTGAAGTCGTATGGTGCTGTCTGCAGGTTGATTCTCGAAATTCACCAGATTCTGGACCCATTCCGCACTCAGGACCCAATGGCGGTCAACGGCCCACTGGAACCCGAGCCTCGTCTGGATCTGGGTACTCCAATCCGGGTCGAACTGCCGACTGTCCTGTCTCAATTGCGTATAGAGAAGGAAGCCCTCCGAAAACGGACGCCAACCCAGTTCAATCAGGCTGTTCACGACCGTATTGTCATCGTCCAGTCCAAAGGACACCTGTGACATCACATCCACCGGTCCACCGAACCAGGACGCATCCAGACCAATACGACGACGATGAATCGTGTTACCAGGAACTTCCGGCCTGTAGAGGTTCCCGTAGAACCCGGACAGTCCGAACACCCAGTTCTCCTCTCGAGCCGTTCCGATCCTGCCGACGAATTCGTATGGCGATCCGGCGGAACGCCACTCGTTCCCACTGCCTCGCCCGAGACCGACTTCATACTCGAAGTGATCGATCACACCGTTGAAGGTGACGCCCCAATCCGCCTTGATGCCCAGATTTCGAGCCGTATCGACATTTCGAAGTGTCCCATTCGTATCCAGCAGCATTTCAAGACCGAATGGCATCTCGAAGTGACCGACCTTCACATTGAAGCGGCCACCGGCAAGTCCCGTGTAGTTGAAATTGAAGATCCTGTAGACGAATTCCCAGTCTGTGGGACCATCAAAGAACCAGGGATGTGGCTGGACATTGTTGATCCGTGTCGCGAATCCCTGAAGCAGAAGAATACCCCAGTCGCCCTCCTTGCCCGAGAACACCTTGTAGAGATCGAAGCCGTAGAACTGACTGATGCCCCACTCACGCCGTTCCGAATTCCATTCAAATCGAGCACTCAGATCGAACGTGAAACGAAGGTTGTCTGCAAGCGGGCCCAACCAATCCAGCGGGAGACCGGACGGAAACGGGTCGTAGACAGTCCAAGCTGATTCTGGCAGTCCCGACCCGGGAGGCGCACCGGTCAACGACTCCTGGAGGACGGCATCTCCCCCGGCTGGACCCTCTTGAAGTGATGGTAGAAGCGTGGCGTGAATCGCCGGCTGGTGTTGAAAACCGAAGTCCGTCGACAACCCTGCACATGGAGGGAAAAGGAGCAACGCTACCTGAAGGGTGGCAATCATGGCCACGCACACTCTAACACGCAACCGGCCATGAACCTCGGAATCGAAGCTGGATTGACCGGGAAACCCGCCGGAAGCCTGCTCAGATGATGAACAGACGACAAGTTCTCCTCATCCCGCTGTAGCTGGCTTCCTGTGCGAAGACGTGGAGAATGCCCCCCCTGCTACACTTTCGCGGATGTCCACACCGTCGCAATCCAAGACCGCTGGAACCCGTCGTACCGCCGCTGGGCGGGACCCTCGGGATACACCGGCGATGCGGCAGTACCTCCGTTTCAAGAAGGACAATCCCGGCTGCGTTCTGTTCTTCAGGATGGGCGATTTCTATGAAATGTTCGATGACGATGCCAAGCTCACCCATGAGGTCCTTGGGCTCACGCTGACGGAGCGAACTTCGGGTATTCCGATGGCTGGTGTTCCGTATCACGCTGCCGAGGGCTACATCCGGAGACTGATCGAGCAAGGGCATCGAGTCGCCGTGTGTGAACAGGTCCAGGATCCATCTGAGGCCAAGGGTGTCGTTGAACGAGCCGTGACCAGAGTGCTCACTCCCGGAACGCTGGTGGATGACACCCTGCTCGATGACGGCGTCGCCAATATCGCTGCAGCCATTGCACCGGATGGCGATGACATCATGGTCGCATGGGCCGAACTGTCCACGGGCAGCATCCACGTGCGATCACTTCCACTCGATACAGCCGTGGATGAACTGGTCCGTATCGGTCCATCGGAGATCATTCATCCGGAGTCGATGACGGAGTCGGATCCTGTCCTTGAGCGGCTGACGACATTACTTGATGCCACCTGCACACCGAGGCCCGACTGGACGTTTTCGCCAGGAGAAGCCGCGGACACCTTGAAGCGTCAATACCAGGTCGCCACGTTGGAAGCCTGGGCTCTGGATGATTCGGGTCGTGGTCCAGCTCGGGCGGCTGGCGGTCTCGTGCGGTTCCTTCTGGACACACAAGCGGCGGATGGCTCCGCGCTGGCACACCTGCGAGCACCGGTCCTGGTTCAGGATGATTCCATCATGCGGATCGATGCCGCAACGATGCGAAGTCTCGAGATTGAAAGAACCATCCGTGGTGGCGGCATCGAGGGCTCCCTGCTTTCAGTGCTTCAGCATTGCCACACCCCCATGGGGCGACGCACCCTTCGTCACTGGCTGTGTTACCCGCTTCAGCGGATCGAATCCATCACGGCAAGACAGGATGCCGTTTCGACTCTGCTGTCTGATGAAGCGCTTCGAGAGGACATCATCGAGGCCCTTGAACCCATTCAGGATGTCGCGAGGATCATCGGCCGGGCTGCCACACGTCGATTCACTCCACGGGATGCCGTTGCACTGGGCCGTTCGATAGCCAATCTTCCGCGTCTGATCGAACTCCTCGAGGGCCAGGAACGACTCGCGCCGATCTACTCGGCCATGCAGGATGTGGCTGACTGCATCATCCCCCTGTCCAGACATATCCGGGAAAGCTGCGTTTCCGATCCACCACCCCACCTCAGAGAGGGCGGCCTCTTTGCAGACGGCTTCGATGCAGAACTGGATGAATGCCGGTCGCTTCAACGTGATGGCGCCTCCTGGTTGTCCGACTATCAGGCACAACTGAGCGATGAAACCGGAATCCCATCCCTCAAGATCGGTTTCAACAAGGTCTTCGGGTATTACATCGAAGTCACGCACGCACACGTCGAACGGGTGCCTGCCACCTTCGTTCGAAAGCAGACACTCAAGAATGCCGAACGCTACATCACGCCGGATCTGAAGGATTACGAGGATCGGGTGCTGACCGCTGAATCCCGTGCCATCTCACGAGAAAAACAGCTCTTCGATGCGTTGGTCTCCGAGATCAATGCACTTGGATCAGCGCTTTCAAGATTTGCCGAAACCATCTCGGAACTGGACGTCCTGACCTGCTTCGCTGAAGTGGCCGTACGCCATCGGTACGTCCGACCGGTCATGACCGAAGACCACTGCCTCGAGATCATCAATGGACGCCACCCTGTCCTGGATGTCAGCCTCGGCAACAGTTTCGTACCCAATGACTGTGAACTGAATGCCAGCAGCGATCAGTCCAAGACACTGCTGTTGATTACAGGGCCGAACATGGCGGGCAAGAGCACCTATATCAGACAGGTTGCCCTGATCACGCTGTTGGCCCATGTCGGTTGTTTCGTTCCCGCTGACAAGGCCATCATCGGACTAGCGGATCGCGTGTTTGCACGAATCGGCGCCTCTGATGAGCTCCATGCAGGGCGATCCACATTCATGGTGGAGATGACGGAAACCGCCGCCATCCTGAATCAGGCAACCGAACGAAGTCTGGTCATTCTGGATGAAGTCGGCCGCGGGACAAGCACGCTTGACGGCCTGTCACTGGCCTGGGCCATCACGGAAGCACTGGAGCGAAGAGGAACCAGAACCCTCTTTGCGACCCACTATCACGAATTGACGGATCTTGCGGATCGCCACGAAGGCATTGGGAATCGACATGTGGAAGTTCGTGAGTTCAATGACGACATCGTCTTCCTGCATCAGATTCGACCCGGTGGAACTGACCGGAGCTACGGGATTCATGTCGGTCGACTGGCCGGTATTCCCGAGTCGGTCCTGGAGAGAGCCCGTGACATCCTTGAATCGCTTGAAGTCCATCACGACATCGGCGATGTTCCCGAAACACCAAAGGAACGAACCGGAACTGCACAGATGAATCTCTTCACCGAATATCTTGACCACCCCATTCTGGGCAGACTTCGAGATCTTCGACTCGAGTCGATCACACCACTCGAG
>MDSW01179932.1_pt1 | contig 22422 bp, 16 predicted proteins | sample 811171 | NCBI WGS metagenome assembly MDSW01 (sample SAMN05326641, study PRJNA326480) | marine metagenome | isolation source: seawater | place: Atlantic Ocean: North West | collected 2012 | reverse complement strand
TGGGTTGCACCTGTTTCTCAATACTAATAAAAAGAGTGTGACTCTCGACCTGGCGACAAAAGGGGGGCAGGACTTACTGATCTCGGCCGCCGCTGATGTAGATTTGGTGATCAGTAACCTCGCTTTGGATGACAGGACAAACGATCCCCTGACTTATGAATCACTATCCAAAGAAAATGACATGTTGGTGATGTCATCGATCACAATATTCGGTTATGACACACCATATAGAGACTGGGCCGGAACAGCATTAACCGCTACAGCCGCTTCAGGTGCCTCGATGAAGATTGGAAGCCCTGATAAGGTTCCTCTCTGGCTCCCCTACTGTGCGGCTGATTTCCAAGGAGGTATTCATGGTGCCATTGCGGCCCTTCTCGCACTACGCAAAAAAAGGCAACTTAAACAGGGGCTGCATGCATGGATCTCTGTAGTGGAGGTTATGGCTAGCTACTTAGGAGGTTCAGGTGTTCCGGGATTTGTCTTCCAAGGAGTACTTGGTTCCAGAGATGGCACACATCGCAGTGGGTTCTATCCGTGGCAGGTGACTCCAGCCGCCGATGGGTTTGTCGAGGTGATAACAATGGTAGACGAACAATGGAAACGATTCATCAATCTTATGGATAATCCCGACTGGGCAAACGACCCGAGGCTCTCCGACAGATGGCTATCATTTCAGTGGCACAAGGAATTAGACGCATTTTGGCATCCTTGGATGAAAGGTAAAACTCGATCAGAATTATTTAAATTATTCTCAGAAAATAGAATTCCTTTTCAGCCAGTCAATAAGGTTGATGAAATAGTTGAAAGTGAACATTTGGCTCTCAGAGAGTTTTGGCATGAGGTTGAGCATCCGATTGTTGGCAATTACAAAATACCCGGTGCACCATATCTGTTTTCGCAAACACCCTGGGCCGTGTACCGGCCTGCACCGCAGCTTGGTGAGCATAATGATGAATTCTTCGAAACCAGATTAGGACTCAACGCTTCTCAAAGAACAGAGCTTATCAAGCAAGGGATTACCTAATGCCTACAACAACTGATGGCCCACTGAGCGGGATACGGGTAATCGACCACGGTCATGTCTGGGCTGGACCGCTCCTAGGAATGAGCTTTAAAGATATGGGCGCTGAAGTTATAAAAATACAATCCCCCACAGGCGGATCAGGCGTATCGATGGCAGGCAAAGGCATGGCCGGCACAGCTACTCGGGATGCAGTCGATATTTCTGATCCGATGGCATATCACGCCTTCGATCGCGGTAAGAAAAGCTTGAGTTTGGATCTCCAGTCAGAAGATGGCAAAGAAATATATAAAAAACTTGTCGCCGTCAGCGACGTAGTAGTCGAAAATTTTTCAGCCCGTGTAATGCCTTCGTTAGGCCTCGGTTTTGACGTTCTTACGAGAGTTAATCCGAAGATAATATTAGCCTCACTCTCCGCAACGGGAGCAACTGACGGCCCATGGAGAGATCTCGTCACCTACGGTCCCTCTCTGGCGGCTCTGTATGGGATAAAAAGTGTTCTTGGATATCATGATTCTGACCATCCACAAGAAGACCAAGCAGATTTAGATCCCACCGCGGCAGGTCATGCGTTTTTTGCAATACTCGCAGCACTTGAATCTCGAGACGCAACGGGACGGGGTCAACACATTGATATAGCCCAAGGCGAAGCCTGCATTCAACGAATAGCCGAACCATTGATGGATTACTTCTTAAACGGTCGCGTTGCGGGTCCGCAAGGCAATAGATACCCAGCCACAGCACCACATGGTTACTACCAAACATCAGGATCCGATCAGTGGATATCCATCTCAGTTCGAAATCAAGAAGAGTGGGAGGCGTTTAGGGATCTAGCGCTACAAAATTCAGAGAATATAGCAAATTCTAAGTTTGAGACCTTGCAAGGTCGACTCGATAACCAAAATGAATTAGATGAGGCCATTGAATCATGGACCAAGGATTACACAGCTATGCAATTGACCAAAATTCTCCAAAAGTCGAAAATTCCGGCATACCCAGTCATGGGAGCACTGGACCTAGTCAACGATGAAAATCTCAATAGTCTGCACCGAACTAATATCACTGTGACAGACGAGAACTTCTCTCCTGATTCACTTTATCGAGGAGTCATATGGAAGCTTGAAAAAGGACAGGGCGAAATCACTGGCCCGACACCAAGTACAGGTGCTCACAATGTTGAAATATTAATCGACCTACTGGGATACAAAGAAACAGAAGTACTAGAGTTTCAACGGAATGGAATCATCTGATTCAGCAGAAATGCGCTAAGCTGAGCAAACAGAAATACGGGGGTATAGATGTCAATTAACAAAAATGGATTATTGGCCGGCAAGGTCGCAGTTATCACTGGGGCATCACGCGGTATTGGAGAAGCAATTGCTATTCGATACGCGATGGAAGGCGCTAAAGTAGTCGTCTCCGCTCGAACCGTTGATGATGGAGATCATATCCTAGCCGGAAGTATGAATTCTGTGGTGAAGCGGATTAATGATGCGGGCGGTGAAGCGGCTGCAGTCAGATGCGACATGGCACTCGCCGAAGATCGAGTACAGCTCATTGAAACCACTAAAGCACTTTTTGGAAGCGTCGATATCGTAGTCAATAATGCGGCAGTAACGTACTTCATACCTATCTCGGAATTTCCAGAAAAACGTCAGAAACTAATGTTTGAGGTGCAAGTGCATGGGCCACTACATCTGGCTCAACTCGCCATGGAAAATATGCGAGAAAGAGGAAGTGGTTGGATACTTAACATCTCATCTCACGCGGCTCTACATCCAGAAGTTGGAGGGCCTGCATCCGGCGGTACCGTATACGGAATGTGTAAAGCGGCGCTGGAAAGATTGTCTACTGGTCTTGCGTCTGAAGTTGCTGACCAAAATATCAGGGTAAATGCGATCTCACCAGGCCTCGTCGCAACTCCTGGGGTTGTGCACCATGGATTGGTAAATGAATCAAATAAAGATCGAGTAGTGCCAGTCGAAAATATGGCTGAAGCCTGTTTAAGATTAGTGCATGATGACGGCGGCGAGCTCTCAGGTCGGATAGCATACGCAGATGAAATGCTTGAAGAGTTTGCCCTCACACCAGCAGTACTGGTCTAGTAAAAATTAAGAATAATAAAGGAGTAAAAAATGGATGGAAACCCACTAAACACAAGGCTTTGCGAAGAATATGGTTGTGAAATTCCAGTAGTTGCATTCGCTCACACTAAGGACGTAATCGCGGCTGTTTCAAATGCAGGCGGCATCGGGATACTCGGGGCGACAGGCCTTAAGCCAGATGAACTGCGTTCTGATATCCGCTGGATTCGAGACAAAATTGGTGATAAGCCCTTCGGCGTGGATTTGCTGGTACCTGCCTCATTCGTTGAAGGAAATCGTGAAGATCTTGACGAAATGATCCCAGACGAGCACCGAACATTTGTGCAGCACGTTAAATCTGTTTCTGGTGCACCTGACTCTCCTCCACCAAGTGATATCGACCCAACCTACTCTGGCTACGAAAATCTTCTAGAACGATCACGTCAGCAGCTCGATGTATTATTTGAGGAAAAAGTACCTATATTCGCTTCAGGACTAGGCAGTCCGGCATTTATTATCGAACGTGCTCATCAAGAGGGAATGAAAGTCTGGGGACTCGTTGGACTGCCACGACAAGCCCGGAGACAAATCGAAGCAGGCGTCGACGTTGTGGTCGCTCAAGGTTATGACTCCGGTGGACATAGTGGAACGGTAGGCACCTTTACACTCGTGCCGGAAATCGTGAAAATGGCCGAAGGTACGGATACGCTAGTTCTAACTGCAGGTGGGGTATCAAGTGGCAAACATCTCGCAGCCTCGATCGCGATGGGATCAGCCGGGGTTTGGACCGGTACGATCTGGCTAGCCACACATGAATCAGAAACCGCCATGTTCCTAAAACAGAGAATAATCGACTCCAAAGTGGAGGACGCCGTACAGTCACGTGCTATGTCTGGAAAACCAATCCGGCAGCTGCGATCAAGGTGGTCTGATATTTGGAAGGAAGACGGAGCTCCTGATACGCTACCAATGCCACTACAAGGTATGCTCGTGAATGATGTACTACGTGACATTAAGGAAGCAAATCTAGAGGATTGGATGACTACACCAGCTGGTCAAGCAATCGTTGGCATTGATGCTATTAAACCAGCAGCTGAGGTCGTGTATGAAATGGCTGATGAAGCACTTGAGCTCTTCGAACGTGCCACTGAAACCTCAGCAACTGCCTAAGTTTGATCTGAACACTTTTCATGAGAGAAGAGACCGAATCAGAACAGATAAAGGGATCAATGCAAATTACGCTCGATTCCGAACTTGTTGGTAAGCATGTGGAAGCGGATGGTGGGACCCAAGTTGGGAACACCAATTTTGCGTCACGTGCTGCCTTCGAGGGAGTATTGACTGGACGGAAAATTGTTCAGGGGGATCCTCCGTGGTACTGGTTAGAAATAGGTCAGTTGTCAGTCAAGCCAGATGACTTTGAGGATGAATTTGTTTGGTGTGAGGAATCCTACGTCTATTCCCTCGACTAAATTACTGACGATATAAGGGGTATTATGCATATTCTTGTGGCAGCAAAACAAGTCTTGGATCCAGACGGTATTAACAGTTACGCGTTATGGGGTCGTCTAGAAGTCAGCGAGGACGGCCGAGCCTTCAATACTGGTGCGACCGTCCCGCAAATTATCAATGCCTACGACGAGCAGGCGATGGAGGCTGCCTTGCAGATTGCTGAGGCGCAGGAAGGCGCACGCGTGACCGCAGTCACAGTCGGCTCAGATACAGCTCCTGATGTACTAAAACGTTGTTACGCAATGGGGGCTGAGAACACCATTCACGTACATGATGATGAAAGTCAGTCAGGCGATCCTTATAGAATTTCTCAGATTCTTGCCGCTGTTGCGGAACATCTAGGAGATGTCGACTTAATTTTATGTGGTCGGCAGGGTTCCGACTACGACCAAGGTGCCGTCCCTGGAATTTTGTCCGAGGATCTCAAAATGCCATTCATAACCATGGCATCGCGGGTGAGTTTTAACGAACAAACGCAATCACTACATGTTGATGTTGTGACTCCAGACGGGCCAGAAACACTGGCATGTAATCTGCCAGCTGTAGTAGCAGTTAGTAATGAAATTGGACAGCCACGTTATCCCAGTAGCCGGCGTATGATTCAGTCCCGTCGCAATCCGCCTACCGTCTTTCGTGCTGATGAATTGTTGCCAGATCCAGCTCCCAAAAAAATGAGCATCAAGCTTTTGACAGTGCCCGAAGTGCAGGGAGACTGCGAGATAATCGAAGGTGCCGATCCGAAAGAAAAGGCAACAAATCTATTACAAAATCTTAGAGAACGAGGTGCCCTAAATGCCTGATCCCATTCTTGTGCTGGCACATATTGATGAAACATCACAAGTCAATATAGGGGCTCGTGAAGCCTTAGGTTTTGCTCAGAGTCTGTCAGAAAACACCGGACGCCCCGTGGAATGCGGGCTCATCGGTGCAGATAATTCGTCTGCAACGGCGGAAGTCACTGAACTTGGTGCAACAAAGGTCTACTCAATCGAAAACCCACTGCTTTCTCGCTTTTCGGGGGATAACATGGTGTCAGCTGCTGCTCACATTGTCTCCGCGTCAGGGGCACGCCTAGTGCTCATCGGCAGGCATCCTTCAACGCTTGAATTTATCCCCAGATTGTCGCGACGAATAGACGGTACCTGTGTGATGAATGTGACAGGGATTGAAACAGTAAATGATCAGCATACTGAAATTGAGGCAGCTGTTTACGGAGGTGCCGCCAGAGCCCTCTACCAAGTAGATTCTGCTTCAACTGTGGTCGTTGGCCTGCGCCCAGCGGCTGCTGAAGCCCCGCCGCCTCACTCAGAACACTCCTCAGATATAGTAAAACTCGATCTTGAGCTACTGGAAGACAGAGTACAAGTTGTCGCCGAGGCAACAGCTAGTGAAGGACCTCGTCTTGAAAATGCTGAGATAGTGGTGTCTGGTGGACGTGGATTACAAAACGCTGAAAATTTTGGACTTGTCAGAGAATTAGCAGGCCTGATCAATGGAATGCCTGGAGCTTCTCGAGCAATCGTTGACGAATACTGGGCGCCACCTACCGAACAAATTGGATTAACCGGCACTACAGTTGCTCCTGCACTCTATGTTGCAGCAGGCATTTCCGGCGCGAGCCAACACATGGCCGGATGCTCCAACGCTCGCCTGATTGTCGCAATTAATTCTGATCCTGATGCTCCTATTTTCAAATATGCCGATGTTGGTATCGTCGATGATTGCCTAGCGGTATTACCTGAACTCATTGAGCTTCTGCGATAGAATTCAGTGATTCCTAAGCAGTAAACCTAAAAGGCATTAATTTTACGTGAGCTCAGATATTCAACTGAAATCCCCGAGACAGTACCGGCCCGAGGGAGGGTCCGTCTTTGAGATGCATGCACACAGTTCAGACAAGTCACTCGATAGTGGAGTGAGTGTCGAGAAACTTGTAGGTCAAGCAGCAGCTCGAGGGTTAGATGGAATTTGCCTGACTGAACATAATGCACTGTGGCCTGAAGAAGATACAAAACGACTAAGCGAAATTTTCCAGATTAATGTTCTTCCCGCGATCGAGTTAGGAACAAACTTCGGACATGTCCTTGCCTATGGTTTCTCACGATATCGTCCTCAATTACTAATGATCGATCACTTAATCGAGAGTGCTAAAGAAGAAGGTGCTGCTTTGATCGTGGCACATCCAATGCGCTCCACAGGTACGCTGCGTAGACCGTCAAGCGAAGAAATTCAAAATTGGTTCACTGGTATTGAAGCCGTCAATGGTGATCATTCCGACAGCGATGATGGCTACTATGTGAGACTTGCAGAGGAATTAGGCGTAGTCGCTGTAGGGGGGTCAGACGCTCACTCCCTACAGGCAGTTGGAAGAGCAGCCACGATATTCCCAACAGAGATCGAAACGGTTTCTGACCTTGTTTCTGCTCTTAAGCAAAAAACTGCATCACCTTTGGATTTAAGACTCAGGTAAACTTGCCTCTACCAAGCATCGATAAAGGGTCGTTTCTTGCCCGACCGCCGCAGAGGTAATTTTGCTGCCTTAAGTGTTCCCGCAATCCATGCTCTCGACTCCGCGGGGTCAATTGTGTCGTCGAATCCAAAATTCATTCCCGTATTCAAAGCTTTGCCACGCTCATATGCGCGAGCCACCATTGTTTCATATCTTTCTAGTCGCTCTTCTGGATCCGCAATAGACGCTAGTTCATCACGATACCCCAGCTTCACTGACCCCTCCAGGCCCATTCCACCAAACTCCCCAGTTGGCCAAGATACTGTGAATTGCGGTTGGCGGTAATTACCACCGGTCATGGCAATCGCACCAAGTCCATATGCCTTTCGCAAAATAATTGACATAAAAGTGGTTTCTATATTGGCCCCATGCAGAAATAAGCGATTGGCGTGACGGACTAACGCGGTTTTTTCTACCTCGGGTCCCACCATGATGCCAGGAGTGTCAACTAGAGTAAGCACGGGCAGATCAAATGCATCACAAAGCTGCATAAACCGAGCTGCTTTGTCAGCTCCATCCGAGTCTATAGCCCCACCCAAATGACCAGGATTATTGGCAATCACACCCAAACTTCTTCCCTCCACACGGACCAAAGATGTAACCATCCCGATTCCAAAATCTGGCCGAATCTCAAGTATCGAGTCAACATCAGCCAACGTCTCGATTACATCTCGCACGTTATAGACTCGTAATCTGTTTTCGGGAATGATCTGCCGCATTTCGCGCTGATCTGGAGCCTCCCAGGTATCTACCGACCCCTGAAAATAGGAAAGATATTTCTTGGCCACTTGAACGGCTTCTACTTCATCTCGAACCGATATATCTACCACGCCATTGGGTATCTGTATTTCCATAGGACCTATATCTTCAGGAGCAAAAATACCCAGGCCACCACCTTCAATCATTGCTGGCCCGCCCATCCCAATATTTGATCCTTCGGTGGCGATAATTACGTCACAACAAGCTAGCAATGAAGCGTTACCGGCAAAACAGCGTCCTGCCGTAATTCCAACCATAGGGACTAGACCACTTAAAGTTGAAAAAGAAGCAAACGTCGAGCTACCTCCAGCAGCATGAAGTCCATCGTCTCCGGGTCTACCACCGCCGCCTTCGGCAAATAATACGAGAGGTAATTGTGAATTTCGGGCTACTTCGATCATTCGATCGGTTTTCTGATGATTCCGGTTACCTTGCGTACCGGCTAAAACCATATAGTCATATGCAATTGTTGCGACCATACTCTCGGGATCAGAAAAAAGATCCCCATTCACGCTCCCGATACCCGTAATCATCCCATCCCTCGGTGTCTTTTCAATCAACTCGTCCAAACTGCGACGCGAGAACTGATTTGCTAGAACTAAAGGCCCGTACTCCAAAAAAGTCCCCTCGTCGAACAAATCCTCCACATTTTCCTGAACTGTCCTCAGATGTCTAGAATGACGCTTAGATACCGCTTCTTCTCGATTCTTATCAAGAGTCGCAGCACGCCGTATTAAAATTTCCTCCAGATCGGGACGGATAAAGTCTAAATCAACGGAGTTATCCCCTTCCGTAACCGAACCTGCAACTTCATGTGCCTCAATGATCATCAGCGTGTGGTTTTCCCAAAGAGTATCCCCCGAACCAACGCCAATCATACTGACCGAACCACTTAAATGAGCTCTTATCTCATGCTGCATCTTCATCGATTCCATTACTGCTAATAGTTGCCCAGTCTGTACTTCATCGCCAACTGACACTTCAATGGATACAACGGTGCCTTGCAAAGGTGACCTAACCGATCCAGGGATATCAGCAGGTCCACCCGCCTGTTGAGAAGACGATGTCTCTGTACTCCGAGTCGCTTGTACTCCATAATCTAAAACCGCCAAAGGATCACTGGAATCAATCATTGCCCCAGCCTGTTCACTCAACTCCGCAACGTCCAATGAAACAGTGTCGTCAATTTCCTTGGCAAGACGACTAAGTTCAGCCGCCTCTGAATCAACAAAACGTGTGTGCACCTCTCCGTTCCGAAACGATGCATGACCAAGAATGGCTCGCAAAAAAGGTATATTGGTATCCACACCTTTAATGTCAAACTCCGCCAGCGCATTCTCAAGCCTCGCAATCACAGGCTCAAAGTCTCGCGAATTGGAATACCCGATCACTTTTGCGAGAAGTGAATCAAAACTTGTGGCAGTTTGGTAACCGGTATAACCAAAAGTGTCCGTTCGCACACCAAGACCTGAGGGCAGACCGAATACCGATAGAGTTCCGGTTGATGGGATCACGGTGGAATCTTCGTTAACTTTTTCCATATTAACTCTTGCCTGCATCGCGTAACCTTGGGTAGCCGCGATCGATTCCTGCAAAAGCCCGAGTGATGCAAGGCTCTCACCTGAAGCAATTTTTAATTGTGTCTGTACCAAATCAATACCAGTAACCTCTTCAGTTACTGTGTGTTCCACCTGCAATCTCGGATTTACTTCGATAAAAAAGAATTCGCTTGACTCCGTCTCGTTCATCGATACCAAAAACTCGACGGTCCCTAGATTTTGATAATTTGCGGCTTTCCCTATTGTTACCGCAGCCTCCAGCAGTGCGTCCCGCACGCTCTCATCCAGAAATGGGGCAGGAGCTATCTCAATAATTTTTTGGTGGCGCCTCTGTATGGAACAATCACGCTCCCAGAAATGTGAAATAGCGCCAGTTGAATCACCGGCTATTTGTACTTCAATATGACGAACATTGGATAAATACCTTTCGATATAAAGTTCTGGACTCCCAAATGACGATTCAGCTTCGGTCTGTGCAGCTCGGTATGCCTGTTCAACATCATTGATGTGCTCAAGCACACGAACACCACGTCCACCTCCACCATGTACAGCCTTCAGAATCGCTGACTGACCCTCTTTCAAAGATTGCATAAATTCTTTTGCTTCGGTCACAGTGACCGGCTGATCGAGTCCTGGCAAAACTGGCACTCCATGGTCCATCGCCAATCGTCTAGCCAATACTTTGTCGCCGAATATGTTTAGCGAGGAGGATTCTGGCCCGACAAATTGCATCCCCACAGATTCACATTTGATGGCAAAACCAGGATTTTCACTCAGGAAGCCATATCCCGGATGAATCGCATCACATCCAGCCTCACTTGCTACCTTCACAATCTGCTCTATGTCTAAATACGGCTGAGCACCGCGGCCTTCAAGTAAGAACGACTCATCGGCCCTTCGCCAATGAATTGAATTAGCATCTGCTTCAGAGTATATGGAGCACGTCTTTATGCCGAGCTCAGATGCAGCCCGAATAATTCGAACTGCTATTTCACCTCGATTTGCCACAAGTAATTTATTAATTTTCATAATCACTCCAATAATTCATTAGCATCACCCTAAAAATAAGAAAAAGCAACTATTCCATACTTTTTAAGCTCCAAAACTTACGAATGTCGCTCAGACACGCTACACTCTCACAACATGAAGACCGGTCAACTATAAGACACTGAAGGAGGGGAGCCCATGAGTAAAATAATAGATACTATCCAAGATATTTCGCGGGGTGACGTCATAGCAGAACTCGATGATGAGGGAGTGCTCGTGACAACATTCAACCGCCCCGAACAGATGAACTCGCTGAACGCGACACTCGGACAGGGCTTAGGGGCGGCGCTAGCATTCGCTTCAAAAGAGGATTCGGTTAGAGCTATGGTATTAACCGGCAGTGGTCGAGCCTTTTGTGCTGGAGCTGAAATCACGCCTGATCGTACACCTGCTGATGGAAACCAGGAGTCAGATGATGCTGTGCCCAGTCTCTCACGCTACGAACGTCTTTCGCATCACAACCGATCAGTCGCAACAGCGTTAAGTTTCATTAAATCTGATGTGCCAATTATCGGCGCGATCAACGGAGCCACAGCAGGCGCTGGATTCGGGATGGCAATGGCCTGTGATATTCGAATTGCAGCGAAATCGGCCCGAATGGGACCAATTTTTTTTAAACGCGGAATAGTCTCGGATTATGGCGTGCTTTGGTTTCTTCCGCGAGTGGTTGGATCAGCTCGCGCTTTCGAAGTTATGTATCACAGCGATGTGATGCCTTCTGACAAGTTAATTGAACTCGGTCTAGTAAATAAAGTAGTCGAAGATGAGGACCTTCTATCAGAGGCCGTCGACTATGCGCGGAAAGTTGCCGCTGGTCCACCACTAGCAGCCGCAGAGATTCGACGACTCCTACACTCCTCATTAGACACGTCAGGGTCTGCTGAGCAATGGCTCATACACGAATGGAATGCTCAGGCGGGACTGCTAAAAACCAGTGATGCGAAAGAAGGTTTCCGGTCTTTTGTGGAGCGCCGACCTCCCGAGTTCAAAGGTTATTAGTAGATACTTTCCATATGGATAAAGGTTTAATAAATGACGAGGCAACTATTTGAAGGCATCAGGGTACTAGAACTGGGTACCATGGTTGGTGTTCCATACTCAGGAAAAATTTTTGCTGATTACGGTGCCGATGTTCTCAAAGTTGAGCCACTGGAAGGAGATCCTTCTCGTGCAGAGGGACCTTTTTTACAAGACATTCCGAACAAAGAGACGTCCGCGCTTTTTTTACATTTAAATACAAACAAAAAGTCCATCACATGCGACTTATCAACCACAAACGGAAGAGATATAGTCCGCTCCCTGATAGATACCCATGACGTCGTAATCGAAAATTTCAATCCAGGTACGCTTGAATCACATGGTTTGGGATACGAAACACTCACCTCAGATCGAACCGATCTGGTAATGGGATCGCTTACGCCGTTTGGGCAAACTGGACCTTGGAAAGATTTCAAAGGCTCTGAGCTAGTTCTTCAAGCAATGGCAGGTCCAATGCATATGAATGGCGATCCCACTAAAGAACCCATCAAACTTGGTGGAAATCTGGCACATTATCATGCGGGACTCTCTCTGACATATGCATGCATGCTTGCCCGCTTGCGAGTGGAACGCGGTGGTTCTGGCGATCATATCGATCAGTCTGTCTATGAAGCTCAAGCTGGATTTCGTGACAGAAGAGCTCCTGGCCTCACGTCTGCATCCTACACGGGCAGAAGTAATAAGCGGGGTGGTTCGCTAGGCAGGACTGCCTCCGGCCCCCGGCCGGCACAAGACGGGTACGCAAACATAATGGCCGGTACCAGCAAACATGTTCCCGCATTTCTACGACTCATCGGTCGTGACGATTTAGCAGAACATCCTGATGCAAAAAAACCGGCCACCCAAATGTCAACGACATTTATCGAAGAAATGGAAGCGTCATATGCCATTTGGCTAATCGAACGCACAAAACGTGATGCGGTTGCAGCTACCCAATCGATTGGCATTTTAGGTGGAGCAATACTGACTGTAGAAGATCTCTTGAATGATCCCCACTATCAGGAACGAAATGTCTGGGAGGAAGTTGAACATCCTGAGACCGGTAGTATGCGCTACCCGGGACGGCATTTTGTCACCTCAGGTGCGACTCGAACACAAATGAAACGTGCGCCACTACTAGGCGAACATACCTTCGGTGTTCTTACAGATATGGGTTACACAAAGGCTGATATTGTTCAACTGCGTCGGGCAAAAGTGATATAAGGACTAACTGATTATGAAAACTAAACAGGAGACCTCAGCCAGACCAGATTTGCCGTTAGATGGCGTTAAAGTCGCCGCAATCACGGTTGTCTGGGCGGGACCACATTGCACTCAAGTTCTAGCCGAATGGGGAGCAGAAGTTATTAGAGTCGAACCGGTAGATGCGATTCAACCATATTCAAGAGGCGCTGAACGCATTGCCCCTCGGGAGCAACTAATTGAGATGGCGAATAATGGAATTACACTAAGCGCGTATCCCAATTTTGACCCTGGAAGTGAGCCATGGAACAGGAATCCTGGATTTAATTCGCATAGTCGAAACAAAAAATCGATGGCGTGCAACATAATGACTAGCCAAGGTAAACAGGCCTTCCTAAAACTTATAGAGGAAGTCGATGTGCTTGTCGAGAATAATGTTCCGACAACAATAGAAAAAGCAGGCATCACCTACGACACACTGAAGGAAATAAACCCTCGCCTTATTATGCTTCGAATGCCAGCATATGGTCTGTCAGGCCCATATAAAGGTTATCGTGCCTTCGGTACACATGTGGAAGCAATGATCGGCCATCATTATTTACGGGGCTATCCTGATGGAACACCCGATCAAACCGGTGAAGCATTCACCGCGGATGCCTTCGCTGGCTTACTTGGCGCCACTGTGGTCACGGCTGCACTCCGTTATCGGGATCTAACAGGTGAAGGCCAGCAGATAGAAATGCCACTGGCAGAGGGCTTTCTAGCCAACCTAGGTGAATTCATTTTAGACTTTGAGATGAATAACCGTGTTGCGGGACCGCAAGGAAATACCCACCACTCACATGCCCCCCACGGAGTATTTCCGACCCTTGGGGTAGATCAATGGATTGCGATAGATGTATCGGAAGATAGTGAATGGGGTGCACTGTGCGACACACTCCAAGCTGACTCGCTGAAAAAAAATATACATTTCACGACGCAGTTGTCACGATTTAAAAATCGAACCGCTCTTCATGAAGAGCTTGCAAAATTTACAATCTCGCATGACAAGAACGAGCTATTCGAACAACTGCAATTAGCCGGAGTGTGTGCCGGTCCCGTGACTGACGATGTTGAGCTCCTCAGTTCACCCCAACTCATCGATCGCGGTTTTTTTGAAGAACTAGATTCTCCTGTAATCGGAAATTATCGTTACCCCGGAATCATGACTAAATGGATTAATACACCAAATACACTCCGCACACCTCCTCCAAGGCTTGGTGAGCATAGTGAAGAGATATACAAGGAATTACTTGGCTATAGTGACTTAGAATATAAAGAATTACTTGAGCAAGGTCACGTAGGAGACAGATATCCAGATCATCTTTTACCAGAATTTCTTCACTCCTCACAATAACAGGGACACATCAACAAATTGATGGAATTTATTGATCCTATTTTCCTCATAATCTTGGGAATGACCGTAGGAATTTATGCCGGAGCCATCGGAGCAGGTGGAGGATTCTTAATAGCTCCAATTCTGCTGCTGAGACATCCTTACGCTACTCCAACTGAGATTACAGCTGCAGCGTTGATTTATGTGGTCATCAACTCTGCTATTCAAGTTTCACTCGCTATTCGCGAACAAAAAATTGATACCCAACTAATACTCACGCTTGCAATTATAGGTATACCTGCAGCCATTCTTGGAGGACTTACCACAGAACTTATCGAGCGTGTCTATTTTTCATTTGGTTTTGGAATCTTTTTAGTTCTAGTCGGTATATATATAATGTTGCGACCAACCATGATTTCAGATCGTATGCCTAGCCAAGGATGGTCTCGAAATATTAAGGATCGGCAGGGTAACCTCTATAACTACACTGTACCCGTGGCTCGAAGTGGAATCGCCCAAGCTGCCACTGCATTTTTCTCTGCTCTAGCGGGCATCGGAGGTGGTCCAATTGGCATTCCAGTAATGACCCGAATACAGCGGGTACCCCACGACATAGCTGTACCAAGCATGCACTTGTTAATACTCATACAGTCTCTTAGCGTCACAGGTGTTCATTTCTTTAATAACGTGGGTGGCTCGCCACTCAACGATGTTCCCTGGCTCGCAGCCGGCGTCTTAATTGCTGGGCCCATCGCTCTAAAAGTTCGACATCGAACGGGGGAAGGCAATCTGATGCGAGCACTGGCAATCGGCCTGATTATTATTGGAATAAGTGCAGCCTGCGATATTTTCAGATAGTATTTTTCTTTATGAGTTCAAACAACATCATCCCTCGGGAAGATTTCATTACTCGCCGAAATCGGTTTATGAAAAAAATAGGTGATGGAAACATTGCCATATTGGTTTCAGGTGAGGAAATAATTCGAAATGGTGATGTCTACTATCCGTTCCGCCAAAACTCTTCTTTCCACTATCTAACTGGGTTCCCAGAACCAAGTTCTGTTGCAGTATTCGCACCCGGTAGTAGTAAGCCATACACCCTGTTTGTCAGGAAGCATGATCCGGTAATGGAGACATGGGTCGGCCCTCGAATAGGTCTTAGAAAAGCAATGAGTCATTATGATGCCGATCAGACATTCGATATCGAGAAACTCGCTTTGGAATTACCACAACTCATCAAAATGAGTGACAGTATCTGGTATAGCATCGGTACGAATTCAACCATTGATCAACTTATCACAAATCAAATCGCTGAGAGACGAGACGGCCGACAGAGAGGTGGTTTACCACTTAGTGCAGTGCGTGATCCTCAAGAAATAATTGACAATTTAAGAGTAATTAAATCAAATAATGAAATCAATGCTTTACAAGAAGCAATCAATATCACTGCGTCTGGACTAGACAAGATCCAACATCTCGATAAACCTGGAAAAACTGAATACGAGGTTCAGGCGATTCTCGAGTCGGAATACCGTCGACTCGGATCAGTACGTGAAGGTTTCCCGTCGATCGTCGCCGCAGGTAATAATTCATGCACCCTTCACTACACCGCTAATCGCGCACGTATTAAAAATGGTGATCTCCTTCTGCTCGACACTGGTGCCGAATGGGATCTCTACTCTGCTGATGTTAGTCGAACATATCCAGCTAACGGAAAATTCACTTCGGCACAGAAAGACGTGTATGAAGTGGTCTTGTCAGCTCAACAAACCGCTATTGAATCGGTAAAACCTGGAAAGAACTTTTATGAACCACATCAAGCTGCTGTTCGTGTCCTAATAGACGGACTAAAAGATCTCAAGGTTCTCAAGGGCACTCAGAAAAGTATTGAAAAATCCTTTTCATATCGACCATTTTATATGCACGGAACCAGTCACTGGCTGGGTCTTGATGTGCATGATGCCGGTAGTTATAGCGATCCAGACCAAACGCCTGTAAAACTCAAAGCCGGAATGGTACTCACAATTGAACCAGGTCTTTATTTTCCTAAAAATATCGAGGGTGTACCCGAAGAGTTAAAAGGAATCGGCATCCGAATTGAAGACGACGTTCTTGTCACAAGAACTAGTCGACGAAATTTATCCGCAGCAATTCCTTCTAAAACCGACGAAATATCAGCCTAACTACAGCCTGTAGTTTCACCACACACCATGCATTTCAAGCAGGTGCCAGACCGCACCATCTTAAATTCACCACACATGGCACATGCATCACCTTCAAAACCATATCTCTTTGCCTCTGTTTGTTGTGCTAACAGTGTTGACTCCACTGTAGAAAGATCACTCCCACCACTGCTAACTACTGGCGTTACTGGTTCATCCACCATCGGTATTCTGGCAGGAAATTCCAGAACCGAAATATTATCCGGCTCCTCTATTAAATCAGGAGACAGCGCCTCCAACTCGGCATGTATCGCAGTACTCTGCTCATCTGCCTCAACCTCAGGAACGTGCGCTAAGTTCTCCATACCCAGGTATGTGACACCAAGATCTCGGAAAATGTAGTCAATAATCGACCGTGCATTCTTGATTCGATCATGCCCTTGCACCAAACCTGCAGGTTCGAAAGCTCTGAACGTAAACTTATCAACAAACGTCTCAAGAGGAACGCCATATTGCAAACCCACAGAGACCGCAGTTGCAAAACAATTCATCAAACTACGAAAAGCTGCGCCATCCTTCGCCGTATCAATAAATATTTCCCCTAAACGTGGCCGCCCATCAGGACCTGTTTCCGGATATTCACCAGTACGCAAATAAATAGTGTGCCCACCTACCATGGCCTTTTGCGTATATCCACCCGGTCTGCGACTAGGCAAATCCTCTCGATGGCCACGGCGCAATCCAATTAATCGCTCAGCAGATTCCACAATCGCTTGTGTAAATTCTTCAGTATCCTCAAATTCCTCACCACCTGACAACAACATACTCTTATCAGAAGACAACGGTTGCGATAACTTGGAACCATCACGATATAACGCTAGTGCCTTAACACCTAATCGCGCAGCTTCGTCATAGACCTCAGTCACCTCTCCAACCGTAGCCTCAGTTGGCATGTTGATAGTTTTTGAAATAGCTCCAGATAAAAACGGTTGAGCAGCAGCCAGCATCCTGACATGAGCCATTGCTTCAATATATCTTGTTCCGTAATCACCACATTTATTTGCACAGTCAAAGACGGCTAAATGCTCATCACGTAAATGAGGTGCTCCTTCTACAGTCATTCGTCCGTTTATATAATCGTTCGCTTGTACAATTTCTCCAGCATCAAAACCTAGGGCAGACAGAAGATCAAAACCCGGAACACTAGAATCATCTGACGATATTCCTAACGCATTCATTAACTCACTTTCAGTCACTAGAGTATTTACTGCGACTGAGACATGGGGAGCCCAGACCAAAGCTTCTTCTACCTTCTCCAAATCAAACTCCGACAAACCTAATTCACTTAGTGACTGCCGATTGATGTGAGGAGAATTATTAATCGAATGCGACCCGATTGCGTACTGAACAATGTCATTAACTTCAATCTCGGTATAGCCTAATTCTTTTAGAGCAGCCGGAACAGATTCATTAATAATTCTAAAAAATCCACCACCGGCTAACTTTTTAAACTTAATTAACGCGAAGTCTGGTTCAACTCCAGTCGTATCACAGTCCATCAAGAGACCTATAGTTCCAGTTGGGGCAATAAGTGTGGTTTGAGCATTTCTATAACCATACTTTTCACCTAATTCAACTGCAGAGTCCCACCATTTTCTTGATGCCTCGAGAAGTTGTGGATTTGCGTCGCTTTCATTTATGGCAACTGGAAGTACGCTTAATTCCTCATAATCATCAGCTGGAGAAGAGTACGCAGCCCGTCGATGATTACGCATAACACGTAACATAGCTCCATCATTCTGCTCATATCGAGGGAAAGCCCCTAGTTCGCCGGCCATCTCGGCCGAAGTTGCGTATGAACAGCCAGTCATAATAGCCGTTAATGTTCCAGCAAAGGCCAGAGCTTCAGGTGAATCATACGCAACACCCTTCTGCATTAACAAAGCTCCAAGATTGGCATATCCAAGCCCTAAGGTCCGATAGTCATAGGAGCGCCGAGCAATCGCTTCAGACGGGAATTGAGCCATGAGCACTGAAATTTCAAGAACAATTGTCCATAATCGGATTCCGTGTTCGTAAGCAGGTATATCGAAGGTCTTTGTATCAGCATCATAAAAAGAAGCTAAATTAAGTGATGCTAAATTGCAGGCAGTATCATCAAGAAACATATATTCAGAACACGGATTTGAACCATTTATACGCCCACCAGCTGGTGTGGTGTGCCACTCGTTAATTGTCGAATCATACTGAACTCCAGGATCGGCACTCTGCCATGCTGCTAATGCAACCTTTGACCAAAGATCTCGCGCTCGGATAGTTTTACTAACTTCACCATCTGTTCTTCGAATCAAGTCCCAGGAATCATCTCTTCGTACCGCATCCAAAAAATCAGCCGTCACCCGAATCGAATTATTTGAATTTTGTCCTGAAACAGTCTGATATGCCTCACCTTGCCAATCTAGATCGAATTCATCAAAATCGACGTCATTATAACCTTGCTCAACAAAATCAAGAACTCGTGATATCACTGATTCAACTACGCTATCAGCTCGCGCTGATCTGATGGCCTTACGAAGAGCTTTATTCTCAGTAACATCGATGCCACCTATCTCATCATCTGAAGCAAGTTTAAAAATCTCGGCTAGATGTCTACGTGTGATTTTCGACCCAGTAACCAAAGCAGCTACTTTTTGCTCCTCTTTCACTTTCCATTCAATAAACTCTTCAATGTCTGGATGATCTGCATCCAAAATAACCATCTTGGCGGCTCGACGTGTTGTTCCACCTGATTTAATAGCCCCGGCAGATCTGTCTCCGATCTTCAAAAATGACATCAATCCTGAAGACTGTCCGCCACCAGACAATCCTTCACTATCACCTCTGATCGATGAAAAATTAGAACCTGTACCCGATCCATACTTGAAAACTCGAGCCTCTCGAGTCCATAAATCCATAATTCCACCTTGATTAACAAGGTCGTCAGCCACTGACTGAATAAAACATGCATGTGGTTGAGGGCGCTCATACGCTGATGTCGATGGCCTCATCTCTGCAGACTCGGGATCAACAAACCAATGACCTTGAGAAGGACCTTCGATTCCATAAGCCCAATGTAGACCTGTGTTAAACCACTGGGGTGAATTTGGTGCAACCATTTGACGAGCCATCATATGACGTACCTCATCCGCGAATGCCAAAGCATCCTCGTCGCTGTCAAAATAATTATTCTTTAATCCCCAATAAGCCCATGTCAAACCCAGACGATCGAATGATTGTCGTGCATCCGTTTCACCACCAAACGTACTACCGTCTGCCGGTTCTCTCCGCTGAGCCCATTCAGGGATTCCTTCTTCAGCAATAGCAGTTGTCTCACTCGGTACCCCAGCTCTTCTAAAATACTTCTGAGCCATTACATCGGTCGCAACTTGAGAGAAGGATTCTGGCATCGATATATCTTTTGCCTCAAACACCATGGTCCCGTCAAATTCGGTTATTCGAGAATCTCTCTTTACGAAAGACACTCCCTCGTACGGACTTTGACCTGATTTTGTAAAACGACGATTGATCTTCATCAATTACTCCTAATTAGTTACTAATCGGCAAACTATTAATATGCCTCGGTTACTCTCTGGCTTGGGAAACGACTAAGCCAACCTAGTACTCAAACGTTTTGGCTTTCAAATGATCACTTGCCCAAGCGTTTAAGCGTAAAAATTACTGGGTACTGAACTGTATAATTTTTTATGGTGACCTGTCAATATCAAATGGATAGGCACTTATACATTAGTGAGAATAAATCTGTACATTTCATCAACTTACCAAAATTAAACAATCTAATTTGTTCAATTTGTGAGTTCTAACCACGAAGAAAAACAGGACTATTAACCTCAGAGAGTTCTTCGTTGTATTCGTAACCATCTTCTCTAAAATTAACCAAATCTATTGCTTTCTTCACCTTTTCTTTAACAATCCACCGAGCCATAGCACCTCGTGCATTTTTCGCAAAAAACGAAATAATCTTATATTTCCCATTTTTAAAGTCTTTAAATACAGGCGTGTTGATATTAGTGTGAATACCTGAGGCACTCACTGCTTTAAAATACTCATTCGACGCTAGGTTAATCACCAAATCATCTTCATGCTCCTCTAGATCTGCCATCAGAGATTCTGAAATAGAGGAGCCCCAATATTGATATAAATCTGACCCGGCTTTCGTATCCAGTCTAGTTCCCATTTCTAGTCGGTAAGGCTGTATAAGATCGAGGGGCCTCAACACACCATACAATCCGGACAAAATTCTTAGATGATTTTGAGCAAATTCAAGGTCACTCTCCGTAAAATCATCAATCGCCAGCCCTTTGTACACATCGCCAGAAAATGCAAATCCCGCTGGCTTGGCATTTAATTCATTAAATGGTGTAGTAAATGACGCAAATCGTTCTGCCGTCAAATTTCCAATTTTCTCACTGACATTCATCAAAGTCATAAGCTCGTCCGGGCTGTATAAACGGAGTATCTCAATCAACTCATTACTTTTCGAAAGCAGACGAGGTTCTGACACATGAACTGCAGTCTGAGAAGGCTCGAAGTTCTGGCCTTTGGCTGGAGATAGTAGAATTAACATACTGTTATTTTACCTCACAATTCTGATCACATCTGACCAACAAGGTCTTGTCTGTAGCGATATCGCCAAAGCTGACATCACTAGGGCTGAACCGTGACTTTAATTGCTCCGCTGGCCTTGTCACCAGCAAGTTTTATTCCAGTCCCCGCATCTTGCAGTGAGACACGATGTGTGATCAACTCCGACATGAGATCAGTATTATTTTCCAAAAGCTCTACCGCCAGTTCATAGTCATGCTTAAACCCCACGTAGCTATAAAACACTGTTCCCGCCACCCGCAGTTGCTTGGAGAGGATGACGTGTGCCGGCATCATCACACTTCTTGAAAATACTCCCAAAATACCCACTCGTCCCCCTCGCCTGACCAACCTGCAGGCAAGTGCCGCCGTGTCTGCACTTCCCCCAACTGTCTCGATAACTAAATCTACAGGTGTCGAATCACAGAAAGATTGCAAACCTTCCTCATCTTCAGACTGAAATACTTGGGTTGCTCCTAGACGCAACGCAGCATCCCGCTGCTGCGGATAACGATAAGTAGCAATAACCTCGCTTGCTCCCGATTGCTTGGCATAAAATGTAGACATTAATCCTATTGGCCCAGATCCAAGAACGAGAACCCGTTCACCATACGTCGGGCGACTATTATCAAGCTGTGCTGCGACTCTATGGCCATGAACTGCCACCGCCAATGGTTCAGCTAATGCCGCCACAGCAAAATCAACAGAGCCAGAGATTCGAAATAAGTTTTCTTGTGGAACAGTTAAATATTCGGAAAAACCACCAGGAAGTTCACCGCCAAGTAATCCGCTAGATTGTTGACAAATCTCTGTGCGTCCCATTCGACATTCTGCACACTCCCCGCAAAACAACCTAGGTTGCAAAGTTACGTGATCGCCAATCTTGAAACGCCCGACGCTTGAACCCAGTTCGACGACTTCCCCAGCTACCTCGTGACCAATGGCTCGGCCGGCCTTCCAGCTCGCATCGGGTGAAAGCCAATGGCTTGGATCTCTGTATGCATGCAGATCAGAACCGCAAATGCCACATGCTTTAACTCGAATCAAAACTTCGGTTGGATCTGGTGGCCTCACATCCGATTCGACAATCTCAAAAACCATCGGATCCAGAGTAGTAATTGCAGTTTTCATATCTCATACCTCCATGTGCCCAAATAATATAGCCCTCTAGCAAAATATTCATCCGATGCTGAACGAGCCGGCCTTATGAACATGCTTATCGGCCAATATTCTTGAACCGATTAGCAACCGTGGCTGTGCCACGGTTACTTCGAACATTTGACAAGAAACCATAAGTGAAGGATTGGTGGGCCCGGTGGGGATCGAACCCACGGCCAATCGGTTAAAAGCCGATTGCTCTACCACTGAGCTACAGGCCCACAATGATAATACCGAAAAACTTCATTAAGGGATTCATTCTCGCCAGTGCGACTATTTAGCGATATCATTCAAGGCCCTTAACCGGGTCGACTACTAAGGAAAATCATGCTGACTCAAACATATAAAACGGTGCTCCGAACCCTCGTCAGTGTG
>MDSW01169175.1_pt1 | contig 22424 bp, 24 predicted proteins | sample 811171 | NCBI WGS metagenome assembly MDSW01 (sample SAMN05326641, study PRJNA326480) | marine metagenome | isolation source: seawater | place: Atlantic Ocean: North West | collected 2012 | reverse complement strand
TTCCCCGAAATAATTATGTTTAGTTTTATTCCCCTAAACCCGTAGCTTCATTTAATTCTTCTATTCCATCTTCTGGAACAATATTATTTTGTTGCGTTTGCTCAGCCTCAACTAAATTCACTAGTTTGTCAACTACAGCTTTGGGGTCCATCTGATCTTCAGTAGCTGCAGTTCGCATCATGGTAAACATATCCATATTTGGGGACTGCAGTGAGCCCTCTCCAAACCATTCCCACATTGATTCCGCCATGGAGTCATTAAATCCAGTGTCGTGAGGTCCTGGGTTGATCATCGTTACGTCAATTCCCTGAGGTTCTAGCTCTATTCGCATAGCCTTTCCCATGCCTTCAAGAGCATGTTTCGTCATGTTATATGGACCGAATGCGGGGAAAGAATGGAGGCCGCCAATTGAAGACATCACGATTATCCTTCCAGCTCCCCGGCTTATCATTCCTGCAAGGACCTTTTGCGTGATTGACAATGTACCAAAGACGTTTACCTCAAAAATGGCGCGTATGCGCTCCATAGGAACATCTGCCATCGGGCCAGTTTGTCCCATAGCTGCATTATTGATGAGAACATCTATATCCCATTGAGTTACTTTCTCAATGTCATCAGAAGTGATATCTAGTTTCTCTACGATTAACTCCGGCTGCGCAGCGGACAACTCTGTAGCTTGTTTATCAGTTTCAGTAGTAGCGATCACATTATGGCCACGTTCAGCTAAAGCAATGCTCGCTCCGCGTCCAAAACCTGAACCAGCGCCTGTGATTAGAACCGTCTTACCCATGGTTACCCTTCGTGAAGGTTAGTGCTCCTAAATTAAAATTTCTAAGCTGCTTCTGCTTTTGCCTCATTGTGTGCATCAACGATTCCCTTTACAGTTCGCCAATCGTATACAGGCCCTTCGGTTCCATCCTCGTTCATGAAAATTGCCCCGTTCGCAACATGAACAAAATAAATTGTGTCTTCGGGATGTTGCGTTGCAGCGTGAATAGCACCTGCTGGTTCATATATATAACCCCCAGCGTATGCTGTTCCGTTTCTATATTCTAGAGCTCCTTGAATGACATAAACGACCGTCTCCCCTAGGTGTACATGAGGGGGAATAACAGTTCCTTTTCTAGATTTAATAAGTGCGGTGTAACTCCCATTTTCTTCGCTGATACGCAAAGGAAGGATAGCGTTCTCCCCCACAACAGTGTTAGGCAATCCTAAATCAATCCATTCAGCTTCATTAGTATCTATAAAAATTTCAAGTTCTTCGTTCATTGTCTTCTCCCCCATTGAACTAATTAGTTTCAAAGATCTTAACCGAATAGTTTAAGACTTTGAAATTTAGTTGATTAAAAAGGGCTTCGATAAATCCTGCAATACATTATGTTCGTATCTTGAAGCTACTTATCTTGAAAGGTAAAGATCTAGCTGAGTGCAGTTTTTTCTAACTTTAGTTTCGCCCATCTATGACCTCTCAGAATCACTTCTAACGAACAAATGTTGAAATCACCTCTAGATGAGACGTTTGGGGGAAAAGATCAAGGACGGTTACATCATCTAGTCGAAAACCTTTACCCACCATTCGTCCTGCATCTCGAGCAGCAGCAGCAGCGTCACAACTTATGAGAATTACCAACTGTGCTCCAGTTCTCTCGATAATATCTGGAACTTTTTTGCTCATTCCGCTCCGCGAAGGGTTAGCAACCACAAAATCATGGGGGACGATTTCCCAATGTTCAACTCGCGAACACACATGATTCACAGTGTTCCCCAGGTTATAAATTGAATCATTCGCCGCTGAAGCGCTTTGCTCTATTGCTGTAACCTGACGACCGACTCCTATAGTCCCTGCGAATACACCAACTCCAGAATACAAATCAATCATTGATGCAGATGACGTGAGATTGTTTTTGATAATTTCCGTAATTGTTCGTACAAGTAATTCACTTCCCTGTGGAGATGCTTGAAAGAATGATTCTGCTGAAATCCTCCATTCCTTTCCGCAAACTTGCTCAACAATACTTGCTGATTCGCCTTTCTGGATTTGATCGTAACTAATAACTTGAACATTATTAGGTGTCTTTATCGCTTTATCAAAATCAGAAACGATTACTAAGGAATTCCCAGTGAGGATACTTGTTCGGATAACTACTTCATCTACATCTCCGAAATAGCTTTTAGTCATTATCTCCTGAACTCGTTCATGAGCTATTCCACAGGAACTCAATGGTATGTGGTCATGACTTCTGAAACCCCGCATTCCCGCTTTCCCATGATGGACTGAACAACGGACTGTTGTCCGGTACCCTATGGGATCTATACTGCCACCGTAGTTAATTGGAGCTGAGTCAAATTTACCTATACGTTCGAAAGCTTCTCTAACAATACGAAGTTTTATTTGCTTTTGAAGTTCTTCATCTGCATGTTGAAGGTTGCACCCTCCGCAGCCGTCTTGAACGTGACTACAAAAAGGCTTTATTCGATGGTCGTTTGGCTCTAGGACAGATACGGTATTTGCACGTAAAAATTTTGTCTTTTCTTCTGTGGTGACGGCATCGACTGTCTCACCTATTAATGCGCCTCGAACAAATACTGCTCTTCCATCAGAGGCGCGACCAACACCATCTCCTTCTTTTGCTAGACCATCAATTTTTATCTGCATATGCACCTAAGCGTACTGAACAAAACCACAGTCATCTCTCGCAAAAACTGTATTAATTAATCCTTAGGTTCAAGATGCGTGAATTGAGGGGGTTCTGTCAAAAATGGAGTAAGGCCTTCTATCATTCCAGTTTCTACACGCCAGTGAAGGTACGCCTCATAATTCTCCCTAGTGGCCCATTGCTCCCAAAGTATAATTCGATCTGAGTTATCTTGATCAACGAATGTATGGATACTTAAGTTACCTTCAAAAGCTCGAGTTTCAGTTAACCCCTCAAGCACTGCTGGGAGTAATACTTCTCCCATACCTTCTTTGCAGGAGAAATATGCCATTGATGTATGCGTCATCTTTTTATCCTTATTTATTTTCAAATTACGTTAAATACTAAAGATAAAACAGTCAAAAAGACGCATTAAATATCAAAAATCTACGGAATCTTCCATGAGGATTCTATTTGAATCTCGGATTTCAGTAGGTTTTGCCTAACTTGACTGCTAATAAAGACATCTTTAGGAGTGCTGCCATATAAGGTCAGCACTCCTAAAATATCTAAACTTGATCACGCTAACCCAAAGAAGAAAGAATGGCGGGCACTGCTTCTTCGATAGTGAGAAGTGTTTTCGTTTCCATCTGTAAATGCTCGCTGTATGTGAGACTAGTTTCGTAACCAGGCATTGCACTATCATTTTCTGAGATTACGATTCCCCCAGTTCTATCAGCAAAGACATAGTGGGAAATAGTCCCTTCAGCAGCTCCATGTTCTGCAAATAGCCCCATCAATGTTGCTGTTTCTTCCTTAGTTGCAAATGGTTTGAATTTATATGTTGTTATAAAAAGCATATTTTCCTTTCAAAAATAAAATTTCTGTTATCAGAATGAAAGAATAAGTCACTTTCGCCCAGAATATCTAACCTAAATTACTATTTAACGATCTGTTAATACTGTGACAGCGCACCTTTGATAGCTAAAGTTTTTTTCACCCTATACGAGGAAGTCAAATGATTTTTTAACATATTAGTTTTGAGGTCCACTAACTAGCAATATCGTCTTGCGACAAGGCCGAGATAGGAATATACAAGTAGTTAGGTATGAAACGCTATTTTTTGGTTGACCCTGATAACCCCGATCACCCCATTGAAATTCCTTTAGAGGATTATGAATATTTAATGTGGATACGCGAACGAGAACGTGAAAATCGTGAATGGGGTCAATTACGAAAACGGACACGTACGGAGAAACTAGTCACTGTTGTTTTTTTATTACTTCTTGTCTTTGTTTCTGTAGCAAAACCAGTCTTTAACATAGGTGTCCACAAAGACCACGTAACTAAATCTGTTTGGGTTTCAGAAATGATGAAACAAACCGAACTGATCGAAGTTGAATATATTTTTCTTAGGGGGGAACAGGTGCATGGAGTTTACTTCAGTAGCAGCGACCTTATTATTGTTGAACAACGAGCCAGCGATTCAACATTCATTCATGAATATGCTCATGCAGCTGATCGTCACAACTATTTCCCATGGGAGAGCGAGCTTAAAGAATTACTTTGGAGCACTTACACGTCTAATAATATGAATCCAATAATTTTTAAGGGCTACTCACCCGAAAAGATCACTACGGAGCTATTCGCTGATGCCATCTTATATATGGAAACCCGAAGGAGCGGATCTTATTTCAGTTCAGCTGACTCTTTTATACTTACCAAGATAGTAAAGGAATTTATGGAGCAAAGAAACCTAGAATTTGAAACTCAAGACCTTGTTGTAGACTACCTGACCCCTGACAGGGTTGAAAAGATATCAATTACGGGAGCGAAAGGCTTAGAACAATTGTTACAGGACAGTTGATCCCTAGTTGATTTTCAGTTGCATAAATTTTCACTTATTCAAATTTTTCTGCTTATTTGATGACCTTCTCTTATAGCTTCCAGAATTGTTCGAGGGGCTGCTGCATCACCGATAACGTGCATATTTAGTTGGTCTATGGTTTGAGCTAATTCTTGAGCGAGGATATCAACAGTTTGGTTACCTACTGCGGCAATTACTACATCAGCTTTTTCCTGGGTGATACTTCCAGTAAGCGTATTCTTAATATGAACGGAGCCGCCAGAGATACGTTCCACGGCAGCATTCGGTATCATATCTATTTCTTTGCTCGCCAATCTCCTTAAGGTCCTAACCATAGTTGCTTGATCAAGTAGGCTTCCGACAAAAAGCTTTGGAGTGTAAATCGCAACATTTGCACCAGCATCTTTTATAGCCTCTGCTGGGGCATAGGCTGGGAAATGGGAGACCTGATCAACTACTATGACTTTTTTTTCGGCATAAAGATTAGGTGAATCCATTGCTTCGATAGGAGCGATGGTAGGGATAGAACTATCAGTAGGAATTGGGCGAGGTCGTGGCTGTGACCCGGTTGCGATAATGATCACATCAGGTTTCATCTCTACTATCTGAGCAGTATTAATTCTGGTATTAAGCCTGATATCCACTGCAAGCCGTTCTAGTTCATTGATTTGAAAATCAATTATTGTTCCTAGCTCAGCGCGAGCTTCAATTGAGGATGCTAGCGGCACTTGACCGCCGAGTGCAGCGGATGCTTCCACTAATGTCACGTCCATTCCTCGCTCTTGAGCGACAATGGCTGCCTCCATTCCAGCAGGCCCACCCCCCACAACAAGAACACTGCCAGTAGATTTTGTTGTTGTCCCGTAACCTATAGATCTCTCATGACCAACTGCTGGATTCACTGCGCAAGTAATAGGGCGATTTGTATAGAGATAACCGAAACATCCTTGGTTGCAACCGATACATGGTCTGATCTGTTTCGGCTTTTGACCCTCTAGTTTTTTTACCCAGAATGGGTCAGCTATTAGAGCTCTAGCTTGGGCGACTACATCTGCTTTTCCACTGGCAATTACTTCTTCGGCAAGTTCCGGATTCTTTAGTCTTCCGACAGCCATCACCGGGAGTGTCACTGCAGCACGTATATTAGCTGCGTAATCAACGTATAGCCCCTCTGGTGTATCCATTGGAGGCACAATCATATGATTATCGCGAGATGTCCCTGCACTTATTGATAAATAATCAACAGATGCTAGCGCTTCAATATTCTGAGCGACCTCTACGTAGTCATCGTTATCGAGACTGGCATTGGTTAAGTCACTGCCATTTATACGAATCCCAACAACCATTTCATCGCCAACTGTTTTTCTAGCTAAAACTACAACTTCATTCAGTAAGCGCATCCGATTATTCAATGACCCGCCATATTCATCAGTTCGAAGATTATTTAAAGGTGAAAGAAATTGGCCAAGTAGATATTCATGCGCTGCATGAATTTCTATCCCGTCGACACCTCCGTCTACAGCATTCTGAAATGATTTCTCATAACCATCTAACACTTCGCTTATTTCTTTAGACGTCATGGCATGAGGGATTTCTGGTGAGATCGCCGAACGCACATCTGACGGTGCCCATAGAGGTAACCGTGAATCGTGAGAAGACATTCGGCCACCGCTGTGGACCAACTGAATTATAGTTTTACATCCATACTGCGAAAGCTCCTTTTGTAGAGCCCTATATGAAGGGATGATCTCCTCTCTGTGACCCCATAGATAATTAGGAAACTTTACTGTCGTATCGTGTACAGCTCCACCTTCAACAATGACTGCAGCAACTCCACCCTTGGCACGTTCAGCATAATATGCGCGCATTCTTGGACCTATGACACCATCTTCTGAAAGTAACGTTTGGTGGGCTGGAAAAACGACTCGATTTTTTAATTGGAGACGACCAGAATTTAAAGGTTGAAGAATATGTAGGCCTGAAATTGTAATCACCTCTTAAGTTTCGAAAAAATTTCCATTTAGTTAGTCTTTATTCGCTCTTGATGTTCTTGCCAGCTAATTGTTGTTTCAGGTAAGTCAGCTAATTTAGGTTTCGTTCCAGGCCAGCGAAGCCGTAATGAACCAGCTATTTCATTCGGAAGATCTGATAGCGGCATAGCGTATTGCTGCTGCACTTTCCTTTCATAGAATTTCCAATCGCCACAATCGTCTTTAACATATGTATCGGTATAACGAAGCGCAGCCCAGAAAGCTTCTCCATTTAGCGCTAGTTCTACAGCTGCGAGAACGGTGCCTGTCGCTTGGCTTTCTGAGACTTGCTCTACAGCATGGCTATATGGGATATGGTAACTGACACCAAAATCAGCGAGCCGACTTTCATAATATGCAGCTATAGCTTCTCTACCTTTTATTTTTCCATTGACAGTATCGAAAACTCCATCTTCGGCGTATAGGTTAGCGAGAGCCTCTATGTCGTGATCGTCGCATGTAACCGAATAATGAACTAATAAGTCATTTATCTTCCAACGGTCTTCCATCCACAGCAAGCGATTATCATCATTATTCATAAGATCTCCCCCAGATATCTCACATAATCAAGTTTCATTTTAATTCTAATTCCTTCTAAAGATCTTTGCGAGAAAGTAAACCGAATAAGCCTATAGAAAAGCACCATTGTCCTCCTCAGTCCTTTGGTAACCAGCAAAAGACAAAGCCAAATGGACAAACGAAACAAACGTGCAAAAATGAAATCGGAGAACTTGTTTTGAGTAGAGAAAAATTATTAGAACTAACCCGTAGCAATCTGGAAAAGATCGCTGATTACGCTGAGGATGGACCCCTTCCTTTAGCTGATGACATTTACCGTGTTCCTACAGCTAATTATTACGACCCTGGCCGTTGGGAATCTGAAATGGAACTGATCTTTAAACGTCTTCCTCTAGTGTTAGGTTTCACTTCTGAGATCCCAAAGAAAGGCGATTATAAAGCGTTAGATGTTGCGGGAGTTCCTCTGATTATGGTTCGTGGTAAGGATGGACGAGTCCGAGGTTTTGTGAATATGTGCAGTCATAGAGGCGCACAGATTGTAGATGAAGGTTTAGGAAATAAGAGAAGCTTCTCGTGCCCTTACCATGCATGGACTTATGACCTTACCGGCGAATTAATAGCAATTTTAGACGAACAAGATTTTGGGGAAGTAGACGCCTCATGTTTGGGTTTAACTCCTATAAATATTGAAGAGAAAGTAGGGATTATTTGGGGTTGTATTACCCCTGGGATTGAGCTTCACTTAGATGCGTTCCTCGCTGGTTACGATGACCTACTTGCTAATCATGATTTGGAGAACTGTGTCTTTGTAGGGCAACAAACCCTTATGGGGCCAAACTGGAAAGTAGCTTTTGATGGCTATATAGACTTTTACCATTTACCAATTCTGCATAAGAATACATTTGGCTCTCAATATAATAACAAATCAATATTCAATCATTGGGGCCCACATCAACGAGTTGTCGCCCCAGACCACCGGCTGACTGAATTGCTGGACCTTCCAGAAGAAAACTGGTCCGAGACGCGACTCTTAAGTGGAGTTTGGACTATCTTTCCTAATATTTCAATCGCTTCGTTCTACGTTGGGGATCGTTCATCTGGGGGTGTAATTATGCAGATATCACAACTACTCCCTGGTGATAACCCTGATACATCTTTTACCCATCAGATGTATTTTGCGAAATTTGAGCCAGATGAAAAGCACATGGAACTTATAAATACTCAGAAGGAATTAAATCGATATGTCGTAGCTGAAGAAGACTACTTCACGGGAAACCGTATTCAAAAGACTGTTAAAACTGGAGCAAAAACTCATTTTATTTTTGGAAGGAATGAGGAAGGCTGCCAAAGACTGCACCGCTGGACAGATTCTTTAATTGACGCAAAGACAGAAAAAGCGTTACTAAAGCTCTACGAAAAAGGCATTGACTAAATTACGTCATATAGGAGCGCTAAAAAAATTTCCCATTGACTTAGCGCAAAGTGAATTAACTATCTTCTGCTGCACTGAACCGATCAAGTAGTTCGCCTCTACCTAGAGTGCTCCCGTCGCCTTTACCTATTGTGACTGCAGGCCAATGCCCATTAGCAAATATTACTAGAACCGTAACACCATCAGGTCCAGCTATCAGTGGTCCGTAACCTCTATTTGCAAGGCCTACTCGAATATCACCTGGGTACAACCACTTACCGCTAACTTTTTGTTTTCCTTCCAAGATAATTTCCGAATAGTCACACGCGTGCGTGTGGGCTTCGATTCTACAATCGGGAGGGAAATAAGCTTTAAAAACAGTTGGAGAAGAATCAGATGTAGGAAGGCCAATTCGGTATGAACTTGTTTCAACACCGGTTGCTTCAAGGGTTACGACACCTAGTTTTTCCCAGGAGGTCACAACATGGCCTCTTCGATTTAATTCATTCCCAAGAAGCTCAGGGCTTTGGTCATCGGCTTCTGTCACCATTGTGTCAACTTACATCCATACTTGCCGTAACCACAAAATCTCTGTAACTCTTTTTCCCTTACCGAGCATGCCATAGAAACTAAACTTAGAATTGATTTCCGACCTTACGAAATTGATTCAGCAGTTTCTATAAGAGATTTTTCCATAGAGGTAGGGTCCCAGCTAAGAATTTCATATGTTTCCTGATTATCTACTGTCTGTCGGTGCCCCACCATCGGTAATAACCCTTTAACTTGATCATCGAAAAGACTCATGATTCTGAGCAAAAACTTTGGCGCTTGAATTGTAGAAGCTTTTTTATATCCTGCAGTTTTTAGTATTCCTGTTATCTCGGTGAAGTGAAGCGGCTCGTCGGATGAAGCAATGAAACGCTTACCCTTTGCCTTATCGGCAGTCATTGCAGCGACATGCAACTTAGCTACGTCGCGAACATCAATAAAACCAACACATATATCCGGAACTAAGGGATATTTACCAGTGATAATATCGGAGATCATCGTTAGGCTAAATCCATCAACTTGGCCTGTTAAACTTGGCCCCATAACGCCGCCGGGATTGATCACTGCTATATCGAGATCGTGTTCTTCAGCGAAAGACCAAGCAGCTTTCTCGGCTAGAACTTTACTTTTCGCGTACGTTCCAATTTCTGCTTCTGGGTCTGACCAAGAATCAGTTCCGTAATGCCCTGAACTTTTACCTGCAATAATAGCTACCAAAGAGGATGTGACCACTACGCGTTCTACGTTGGCTGCTTTAGCTGCTTTCAGCACGCGCAAAGTTCCATCAACTGCCGGTGAAATCATTTCACTTTCGTCATCAGGGCTGCCGATAATGAATGGAGACGCAACATGGAGAACATATTTGCAGCCACTCATGACATCCTGCCAATTTAAGTCGCTCATTAAGTCAGCTGCAACAAATGTTAGGTTATCAATGGGAGCTACTTTCGCTATACCTTCACGAACTGCTTCGGCCTTTTCCATTGAGCGAATAGTGCCATAGACTTCGTAACCTTGCCTTAAGAGCTCAGCACCACAGTGTTGCCCTATATATCCTGTAACACCAGTTACCAATACTCGTTCAGCCATAGTGCTCCCTCTTTTAAAGTGTGTGACAGGGAAAGCATATACGACGCTTAAGGATGATAGAAGTTCTCAAGTCAGATTAGATCGGCTGAGTTGGCTTTAGCTTGCTAATGACCCAGCAAAGACCTGCCACGCTAGTAATGATTTAGCCACGAAACTTAAGATGATATAGATACGCTCTCCATGAAGATAGTTAGCCCATTTTCCTTTTGCTTTGTATTGCTTCCATTGGACAATCGCAAAACAATTAAAAAGAAAGAACAAAGATATCACGATCCCATACACAAAACCAGGGACAGCACTTTCAGGAGGGCCTTTCGGAGAAATAATATTCACTACTATTGCCACCCAAGGAATTAAACCTGCAAAGCAACCAAACCAGAAAGGGAGCATGTCTCCATCTCCTGCTTTGACATAGCGCTCTTGAAGCCATCCAAACAGGATCATGCATACATTGATTCCCAAGATTCCAGCGAGTGCTATGTAATCTGAAGCACCATTTAGTTGGAGAATAACAACGATCATGATTGACGATGACATTGAATACTCAATCCAACGATATTTGTTGATTCCTAGCTCTAACCCTGCTGCGTATCTTTCGAAAGTAGTAGGCAAGCAAATAAAGAAATGAAAGAAGGCTGATAGAGCCATAAAAGCAGCAACCATATAACTAATGTTTAGATTCAAGAGGTTAACTGGTTCTGAGAAATTGCCCGTCCCTGGTGCTTCAGTTAGATATGTCGCGACTACAGGAAGTGCCGCATCATTTGAAAGAACCAAGATAAGGATAAAAGAAACGGAATGCAGGCAACCGGCCCAAAAGTTTAGTTTTTTAAGACTCTTTATTTTTTCCTCCATAGGAAAAGACTACTGAGTAATGAACCCCCACGTGTTCAATTCTCCAACATTTAGAAAAATCAGTAATGATCATTTGTTCTACTTTGGCGGCTACGAATAAGAGCCTTCCCACAAAATCTCTTCTAATCTAAGGTTATGACTGATATCCGAATAGATGCATATGGCGAACAACGATGTTGGAATTGCGGTGGTGAAAATTTTATTGCCAGGCGATCTATTAAGACTTGGCTTTTGCTAGGAGGTTTTGCTTTGTTAACAAAGAAAAAATTACTGTGCTTAGATTGCAGAAAGTTTAATAATGTGCCAATTGATAAGGTGCTCTAATTAGATTTTTCAACCAGGGCATCGTCTATAAAAAAATTTGACGCTTAACTCTTCTATAAGAAGAACTCTACTGGATTGACTACGATGCCAAAACGGATAATAGTTAGGTGGCAATTGACTAGATAGTTGAGAGAATGTTTGACCTTCAAGAGATATTTCATATAGGAATTCGAGTGCCAAATATTTACCAGGCAATGGAAGAAATGGGAGAAGCACTTAATCTGACATGGGCCGAAGTAGTAGAAAGTTCAGGGCAGAGAATATGGACTCCAGAAAATGGTCAACAGGAAATTCCATTGAAATTCGTCTATTCATGTGAGGGTCCTCAGCACCTAGAACTACTTGAGGGACCTAAGGGCTCTTTCTGGGACGGAAGCGAAGATTCCGGAGTCCACCATTTAGGGGTTTGGACTGCCGATGTAAGGAGAGAAACTGATCGCCTTAGATCCCTAGGGTGGAAACTTCTGGGTTCAGCTAGATCACCTGAAGAAGGTTACGCCAGCATGGCATATTTAGCTCCACCAAATGGAACCGTTATAGAGCTAGTCTCATCTGAAAATAAGCCTCGATTTGATCATTGGTACGCAGGCGGTTCATTCTATGATGAATCAGCACTTGGAAAAGAGTAAATTCACCAACCCATCTAAACAATTCTTTATGGCATTAAAGCTTAAGAGAAAGGACGAAATGACCGAAGCTGATATAAAGCAACTAGTAGATATCAATAAGATCGTAGACCTAACGGTTGCATATACGTGGATTATTGATCATGGACCTCGAGAAAAACTCAAAGAGATATTTACCGATGATGCTACATTCATTATTGATGTTCGGCATTTAAATGGAATTGAGGCAATAATAAATAAAATTGAGGGGACACTCGGACGGTTATCTGCTTCTCAACACATTATTTCGAATCATCAGGTAACTATTAACGGAGACACCGCCACAAGTAATTGTTATCTTCATGCGCAACATACTCTTCTAGGAACTGAAGGCGGAGACAACTATGTTTTAGCTGGGCGTTATCTAGATAAATTAATCCGAACTGACTCCGGGTGGCGTATTACTGAGAGAAAATTAGGCCTTGATTGGATAGAAGGTAATCCGAAAGTAGTCGGGCGCTAGAAAGGGCGATATGCCGACCCTACATTCTCACCCAGAAGTTCTTTTCAAGATCAATTCTAACTATCCCGTATTAAAGGCAAAGTTATGATCGCTGCTCCTCAAGCTGTTTATTTTTGGAAAGAAACTATTAATTCTTCTACCGCATAAAATGACCTGCGTGCTTGAATGACCGGGCCACTTTGTTCCCGATCTAAACGTGGAGTCCCTAGATGCTCAAGAATTAACTGTGATCCGATAATGGCTTCATTTCTAGCTAACTCATATCCAATGCAAAAGTGTTTCCCTAAACCGAAGCCGAAGTGGCCGCTTCGCGCTGCATCTTTTGATACTCCTGATCGATTCTCTTTTCCTAAATGCATATCTGAACGAAAGATATTGAAATCTAATGGATCCTCAAACACTGAGGGGTCTAAGTGAGCTGCGGCTAAACAAGCACGAACTTTCGCTCCTTTTGGAATTTCTATTCCATGGATCTCCACTGATTTCGTTGCGAAACGTTCTTCGCTTATAACAGCTGGTGTTCTTCGCATCGTTTCGCTAAAAGCGTTATCCCATAATGATTTATCATCAAGTAAAGCCTCTAACGTTTCGGGATGATTCAGAACGTTCCACCACATATTCGCGATTGCTTTATCTGTTGTTTCTCCACCTGCAATAAAGAGAAGGCCACAAAAGGCAGTGATTTCTTCTCTCGTTAACCGTTCTCCCTCTATTTCAGCTCTTGCTATTTTTGCTATGTGATCAGTTCGTTCCGGATGATCTACGTCATTAAGTAACGGCGCTATGTGACTGCAGAAAGCAGCACTAGCTTCAAGGCCTTTTTGACGTAGCTTAGGGGAATCATTTAAACCCATAATCATTTCAGTAACCCATTGCCGGAAAAGCTGCCCATCGCCCTCCATGCCAAGTATTGCTGAAATTACATCTACTGGAAGAAGAGAACTAAATTCGCTGACTAGCAACACCTTATTTGGGTTAGAAAAGCGTGCAATGAGATTCGTGACGCAATCGACTATCAGATTTTCGTAGGACTTTAATCTATTACCTACAAAATCAGGAGCAACAATCTTCCTGCGGACAACATGGCCATAATCATCTCTGGAAATAAGTGTTGGGCCTACTACTTGTCCGGTCGTTAACTCATAGGTTGACGAAGAAAAGGTCTGGTAATCATCAAAAAAGTTTTTAACATCCGCGTAACGAGTTAGCCACCAAATATCGGAAATGTCATCGTAAAAGACTGGAAAGTCATTAAGCATCTCCTTCCAAACAATTTCCGGATTTCTTCGATACTCATCAGAATATAATGCGGAGGAGTCCATTTCCTACCCCTTCTTTTGGATGATAGAAACACCGTCTCCGATAGATAACATTGCGCAAAAAGCACGGTTATCATTTTTCACGTGATCATTGAAGTTTCGGATAGCTACCGTATCTTCGTCATTGACCCGATTATCAATAACACTTCCAGACCAGAGCACATTGTCAACAACAATAATACCGTTATCAGAAAGGCGCTTAAAGACCTGTTCGTAATAATTTATGTAGTTAGCCTTGTCAGCGTCAATGAATGCAAAATCAATAGATTTTTCTTCAGGCAATTTTTCTAACGTCTCAAGGGCTGGGGCAAGAACTAAGTTAATCTTTTGTTCCACTCCTGCTGCTTTCCAATGGTTCTTTGCGATTTCTGTCCAACTCTCTGAAATATCGCAACATAATAACGTAGCATTTGCAGGTAAAGCTCTTGCTATAGATAGAGCAGAGAACCCAGTGAACGTTCCAATCTCAACAGCAAACTTAGGTTGCACTGCTTTGACGAGCATAGTTAGGAGATTACCTTGGTCAGGTGATATTTGCATTCTTGCAACCCATCCCAATTTTGCAGTCTCTTCAATAAGTGATTTCTGGATTAAATCAGCTTCGGAGCTGTTCTCGGTTATGTAGTCAATAATTCTATCATCTAAGAAAAATGATCGTTTATCAGATTTTGTCTTTATGTAGTTAAATAATTTTTTCATAACTAAGCCTTTATCAAATGCTTCAAATCTCTATTTTCTCAATCTATTCATCAGAGAGTACTACTAAATGGAACTTGAGCATATCTTCACGGAAGATGCTTGGCTGTTCACCTACACCTCCCATATGCGCCCCTCTCCTCCCAAATCCACTTTCAATAGCCGAAATGAAATGTGTTCTGTCAGTTGCTGTAGAGTCTGCTTCCCCAGTTACTGGATCAATCATTGATCCAGCAGCATCCAAATAAATAGTAGGCGCTTCAGGAGCAACACTAGCTTCAGAAATTTCATATATTTCTTCGGCACGATCAAAACTATGGGCGGCTCCTTGAACAATTCGAATAGACGCTTCTCCGCCGTTAAGTAAAATGGCTTGGATTTGTGATTGCACTTGTTGAACTGATAACCAATTATCCCGCTCTCCAACTATGGCACGTAGTTTCGTTCTCCCTATCGACGGAGTGTGAAATTGATGTCCGCACCAGGGGTACACAGCGTAGACGCCTTTGAAAGATACGTCCGCACCCACAATTGGGTCTGCGAACTGGCGTATGCTTGCCATTAGGACTGCGGACCCACCTCTGCTATGCCCTTGAGCAGAGATTTGGTCTTGATCTATGGCTGGATGTTCAGAAAGTGTTTGTAATGCCATCAACACATCAAATGCGCTTGCGGCAAAAGAAAAGGGAGTTTGGTTCGCTACTGTTGATTTCACATTTCTATTTGTAAATGGATCTAAAACGAATACTGACACGCCTTGACTCACGATAGTTTCTGCATGCTGTAAATGATTCTCACCGACACCTAAGCTACCTGGCACGATGATAACGACTGGGGAAACCTCGGCACGTTGGATCAAAAATAACTTTCCGGTAATCTCTATCTTCTCGCACGCATCGGAGGCATTAAGTGAATCATAGTAATTTCTGGGGTTCCGCGATTCAACGTAAAGAACTTCGCCTAATATTCCGTTTAAACTGAAATTCGGTTGAAAAAAATCTTCTGCAAGCCCCACGTTTTTATTTTAGCCTCAACCCTTCCAACCGAACTAAAAAACTGAATAAAGGAATTGACCTTCTTTAAAGCTCATCGATAAGAAACTTCTTCATGCAAATGCAACTAGTCTAGAAAAGTGCCAAGATTTAAATCTACCGAGATGAGCTGACAATTAATACGGAGAATACAGAATCGTTACCCCCAAATAAACTCAAAGAGGGAATTATCTCATGTAGTTTCGGTTATGTACTGATAGCGATTGCGTCTGTTATAGTTTCAGACTCAGAAGTGCATGGGTTCACAATGGCTTTTTGGCGTTCTTGGATAGCTGTCCCTGTTCTAGGTTTATATGTGATCCTTAAACAGAAACGAAGCTTCAATTGGCATAATTTCCTATTGTGCGCACCGGCTGGCATCTGTTTCGGCTCTGCTATCGGGCTATTCTTCTGGTCAACGCAGTTGACGAGTTTAATCAACGCAAGTCTTATCAGCTCTCTGCAACCACTAATTGTAATTTTTTTAAGCTACTACTTCTTCTCTGAATTAGTTACTAAAAGTGACATCGGCTTATCTATTATTGCTATTTGCGGTGCAATCATAATAGTGCTTGCGGGGTCTAGCGATGGAAGTGGCAAGCTTAGCGGAGACCTTATTGCTCTGTTAGGTATAACATTAGGTTCTGGTTACTTTGCATTCGCAAAAAAAGCTCTTACGAAACTAGGAGTGGCTGAATTCATGACCGGGTACTTTGTCTGGTCAGGCCTCATACTCACTCCGATGATGCTTTTTGCAGGGGCAGGGATAATGCCGCAAACCCAAAGAGATCTTACACAAATTCTAGCTGTTGCCTTTATACCTGGAGTTGGGCATATTCTACTTAACTACTCTCAAGGCAAGGCAACACTTAGCTTAATTGGAATTTTACAATTACTTATGCCAGTAACTGCAACCGTATGTGCGGTGCTGTTCCTTGAAGCAACAATTTCAGCCTTAAAGGGTCTGGGCATGGTTATTGTCCTTTTCGGACTTGGAACAAGTAGTTATCTTCGAAGTCAGAGAGCCGAAAAGGGAATGGCATAAATTATCTTTTTTCGTCCAGAAATTATGACATATGACACGGGTGTTGGTAGTCACAACTGGGCTAAATCTTCAGCACTCGTTGATAGAAAGGATATGTAAGCCCTCCCGCTTACACCCTCCAAACCAATAATGAACCTCCGGTTATCTCCTTACCCGGAGGTTCATTTCGTTTAGCTATCTGATCTAATATCGTCTCGAAGATTTCTGCAATAAGGTAATTAGCTGTTCAAGCTTATGTCTACAAAAACTAAAGCTGGCCAGTTCTGTGAACTGGCCAGCTAAATTAGAATCTATAAAATTAGCTGTTAGATTCAGCTGCTGTTCGAGATTTTGCAATCCATAGAATCATTAATCCGTAAAGGCCCTTTGCAGTTATATCTGCAAAAGTGTACGCAACCTGACGGAGAGTTTCTAGCAATTCTGAATCGCTATCAAAGATTGGGAATAAGTACGCAATTGGGTATACCAACCAAGTCGTTAGCAAAACATATGTGGCATTTTTGATCTGCCTTGCAACATCTCCAGTTTCTCTTTGCCCTGCTTTCTGCAATTCTGTGTACAGGGTTTTAAGAATGTATACAAACGGCAGCATTGCGAGAATCCAGAATGTCCACTTGGCGCCATTACTATCAGCTACTTCGCCTGGATAACCCAAGCCGACCATCAGAATCGTAGCCGGCACTAACTTTAGCATCAGAGCGTTTCGATCTTTTTGTGCAACACCAAGAACTATTAATAGTTCAATAATCAATAACGGCACAGTGATGAGCCAGTCAGCATACCTATAACCTTCGTTCATCACTTCGTTACCGAAGTCTGACCAAATCCTGTAGTAGTGATAACCAGCTATTCCGACAACAATTGCAGAGACAGCTATACCAGCTTGGTACTGCTTATTGACTGATTTCATTTGAGTTAAGAAGTAAACAAATGCTCCGAACATCACTGCTGTTCCAAATGAGAGAACGTTGTACACAAGCGTGTAATCGTTGCCGCTCAACATTACATTGTCCATAATTTCCTCCTAGAAATTTGGGGGTACTTATAAAGTAATTGCCTTCTGGGCGAATAGCATTCTTCACGCATGTGACTTCTGTCCCTTTGCCATTTGTCACATCAATTTTGCATAAAAAGCAATTATAAAATTTGTAGATTGGTCATATGATAAGAAAAAATAATCAATCCAAGAAGAGCCGTAGCAACAAAATTGGAAACTGGACTTCAAGTACCAGGTCCGCACGTTGGAAAGGTTTTAACAGTTGCTACCCACCGTACCCTGTAGGTTCATAGCAAAACACCCAAATAGTAACACCCCTTGGTTATTGAACTAGTACCGTAGTCCGGGGCCTTTATTGGTAGTGAGTCAGGGTTTCCTATCGTCTCAAACAATCGCATCTATGATGTGAAGTAATGAGATCCTCTAAAATAAGTAAAGTCCTTCTAATAGGATCAATTGTAGGTGGAGCGTTGTCTCTTACCGGAACAGTAAGTTTAGGTGGAATCGTTCGCGGGGTTATTATCGGAAGCCTCATTGCGTGTTTAATATATGGATTCTTCTCTTTTTTTGCTCTTGCGCTTGGAGAACGTAACCCTGAAGATTAAAGATTGTCTTTGCTAGATAAGAGTGCAATTCATGGGTTGAATCAGTGAATGAACTAATCTCATTCAAACATTACCTATTCGTTGGTTGCAAGTGAGCTCGTCTAGCTTTCCGGTTTGGTCGGTTACTTGAAGTAGTGGAAACGTTCTTCTTGCTTTTACTTGATTTCGATTTCTGATTTGAATGCTTATTTGTTTGGTTTTTTTTCGAATTTCCCGCATTCCTATTCTTTTGATTTTTATTACGAGGTTTTTGTTGTGATCCTTTTCGATTTTTGGGACTCTGTTGTCGAGGTTTTTTAGGTTTAGCAGATTTTTCGTGCGTTACTTTTTTCTGGGATTTTGGCTGCTGTGAGTTCTCAGACTTTCTTTGAGTTCTTTCCTTTTTTTCTCTATGCTTACCAGACGAAAATTCTGACAAGTCATTTGGATCAACTCTTTCTATAACCTCAAACAGGCCTAAACGTTTTTGCATTTTTATTGCTGTCTTCTTTTGCTCTGGTTGAATTATAGAAAATACTATTCCTTCGTTACCTGCTCGCGCCGTACGACCAGATCTATGAATATATGCTTTGTGATCTTCAGGTAGGTCATAATGAATCACGAGTTCAACGCCATCAACATGTATCCCACGAGCAGCCACGTCTGTAGCGACAAGGGTCTGCGCTCTTCCGGTGCTAAAATTTTTAAGTGCCCTTCTCCGTTGGTGCTGACTTTTACCTCCGTGAATTGACTCGGCATCAACTTCTAGTTTTTTTAACTGTTTAGCTAAACGATCTGAACCATGACGCGTTTTGCAAAAGATGATCGCCGGCCAGGCTGCTTTTACGGCATCAGCTGCAATTTCTGCCTTATCTGATTTTTTTGCAATCGTATACGTATGTTTGGCCCGTTTTATATCTGGATTTCGCTCCCCTACTTCGTGCAGTATCGGGTTCCGTTGGTATCGTTTTTTGAGTTGAGCAACTTCTTTGTCAAGCGTTGCCGAAAAGAGTATCGTTTGGCGATCTTTGGGTGTTTGGTCCAGAATCCTTGAAATTGCTGGCATGAATCCCATGTCGGCCATACGGTCTGCTTCGTCTATAACGACTTGTTTTATTGAACCTAAATTTACTTCACCTTGCTCGATTAGATCTTCAAGTCGGCCGGGGCAAGCAACCAAAATATCGACTCCCTTAGCTAAAGCTTTCTTTTGGGGTCCATAGCCAACACCGCCATATACAACAAACACATTTACACGACCACTAAAAGAACGGAGCTCGTTACATATTTGTTCGGCTAATTCTCTAGTAGGTGCAAGAATAAGGCTTTCAGGCTTTCGAGATTTTGACGTATTTGTCTTTGCTACAAGAGGGATCCCGAAAGCAAGAGTTTTACCTGATCCAGTAGGTGCTCTTCCACAAATATCACTACCTTCTAAACCTTCCTGTATAGTTTTTTCCTGAATTTCAAATGGTTTTTGGATTCCTTGTTCTTTAAGCGCCTTGCATATATTTTCTGGGACTCCAAGATCGGAGAAGTTTTTGGACATAATGGTTTACCTATTTTCGTCTTTGACGTTGAACTTCTTGTTAGTTAGCACTTGAGAATCTCTCAAGAAAATGATTTTTTGTCTGACTTGTAACAAGAATTAATACGCTATAGCTCATTCATGGTAACTGTTTGCAGCCCAATTTCCTGCGATAGTCTTCCGGAACAAGAATCTTTACAATTATATCAGTCGCTTCTAGTCTGAGATCATGCCTGATTTACGCTTTGATATTGTTGTCGTTGGGTCAGGGATTGGTGGCCTAGCTGCGGCGCTTCGAGCAGATGCACTTGGAGCCTCAGTTTGCATGATAGAGAAAGCTCCACACCTAGGAGGAGCAACCGCTTGGTCAGGTGGTCAGGTATGGATTGGGGCAAATCATGTGGCACAAAGACTTGGTATTAAAGATAGTTTTGAAGAAACATTCCAATACGTACAAGCTATAGCAGGTAACCATCCAGAACTTTTTGACCCAGAATTAGCATCGGAGTGGATAAACGGAGCGCGAGAAGCAGCTCAATGGTTCGAAGATGAGGGAATTATAGAATGGCGTCTTATCCCTAGTTATGAGGATTACTACTTTCCAGAAGTTGCTGGATCTAAAGAAGAGGGCCGTTATCTAACAGGGGAACCTATAACCGGTCATCTAATGGGGGAAAGTCGAAAACTGCTACTTGATGCCCCTCACTGGCCTATAGGAATTACATACGAAGAAATGTTTGCATGGGGCGGCGTTGCAGCTCGAGACCGATGGGACCCTACAATCCTCGATCAGCGAAAAAGAGACGATATCTTAACCTTTGGCCAAGGAATAGCTGCCTGGTTTGCCAAAGCGCTCGTAGATCGAGATATTACTCTTTTCACTGAGCAACCGGTGTCTTCACTAATCAGCGAAAAAACCGGAGTAGTCGGAGTTCGTTCCGACTCTGATACGGGTGTTCTAGATATCTATGGAACAGTAATTCTTGCCACTGGTTCCCATGATTGGGCGCAAGCTTTCTCTGATCAGTTCATAGGAATACCAAAAGAAGATGGAGGAAGCTTAGCTCCAGTTTCAATCGAAGGTAATGGTATCGACCTAGGAGCCTCAGTCGGAGCTGCGATAAGTGCTGTTCCAGGAGTTGCAGCGCCAATTACCCCTGGCTATCGATTACCTTATCCAACATTTGAAGGTGATTCTGGCTTTCGAGGATGCTACGAGCACTGCATGCCTCATACAATTTTAGTCAACAAGAGTGGAGAAAGATTTTGTGACGATTCCTTTCACCCTTCGGTAATCGCTGGTGCTCTTAAAAACAAGAATGGGGAAACCCCAAATATGCCGTTCTTTATGATTTGGGATGAATGGCATCATCAACGGTACGGCCTAGGCATCACGGGCCCTGGTGAACCATACATTGATGAGCTTGTTTTCTCTTCCCAAACCATTAAAGGTCTCGCTTCGCAACTTGGGATAGACGCAAAGCAACTTGAAAAGTCAGTTCAGGATTACAACCTTTATGCAAAAAATGGTTTAGATCCAAAATTTGGCCGGGGGACGAATGCATCTGTTAGAACATTCCGTGGTGATGGCGACCACCAACCGAATCCAAACGTAGGACCCATCATCGATCCACCATTCTTTGGCATGCGTATGCGTCTTCTTAACACTGGGATAGCTGCCGGAGGACTCGTCGCTGGCCCTTCCGGTCATGTCCTTCGCAAAGATGGGTCAGAAATTCCTGGTCTTTACGCTGTAGGCGAATGTGTTACAAGAACGACAGGAGGAGGCGCAGGCTATAACAGTGGCTATTCTCTCAGTCGAGCAATGACGTACGGCTACTTAGCCGCTACATCAATATGCGCAGAGGAAACGTGAATCTCAAGTGAAATACCGATGCAACCCCTAGGTCGCAAAGCCAAGGAACCTCCGTGTCATAGCTAAGCTTTATTCTTTCTTTATGCCTGAACCACAAAGCCTAGATAACAAAAATAGTTACCAGCATGTACTTCCACGCTGGCATTTTCGCGAAATTTTACGGTCCAAAAGTAACGACGAAAAATCTGAAACTGATCTGACTCTTTCCTATTCTGAACTTTCTATTGGATCAGTATTAGCAATCGTTGTAAAACCAAACTTTCCCCAAGAATCTACTCTTTTCTACTCAGTCAAATTGGCACCATTGATAGCAACTTACATACAGCAAATACTTATATGGCAGTTAACTCTTCAAGGAAACAGGAATCTTGGAGAATCTGGCATGTACAACAACCTTACGGATGAAGAAAGAATCAATGGCGTATGGTCCCCTCATTACTCATTCTTGGTCAATGGAGAGTCAACCGCTATAGAAACAAAAATGCAGATACGAAAAATACTTATTAACGGATCAGATTCTTTACATTCTCAGAGTCGTGAATTCTTACACCCTTTACCCAATGACCCAACTAGAAAACAATATATTCCTCATGAAAAGCGAGGTAAAAGAAGTAAATTTGACCCAGGCCCAGTATTTGGAACATCTTTCGATTTCTTAGAGTCAGAAGCAAAATTACAAAAATTTTTCAATGAATAACATTCCGTGTTGGGCAGGAGTCACTGATGTCGCTAGGCTGACCCCTCATCTAATAAATTTTTTCGGGGATGGTGTAATTGGTAACACAACTGGTTCTGATCCAGTCATTGGGGGTTCAAGTCCTCCTCCCCGAGCAAGTAAATACATTTTGAAAGTCCCTGCCCCGTTCGTCTAGCGGCCTAGGACGCCACCCTCTCAAGGTGGTAGCACGGGTTCAAATCCCGTACGGGGTACTCATTC
>MDSW01137655.1_pt1 | contig 22441 bp, 17 predicted proteins | sample 811171 | NCBI WGS metagenome assembly MDSW01 (sample SAMN05326641, study PRJNA326480) | marine metagenome | isolation source: seawater | place: Atlantic Ocean: North West | collected 2012 | reverse complement strand
TCGATGCTGATGCACGTCATATCCACATGACGATAGCAAGAGGAGAAAGAGATCGCATAATCCGACCGGTTCAGCGATGATGGGAGACATGAAGACCATGGCAACCCCAAGCCAACTCGAACTGCTCCAGCAATGGCGACGACGACCGCAGCGGGCCAAGGGCATCGGCGATGGGGTGGCCTTGATCGACCGCCGGGCACGACAACTGCATCGACGCATCGGAGAGTTCCTCAGCGCCTGGAAACAGTCACTGCCTGAACAACTGCATGAGCGGACCTGTGTTCAGGGAATCCGAGGTGGTGTGGTCGACGTCCTGGTCGCATCGTCTGCAGTGTCCTTTGAATTGGACCGTCGCCTTCGTGAAGGCCTGCTTGATGAACTTCGCGCGTCATGCCGCGGAACCATCGTGCGCGTCCGACTGAAAGTGGGAACACTCAACGGTTCACTGCTTGAGCAGTGATTGACGCTGACGCGCACAGATCCGAAAACTGATCATGTATTGCAGGACTGCAGGTGCTCGGGAAGCGCCTGGGGTCGCCCTTCTCGATCGACACACGCCAGTGTCGTCTCCGCCGTCGCAAGAATCTCATCGTCGCGACGGAGCGTGTACTGATGACGAATCTTCACCCGACCGGCATCGATCCATTCGGTCGTCAACTCCAGAAGATCGTCGTACTGGGCCGGCCTTCGATACTTGACCGTCAGATCGATGACGGCCAACAGAACGCCCGTGTCCTCGAGTTCGCGGTAGGTGATGCCGGTTTCACGAAGCAGTTCCGTACGACCCATTTCAAGCCAGACGGGATAGACGCTGTGATGAACAATGCCCATCGAATCACAGTCGACGTAGCGAACGCGAATGTCCATGGAACCTGATCGAATGATGTCCGTCATGTCCGGCATCATATCCCGAGCAGACACGCGCTATTTTCCAATGCAGAATGTCGAAAAGACACGGTCCAGAATCTCGTCTGGTGATATGACACCGTTGATTTCACCAATCGCATCCAGAGATTCTCGAAGCAGGCCAGCGACCAGTTCCGGCAGATCATCCACCTGATCGGATCCCATGCGCTCGAGCAGGTGTACGGCATCTTCCAGTCGGGTCCGTGCCGTTCTCAACGCGGTTTCCTGACGAGGCGCCAGTACGAGCGTATCGGCAGAAAGACTTGATCGACGCAGGTCGAGCCGATCAACGATCAACGTCCGCAACTCATCGAGTCCTTCGCGGGTCACGCCACTGGTCATGACGTCGACATCATCGAGGTGATCTCCAGACAGATCAGCCTTTGTACCGATTCTCAGGAGATCGGAAGCCGGCGGGGGAGCGGTCGCTCCTGGAGGTACACAATGGACTCGAAGTTCCGCCCGCAATCGGGCTCCTGATGCAGCCCGCTGCATCGCTTCTTCCAATTCACTCTCCGCCATTTCCCGACCAGCCACATCAACAAGCAGGATCTCACCGTCGTGCGCACCATCCAGTCTCATCGGCTCCGCCAGCACATCACGCGTCGTTCCCTCGATGTCGGAGACAACCGCCCGCGATCGACCAAGCAGTGCATTGAACAAGGTCGACTTGCCCGCATTGGGCGGACCATCAAGAACGACCCAGGGCAGCGCCTGGAGGGATTCCAGACCGACACTTCGTTCAAGGTGATTGTCGATTCGGACAACCGCCTGTTGGATCCGGTTCAGAAGATCATCATGTTCGATTGCAGACACATCTTCCTGATCCGTGAAATCAATACCTGCTTCAACAAGTGCCAGGGCATCGGCCAGCGCAGATGCGATGTCATCAGCCAGGACACCCAGTCGACCGGTCTTCATGAGATCCGCTGCCTGAATCTCGTCATCCGATCGAGCGGCGACCAGGGCGGCAACGCTCTCGGCCTCCGCCAGGCCGATGCGTCCGCTCAGAAAGGCGCGTGCGGTGAATTCACCGGGTCGAGCAGGACGAACATTCGCGCCTTGTGAAACACCATCCTCGAGCAGACACTCCAGAACGGTGGAGAGCAGTCTCGGGTTGCCGGGTACCTGCAGTTCGATCGTGTCATCACCGGTGTAGGAAGCGGGTCCCACGGAGACGATCATCAGCATCGGAACCGAGACGCGATCCAGTCGAAAACGAACAGCGTGTACACCTCTCCGGGAGGTGGTCACACCATCGACCAGTCGATGGCTGATCAGCCCGAAGGCCTCCTTGCCACTGCATCGAATCATCCCTCGAGCAGAACGCCCCGGTGGTGTGGAAATCGCCAGGATGGTTGAATCAAGATCCATGACACATCACGAGGAACGTCCTGGATCAGCCACGCTTCTTGCCACCGCGACCCTTGCCGCCCCGGCCCTTCTTGCCCTGTGACTTTCGATCCATCATCCGTGCATACGCCCTGGACTGCGGATCACGCCCAGACTTGGGGCCCGCAGCAGCAGCGCGTGCTGCAACCGTGGACGCCTCGGCCCGAACGGGCTTGAGATCCAGGTCCATCTTGTCGACCTGCTTGCGGATGTGACGACCTTCCAGAGTTCCCACGATGCTGGATGTCATGATGTAGAGCGTCAGACCGGACGGCGCGGTGTAGAGGAACAGTGGAAACGCCACGACGGTCATGATGCGGATCATCTTCTGCTGCATTTCCTGCTCAGGCGTCATCGCCGCATTCTGTGGCGTCAGATACTTCTGCTGAAGGAAGAAGAACACGCCGAGCAGAATCGGAAGCAGATTGATGCCGGACACGTGCCAGAAGAGGAACTCATGTGGTTCCTGGAACGTGTAGAAGAAGTGATCGGGCGCTGCCAGGTCCGCGAGGAACGGCCAACCATCGAACATCTGGAAGAAGCCCCAGAAAGCCGGCTCCTGTCGCAGGGAATAGCTGAAGTAGAGACCGGCATAGAGCGCGATCCAGATCGGCATCTGCAGAAGCATCGGAAGGCAACCGAGCATCTGGAACGGATTCAGCCCATGCTCCCGCATGAGTTTCATCTGTTCCTGCTGCATCTTCTTCTTGTCGTCGCCACAACGTTCCTTGAGACGATCCAGTTCCGGCTTGAGCTTCTGCATCTTCCGGCTGAACTTCTGCATGTTCACCTGCGACATGCGTGTGATCGGATGAAGCAGGAAGCGGACGATCATCACCAGAACGATGATGGCCATGCCCCAGTCGAAGACCACATGATCAGCGAGGAAGGTCAGGATCGAGAGAAGAAGATCTGCAAGCCACTGGAACGTGCAACACGCACAGAGCGTGAATCCTGAAATCTGATACAGGATCATGCCGCCCATGTTGAGCGCGACATAGGGCTCCTCAGTATCGAGAATCGCCGGCGACAACGGGCCTGCGAAGATGCCCATGCTGAAGTCGTGCTGAGCACCGGCTGCGATCGTGGTCAGCGGGCTGAACAATCCCGTCTCGACCAGAGTCTCATCACTCTGCTGATACAGGGTCCGCTCGATGCGACTGACGACGGATTCAAGGGATCGATTGCCCGTACCGTCCGGTGCGAGCAATGGATGAATGGCCATCGCGAAGTAGCGACTCGTGGAAGCGAACCAGGAGAGCGTGAATCCCTCTTCCTCACTCAGATCATTCGGCCAGAGAACGAAGTTCTCATCCTTGATCACATCACCATATTCCAGAAGCATCCCGCCATCGCTGATGACATCGGCGAAGTGGTCTGGATCCACGGCTTCGCTGAACTCGTAGCCGAAGCGGAAACGTCTTCGATCGAGATAGCGTGCGCGGTCCGGCATCAGATTGGGCGGGCCGTATTGCTGCCACTGCACATCCAGTTCGCGGCCACTGTGATTGATGACTCTCTGGTGCAACTTGATGTCGTACCCGTCATTCAGCTCGAATCGACGCAGGATCTCGAAGATCAGTTCACCCTGCTCATTCTCGATCTCGGCCTTGAAGATGCCCGGGCCAAGTGGTGACCAGTACCCCTCCCACAGAAGCTGAATGGGGCCGTCGTGCGAGATGACTTCATCATCCTCTTTCCACTGGACATGAATGCCACTGGCGCTCATGAGTGGAATGGTGATGTCATAGGCCTTCTGAGTCGCAGGATCCATGTACCGGATCTGCTGCTGCCTCTGCAGCACGAAACGCTCTGCATTGGACGGAAGCTCATACCCCTCCGTAGACCCCGATGCCTTGGCAGCGTAATAGGCATCCGCCTGCCTGCGAGCAGCAGCCGTCAACCAGATGTTCGAGAAGGTGATGCTTGCGATACCGGCGCCCTTGCGGGTCAGCAGCACTTCCATCTTCGCCTTCTCTGGATCCATCAGGCCACCCAGAACGATCGGCTCCTCTTCATCACTGAACTCGTGCTGTCGAACAACAAGGCCCTTCATGCTTCGAACCGGTCCGTCATGGACGGGAACGATTTCCTTCGGAGGTTCCGAATCCGTCTTCGGTGTTGCCGTTGAAACCGTGGATGGTTCTGCCTCGGTCACATCGCTCGCCGACTCCGGTGTCGTTGCCTGGCTGTCCTGAACGAGAGTCTCCTGAGGCGCCGTCGCGTTCGACTGCGGAGCCGAGGCCGGTGTTCTGGCCATCTTCGGAGAAAAGACGACCATGGCCACGACCAGGGCGGCAATGAACAGCACACCCAACGGCACCAGAAGGCGCAGTCGTCGGTTGACTCGGGGGCTCATGCCGGTGCGAGAAGGCGATGGCACGACTGGTTCACCGACCTTCCAGCAACCGATCACCAAGCCAGTTGTTCAGCTCGGGGATCGCGTAGATCTTTCGCGCAACGGCTTCAACGTCATACGCGAGACGATGAAACTCCACGAAACCCTCGTTTTCATCAAGGATCGCATAGCTGGCGCGTGGATCCATGTCACGTGGCTGACCGACGGATCCTGGATTGATGATCACACGCTCGTCATCCGTGAACCGGTACACACCACCGAGATCCGTCGGTGGATAGAACTCCGGTTCATCCGTGAAGACGCCGGGGACATGCGTATGACCTACGAGACAATGTCGATCGACAAGGTCGAAGACCTGCGACATCTTGACCGGTGAATTGATGGCATCCTCGGGGAAGATGTATTCGTTGATCGGACGTCTCGGTGAACCGTGGACGCACAGGAACGAATTGAAGACCGATCGCACCCTGAGTTGTCCGAGAAACTCCCAGCGCCGAACTGCTTCCTCGTCATTCTGTTCGCGATCAAACTGCGCACGTGTCCAGTACGCGGCCTGCTCGGCTGCAGCATTGAAGTTCGTCGGCTCGTAGAGTGCGCCGTAGTCATGATTGCCCAGCAGGGACCATTCGCATCGGCGTGCGATGAGCTCGACGCAATCGACGGGATCCGGGCCGTAACCCAGGATGTCTCCCAGACAGATGATCCGATCAACCTTGCGTTCGTCGATGTCCGCGAGGACAGTCGTCAAAGCCTCAAGGTTGCCGTGAATGTCGCTGATGATCGCGGTTCGCACCCGGCACTCCAGAGCATTGGGGACCCAGAAACAGGGAAGTCGGTGATGCTACGGGGCAGGTCTCGCGGGCGTCAACGTGGGGATGCCTCTGAAGCCAAGGAAATCAGGGGTTCGGACGTCCTGGATCTTGGGAAGCCTCCAATTTCGTCATTTAGGCGGTTCGAAAGCGACTGGGCAGGCATCCACACGATGAATAACATCCATTTGAATGGCATAAACACCCTTCTTGGGATCGTTTAGAGCGTTTCAGACTGACCCTCTCAATAGATTTCCACGAGTTGTCCACAGCCAGTGGATCGCCTAAACACCTGCTGCAACTCGCTTTGGAGCCTCTGGATGGCGATCTTCTCGGATCATTACAATGCCCGCCCCATGGGCCATTTGGAGCCCTGATCCCCCCTGAGGAGATTTCCCACGTGCCTAATGAGCAGCATTTCGACCTTGTCGTCATTGGATCTGGCCCCGGCGGATATGTCGGCGCCATTCGAGCAGCCCAGATGGGCATGAAAACCGCCGTGATCGAGCGGAATCGCCTGGGCGGCGTCTGCCTCAACTGGGGCTGCATCCCGAGCAAGGCGCTGCTTCATGTCGCAGAGGCCTACAGCGAATCCGTGACGCACGGCGCCGAGTGGGGACTGTCCTTCGACAAGGCATCCGTTGACTGGAGCAAAGTCATCGGAGGCAGTCGTGGCGCAGCTGACAAACTGAACAAGGGTGTCGGCTTCCTGATGAAGAAGAACAACATCACCACGATCGAAGGCCATGCCCGAATCACATCGGGACGTCAAGGTGATACGCCGTGCAGCATCGATGTCCTGAAGGCTGATGAAGACTACTACCACGGCAATGGTGCCGAAGCGATGTCGACGATCACAGCCGACAAGATCATGATTGCAACCGGTGCGGCGCCACGTGGACTTCCATTTGCACCATTCGATGGCAAGACGATCATCTCATCGAAGGAAGCGATGGTTCTGGACAAGCAGCCGGAGTCTCTCATTGTCGTCGGCAGTGGTGCCATCGGCATGGAGTTCGCGTACTTCTACAACGCGATGGGTACGAAGGTGACGGTCATTGAAATGATGGATCGCATTCTTCCCAATGAGGACAATGATGTCTCGAAGGAAGCGTTGAAGGCCTTCAAGAAGCAGGGCATTGAATTCCATGTCGGCGCAATGACGACCGGAATCGATGTTGATCCATCCGGCGCTACAGTCACGATCGCCGACGCCAAGGATGAATCCAAGACGCAGCAGCTGAAAGCCGAGAAGGTTCTCGTGGGCATCGGTGTCCAGGGTCGTTGTGATGGACTCTTCGCCGACGGGCTTGAGGTCGAGATGGTGAAGGGACACATCAAGACCGACTACATGGACGTCGAGGAGCCGACCTACGAGACATCCATTCCGGGCGTCTATGCCATCGGTGACATCATCGGTCCTCCATGGCTCGCACATGTCTCCTCGGAAGAAGCCGTGACCTGTGTTGAACGCATGGCAGGGCACCACACGCTCGGGGTGGACTACAAGTCCATCCCCGGCTGCACCTACACCTCACCGCAGATCGCGTGCATCGGGATGACCGAACAGGCTGCCAAGGAAGCCGGTCTCGAGTACGAGACAGGCAAATTCTCCTTCCAGGCCCTCGGCAAGGCCGTTGCGACAGGGGCTACGACGGGATTCGTCAAGATCCTGGTGTCCAAGCCCTATGGCGAGATCCTGGGTGCACACATCATCGGAGCCGATGCCTCGGAACTGATCCACGAGTTCTGCCTGGCCATTCGACTCGAGGCGACTGCGGAAGACATCATCTCGACGATGCATGCCCATCCGACCATGGCGGAATCCATCCATGAAGCCGCACTGGATTCGGAAGGACGTGTGATCAACAGCTGAGGCTGGTTCCTGCATGAAACCGTTATGCTGGCCGCATGGCGATCACATTCAAGGAACATGTCCTGCCCAACGGTCTGCGAATCACCGCGGAGATCGATCCCGATGCGCATTCAGCTGCCATGGGCTTCTTCGTCCGGACAGGCGCTCGTGATGAATCGACCGAGGACATGGGGGTCAGTCACTTTCTTGAACACATGATGTTCAAGGGCACCGAGTCCCGTTCAGGAGAGCAGGTCGATCGGGACTTCGACGATCTGGGTGGGCGCCACAACGCGTACACCTCCAATGAAACCACGGCGTTTCATGTCCACTGCCTGCCCGAACATCTCACACGAGCATCGGACATTCTCTCGGACATCATGCGACCCGCCCTTCGAGAATCGGACTTCGACGATGAGAAGAACGTGATCCTCGAGGAAATCGCGATGTACGACGATCAGCCTTTCTGGCGACTCTACGAACGCGCTTCCGAGGTCTACTACGGTGACCATCCGCTGTCGCATCGTGTCCTGGGAACGAAGCAATCCATCACGGACCTTCGATGCGATCGGATGAAAGCCTATTTCGACCATCGCTACAGTGCCGACAACACCGTCGTCGCGATGGCTGGAAAGCTCGACTTCGAGGAGATGGTCGCCTCCCTGGAGAAACAATGCGGCCACTGGCCCCGAACGGATACGGCCCGTGAATATCTGCCGATGTCGCACTCCGAACAGGCCTTCGTCGAACAGTGCGACCGGATCAACCGCGACTACATGCTCATGCTTGCACCGGCGCCTCCCGTTCAGGATGAGCGTCGTCATGCCGCCTCCCTGATGGCATGGATTCTCGGAAATGCCGATGGATCCAGACTCTACTGGTCTCTGATCGAAACGGGTCGAGCTGAAGCCGCGCAAGCCCAGTACGAAGGCCGTGATCGAACAGGGCAGTTCCTCACCTGGTGCATCTGCGACCCCGACGCCGCGGATGAGGTCGAAGCCCTCATCCGACAGGAGATCGATCTCCTGGTCGACTCCATCTGCGAAGACGATCTTGAACGTGTTCGTGCCAAGGCCGCAACGGGGATCACACTGCATGGCGAACTGCCCGCAGGTCGGATGCAACGGCTCGGCAGACTCTTCATGACGCAACCGGAATGGGTTCCGCTCGAAGAGGAACTCGATCGGATCTGCTCCGTGAGCATCGATGACATCAGGACGCTCGCGGAGGAATACCCCATGACCCCAGTGGTCACCGGACATCTGCGTGGTTCAGGATGATCGAATGGATGGCGATCAGGCGGCTGAACGCCAGGTCGCGACACCATTGCCGCCACGACGCTTGGCCGTGTACATCGCCTGATCCGCACAAGTCACCAGCATCTCGGGTGAATCGATCTCTGCCGAATCGGGATCGAATGTCGCCAGACCCATGCTCGATGACAACGTCATCTCACCGGTGATTCCACCTGGCGAATCAGCTTCGATGTGAAGTGGCGAAGATGCGAGTTCCGTCAGAATGTCCTCGGCCACTCTTCGAGCGTCTTCTTCAGAGCACCCTGGCAGAAGCAGAACGAATTCATCTCCACCGAATCGGCAGACCACATCCTCTCGACGAGCACGGTCCTGAAGAATGCTCGCCATGTGCTTCAGAACGGCATCTCCTACGGCATGACCGTAGCGATCATTGATCGGCTTGAACCGATCCGCATCACAGAACAGAAGTGACAGACACCGACCGTTCTCGGTCATTTCCCGGAAGAGCTTGGCGACCTCGAGATCGAAACCGGATCGACCGAGCACTCCCGTCAGACCATCGCGGTGCACCTTTTCCGTGAGGTCATGATTGCGTTGCTGAAGATCACGTGCGTGTCGACCCATGTTGAGCTGATGCTGGAACAGCTGTGCTTCGGCGCGAGCCAGAAGACGTTCCGGTGTCGTACTCGTATCGACACGAAAGAACGCTGACACGGCCTGCGATGCTTCGCGTGTGGATTCCATGATCTGCTGAGCCTGGCTGGCATCGATTCCGAACCATTCCCGTGCCAGGCGACGGTAGACACTGCTGGGGCGTGTCGGATTCGTTCCCGACAGGTCGGCTGCCAGAATGCCTGCCAGCTCGACAATGCGTGCCGCTTCCCGGTGCGGTCCCGTGATCGAATCGGAATCATGATGTCCGCGAATGGCCGCCACCTGCGATGCAGGCAACATCCACTGCTCCGCGACACTGGCACCGATCTCGGCATGGTTGGCCTCGAACAGATCCTGTTCCAGTCGACACAGTTCCCGATCATCTCCTCGCAACGCTTCGATGGCTTCGACGTACTGTCGACCGAACCGCTGATAGAGCGCAATCATCCCGAAGTCCTGCATCAAACCCGCGAAGAAGGCCTCCTCGGGCTCCCAGTTGCCATGTCTTCTGGCGATTTCGCGTGCCGCGACTGCGGTATGAATCGAACGCTGCCAGTATTCGGAGAAATTGAACCCCTGCCGATCTCGTCCCTGCTCGTCAATGGTGTCAACGAGACTGAAACTGAGCACCAGGGTCTTCACGGTATTGAGTCCGAGGAAGACCATCGCCTGCTGGACCGTCCCGCAGGGACGCGAGAGTCCGTAGTAACTGGAATTGACCGTCCTGAGCACCTTGGTCGCCAACGCCTGATCAAGCTGCACCGTCTCTGCGATCTTCTGCAGATCGATCTCGGGCGCGGCGGTCATTTCAAGAACCTCCGCGGCAACAGCAGGCAACGTCGGCAGACGATGGCCAGCCAGGATTTCATCAACGACCTGTGTTCCAGGCACGATCCGGATCTCCTCGATCTCATCCCAGATCACTCCAACAGTGACCTGCACTCCGCCTATCGGTGCGTTCAGGTCACGTATTCAGCGTGATGCCTCAAGCTGTTGAATGCCGCATTGGACACCTTGAAAACAGCCGAGTTCTCGGACGCATGCTTGCCTCGGTCCGAGAAGGGCTCATCAACCGGGTCGGAGTTCCCGGAAGGCCCACTGCATCGCTTCCGGCGCCTCACCAAGCAATGATCGAAAACACACGGCCAGAAGTCGATTGGCTCGCGGTACGCCTTCAAGATCGGATGCGGCGCTCACGAAGTCGCCCTCCGAGATCGCACGCAGCAGATGGATCGTCTCTCGACGGACCTTGACGGCATCGCCGGACTGCGTCGTCTCGATGATGCCTCCCTGGAGCGGACTGAATCGAAAGACCTCCTGACTCTCGTCGACCGGGTCACCCGTACCGGCATCTCGATGAAGCTCGAGTCGATAGCCACAGGAATCCATCAGCCGCCACTGGAAGATGAGGGTTTCGATACCGATCCGATCCGGCTGGACGCAACCTCGCAGAGCGGAATCGAGGGCGTAGAACACCTCGGGATGCGGATCCTGCTCCTTCAACATCCGGTGGGCGAGATCCACCATGTAGATGCCCGCACGATTGGCGACCAGGTGCTGACGGGCTGCCCAATACACCTCGGACAGATGCCACTCGGTCAAGGTCGCAAGATCCTTGCCCACCTTGAGGATCATGGTGGCCTGACCGAGCGTGAGTGGATCAAAACCACCCGAAAAACGACTGTCAGACCGCTTCGAGCCCTTTGCAAGGCCACGCAGCAGACCATGTTCCAGCGTCAGGAGGCTGACGGTCTGGGACGTCTCGGAATAATCCCATCGACGGAGACAGATCGCGTTGTCGGTGATTCTGGGCACTGTCAGGATGCTAACACCAGAGGCGGAATGCGCCGAAACGACGGCAACTCGCCCTCCAGTACCGATATAGTAGAAGCATGGTCAGTGACGCAGGGAGGCGTGGACCGCGAATCATCGCGGTCATCAACCAGAAGGGCGGCGTGGGCAAGACGACCTCCGCCGTGAACCTCGGTGCCGCGCTCGCGGATGCCGGACTTCGAGTCCTGATGATCGACCTCGACCCACAGGCCCACATGAGTCTGCATCTTGGAGTCGATTCCACATCACTTGAACACACGGTCTACGACCTGTTCGTGGACGAGTCCTGCAAGGCGCAACAGGCCATCGTCCGTGTGGATGACAATCTGGATGCCATTGCAGCCGAGACCGACCTCGCCGCTGCTGAGTCGGAACTGGCATCCGATCCACGTCGCAACGAAATTCTTCGATCAAGACTCGAGAGCGTCTTCAACCGCTATGACGTGATCCTGATCGACTGCCCACCGAGTCTCGGTGTCCTGACCATCAATGCACTGTCCATGGCGACCGAGGTCTTCGTTCCCATGCAGGCGCATTTCCTGGCACTTCAGGGTGTCGGCAAGTTGCTGGAGACGATCGGCATGGTCTGCAGTTCCGTCAACCCGGGGCTTCAGGTGACAGGCATCATCCTGTGCATGCACGAACGTCAGACCATGCTCGCACGGGAAGTCGTCTCCGATCTCGAGAACTTCATCGAATCGTCGCGGGATCAATCCGTTCCATGGAGCCAATGCCGGGTCCTGCGACCGCCCATTCGCCGCAACATCAAACTTGCCGAAGCACCCAGCTTCGGACAGACCATCTTCCAGTACGAGCCGACGTGCCATGGTGCCAATGACTACCGGGCGCTGGCAGCTGACGTCATGGCGGGATGGTTGAAGACCAAGCCGTCCGATCAGTCAACCTCATCAACTGAAGACTCGGCTTGCGTCATCACGCCCACGGACACGACGCCGATGGAATCCGATCGTGACCGAGTCGAGACGGCCTGAACGGCGTCATCTCCTCCAGTCTCGACTGGCCAGGCCCTGGCGGATCCTGTTCGTTTTCTACTTCGTTCTCCTGACCATCGGGACTCACCTGCCCAGTACGAATCTGGTCGGTGAAGAGAGTGGCGCGCTTCTTCCGGACAAGCTCATCCATCTCTTCGCCTTCATGGGGCTCACGCTGCTGCTGTGGAGAAGTCGACTGCTCCCGCTGACGTGGCTGGTCCCTGCCGTGGTCGCCGTATGGATTCCTCTGGATGAGTGGACCCAGCGTCTCGCAGGCGAAGGCCGAACGGTTGCTCTGGATGACATGATTGCCGGATGGATGGGCGTGATCGCTGCAGGCAGTTTCATTCTTGCACTGTCACCCCTTGGTCCAGCACCACTGGCCGCCAGCCATCGTCGCATGATGTACATGGTCGATGTGATCGTGAGCGATGTCCGGGTCGGTCTGAAACTGATCGTCCTTCCCGTCCTCGTGTTCACCTGTCTGTTCATCGTTCCGTGGCTGATTGCATCCAACATGCAGATCGGACAGTGGATCTATCGCGAACCGGCCATTCTCTTCTTCATCGCCCTGGCCGTCTCGATCTTCGTCGGCATTGTCCTGCTCAACTCCAGAGTCAGGAAACTCGAACCCGAGATCCGAAAAAGCACACCGTGTTTCGATTGTGGAGAAACGATTCCACTCGACCATCCCGATTCGGATGGACATGTAAGCTGCCGCGCCTGTGGCAGCCTGTGTCCCGGATCGCAGTGGGAATCGTTGCGACTGCCATATTCACTGCTCGACAAGAGCGGGCGAACCCTTCTGTCATCCTGTGCGGGCATGCTTGCCGCCGTCCTCGTCTTTGTCGGTGGCCTGATGCTGGGACACCTTTTTCCGCCGATCAACTCCCTCAACATGATTCCATCATGGCTTGTGTTCAGTGCACTCATCGGCAGTGCCGTCCGACTGAACATCTTTGAAACCATGACGGCGAAGACCATGATCAGTCTTGGCTGGAACTGCCCGGGCTGTGGTTACGACCTGCATGCCGCCAGCCTGGAAAAGACGCTCAGAACATGTCCGGAATGCGGACGGATCTGCCAGGATTGGCGAAGCGCCTGTCAATCCCTCAAGAGAGGGTTCGAGCAGAACGCCAGAACGGTGATGTCCATGACCGCGCTGAGTCGGATCACGGGACTTGCCCGTGAAGCCATTCTCAGCCGGTTGTTCGGCACGGACGCCATTCTCAGTTCGTACTTCTTCGCGTTTCTCGTACCGAATCTCTTTCGTCGTCTCTTTGGAGAAGGCGCCCTCGCGGCAGCCTTTCTTCCAAGCTATGAACGATTGACGCGAGAACAACCGGAGATGGCCTCACGGCTCGCAACGGCGACGCTGGGTTCCGTCGCCATCCTTCTGGGCGCGGTGGTCATCATTGCGGAACTGGTCCTTGCCGTACTGCTGGCCTGGATCGACAACCCCAACGCCGCCATCTGGCTGCTCATGATCATGCTTCCGTACACGCCTCTGGTGTGCATGGTCGCCATCTTCGGCGCGATGCTGCAGGTTCATGGGCGATTCGGCCCGACTGCAGCCGCTCCGATCATTCTCAATGCACTGGTCACATTGGCGGCCATCGTGGGCGTACTCCTGCTTGGCAACAGTGATCCCCAGTCACGCCTGCTCGTGATCACCGGCATGGGAATCGCCGTCGTCATCGCCGGTGTCATCCAGCTTGCCTGGTCATGGATGGCGCTTCATCCACACGATCGCATCCTGTTCCGCCTTCAGGGTGTCCGTCCGCATCTGACGGACATGTTCCGCCGGGCGGGTCCCATGATTCTCGGGCTGGGTGTTCTTCAGGTGAATACGCTGATCGACGGGCTCATCGCCAGCTATCGGAACTACATGGGCACCTCCTCGTTCTTCGGTTGGACCTGGCCGCTTGATGAAGGCGCCATGGCCGTGCTCACTTTCGCCCAACGCCTGTATCAATTCCCATTGGGCGTCTTCGGGATCGCCATCGCGACCGCGATCTATCCCATGCTGGCAAGACTGTCCGACGACAAGACGGCGTTCGGTGACACGGTTCGACGTGGACTTCGCCTGGTGTTCTTCATCGGATTCCCTGCAAGCCTTGGTCTCATGGTCGTGGCCCGGCCATTGACGGGTGCGCTTCTCCAAGGCGGTGCCTTCGATGTCGACGATACGGACCGAGTCGCTTTCGTCCTGCTTGGCTACGCGTCCTGTGTCTGGGCGTACTCGATGATCCAGGTGATCACACGTGCGTTCTATGCCAAGGGTGACACGAAGACTCCCGTGAAAGTCGCCATCTCGGTCGTGGTGTTGAATCTACTGTTGAATCTCTTCCTGATCTGGACACCTCTGAGAGAAGCGGGACTGGCCTGGTCGACCGCCATCTGTGCCACCATTCAGGTCGCCATCCTGCTTCGAATGCTCAGACGCCATGTGGATCATCCACTTGACCGGTCAACCATGCCGTCGATGGCACGCACGGTCCTGCTGACGATCATCATGATCATCGGACTCCAGGTCGTCATGATGGTGATGCCCGTGGGACAGAGCTGGATGGATCAGGTTCGAATGCTCGCGATCCTCGTGGTGATCGGCGTGGTCACCGTGGGTGGTGGTGCCGCGATCATGCGAATGCCGGAATTGAAATGGGCGATGGGCGGTCGAACCTAGGCCTCGTCCAGTTGCCATGATTTTCCATCACGAACGACTGGTCGATAGAGCGTGTCCCGCTCTCTGGGTATGAAACCGGCTTCCCGAATAGCGCGATGAAGATCCTTCACCGTCGTTTCCTGATGCGTTCCAGCACCTTCAACCTTGGTGATGTCGTACCAGACGACTGTGCCGTCGATGTCATCGGCACCGCTCTGCAACATGAACTGCGCCATGTCGAGGGTGTGCATGATCCAGAACGCCTTCATGTGCGGAATGTTGTCGAGCATCAGCCGCATCACTGAGATCATGCGGAGATTCTCGAGGCCCATGGGCCCGGGAAGATGCTGCAACTCACTGTCATCGGGAATGAATGGCAGCGGAACGATCGTCTGGAACCAGCCCATCGTGGTTTCACCGGGCTGCGGAAGTCGACTGACGGGATACCTGGTCTCCGGCCCCGTGAGAACGACCGCATCCATCGTGTGTTCTCCTGGGTCCTGTTGCAGCTCGATTCCCTTGGAATCCGCCCAACTCGCCAAGGCATGATCCTGCTGTCGCCTCAAGAGCATCATGTGAGACAGACGCTCTTCGATGGTCTCCACATGGCCATAGAGCATGGTGGCGTTGCTGTTCAGGCCCAGTTCGTGTGCCGCACGATGAACATCAAGCCAGACATCACCTCGGATCTTGCCCTTGAAGGCTTCATCGTGCACTCGATCATCAAAGACCTCAGCACCACCTCCGGGCAGTGAACCGAGTCCAGCTTCCTTGAGATCACGAAGGACCGAAAGAATGCCCTCGTAGCCATCCCGTCCACGCTTGGAGATCCTGGCCAGATGCACGATTTCAACAGCGGTGAAGGCCTTGATGTGAAGAGTCGGCGCACAGGTCCGGATCTCTTTCATCATGTCGGTGTAGTAGTCGAACGGCAGCCATGGATGAAGACCACCGACGATGTGAACCTCGGTCGCGCCGGCTTCGACCGCACTCAAGGCCTCGCGTCTGATGTCTTCGAGCGAATGCTCGTAGGCGCCATCCTGATCCCGCTTCCTGTGGAAGGCGCAGAACGTGCAGGACAACGCACAGATGTTCGAGTAGTTGATGTGCTTGTTGACGTTGTACCAGGCAGTCGTACCGTGCATGCGACGCCTGACCTGGTCCGCCAGACTGCAGACGGTCCAGGCGTCCTTCGTCCGCATCAGGGTCAGACCGTCTTCGTACGACAACCGTTCGCCGGCCTCGATCCGGGCTCGGATCGGTACCAGCGCGGGATCTCCCGTGGATGGCACCGGAATCTGACTGGCTGAGGGAATCGTGGTCATGGCGACCCTTCATGGTACGCCAAGAGCAGCCGGCTGAGGAATAACCTGCCTGTTCCGAATAGTCCAGCGGTCATGATCTCCATGGAAGCGTCATGTTCGGTGCTGTCCTTCAGCATTCGCGGGAAGCGGTCGATGACACTGTTCGCGAGAGAGTCCAGAAGTCACGCACAGCCCTGCCCGCACCGGGCAAGGGAGGATTGATGGAAGATCGCCTGTCCCAAGCCACTCAAGGGGCTGATGGGGGGGGCAGCGAGCCCCGACGGAATCCAGCAACGCCTTCGCCGGCACCCGAAACCGATGTCCTCGGCATCCTCGAGGACATCGAATCGCAGTTTGATCGCCTCCGGACCATCCGAGGTGATCAGGTCGCTGCACTTCGTGAACTGGCGGAACGATCCGCCCGCCTGGAAGAGAAGAAGGTGGAGATCGATGACATCCAGGCACGACTGCATGAATCGCAGCAGGCATGGGAACGCACTCGAGATCAGCAGCAACAGGCCCTTTCTGAAACACAGCAATGCCTGGAGGCGGACCGGGACTCCCATCTTCGACGCGTGGAGCAGGACAAGGCGACCCTTGCCCGTGACCGCGCGACGCTCGATGAGGATCGAGATCGGCTTCAACGCGAATCAGATGCTCAACGCGCCACATTGGGAGATCTCCGCGCCGAACTGGACGGGTTCAGTACCGCGCTCGATGTCCGATCCGAGGAACTCGATGAAACCGCACGGGATCTTTCGAAACAGGAAACCGAGCTGAATCAGAAAATCGTGGAGCTCCAGGCACGGGAAGAAGCGTGGCTGGATGCCCTGGCTGCTGCACGAAGAAGCGTGAGCAAACGGGGTGCGTTCATTCTCCGGCAACGGACCCAGCTGCATCGATTCAGGACCGTCCGTGAATCCCAGACTCGCAGAAGACGTGGTCTGGAATCCGCGGGCAGACGGTATCGCCGGACCATCGAAGCCCTGGAAGCCAGAGTCCACACACAGGAATCTCGACTGGAGGAGGCCGGACGCAGGCTGCGGTCCTTCATGGAACAGCTTCGCGAGCAGGCGGACCTGGTGGAACGTGGCAATGCGGCCTTGGCACTGGTCGACCAGTTGGAAGGGCGAATTGAAGAACTGGAAGCAGCACAAGCGACCGCTCCTGCATCCACTGAGACAACCGCTCGCATTCGCGAACTCGAATCGGAACTGGAATCGACTCGCTCGCAGCTCTCCAACATGGAAAACGCCATGGATGACGAGCATGCTGAAGATCGAACCAGACGACTCGCGGAGATCGCACGACATCTTCACACGCGTCGAACCAGACTGAGACATCTGCGAAAAGCGATGCAGACCTCCCGAAACCATGGCCAGGACAAGCCGACGGCGGAGATGGTCACCAACAGACTTCGACAATCCGAACTCATCGAGCAGAGACAGCGTGAACTCGATGATGTCCGTCGGATCCTGGCCAATTCCGAAACGAAGATGATCAAGCGGTGGGCGGCACCTCGCTCCATCGTGCTGACGAGCTGGGCATTGCTTCTGATGATGATCATCGCCGCTGCCAGCTGGCTCAGCGCCGAACAGATTCGACCCGCGATCCGCACGGCATCGGTGGCGATCGCACCAAACAATCCAGGCGGTGACCCGCTCTCGACTGAAGACAATGAGACCTGGGCCGCATTCCATCAATCGCAACTGGCGCAGGAGGGATTCATCCGGGATGTCGCTCGTCGCTCCGCAGGACGAAAACTGAGTCCATGGGATTCACACGAGTCCGTGAAACGTCTGATTCAGAACAACATCACACTCGATACGGGCGAGCCGGGCAGATTGGTTCTGACACTCGCCGCCAATGATCCGGATCGTGCGGCTTCATTCCTCGATATTCTCGCAACAAGCATGGCGCTTGATTCCCAGCGATCCATCGCATCTCGACCCAACGGCCATGTCTCAAAGGTGCTGGATGATCGAACGGATGGGGGGGCGGTGCGTTACGCCAGAGTCGACACCGTGCCCATACGGGACGATCGGCTGGTCACGGCAGGCATCCTGTTCGCTGGTGGTCTGGTCCTGTCCTTCATGATCATGGGTGTCGTCTATGCAAGACTCATCCGGGCCAAGCGGATCTTCGAGCAGGATCACACCGAGTCGCTTCCACCCCCCACGCAACAGGTCCGTCCGATATGAAGTCGGCTGGTGGACCCCTGCGGCGCCTTTCCGAGTCGAGTTGATTCGATTGATGAATCGCCCATAAGTCGGTCCATTGACGGGTCGATGGTGATTATTGGAAGCACGACCTGAATGAACCCGTGTTTCCAGGGAGCACGCGATGATGTTGAATCGCCTGTACCAATTCAGTCGGGATCAGTCCTTGAAGGTCATCCCGTTTCCCGTCGAAGCGGCCCGGATCCTTCAGGGCCAGCACCAGAACATCACCTCAACCGGACGTGGCGCCGCCATCGGGATCAGGGACCGAAGGATGGATGTTCTGGCTCGTGAACTCGGATGCCTGGTTCACTTCGAACCGGATTCCGACGAACCCGAAGCGGCCTGATCACGGGCAGCGGACTGCTCGTCATGTGGAGTCGACTCACGAGAACGCTCGACTGGTGCCTCACCGATTGACGCGGACGTCATGACCCTGTCCAGGCAGGAACGACGGTAGTCTTCTCGACGTACGAACTCCAGTGAGTTCATGGAAGATATCCAAGCGGCTCGTGCCGAAACGTCCGGATCAATCAGGCGGTCGTTGACCTGTGATGGAACCGGTGTTCTGGCTGGAGCAGACCGCCGTGGATCTGCGGGCATCTGCATGTTCGGTTGGATCGCCGAGGCGGGGATCCGTTGATCGACCAGTTCCGCCTCGAGTCGCTGTTGGTCGACACGGTCCGAGAGCACCTGTCCAACGGGAACATAGGCGGCCTGTTGATCGGCAATTCTGGGAAGGACCTCCGAAGGACCACCGATGTAGTACGTCGTTCCCGCTGGAACAGTCGCCACCGCACCTTCCGGTCCGGATACGTAGAGCGATCGTGGGAACACCGCCCAAAGCCCGGCATTGCGCCGTACGTAATCCTGCTGACCGACTGGCAGCTGATAGAGCTCGCTGAAGCTGTAGGGTTCACGAAGACCATATTGAACCCACCGAAGACTGGTCGACAACGGTCCGTGATCGGCAACCCTTTGATCGACCGGCTGGAGACCATGAAGGGGCTCCTGCTGAGCGGATGCATGCCGGGCTGATGCGGCAAACGCAAGAAGCCCCATTGCTAGAATTCGTGTTTGAACAGATGGCATCCGCATGATCATCTCAAGCCTACACCCTGCATCGGCCATCGGCTTGGATTTCACCGCTCTTTCTGCCCGGACCGGCAGGAGAATTCCACATGACAGCAAGCACGATGCCCCCCTGGCCCCATACCGCAGTGGTGATGATCGGTGGTCAATCGCGACGCATGGGGACCGCCAAGCATGAACTGACCTTTGAAGATGGTCGAACGATGCTCGAGACGACCCTGGATCGCCTCCAATGCATGTCCGCACGGCAAATCATTTCCGGTCCCATGGACATTCAACCGGAGCGTGAACACGTGACGGATCTTCAACCGAACCGCGGCCCCATCGGGGCCATTGAATCTGTTCTGAAGTCGAACCTGGATGACCGCTATCTGTTCGTTCCTTGTGACATGCCGAGATTGACATCGGAGATGCTCAAGCGACTGGCCGATGCACTGGAACACGCCGAAGCCGTGGTATTCGAACAGGGACCTCGACCCGTTCGTCCGGTGCTGCCACTGGGACTTCGATGCTCAACCGCCGCCAATCTTCAAGAACTGGTCGAACATGAAACACCTTCGATCCATCGTTTCCTCGAGACCCTCCATGTCGCTGAAGTCCCGCTGATGGATTTTGAAATCGACTGTCTCCTGAATATCAACACACCTGAGGATTGGTCGACCTACCTCTCCACCCGCGAAAGCGGATGACTTTCGTGCGATCCGGGCAGGATTCAGACACATTGATGTTCCGATGGGGGTTTCACCGACTACCCTGTAGGACCAGACCTGACCAGGAGACCACGCCATGCCATCCCCCAGACGTGTTCTGATCACAGCATCCCTGCTTGCCCTGACCACGGCAACCGCATGCCAACACCATGCATCGATCGATCCACAGCCCGCTCATCCGATGGCAGATGGCCTGCCGAACGGAAAGACCCGTGGCACCATCGATCTTCCAGTCATCGATCTGATGCCGGGTGAATCTCGTCAGACAACCTTTGAAGCAACCATCATCGACACCACGACGTTTCCTGTCGTCGAGGAACGTACACCGGCTTGGCGTGGTGACACGAAACGACCCGGCACCCTGCTGCCTGCACACTCGCGCGACAAGTCGCTGCTTGAGAATACCCCCAACGGCTTGACGGCCGGCGGCACCACGGACAGGGTCAAGATCAATCCCGGCAAGCTCTTTCCGGCCATCGAGCAGACGGCCTGGTCCCCACCGGATCCAAGCGTTGCCGTAGGCCCCAATCACATCGTCGTGACGGTCAACATGGCCGTCGCCTTCTACGATCGGGAGGGGAACGAACAGTTCTTCTCCAACCTGGACAGCACCGGTGACCCGGGCTTCTTCGAAGATGTTGGCGCCGGTGATTTCACATTCGACCCGAAGTGCTTCTACGACCCCTTCATCGAACGCTATGTGATTCTCGCGCTCGAGGTCTACACCAGTGCCAACGAAGGCTGGATCACCATCGCCATCTCGGATGACGACGACCCCAACGGCACCTGGTACAAGTATCGAACGTGGGCGGTCATCAATCAGAGTGGCAGTGAATTCTGGCCCGACTACCCGGGACTCGGTTTCGACAGCAACGCCTTCTACTGCACGAACAACCTGTTCGGGTTCAGCGGCGGATTCGCCGGTGTGCTCTATCGGGTCTTCCCCAAGGCACCCATGCTGGTCGGCGACCCCGTGACCGTCACCGATCTCGTCGATGGCGGTGCCTCCTCCGTCCAGGTCGCCCAGTGTCTTGATCCACGCAATTCACCGCTGTTCGTTTCACGACAGAACCAGAACACGCTTCGTCTTCAGTCGATCAGGAATCTGCCCAGTGGCCCCGTGATCGAGACGTCATCGGTCGATGTCCCGGCCGCACAGAATCCCAATCAGGATGCACCCAATGCCGGTGGCGGCACACTGGACACGCTTGATGGCCGAATCATGAATGTGATGTGGCGCAACAACGGGTTGTGGCTCGCGCATGCCATCCGAGGAACGGGCGACAACACGAAGGCTCGCTGGTATCACATCAACGATGCGGGGTTCCCATTCCTGGGCAATCCGATCCTGATCCAATCGGGAGACATCGATCTGGGTGCCGGCAACTTCGCCTTCTTCCCGGCGATCGCGGTCAACGGTGTCGGCGATGCCGCCATCGTGTTCGCCAAGGCGGCCGCTGGAGAGTTTCCATCCATCCAGGCAACCGGTCGACAGGCCGATGATCCTGCTGGAACCATGGGAACACCGGTTCAACTCGCGATCGGTGATGCCGGCTCCGATGGTCGGTGGGGCGACTACTTCGATATCACGGTGGATCCGAACAACGACTCCACCTTCGTGATGATCGGCGAATACGCCCGTGACTTCGGATGGGCTACCTGGGTCGGAACCCTCGAGGTGTCCTGTGCCGGTGATGTCAACGATGATGGAATCGTCAATGTCAATGACGTCCTCAGCGTACTGGCCGCATTCGGTGGGCTCGGATCCGGTGGAGATGCCAACGGCGATGGCACCGTCGACGTCAACGATGTCCTGATCGTGATCTCCAACTGGGGTGACTGCAGCAGCCCATGACTCCGGATGACAGCGGAGGCGGACTCAGTTCGCAGGTGAGATGGTCGCGACAATGCCCTTGAAGGCCGGTGTTCTCGACTTCGGATCCACGGAACGCGGCACGATGATGTTCGCTTCCGGGTAATACATGGCGGCGTTGCCTGATGGGACGTCGAATGTCCGCGCAAGCACCGTCATGCAACCGGCCTCGGTGCGAACATCCACTCGGCTGTCTTCAACCAGGCCCATTCTGGCCATGTCATCGGCATTCATGAGGATGATGTCACGTCGATCCTGTCCACGATAGAAATCATGGTCTTCATACACGACCGTGTTGAACTGGCCTTCACTCCGCATCGTCATCAGTCGGACCTGATCGGAGGCGATCTCAAGGGGTGCATCGGGAATGATCGGATGGACGACCGCCCGCCGATGTTCCGTGGCGAAGAAGGGTTCATGAAAGGTCCGCCCCTCGATCTGAAACTCTCGATCACGCTTGGCGGTCGAATCCACATCGATGGCCCCGTATCCCGGAACGACCTGCGCAATGGTGCTGCGGAT
>MDSW01210832.1_pt1 | contig 22450 bp, 9 predicted proteins | sample 811171 | NCBI WGS metagenome assembly MDSW01 (sample SAMN05326641, study PRJNA326480) | marine metagenome | isolation source: seawater | place: Atlantic Ocean: North West | collected 2012 | reverse complement strand
CCGAACGAACCCCCGCGCGCGACCGTCCCGAGCCCCCCGCGCGCCCGCGACCGCCGCCCTCGCCGCGCGACGGGACCGCGCGCGAGCGCCCCCCCTCGACCCCGCGCGAAGACCCCGTCGCGCGCGCCGCGGCGGTCGGATCTTTCGCCCCCCCGCCCGCGTGGGAACGAACATGCGAGTCGTTTTTCGCGAGGCCGCGCGCGTCGATCGATGTTTTCATTCACGCGCGTCGTCGTCTTGGCTCGCGCGCCGCCGCCTCTTTTCCTCCCGATGCCCTTCTCCTGACCGCCGTCCGTTCCCCCCCCCTTCACCCCTCAACCCTTATTATTACCCCTTTCGCGAGAGCAGGACCGCCCCTCTCCTTACCAGTTCGAGAAGGACATGGACCAGCTGGAGCAGCAGCAGTCGGCGCTCGGCGGCGCGCGTCTGGCGGCGTACGGCGTTGTTGTGGCGGGCGGTCTCGCCGCGGGCGCCGCCGTCGGCGGGAAGGTCGGCGGCAACGCGGGGCGCGCGGCGCTCGCGACGGCGGTCGGCGCGGCGGCGGTCGCGGGCGTGGCGACGGCGGACAAGAAGCGCGTCTCCGCCGCGCCCAAGGCTCTGTGGAACGGGATGCTCAACCGCGACCCGAGGACCATCACCAAGGCGGACGTGGACGCCATCGGGTCCAAGTTCGGCATGTCGGACATGGCCAGGCAGTGCCCCGAGGGCGTCACGGAGCTCTACGACGCGTACCTCATGAGCGTCATCCCCATGGGCGACGCCCCCGTGCAGGGGTGGGAGCCCGCGGCGCTCAAGGCGTTCCGCGAGCAGGTGGGCCTCGAGGACGCCGACGCGGCGAACGCGCACATCGAGGTGGGGCGCCGCCTGTTCCGCAAGCGCATCGAGCTTGGGGATAAGGACGCGGACCTCGAGTCGAGGCGCGAGTTCCAGAAGCTCGTGTTCATCTCCACGCGGACGTTCGGCGAGGCGCAGGCGAAGTTCCTGCTGCCCTGGAACCGCATCTTCCGCGTCTCCGACGCGCAGGTGACGCTCGCGCTCAAGGATTCCGCGAGCAACCTGTTCAAGACGGAGCTGGTCAACTCGGGCGCGATTGCCAACCTCGACGCCGCCGCGCTCGGCGCCGCCAAGGCGTACCAGGCGGAGGTGAACCTCTCGGACGCCGACGCCGCGGAAATCTGCCATAAGCTCGCGCAGGACATCGTGTGCGAGAAGATCGAGGCTGCCGCGGAGCTCGCGTCCGCGCGGACCGTCAACTCGGATTACTCCGCCGCGAACGACATCCTCCGCGAGGTGCTGGCGTTTAACAAGAATTTGGACCTCAACGCGTCGCAGCTCCCGGGCTTGGGCGCGGTGAACCTCTTCGGCACCTCGTTCGAGTCCAAGACGTCGGAGGGCAAGACGCTGTTCAAGAACTTCCTCACGCAGGGGTGCGAGGGCGGCGAGTTCTCCCCCGAGCTCAAGGCGGAGGCTGGCGCTCTGAAGGTGCTGTTCGGCATGGGCAACAAGGAGGCGGAGGACGTCGTCATCGACGTCACCACGACGGTGTATCGCGAGCAGCTCCGCGACGCGGTCAAGTCGGGCGCCCTGGACGCCGCCGAGTCCCCCGCCGCGGTGCTGCAGTCCATCTGCGAGAAGCTTCAGTTCCCGCCCGAGACGGCGGCGGAGGTGAACAAGGAGAACTACCGCACGAAGATGGAGCAGGTGATGGAGAAGAAGTCGCTGACGGACGAGGACGTCGAGGCGCTGGCGAGGGTCCGGCGCCTGTTGTGCGTGCCCAAGGAGGTCGTCGACCAGTGCACGCGCGAGATTTGCGGCACCGTGTACAAGGCCGCGGTCCAGGCGGCGCTCAGCGTCGGCACGGAGGCCTTCACGCCCGAGCTCAAGGACCGGTGCAAGCGCGCGAAGGACGCGGTGCGCCTCACGGACGACATGGCGCTCGAGATTCTCTCGGGCGAGGTGAGGAAGGCGTTCATGAGCTTCATCAAGGTGGCGCGGACGAAGCAGAACAAGATCGAGCAGAGCAAGGAGATTCGCAAGATGGTGTACTTCAACTCCACCGTCGTCACCCCGCTCATCACGGACGTGACCAAGGGCGCGGCGGAGGACGCGGCCAAGGAGCTCGCGGAGCTCCTGAAGGAGGCGCAGGAGGCGGCGAAGAAGGAGGAGGACGAGGAGAAGGCGAAGTACGCCGAGGCGGAGCGGAAGGCGCGCGCGGCGCTCGACGCCAACGAGGAGAAGAAGGCGAAGAAGGGCGGCTGGGAGTACAAGAAACCCGCGGCGAGGGCCGAGGCGAAGGAGGAGGAGAAGGAGGAGAAGGAGGACTCGAAGAAGGAGGAGATGCCCAAGATCGAGGAGCCGACGTACCAGAAGACGGTGAACCTGCGCGAGGAGATGGACCCCGTCACCTCCCAGGGCATCTACCAGGACTACCTCATGTTCTGCATGCAGGGCGACACCGTCAACGCGCCCATGGGCGTGCAGATCACGATCGAGCGCGACCAGTCCGAGTTCACGCGCCTCACGCAGCTCGGCGACATCCTCGGCCTGAACCAGATGGAGGTTGGCATGGTGCACAAGGGCCTCGCGGATAAGGCGTTCAGGGCGCAGGCGGAGCAGCTCCTGGGGGACGGCAAGGGCCTCACCGCGGAGCGCGCGGAGAAGCTCAAGGAGATCCAGACGAGCCTGAACCTGCCCGAGCCGGACGCGCAGAAGATCATCAAGGGCATCACGAGCAAGAAGATGCTCAACGACATGCAGGCGCAGATCGCGATGGGCACGCTGTCCATCGCGGACGTGCGCAAGATGAAGGAGGAGGGCGTGGATATCGAAAACGCCATCTCCCCGGATAAGCGCATGTCGCTCTTCCGCAAAAACGCCGAGACGCGGCTGACGGACGGCTCGGGCGCGACGGACATCGCCGCGCTCGCGGAGACCCTCCCCGCGGACCTCGGCATCGACGCCGACAAGGCCAAGGCGGAGCTCCTGAAGATCGCCAACGACAAGAAGCGGAGCACGATGGTGGCCGCGGTGGCGGAGCTCCGCCAGAAGAAGGTGGCGGACGTGATGAAGTCGTGCAAGAACCTTGTCGCGTGCCACGGCGTCGCCCCGGACTCCAAGCTCGAGTGGGGGGTGAAGGAGGAGCTCCAGGATATCTTCAGCGTCTTCGCCAACGAGGGCGCGGGGCTGGAGGAGCAGAAGAACCTGCAGGACGCCCTGGGGCTGGACGACGAAACCTGCGACGGGCTCAGGGAGATTGTCGCCGCGGGGAAGTTCCAGCTCAAGCAGGACGTCGCCGACGAGGCGCTCTTCTGAATGTGACGAACCGAGGCGGGTCGCGGGGGGGACCGAAAACGGAAAACCCTCGAACCCTAGGGTTCGAAGCAGCGCTAACCACCCGGTGAGTCCGGTGCGTGTTCCGGTGAGTGAGAGAGGGAGCGCCGTGTTGTGAACATTCTCTGCAACGCACGACGCACGCATCGTATCAACTCACGACGCGTCTCGCCTCTCGCCGGATAAAAATGCCTCTCTCGCGGGTCCGGGTCCGGGTCCGGGTCCCGCCGCGGAAGAAGACGGTTTCTTTTTCGTCCTCCTGAAGATGGCCAGAACCTCCAGCGCGTCCCCCCCGGGGAAGAAGTTGAACCCCTCGGCGGACTCGATCACCCACTCCCCGCTGTTCACGAGCACGTCGGCGTCGCGCTCGAACGACGCGAAGCCGCAGCTGACGTACGCGAGCGTCTCCAGCCTCGCGGGCGGCGGCGGCGTCTCCCACAAAAAATCGGCGTCCGACGACCAAGACGACCAAGACGCCGCGCCGCCGCCGTCGGCGCCCAAAACAACCCCCCCCTCGCTCTTCTTCTTTTTCCTGCGGACGCGTCGGTTGCGTTTCTTCCGCCCGGACCCCGCGGCGCCCTGTTTCCCCCACCTCGGGTCGGGGTCTTCTCCCCCGGTGGCGCTCTTCTTCCCGATCATCGTCTCGGCGACGGCGGCGCCGCCGGCGAGCGCGGCGAGCGTCCTCGCGTCGAGGCCCTTCCTCGGCGGGTCGACGACGACGACGTCCGCGCCCTCGACGGCGTCGCGCGCAGCGTCCTCCGCGCGCGCCACCTGGAACCGAACCCTCCGCCTCGCTCGGTCGGGAAGCGCCGCCGCGGAGTGGCGGAACGTCTCCAGCGCCGCGCGAGCCACCTCCACGCACCGAAGCGACGCGATCGGGGAGGACGGCGAAGGCGTCGTCGTCGTCGCATTCGAATCCCCCCCCCGCGCCTCCTCCTCCTCCTCCTCCTCCGCGCGCCTCGCGTCGGCGGCGACGACGGAGAGTCCGATGGCGCCCGCGCCGGCGTACATCTCCGAGACGGCCGCGCCCCGCGGCACCGCCCTTCTCAGCGCCGCGAGCAGGGCGTCGTACTGCGCGGCGTTGCTCTGCATGAACGACCCCGGGTGGTAACACACCCTCGCGTCGCCGTGCGTCGCCCACGCGAGCGCGTCGCCGCGCGCGAGCGCCCAGTGCGGGGACGCGATGACGTTATCGCGCCCGGCGTTGAAGTTGACCCACACCGAGTGCGTCAGCGACGAGGGCTCCTCCGCGAGGCGGTCCGCGAGCGCCGACGCGCGGGGAGGAATCAAGGAGCGATCGAGGCGCGTGCGATCTTCCTCGAGCGACTCAAGTTCCTCGAGCGACTCACGTTCCTCAAGCTCTCGCGACGACGCGTCCTCGAAGGACCATTCCATCCGCCCAGACGACGCGTCGGAACATCGTACCAGCTCCGGTGGCGCGTCTTCGTTCCACACGAGGCCGATCTGGACGCTCGCGCTCGGGTCTCGGTCCGGCGTCAGGTGCCCGCGCGCCTCGCTCGCGACGGCGGTGAGCTGGACGTACCGGAGGTCTCCCTCTCCCGTCGCCTCGTCGTACGCGCGGATCCCCAACTCGCGACACGCGCGCTCCACCGCGGCGGCGGCGTCGTTGACGCGGGGGTGGTGCACCGCGCACTCCAGGATCCGGACGAGGTCGTGCGTGCCGCGCTGGAACAGGCCGAGGGCGAGCGGGCCGCGGCCGGGCCTGCCGTTGGGTTTCGGGAGCGAACGCGCGGCGAGCCGGGCGCGCGCGCGCCAGCCGCGCGTCGCGCCGGTGGATGCGCGGAAATCGCGCACGCCGCGAGAGGCGAAGAAGCGCCGCGCGCGCGCCAACGTCGGGGGCTCGTCCAGGCGCTCGCTCGCGACGCACCCGGGACACTCCGCGAAGTGCGGGCAGTCGAGGGTGAACGACGACGACGACGACGCGCCGGGAGGCGGGGGGGAGGGGGCGGGCGCGAGGTCGTCGAGGTCGTCCGCGCCGTCCGCGGGGGGGGCGGCGGCGGCGGCGTCGGAGGAGACGAGGACGCGTCGGCCGGGGGGGCGCGGGCGTCGCGGGGGGGCCGGGACGAGACGCCGACGCGCGGTGAGCCGCGGCGGGGCGCGCGCGGAGACGTGCCGCGGAGAAGCCGCGCGCGCGCGCGCCGCCGACGCCATCACCGCGCGACGGGAGGGGGCGGGAGGCGGGGGGACGCGCGGATCCCGAGTGCGGAGGCGCGTGGTCGGCACCGCCGCTGGAACTTGAACAGAAAAAGCCGCTCGGGTCAGTTTGGATTTTTCCACTCTGGCCGACAGTCTGGCGGCCGGGACGCGAGCGTCGGACGAGGCGAGTGCGCAAACAGTCTGGTCGAAATGCGCGCGCGTTCGTCCTGCCCGCGCCTCGTCAGCGTTCGCGCCCTCCTCCGATCCGGGTGTTTCGCCCGCGCAGTGCCCGCGGCGCGCGCCCCGCGGCGGGTCAGGACGCGGCGTCCTCGTCCCGCTCGTCGCGATGGTGCTCGACATGTCGTGGTTCGGGGCGATGAGCGGTCCCCCGCCGCACCCGCGCCTGTCCCGCGTCCCTCGGTGGTGCGCGCCTCACCCCTGGGACGCCTTCGTCGCGGGCGCGTGCGCGTACTTCTGCTTCGGCGGCCCCGTCGTGTTGTTCCTCCTCGGCCTCGCGCCGTTCCTGTTCCTCCCGATGCTCCTGTTCCTCCCCCTCCTCCTCGGCGCGTACTGGCTGCTCGAGTTAGCCTGGTTCGTGCACCGGTGGTACCTCCGCTACCGCCACGAGCCCTGGACGGACCCCCCGGCGTACCCCGACCGGCGCAAGCACCTCGAGCGATTCCTCCGGCTCAAGGACGATTGCGTCCCGTGCTTCCGCGACTACCTCTCCCGGTGGTTCCGCGGCGCGGACGCGCGGCTCATCCGCCGCGAGAACGTCCGCGAGTTCGTCCGGTACGGCTTCTACGGCGGCGTGGACGGCCCGATGTCCGCGCCGGAGGAGGAGGAGATCGAGTGGTTCGTCTCCGAGGTGGAGCGCGTGTGGGCCGTCTCGTTCGCCCCGGGCAAGACGGAGGGCCTGCGGTTCATGCGCCACATGCGCGAACCCCTGCGAGTCATGCACCAGCCCCTCCTCTTCGTCGCGTACTCGCACTGCGCGGAGTGGCTCGCGGGGATCATCCTCCGGTGCTGGGGGTTCGTGCACCTCTCCTGCGAGGACACGGGCGTGACCTACTGGCTCAGGCGAGGCGCCGCCGCCGCCGCCGCGCGAAGAAGGGGGGGAGGCGCTCCTCGCGAGGGTTCGCGAGGGGCGGCGGGGGGTCCTTCTTCTTCTTCGGCGCCGGGTCCGCTTCGGGGATCGTCGGAGCGCCCTCCCCCGGGTTCCGGTTCATCGGGTTCGGGCGGCGGTTCGCCCGAGCGGCAGGCCGGCGGCGGCGAGGGTCCGCCCCCCTCCTCCTCGTCGTCCTCCCCCCCAAAGACGACGACGACGACGAGTCCGTCGACGACGGCGGCTTCGCTCGGCGCGGAGGATAATCCTCGGTGGTACTGCCGCGAGTGCGGATGCGGCGATCGCGGCGGCGGGCTCATCCGCCGCTCGCTCGACCTGTTATCGCGCCGCGGGAGCTCGAGTTCCGAGGACGGCTCCGGCGGCCCCCCGCGTCGGTGTTTCGCGGGTTGCGTCCGCCCTCCTCCGCCCCCTCCTCCTCGCGACCCGACGACGCCGACGTGGGCGCCGGCGCCGCCGCCCCGTGATCCCTCGCCGACGCCGGCGGTGTTGCTCCACGGTCTCGGCATCGGCCTTCCGCCGTACCTCTGGACCGTCGCGCACGTCCTGCGGTCGACGCCCGAGCGCCCGGTCGCGCTCGTGTGTTTGCCCGAGGTGAGTCTGCGCGCGGTGTGGCGCGTGCCCACCCCCGACGAGCTCGTAGACGCGGTGGAGGGGTTGTGCCGGCGGCACGGGTTGGCGCGGCCGTGCCTTTTGGGCCACTCGTTCGGGTCGTTCATCGTCGCGCGGGCGTGCCAGCGGAGCCGGGTGGCGGCGACCGTGCTCGTGGACCCCGTGGCGTCGTGTCTGATGCTCCCGGACGTCATCGCGAAGGTTCTGTACCAGCTGGAGGACCGGTGGCGGGAGTTTCTTGGGCGCGAGCGCGCCGGGAGCGAGCGGGTCTCGGAGGAGACCAAGCGGGGCCTCGGCGTCGGGCAGGACGCCGACCGCGCCAAGGCCCCGCCGGGGACGCTTCAGAGGCGCCTGGGTCTGTTCGGAACCCCCATGAGCTGGCGCGCTCGCGCGACGCTGTTCGGGCGCTTGGCGTGGACGTTCTTCAGGGACGCGCTGGTGGTTCGCGAGCTCAGCACGACGGTGGCGCTGTGCAGACAGTTTTGGTGGTTCGGCGTCTGCGCGTGGGCGGAGGACATGCCGGCGAGGTCCCTCGTCGTCCTGCAGTCGCGCGACGAACTGCTGGACGCGGAGAAGATCGCCACGCACCTGCTCAACCGAGACGCGGCGGACGTGCTGTGGGTGGAGGGGTTCGCGCACGGCGAGCTGCTCGCGCCGCAGGGGTACGAGGCGAGGCGGAGGGTCGTCAGGTTCCTCGAGACGCTCGACAACGAAAACGTCGCCAGAGAAATCATCGGCCTGGGAAGGCGAGGGGAACGCAACGACCCGCTGGGGCGCGCGGGGAAAGATACCGCGCACGCCAACGAACGAGGGTTCAAGGGAAGCAAAGCGGCGTGAAAACGCGAGGCGATGACGCGTCCGAAACGGGAGACGGGAGCCAAAATGCCGAAACCTCGACTTTTGTGAAATCACGAAACGCGACGCCGCCGACCCGAATCCATCGCGTCACGACCCGCCTCCCCCTCCTCCTCCTCCTCCTTCGCCCTCCCCCCCCTGATCTTGAGCGAACGCCCACCCGTCGCTCCCCCCCCCCCACGGATGGAAATGGCTCCTGAGCTGCCTCGGCCTGCACTGCTTCCCCGGCTCGAGCCTCATCTTGAGCGTCTCGAACCCCTGGCGGCTCTTGACGTCCGGCGCCGCCTCCGGGTGGATCATCTTCGCGAGCGCCTCGACGCCGTCGACGAGCCTCGGCCCCGCGCGCGAGAACATCGCGTGGTCCGCCACGAACACCCTCCGGTCGCGAACCGCCGGGATCGCCCACCACCCGGGCTGCGCCGCGAGCCGCTCCAGCTCGCCCAGCGTGTCCTCCGGCGTCTGACTCACGCACGGCGCCAGCACGAGCACCTCCGGCGCGTACCGCAACACCTGCTCCCACCGAACCCCGACCGCGGGCGCGCCGGGGTCCTGAAGCTCGTCCCGCCCGCCCGCGACGTGCTTCATCTCGGGGAGCCAGTGCCCGCCCACGGCGAGCGGCCGGAGGCCCTCCAGCGAGAGCACCTTCGGGCGCGCTATCGCCGCCGCGCCGGCGATCGCGCGCGCGACGCGTCGCAGGCGCGCGCGCAGCGACTCCACCAACGCCTCCGCGCGCTCGGGAACGCCCGTCGCCGCGCCAACCTGCGCGATGACGTCGAACACCTCCGACAGACGCTGCGGGTCCATCGCGAGGACGCGCGTGCGCCGCGCCTGAGACGCCGCGTCGCCGCCCGCGGACGGAGAGTGCGTCGGCGACGACCCGCCGGAGGAGAACCCGCCGCCGCCGCCCGTCGACCCGCTCTCCGACGCGTCCGCCGCGAAAGGATGATGATGGCCGTGAAAGCCGCCGCCTCGGTCTCGGCCGCCGCCTTGGCCTAATACCCCGGCCCTCCGGAGCGCCCGCGGGACGACCCCGTCGTGCGCCCCGCCGACGCACCGCTCGCACGCGTCCTGGGCGAGGATGAGCCCGGGCCTCGCGCGCCTTAACCACTCGACGTCGACGGAGACGCAGCCGTCGCGGCCGCCGGCGCCGGACGCGTCGACGCCCGCGCGGTGCATGGCGGTGGAGATACTCGCGCGGCGCGCGCCGATGCCCGCGCCCGAACCCTGGCGGCCTCGGCGGTCGTTTCCTCCGCCCGACCCGCCGCCGTCGCCCCTCGACCGGAGGACGATGGGGAAACTCCGCGCGACGGTGGGCGGGTAGTCGCACCGGTCGGTGACGCACACGAGCCGCGCCTGGAGTCCGAGCGCGTGCGCGATCTCCGTCGCCGCGGGCGTCAGCGACGCGACGGAGCACGACGGCGCCGGCGGGGGCTGCGGCGTCGCCGCCGGCGAGTGGAGGTGGTCCGCGTCGGACGCCTCGTACCCGCCCGCGGCGAGGTCGCGCTGGTCGAACATCGGACCGGACGCCGGCGGGAACGAGAGCAGAGCCTCGTCGTCCACGAACTCGGAGAGCGCCGCGCTGGACCCGCCGCGGCTGCCCGCCGCCGAGTGACTCAACCCGAACGAGCCGCGGAAACCCCCGGAGGCACTCGCCGATTTGTGCATGCCCCCCCCGACGCCGCCCGCGCCGCCGCCGCCGCCGCGGATCGCCGAATCGGGACCCAGCGCGTGGAGCCCGCCGCTGGATTTACTCTTGCTCATGCGCGAGAGAGACTCCCCGGCGCGCGCGGCGGCGAGCGGCGCGAGCGCGCCCGCGCCGGTCCCGAGAGACAGAGACGACGGCGAAGAAGAAAACTCCGGAAACTCCTCGCTCTGCGCGCGGCGGTGCCCCCGGGTCCGCGCGTCCGATCCGGGAATCGTCGAGGGAACCGACGACGGCTCGAGGCTCGCGAGGCTCGCGAGGCTCTCGGCGGACGCCGCGAGCTGGGTCAGGGACTCGCTCGACCCGTCGTTGTTCGCGGCGGTGTACGGGGAGAGGTGCGGGAGGCTGGGCGCGGACTCCGGGCCCTGGCCCGCGAGCTGCGGGAGTTTCCTCGCGGCGGTCTCCGCCTTGAGCGCCGCCTCCGCCGCCGCGCTCGGGGCGCCGCGGCACGCGTCCACGAACGCCTGCGCGAACTCGGGCGCGTCGCCGAAGTGGAGCCGCGCGTACGAGACCACCGCGTTCTTCCACGCGTACCCGCGCGCGGACCGATCCAGGTACCGATCGGGACCCGCCGCCGAGGGACCCGCCGAGGGACTCGAGGGACTCTCCGGTTCGGAAGGCTCCGAAGGCTCCGAAGAACGCTCCGCGGCGGCGTCGAACCCGAACCCGCCCCTCCTCGCGTCGTACGCGGCGAACCACCCGGACCCGGCCGGGCTCGACCCCCTCTCCTTCGCCTCGTCCCGCGCGTCCCTGGGCCCCTCGCCGAGGACCGGCTCGCCGACCACCTCCGAGTTGCGGTGCACGTACCCCCGGCACCGCGCCCCCGCGGGGAAGATCGGGCACCCCTCCAGCACCGCCGCCTCGACGTACCCGCTCCTCGCCGCCCCGGCCGCCGCCGAGAAAGAAGAAGACCCGACCGAAGAGCCCGAACCCGCCTCGCTCAGCACGACCCTCGTGTCGAACGGCGCGAGGCCGCACATGGGCCGCGGCGTCGCGCCGCCGTCCGCGAGGGCGCGGCTGAGGAAGGCGACGGCGCCGCACTCGGCGTACGTCACGCCGCCGTGCGACGCGAACGCCGCCGTCGCCGCGCGAAGCGGCCGATTCGCCGAAAGCTCCGACGCGTACAGCTCCTGGTACCCGCCGCCGAAGTAGACGCCCTTGCACGATTCCGGGATGGAGTCGCCCGCGATCGGCGAGAAGGTGACCAGGTGCGCGCCGGCGGCCTCGAGGAGGGCGAGGTTCTCGCGGTAGTAGTGACAGAACGCCGCGTCGAGCGCGACGGCGACGCGAACGGGCGCGTCGCCGCGGGAGACGCCGGGGAACAGAAGAGGGCGCGGGAGGTGGTTCCCGATCTTGGACGCGACGGACGTGACGAGGTGCCGCCCGATGCTGTTCTTGCGCGACTGGGAACCGGGGTGGTCGGCGCTCGTCGGAGGTTTGCCGCCCTTCTCGCGCGACTGCGGCGACTCGGGGATGGCGGGGAACGCGCCGAGGTCTTTGCCCCCGAACGAATCCTGCTTCGACGGCGTCGAGGGCGTCGAGGAGGCGTGCGGCGGCGCCCCGGCCCCGGAGGCGTCGCCCGCGTCCGGACCCGGACCCGCCGGGTGGTCCGAGGCGTTGGCGTTGGCGTTGGCGTCTCCTCTGTCCGCTTCGGCGGCGGCGGCGGGCCCCGTCTCGTCGACGACGAATTCCCACGCGGCGTCGACGAGCGCGTTCAGGTCGACGCCGTCGCCGACGACCCTCGCGAGCTGCGCGGCGACGCCGGCGACGAAGCTCTCGCTCTGCTGTTCCCGCGGGTTCTTCTGCCCGCCGTCGGCGCTCCGTCCGCCGCCGACGCTCCGCGCGCCGCCGGCGCGGAGCGCGAGCGCGGCTTTGGCGGCGGCGGCGGCGAAGCCGGAGGGGCCGCGGCCGCCGAATCCGCCGTCCCTCAGCGCGCCCGCGTGCGCGTCGTCCCTTCGGATCGCGCCCAGGATGGGGACGCCCCGGAGGGCGGTCTTGGGGGAGGGCCCCGCGAGCGTCGCGCGGAAGCTCTCCTCGTGCGCGCGGCTCTTCGTCTTGTTGAGGACGACGCCGGCGACGGCGAGCTCCTCGTCGAGGGCGAGGGAGCCCTTGAGCACCGCCGCGGCGGATCGCGCCGAGTGCGCGGCGCAGTCGAGGACGAGCAGGACGGGCGCGCCGAGGGTCTTGGCGACGTGCGCGGCGCTGCCGCGCTCGTCCCCGTCGGGGCCGTCGAACAGCGTCTCCCCGCCCTCGACGACGGCGATGTCGGCGGAGTCCGCGACGCGCGCGACGCGCGTCAGGTTGTACTCGCGCGAGAGCATCCAACCGTCGAGGGTGTACGACGGGCGGCCCGTCGCCGCCTCGTGCAGGAGCGGGTCGAGGGGGTCGGGGCCCACCTTGAACGCCTGCACGCGGAGGCCGCGCTGGCGAAGCGCCGCCATCAGCCCGACCGCGACCGTCGTCTTCCCGGACCCGGCCTGCGTCCCGGCGACGACGATGACCTTCATCGCGCCCCGACGACGCGCGCGCGCGCGAAGATCAAATCAAAATCGAACGACGCCGAACGCGACCCGCGACGTGCCCGCGACCCCCGTCGCTTCCCCGGGGGGGGCGCGCCTTCGCGCCGACGCGACGGAGACGCGGGCGTGCCACGCCGTCGCCCCGTCGCCGGCGTAGCCCCGCGCGCCTCGTTCTCGCCGGCGGAGCCGAGCGGGGCGAAGGGAAGGATTAGAAATCTTCGCGAGGAGGAGATCAGGATTTTCGGGCAGCTTTTTCCGAGATGTTTGCCGGCTGGCGCGCGGCGCGCCGCAGCGCGTTCGCTCGCTCGCCGTGGCAAGTTCCGCCGCTCGCCACCCACGTCATTGCCATTACGTGCACGAGCAGCGCACGATGTCTGCCGTCTCTTTCTCCCTCTCTGCGCGCGCGGCCGTGGCCACGCGCGTGAACGCTCCGGTGCAGCAGAGGCGCGGTGCGTCACCTCCCGAACCCCGCTCGCGCCGCGCCGGCGCCGCCCTCCTCCGAACGCCGCGCCCGGGAAAAAACCATCGTGCTCCGCCGGTCGCTTTCGGGGTCTAGGGTTTAATTTCACCCGCGTCCGCCCCGGCGCGTCCCCCCGCGACCGCGTCGGCGCGACGCCCCGAGACGCGACGCTCGAGCCCGCGGAGGCCTCGCGCTCTTCCCCGGGCGCGCCCGCGCCGCGGTATCGCCCTCGAGCCGTCGAGCCCCGCCGCAGCGCGCGTCTTCCGGAGCGCCGGTGTTTCGGATAAGAGACGCGCGGAACGGGCCCACTTTTCGCCTCGGAGCCTCCTTCTCCTTTTTTCCCGCGCCCGAGCGACGTCGACTCGCGCGCCTCCCCGCGACCCTCGACCGGGACGCTGACCCCAATCACCCCCCTCACCACCCCCCTTTCGAAACCTCAGCCGCCGTCTCCACGACGGTCGTCTCCGCGGTTCCCGATAAGGAGGCGCGCCGGTTGAAGCGCCACCGGAAGATCCGCGCGAAGCTCAGCGGCACGGCGGAGCGCCCCCGCATCTCCGTCTACCGCTCCAACCAGCACACGTACGTGCAGGTGATCGACGACGAGAACCAGAAGACGCTGTGCGCCATCGGCACGATGTCGCCGAAGATTAAGTCCGTGGTCGGCGCCGAGGAGTGGAAGACGAAGACGGTGGATGCCGCGCGAGAGGTCGGGAAGGCGCTCGGCGAGATGTGCGTCGAGAAGGGCATCAAGTCGGCGGTGTTCGACCGCGGTGGGTTCGTCTACCACGGACGCGTCAAGGCGGTGGCGGAGGCGTGCCGCGAGGCGGGCGTCGAGTTCTGAGCGGCGAGAACGCATACAGATACGTAGGGGTGTGGAGCGCGCGACGCGAGGAGGATGACGACCATTCTCGAAGAAGATTCTTTCGGCGGTTCGACCTTCGAACGCCGTCCGTCACATAATAGAGCGAAGGCTTCCAACGCGACGCGACGACTCGACGGCGGGCGAGTGTTTTCTTCGGCGCGGGGGTTCCACGCGCTCGAGCGGTTCGGGGCGACGCGAGCGGCCGGCGTCGTCCGCCTCGCGCGTCGGCCATATTTTTTCGTCGCGTGTTCTCATTTCTCACTCACCGGGCATGAGAGAGGGTCTCCAGTCGAATCATCGCGTCCCTCGTTGAACGACTCGAGAAGTTAGACCCTCGATGGGCAGCCTTCCTGCGCCTCCAATCCTTTATCCCGGATGGCCTCCGCGAGGTGCGTCGTCTTTCGTCACTTCAACCGGCGCTCGCCGCTCGTCCTCGCGCGCCCAGGCCCCGCCCTTCCCACGGCTCGTCCGAGGCTACCATGGCGTCCGTCTCCTCTTTCGTCGGCGCCTCCGCGGGTCTTCGCGCGCGCGCGCCGGCGCGCAAGCGCGCCTCGCGCGTCGCCGCCATCACCCGCTCCGACGGCGCGGCCCAGGCGTCGTCCACTTGCAACGTGACGCCCGCCACCGTCGGCGCGCGCTCCGGCTCCGCCTCCGTCAAGGGCACCGTGCGCAAGCAGAACGAGGACCGCTACGCGTCCTACGTGCGTCCCGCGAACCTCGCGAGCCCCCCTCTTTCGCGACACGCCCGCGTTCGCCCGCGACGCGCCCGCGCGATCGGTCCCCGGGCGTGCGTCGTCGTTTTTCTCGCGTCGCTCTCTCCGCTCCGACGCGCGATCGCGTTTTTCCCCCGGCGCCGGCGCGCTCGCTGACGCCCTCCCTCCCTCCTCTCGCCTCTCCCCCCCCTCGCGCGCGCAGACCAACCCCGCCGCCCCCGAGGGCACGCCGTTCGCCATCTACAGCGTGTTCGACGGCCACGGCGGCTTCGCGGTTTCCGAGTGGCTCAAGGAGAACCTCGCGCCTCTGATTTTGCAGGAGTGGCCCAAGGCTGATTTCTGCCTCGAGGCGCTCTCCCAGGCGTGCGTCAAGGCGGACTTCGAGCTCATCCAGCCCCCCTCCGGCTTCCTCGCCTCCTTCGGCGAGCGCGGCGTCGGCGGCGCCAAGTGCGGCTCCACCGCGGTGACGTGCGCTCTGTTCGAGGAGGGCGGTCGGACGAAGCTGTGCACCGCCAACGTCGGCGACGCGCGCATCTTGCTCGTGCGCGGCGGCGCGGCGGTGCAGCTCTCCGTCGACCACGTCCCCGACGACGAGAACGAGCGCCGCAGGATCGACCGTGGGAACCCCAACTTGCGCAAGTCCCTCGTCAGCTTCACGGAGGGCTCCTGGCGCGTCGGCGGCGTCTTGGCTCTGAGCCGCGCCTTCGGCGACGCGTTTTTGAAGGAATCCGGGCGGTTCGAGGGGTTCGGCGAGCGCAACGCCGACTACGGCAGCGGGTTCGGGCTCAACGCCGAGCCGGACTGCTACATCGAGACGCTCACGAGCGAGGACACGTGGATCATGATGTCCAGCGACGGGTTGTTCGCCAACGACGAGCGCGGCGGCGGCGGCGGGTTCGAGAACCAGGAGATCGCCGACTTCCTCCTCGCCGCCGCGCCCGACGCCGACCCGGCGGAACTCGCCAAAGAACTCTGCGGGATGGCCGTCTCCAAGGGGTCCACCGACGACATCACCGTCACCCTCATGAAGCTCTGAGGATGCGAATGACGCACCATAACGCACCGGTGGGATGGATGCTGCTTTCGGGGCTTTCGGAGGGGGGTGAGAAGAAGGATGAACGAGACGGGAGAAGAGAAGGAAAACGAACCGAACAAACGCAACGCCGCGGGGGGCGGAGAAGGCGGATCGAGACGGACGCGCGCGAACGACCGCGAAGGCGCGGGGCGGGCTCCGGTGCGCGATCGACGGACGGAGGGTCGGGAGAGGAGGAGGAAGGATCGTGGGGGGGCGAGGGGCGCGGGTGACGCGGCGACGTTTTCTCTGTACATTCGCGGCGCGACGCATTCGGACCACCCGGGCGCCCCCTCGTCGTCTCTGTTTTCAGTCGCGCACGAAAAACAGTCTGCTCTCGCGGGGGAAGAAAATCCACCGCGGGGTGACGTGGCGCATCCGGAAGCTCCCAACCTGTGACTCGCGACTAAAAACTCGGACGCGCGGACGACGACGCGCTCGGCACGTCCGCGCCCCTCCCCCCCGGTCGCGGAAGCATACGGCCCCGCGCGTCTTCTCGAGAAGCCCCCCGGATCACCATGTCTGCCATCTCCTGCTCCGCCGCGACGGTGCGTCCCGGGTCGTCGCTCCGGACCCCGCGCGTCTCGCACCCCGCGGCGCGCGCGGGCGGAGGCGCGCCGCGCGCGGGGAGGAAAACGAACAACCCCCGGATGCGCTCCGCAGATCCGCGCTTCCGTCGGACGACTGACGACCCCATCCCCGACCGCTCCGTCGTTCACTCGCAGGTGGTCCGCGCCCCGCGCGTCGCCGCCGCGCGCCGCGCCTCGCACAACGGCGTCGCCGTGAGGTGCGCGCGATCGACGACCCGACATCCCCGGCCCGCGGTGCCCTCGTCCGCGTCGCGATCCCCGCGACGAGGTGGAAATATCTGACGACACGCGCCTCGCGTCTTCCTTCTTCTCCCCGCCCCGCGATCTCGCCGCCGCAGGTCCCGCGCCGCGGTCCGCCCCGCCGCCGCCGTCCGCGTGACCACCGCTGCGTCCGCCTCGGACGACTCGGCGTCCGAGGAGCGCAAGATGCCCTTCGGTTTCAACGTGGCGCTCGCAGCGGCGGTGGCGACGAGCGTCTTTGCCGTCGACGCGATCAGCCCCGAGTGGGCGGAGGCGGCGCGCTCCAGCGGGCGCATGGGCGGGTCGTCCTTCCGCTCCGCCCCCCGCGCGGCGCCTCGCGCGAGCGTCGGGTCGCAGTCCCGCCAGGCGCCCCCGCCTCAGGTGATGCGCGGCGGGATGGGCTACGGCTACGGCATGCCCATGTTCATGCCCTTCTCGCCCTTCGGGTTCGGGATGGGCTTCGGGTTCGGAGGCCTCGGGTTCCTCTTCAACATCCTCGCCTTCCTCTGGATCGCCAACTTCTTCGTCAACCTCCTCTCGAGCGTCACCCAGAGCGCCGGCAGGAACGACGACGACGACATGGGACCGCCCCGCAACTATTAAACCAGCGGACCGAGCGTTTTTGGGACCGCGAGGGTGTGGGACCGCCAGGTGACGCGCGACGAGACGACGATGATATCGAGCTTTTTTTTCCTCCGCGTCTCATCATACGCGTTTCCATGGACTATTTATATTCTCGTCATTCCTCCGGCGGCTTCCGCCGAGCTCCGTCGCGCCTACTGGTTCCTATTCTACCGCGCGCGATCCCGCGCCCCACCTCCCCTCCTCCCGACCCCCCCCCCAAATGCCCCCCAGATGATATGATACCTCTATACGGACCCATGTCGTCGGACCCGCGGCTCAGAACCACGCCATCCACCAGATGTACATGGCGCCGAGACTCTTCCTGCTCGTCGCCTCCTCGATGAGGCGCCTCGCCTGCCCCTGCGGCGAGAGCGGCAGCGAGGGCGCGGACCCGACGCCGACGACGACGCCCTCGAGCCTCGACCTGATTTTCTCCAGCGCCTCCTTCCCCCTCTCCTGTTCCGCAGTCTCGTCGCGTCCCGCGGCTTTCGCGGCGTCCCCGCCCCTCGTCCCCGCGCCACTCTTGACGGCTTTGCTCCACTCCACGAGCGGGTCGTGCACGAACGTCTCCAGGACGGACATCAGGGCTTCTCTGTGCGAGCGCAGCACCTGGAGGGTGATTTCGCACACGCGCATGAAGGTGCCCTCGTACCCGCCCGCGCCCAGGCCGTCCACGATGTTCTGCGTGAGGCGGAAGGGCACCATCTCCGGGCACTCGAGCTCGAGGCCCTTGTCGAAGAGGCAGGAGAAGTCGATGTGGACGACGTCGCCGGATTCCTGGTCGAGGAGGATGTTCTCGCCGTGGCGGTCGCCGAGGCCGACGACGTGGCCGACGACGGACCACACCGCGGCGGTGTGCGCGAAGGCGGTGCGCGCGCCGTGCCACGCCGCGGGGCGGTCCTTCCACCGGTTCAGGAACCACCGGTGGAACACCGGGGGGAACTTTTTCAAAATCTCCGACATCCACGTCGACGGCGTCGACTTGAGCCGCTCGTGCATCTCCTTCACGTCGATGAGCGTGCGCTTGTGGTACAGCCCGTCCCTCACGTACAGCGCCTGAATCACGTGCCTCAGCCCGGTCGTGTTCGGAACCCACTCGATCAGGCCGCAGTCCTCGGTGAGGGGAATCACCGCGAACGTGCGGAGGTACAGCCTTCGCTTCCGGCTCGAGGGGTCGCGGCTCAGCATGCGGTTGAGCATCGTCGTGAACTCCATCATCCGCAGATCCTTCCGCAGATCATCCTTGGGCTTGCACAAGAACGAGTACGTCTCGCCGTCCGATCCCAGCACCGTGAGCTTCTTCGGTTTCTGGAGGCTCGCCATGACGCACACCTCGTCCTCCACGCCCGCGATCGTCGCGACGTCCGCCGGGAACGCGGACCACTCGGACACCGTCGGCACCTGGTTCGCGTTGGCCGCGTTCCTCGCGCTCGGCGGCGGAAGCGACGGCGTCAGCGCGGCTTGACCCGGAACCATCACCGCGCACGGCGTGAGCCTCCGCAGGGCGGGAAACTCGGCCTTGACCGAGAAGGTCTTGGGCGTCCTCTTGTTCTCGCCGACGGGTTTGGGCTGGAACGCGCACACGCGGATGAGCTGGTCCGCGAGCGCGGCGGACTGGTCGAACAGAGGCCTGGCGGCGCTCGGGGCGCCGTCCTTGGCGCGATCCAACACCCTCTGCGCCGCCTGCGCGCGCTCGGGGTGCGTGCTCCGCGCCATCGCCGTCATCGACCACAGGACCTGGTTCGGGAAGTTCTTCACCAGGCGGTACAGGAGTTCGTGGATCAGTCCCCGCGCGTCGTCGTGCGGGTGGCACAGCCGCGACGTGAGCTGCGGGAGCGCGGGGAGCCACGTGTACAGCGGGAGCCTCTGCGTGAAGTCCTTCAGCACGTTGGTCGCCTGCGTCGCCACCTTCCGCTCGCGCTGCTGGTCCGGGGTCAGGCCGCCTCTCTCGCGTCCGGACGCCCCCCCCGAGGACGATGACTTGCTCCTTCTCTCGTGCGCCGCCGCCGCGGAGGTGATGTCGAACCACAGCGTGAGCATGCGGGGCAGCGTCTCGTACACGTGCCGGTGGCCGTAGCGCAGCGACGTCGCATAGTGCGTAATCACCTCGATGACGTAATCCGTCGACCGTTCGTCCACGTCGAAGTTCCGCCCCCGGAGCGCTCTGGCGCCGACCCGCTCGTCGCCCACGCCGGACTCCGCGCGCCGCTTCTCGCGCCGCATCGCGTCCTTGAGCAGATCGTCCATGTACTTGGCGACGTGGAAGTTCGCCTTCTCCGTGTGCCGCTGGTCCCGCAGCACGTTACTGTAGATGTTCAGCACGTCCGTCTTGGACCGCTGCCCCGTGGCGGCGCTCCACCGCGCCAGCCGCAGCATCGCGCGCGAGGTCGCGCCCGGGTCCGCGCCCCGCAGGTTCGAGTCGTCCAGCGCCTCCTGAATCTCCACCATCGCCCTGTGCTGCCTCCCCGTCGCCCACAGGAGCTTCGCCTGCTCCACCGCGAGCGCCATCCCGGGCGCGGGGCGAACGTCGCCCCCGGGGCTCCGCGCGCCCACGCCGGCGACGGAGCCCCCGCGACGAGACCCGGGCGGAACCCCCGCCCTCTCCTCGCCCGCCGCCGACGCCATGGCGGCGCCCTCCATCGCGGACCGAGCCTCCAGCAGCGCGAGCTGCGCGGCGCCGTGGTGCCCGCTCGCGCGGCACAGCTTCGCCTGCGCCAGCCACGTGTACGCGGCGGCGTCCCGCGCCCGGAGCGACGCGTACGCGGCGCGGCGGAGGGCCAGGATGGGCTCGCGCGTCGCCAGCGCAGGCGGGGTGAGGTCCAGGCGGCGGTCCCAGTCCGAGAGGAGCTCCCGAGGGGTCCGAGAGGGGTCGGAGGGGGAGCGGTTCGTCCCTTCGCCTTCATTCTCTTTCTCGTGCGCCGCCATCGCCTCCTCCGCCTCGCGGATCAGGTGCAGCTGCACGATCGCGGGGTGCGCGCGGCGGTAGCTCCCCTCCATCGCCGCCGCCGCGAGCGGGGTGATGACGGCGTCGCGCGCCGCCGTCGCCGCGCGGCGCACCGCGGCCGCGTCCCCCGCGCGGAGGCCGAGCAGGACGCGACCGATCGCCGCCTCCCCGCCGGGGCGCCCGTGCGCGCCGCCGAAGCCGCCCCCGGCGGCGCCCGGCGCGGCGTTCGCGGAGGATTCGGCGTCCAACACGCCGAGGAAGTTCTCGAGCGCGTCCCACCGCCCCAGCCGCCACGACGCCGCCGCGCCCGCCTCGGCGAGCTCCGTGCGAGCCGCGGGGCGACCCGGGATGAGCGCCGCGGCCTCGCGCTCGAGCGCCCTGAGGTGGCCGAGACCCTGGAGGCACCGAAGCCGCCCCCACTCCGCGGGATCGAGCGCGGCCCCCGCGGCGGAGGCGGAAGAGGAGGACTCGCCCGCGGGAAGGGAACCGCGCGTCCGCTGCAGCGCGGATTCGTAATGCGTCAGCGCCTCGGTCCACTCCCCCGCCTCCTCGTGCTGAAGGAGCGCGTCCTCCGCGCGCCGCCTCGCCGCGGCCGTCGCGTCGGAGGACGCACCGCCCGCGGCGCCGCCCGCGGGTCCGGGTCCCCCCCTGGACCTGAGCCTCGCCACCGCCTCGAACGCGTCGGGCTCCGCGAGCGCCCTGTGCGTGGCGGCGAGAAACGCCGCCGACGCGTCGTCGAGGCCGCCCCCCTCGGGCTCGCCGTGGCGCAACGCCGCCTGGTTCAGCACGTTCTTCTCGCCCCGGAGGTAACCCTCGAAGTACAGCAGCGCCCGCGCCGGGGCGCCGCACCGCAGCGCCGCGCGGGCCAGGAGCTTTCGCGGGATGGAGTCGAGGAGCGCGGCGAGCGCGCCCTCGCTCTCGTCGTCCTCCGCGTCTCCCGTCCTGGCGACGTCCTCGCGCCGCGCCGTGAGCTGGTCGAGCAGAGTGAACGTCGCCTGCGCGGCGAGCTCCGCCTGCTCGCCGTGGAGCGATTTACTCTGCGACGTGTGCAGCTGCGCGTTGCCAAACCCCCCCCCGCCGCCGCCGCCGTCGCCCTCCCCCCACGCCGCGCCCGCGGCGTCGCGGAGCACAGCCATGATTTCCAGTTTGACGTTTGTCGCCCTCCGCTCGTCCCGCGACGCGAGCGCGTCTAGGACCATGCGCGGGAGGAGGAAGAGCATCGTCCGCGTGTCGTGCCGGAACACGCCCGCGGAGCACGCGGCGAACAGAGGCGCGTCCGCGCCCGTCGCCTCCGCCGCCAGGGCCCGACACCACGCGTACATCCACCTCCGGAACGTCGGCCCGCCGGGGGCGTGGTACAGCGGCCGCGCCGCGTCCGGCCTGGGCGGTTTCTGCGTCAGGCAATACATCGACGTCAGCCCCGGGGCGAGGAGCGCCCTGACGTCCTCCGGGAGCGAGGCCCAGAACGCCTCACCCTCCGCGGTGGCGCCCGCGGGAAGGGTCCCGGACGTTCCCGAGACGGCGGCGTCGGGGGCGACGACGTCCTCCGCGCGCACCGACGCCGGGCGGCACCCGACGTGCACGAGCACCTCCTGCACCGCCAACGCGGCGGCGTCCAGCATGTCCACGTCGTTGGCGCCGCGGACGGCGCGCGCGACGTGGTCGCACAAGAGTTTCCTCGCGAGCTCGGACCCGGCGACGGCGTCCCCGAGCTTCTCCGCGGACGCCGCGGGAAGGTCAACGCGGCCGGGGTCGATCGCGCCGAGCTCGCCGAGGCACTGCACGGCGAGCCTCTGGACGCGGCGCGAGATGACCGTTCGGTTGTCGCTCGCGCAGCACCGCAGGAGGGCGGCGACGAGCCTCCCGACCACCGCGGGCGCCGCGGCGTCCTCCTCCGCGCCGGCGACGAGCGCGGAGACGGCGGCGGGGTCCGCGCGAAGGGCCCGGCGAAGCTCCCCGAGGGCGGTCGCGCGCACAGCCTGCGACTCGTCCTCGGCGCCGTCGGTGAGCGTCGCGAGAAGCGACGGGAGCGGCGCCTCGCCGCGCTCCACGCGCACCGCCGCGTTCGCGCGAGCCAGGCGATCGCACTCGGGGAGCGTGGGAAGCCGCGCGAGGCGATTTTTCATGTGCTTCGCGCCGCTGCGCAGCACCAGCTCCTCGATCACGTCCGCCGCGAGCGCGGCGTTGTCCGCCTCGGCGGCGGACTCGTCGTCCGCGTCGCCGCCGAAGCTCCCGCGCCGATCGCCGTTCGCTTTCGGCGCGGGGACGACGCCGCTTTCGTCGGGGAGGTGCGGCAGCATGGCGACGACGATGCGCCCGGCGACGCGGCGCAGATGTCCGGGCGCGTACTTGGCGAGCTGCTTCACCAAAAGCAGCCACGCCATGAGCGCCTCGCGTCGTAGCGTCGCCGACGGCTTCTCGAGCGCGCTGGCGAGGTGCGCCATGACCTTGGGCGCGAACTGCGGAAGGTGGGGCCCGATGAGGTGCACCATGATGGTGAGGGACCGGAGGAAGCGGCGCCGCGCGGCGGCGTCGCCGCCGCGGTCGTCGGCGTCGCCCATGACCAGCCACGTGAAGTGCGGGCGCAGAAAGTCAGGCACGGACGGCGTCGCGTCGGCGGAGCCCGAGCTCGACGCCGCGAGCCGGG
>MDSW01215215.1_pt1 | contig 22453 bp, 22 predicted proteins | sample 811171 | NCBI WGS metagenome assembly MDSW01 (sample SAMN05326641, study PRJNA326480) | marine metagenome | isolation source: seawater | place: Atlantic Ocean: North West | collected 2012 | reverse complement strand
CTCCCATATCTTAAGACAAAGTACCATCGGCGCTGAAGGACTTAACTTCCGAGTTCGGAATGGGATCGGGTGTGGCCCCTTCGCAATAATTACCAGGCACGACTTTATAGTATCTAAGTAATACAAAGTAAAGATGAGATTAATGTTGAAATTACTATATTCGAGTGGTGGGCGTAATAAGAATTGAACTTATGACCTCTTCGATGTCAACGAAGCGTTCTACCACTGAACTATACGCCCAATTATTCGTATTCTTTTATCAAATTTTCAAATTCTTTGTCAGAAATTTCTTTATTTAGTTTTAATTTAATATCATCAAAAAGAGAATTATAAGTTTGTGAGTGTAAGTTTTTTTTAAGATTTTCCTCTAGCTTTTTATTTTTCATTTTTTCTATCCTTTTAAGATGTTTTTTAAAAATAACCTCGGGGTCACAGTCTTTGATTTCTAAATAATCTATCATTTTTTTTATATATTTTATTTCTTTATTTTTGAAATCATCATAATTAAGTATCAAATAATTTAATTTTTTCTCTGCGACAAGTGACTGCCAATTATTTAACCAATTTTTAAAAATTAAAATTGGTACCTCTCCTTTGATATGATTTTTAATTAATGAAAGTCTAAATCCTTCTATATACCCTAAATTTTTAAATTCATAATATTGTGGAAAATTCTTATCTGAAATTATATGTAAATATCTACTTATCATTACTTGCTTTAAATCTCTTACACTTAAAATTATTTTAAAATTTGTATTCTCAATAATTTTCAAATTTTCTGGTGTAGCTTCAGAGTGTCTTTTTAAAAAAGTAAATTTTTTCTCTGGTACATAGGAAAGCATTTCACTAGAAAGATCATGAACATAATTTAAGTTTTTATCATATAAAATTCTTAAAGGAGATGTAACTTGGTTAACATATCCCATTTCAGACAAAATCCACTCAATTAAAGTGGTTCCTGATTTTTGTACTCCTATAATTAGGACCTTATTGTATTTTTTTTTATGATTAATAAAAAAATCTTTTTTTATGTCACTAAATAAAATTTTTAAAAATTGAGTAGGAAATTTTATAAATACTTTTATTTGTTTCAGGATATGAATAAGTAATTTCATTTCAATTTTTAATCTTAGCAAGTATTTTTTTGCTTTCGTTTAACGCATCTTTTACGGTAACTCTAAAATCATAGTTTTCAGGTTTCTCAAAAAGTTTATTTGTATCATCAAATCTTCCTTCGCTTATTGTATCCATCCAAATTATTTTGTCTGGTTTAAATTCATTTCTTGTTTTCGTTGTAGGGCAAATAAAATCAGCCACTACATCTTTGCCTTGTTGATTAAGTTCTTTTGAAAGATTAAACATCCTCTTTGCTTGTCTACTTCTTCCTTCAACTGAAAAATCCCAGTCATTATATTTTTTTCTTATTTCATCTGCGTTTAACCAAACTGCTTTTAACTCCTTTGACAAAATTTTTGCTAAAGTTGTTTTACCTGAACCAGGTAAACCCATTACTAAAAATTTTTTCCCTACAGTCATTTAGCTAAATTTCCTAAAAAAAACAAAACAATTGCTTTAAATTTTAAAAAACTAAAATTTAATTTTAAAAATAATTTTAATGCTATTTTTTTATTATTTTTCTTTAATGCGTTTTTGAATTTTCTATAATTTAAAAAATTTTCAAATTTTTTTAAATTTTTAAATTTTTTTTTTTTAAATATTTCGTAACAATATTCCAATTCAACTATTTCTTTATCAATGTCTCTTGATATATTTTCATTGTGTATTCTGTAATACGCAAGATACTCTTTTAAGCCTATAACTTTATTATTTTCACTCATTCTAATATTAAACTCAAAGTCTCCGCAAATATGAAAAAGGTTGTTATATCCATTAATTTCATTAAATACTTTTTTTCTTATTAAAGTTGTTAAAATTCCAATATGGTAATCATGAATAATTTTACTTTGAATATAGCCAGATAAAATTTTTCTTTTAGTAATTTTTTTAAACTTGTTTTTATCTTGATGAAATTCATAATATCCTGAATACACCATTGCGACGGAGTCATCTTCGAATAATTTTATTTGTTTTTCTAATTTTTCTGGGTGCCACCAGTCATCACAATCTAAAAAAGATATTATTTCTCCATTTGAAACTTCTATTGCTTCATTTCTAGAATGATAAAGATTTTTTTTTGCACCAGAATTAAAATATTTAAATCTTTTTTCTTTATAATTTTCTAAGATTTTTTTACTTTTATCTGAGGTGCTAACATCCCAAAAAATTAACTCCCAATTTTTATAAGTCTGTTTAATTATACTATCAAGTGACTGGTTAAGAAATTTTTCTCCATTAAAACAATTCATAATGATGCTTACTCTTGGAAAATTTGTGGAGAGAGACATAATTTATTTTAAGATATTTTTCAAAATTTGAACTACATTTTTCATCATATTTTTAGGGCCTAATGAAATTCTTAAAAAATTTTTATAACCTGGCACATTTAAACCCCCTCTGATTAAGATATTATGTTTAAGAAAAGTTCTCTCAGCTATATTTTTTTTATTTCCAAGATTTACATGAATGAAATTTGCATATCCATCCAAATATTGTAATTTTAATTTTTTTAGTTCTTTAAATAAATATTTTTTTCCATCTAATTGGTCTTTTAAATTTTTAGTAACATACGAATTTTTTTTTAAGATTTCATTTACTATCATTGCCCCTATAGAATTGATTTCATACATTGGTCTTAAGTTGTATAATCTTTTAGCCAAATTTTTATTTGCAGCTAGGAAACCGACTCTGCATCCAGCTAATCCATAAGCTTTTGAAAAAGTACGGCACACAATTAAATTGCTATATTTCTTTATAAGTGGAACCATCGAAAACTTATAAAAACCAAAGTAGGCCTCATCGATCAATACTGCAATATTTTTTTTTTTGCAGGATTTCAAAATTTTAGATAAAATTTTTTTAGGAATAATTGTTCCGGTTGGGCTATTAGGATTCGCTAATATGATTAAGCTAATTGTTTTATTATTTATTGTTTTAAAAAGGTTTTTATAATCTAATTCTAATTTTTTATCATAGTTAATTTTAATTTGTTTAACCCTCTTAATCTTTGAATAAATATCCACCATAGCAAAAGTTGGGTCAATTGTGATGATTTTATCATCTTTTTCTGTAAGAAGATCTAGACAACTTTTTATTGCTGCGTCTGAGCCTGGAGTAAGAACAATAGACTCTTTTCTAATTTTAAATTTTTCAGATATTGTTTTATAAAGGTTTTCTGTCTCAGGATAAGCTGTTAGATGTTCATGTCTAATATTTTTTTTTATTTTTTTTAAAAGTTCAGATAAGTGGAAATCTGGTTTTTCATTTTTATCTAATCTGACTTTATTAAATCTTGTCTCAACGGGACCTCTCACTCTATGGATTTTATCTGCCCATAATGTTTTGCTTAAAATATCTTTTTTAGATTTCATAATATTTTTTATAACAATTTTGATTATTATTAAATTTTAAAAACGTGCTATATTTTTTTAGTTTATATGTAAATGTATTTTTTGAAACTTGTTTGACTATTAGATTTGGCCAAAGAGATTGATTATAAGAGTCAAAAACAGAGTCAAAACAAATGTGTATTACATTAATTTTTTTTTCTAGCGCCACTATAACACCAGTTGTTGCACCAATGAAAATTGCAGTATTTTGCTTTTTTGTTTTTTTAATATTTTTAATGTTTTCTTGTATCATTTTTTCAAGTTTAAATTTTAAATTTAAATGCTTTTTTGAATTGAGCATCATTGGATGATTTTTGATTTTTAAAGATTTTAAATCAACTTTTGGCTTATCCAAAATAATTTTTTTAAATTCCTCTACTACAACATTTTCGTTAAAAATATCATATGGTAAAAAAACTTTATTTTTAAAATCTAATTTTAATTTTTTAGGATATCTGAGTGAAGGTACTAACTTTAATTTTTTTCTAGGCCAATTTAAAAATTTTTTGGAAAAGTTTATTTGACTAATGCCATTAACGTACAATAAATCAGGAGAAAAAGATCTATAAATTAAATGTGTCGGAATACTATGAGGAGCACTGTGATCGTAACCACCGATTAACAAATTTTTATTTTTTTTTCTTGCCTCTTCAAATACAAGATGTTCATAGGGTTGACCCTCATAAGGCACTAAAATAGATTTGATACAGCTAAAATCAATTTCTTTTTTTAAAAAACTAATTATGAACTCTCCGATTACATTTGAGGAAGAAGTGTTATAAAAAAAATTTGTTATTGAAAAATTTGCAGAAATTAATTTAGATATCGTATATTTGAAAAAAAAAGACAAGTTTATTGATTTTTTTCTTTGATAAATAATCACTACATTTTTACCTACTTTTTTTGGTATTTGCATTCCAGAGTTTATTAATAAAAATAAAGTATCTTTTTCGCTGTCTGAGCTTATTAAAAAGTATCTATCTTTGTAATTTCCTTTTTGATCAAAATCTTCGATAATTGATCTTGAAATCATTAATTTTTTAAAGTCTTTTGAATTAAATTTTGGATTTTTCAAAATTTCATAATTATTTAAAAAAGCTATTGAAGCAATATCCTTTAAAATTTTAAACCAATAATTTAAAATATTTTGAAAACCGTAGATCTCATATTTTACTCTTGCAAATCCAGGACTATCTCCCCATAATGCAAAGTAGGTTAATGCGCTTATTCGATGCTTGTTAAGTTTTTTGTTTTTGTTAATTAGTTTTTTTGAAATATTAATGATTTTTTTCTGCGTAGGACTAATAATCATAATAAACTAGAAATAAGTTGAATTCTTTTTACCCATCAAAGTTCCATCTACATCGCAAACGTTACATGGGCTGAAATTTCTATTAGAATTATTTAACATTTTTCTTATTTTCAACGCTTTTTTACTAAACCAAATTTCATTAAATGATTGATTATTAAGATTGCCCAAAATAATCTTTTTTCCCCAATCATGCGGGCAGATTAAAACATCTCCTTGGTAGTCTAAGAAAAAAGTATAAGTAGGAATAAAACAGGGTTTTTTTAATGGTTCTTTTAAACTAGCAATTTTATATTCAGCATTTTGCATTAATCCTGATCTGTTACTTAATGTGATACCAAAATCTTGACTTTCGTGAAGATATCTGTGCCTGACTATAAACTGTTCACTATTAAGTTTCGCCTTAACACATAATTTTTCAAGAAGATCTGCCTCTTTTTTACCATCATATGCACTGATAAGAATTTTATTTAATCCATGAGTAAATAACTTTTTCAATCTAGATAAGTTTAGTACATCTCCATTAGTAACAAGCTCAATATTACTATTTGGAAGTTTATCTTTTGCCATTTTTATTAGATTGAAAATATTTTTATCAAGCATTGGTTCAACAAAACCGCTATATCTAATTGTTCCTTTATAGTTTAGAGCTTGCAATTCGTTGCATAATTTTGAGTGTAATCTATCCGAAATGAACTCTTTCTTATGCACAAAATCTGGATCACTTCTAGGGCAAAAAGAACACTTCCTGTTACATATACCCGACTCACTTATTTCAATTTCTGTTGGTAATGGAAGCTGCTTGTCATCAAAATTAATCAATTGAATTCTATTTTCAACAGTAACAGATTTATTTTTAATATTAGGGTCTATAAATTTTTTTTTCATCTTTTCATCAACTTTTGAACTTTATAAATATCTTTTTTTTCATCCACAGCAGTGGTATTCTTGCTTAATCTAATCATTTTAATCTTTATATCCAAATCAAAAAATCTGAGTATTTCTATATCTTCGATTTTTTCTAAATCTGATTTTCTTTTTAAACTATAGAATTTATTAAGCTCTTTTCTGTTAAAAGCGTAAACACAAACTTGCTTTAAGTAATTAACTTTTGCATATTTGTTTTTGGTTGAGGGGATGTTCGCTCTTGATATATACACCAATTCATTTTTTTTATTCAAAACAACCTTAGGAATATTTCTATTGTTAGAATCTTCTGATGTCATCATATTGGTAAAACCGCATATAATATGGTTAGGAAATTTTCTTTTGGCATTAATAATTTTTTTAATATCTAAAGGATTAATTAACGGTTCATCTCCTTGAACATTAATAAAGATTTTTCCTCTAATTTTTTTTGAAGCTTGAGCAACTCTATCTGTACCGGTAGGACATTTTGTTGAAGTCATAATTACATTAAATTTATTTTCTTTTAATCTCCGTTTAATTTTAACGGAGTCGGTAGCGATAAATAAATGTTCATTTCCTAATACTTTCCTACATCGCTCTGCTACATGAAGAATTAATTCTTTGCCACAAATTAATCTTAATGGTTTACCAGGCAGTCTGGAAGAACCATATCTCGCAGGTATTATTATTTTTGTATTATTCATGAAATATAGTTTTTTAATTTATATTTAGTTTTAGTTATAGAAAGTATTTTTAGTTTTCTATAAGTTTTTCTAACAATTTTTAAAATTAAATCGGTTTCATCGTTTTTACTATCATCCACATCATAACCGTCAAAACCTGCTAAAAAAATTTTTTTTGATTTTCCAGCTATAGCAATTGACAACGAATAACTTATCGCCAAAGAATTTGGTAAAACACAGTAATTTTTCTTAACTATAATTTTATTATTTAGATTTGTTGATATCCCATAATCTCTTATTTGTTTATTTTTATTTTTGATTTTTTCAAAAATTTCATTTGGTAACATTGAAAGAGGCATAGCTAGATTTGTTTTAGAATTATAATTACTTATATCAGAAATTATTCGAAATGGATGGCAAGCTGTCCTTAGATTAATCAATTTTTCATTAATACTCTTATTTGTATTTAAGCAAATTATGTAAAGATCATTTTTTCTTATAAATTTTTCAATTTTAGATTTATTTCTTAAGGCAGAATTTCCTGCTCCAATTATTAATACATTTTTTCCAAGAATATCTTTATAAGGATCCCATTTTCCCCTTGGCTTTCCAATATAAATATTCTTAGGAGTTATGAGTTTAAAAGGATTATATTTTCTGCTATCTGATTTTTTCAAATTATAAAGAATACTTTGATAATTTTTTTTCTTATAACGAGTATCTGATAGAATTTCCTGAATATAGGTAGGATGAATCTTATTTAAAGCTGCAAATTTGTAATATTTATTAGTTCCCCATTTATATTTCTTTTTTAATACATTAAAAAACTTATTCCTTAAATTGTATATATGCTTAAAATTACTTGAATTTTTTATTCTTAAAGCCTTTAATAGTTCCTCTGTTTTTGTATTTCCTGGACCTCTTCCCATTCCTAATACAGTTCCGTCTAACCAATTTGTTCCTAAAGTTTTAGCTTTAATTGTATTTTTTAAAGCTTGTTTTAAATTGTCATGAGCATGAATACCAAGCTCTTTTTTCCAATTTTTTTTGATTAATCTAATTATATTAATAATCTGATTTGGTTTTACAGACCCTAGGCTGTCAGCTATATAAAGTACATCAACTCTCTTTTTGGACAAATATGAAGATGCTTTGATTAATTGTTTTGTGTTTAATTCAGAAATTTGCATTAAGTTTACTGTTACAACAACGTTTCTCCTCTTTAGCCAATTTATAATAGGCTCTATAGAAAAAATTTCTTTATAATGACATGCTAATCTAACGAATTTAATTTTACTTTTTTTTAATTTTGGAAATGTTTCCTTGCAAAGTTGAGAAACTGGTGAGGAATTGTTTACAAAATCGCTTGCATTAATCATTACTCCTATCGATAAATTTTTTGGTATTTTTAATTTTTTGATAAAATTTTCTTTTGTGTAAGCAGTTTCCCCTCTTAACTTATTTTGATTTAAAAATCTAAAACCTAACTCAACAAATTCAATACCTTGACTCGACATACAGCTAAGGTAAGCATTTATTAGTTTTCTACTAAATCGCCAATTATTATGGTATCCGCCATCTCTCAAAGTACAATCAAGAATTTTAAAATTACTTCTTTTAATCATCTGTACCATCTTTATTAACTGTATGTCTTAGTTTCCATTTATTTTTTTGCTTTTTCCATAAATGAGGTGACCTAAATGTGTTTAATATTTTAAAAAAATTTTCTTCTTTTAAATTTAGATAATTAAGAATATCTTTAAAGTATCTTGACGGAAATTCTCCATCATATTTTTGGATTAATTTTTTACCCTCTTCTTGGTTTAAGTGATCATTTCTTATCTCTTGAGAAACGTCATAAGTTGCACGACCTATCCCAAATTTTGTAAACAGTGTGTAGAAATGTAAATCATCCATCTTATCGTCAATACTATTATATTTGCTGTAAGTACCTTGAGTTCTAAAAGGTCTTGGCTTGAATCCACAATTTTCAACTGAATAGTAAAAAGTTTCTTGAGGTATCCAGTTCATATAGTATCCTAAATAATGTACTTCTAAGGGAAAACCAGATAGCTCATTTTCATAAGGAGGAATAAAATCTTTGAGATCCTTAAATTTGAGTTTGTGTTTTTCTTCCAAATCTTTCAAATTTAATCCACCAATGTAAAGTTTATTTAAATTATTATGTGAAAAATAATATTTTTGTCTTAAGGATGATGAATTATCACTAATTGGATTTCCATGTTCAGCTTCGTTTTCTCCATAAAATATCAATGGTATTTTCATTTTAATTGCAACTCTAATTGGATAAATTTTCTGTCCGAGCATAAAAGGTTGAAAAGGGTGCATAAGATTTATAACTGCTAATCTAGTAACTGCTCGCATAATACTATCATTTCTTTTTGCGGAAATATTGGCTAATTTGGCAACTTTGAGTAAATTTTTAAAATTTTCGTATCCATAAGATGTATAAATGTTTGGGGGCCATGTAACTGTTAATGGATTCATTCCATATTTAAATTTTAAAATATGTGCAGCATAACAACTATCTTTACCTCCACTACTAGGAACAATACAATCAAATTCACCATGTTTACCTCTGTGTTTTGAAAGTAATTTCAAAAGTTTTTTTTCTCTAATTTTGAAATTAATTTTTTTTTTTATTCTAGAATACTTCCAGGAGTCAGAAACACCGTTAGCATCTATATTTAATGTTTTTTTTGTTGTTTTTTTTTTATGTAAAAACTCAATTGCTGAAATTGGTCTTTGGTTAGAAACTAATGATTTCTTACAAAAAATCACTTTACTTGGCAAACCGTACAATGTCTTTAATTTCATAAAATATTTTTTAGTTTTTTAAAAATTTCTAACCCAGATTTTCCACTTTTCTCAGGATGAAATTGTGTTCCGATTATATTTTTTTTAACTATAGAAGAACAAAAAATTTTATTAAAATAAGAAGTATTTGTATGAATTACTTTTTTATCATTTGGAGAACAATAGAAAGAGTGCGTAAAATAATATTTATCTTTTAAAACATTTTCTGGAATAAATTTGTGATTAATCTTATTTACACTATTCCATCCTACATGGGGAATTTTAAAAAGTTTAGAATTTTTTTTAAATTTTTTTACCTTTCCCTGAATAAGATTTAATCCCTTTGTGTGACCAAATTCTTCACTAGACGAAAATAAAAGTTGCATTCCTAGACAAATGCCAAATAAACATTTGTTTTCATTTAAAACGAATTTTTTAAGTTGATCATCTAAGCCTAAATATTTTAAGCGTTTCATTGCATGTTTAAATGATCCAACGCCGGGAATTATAATTATGTTTTTTTTTAAAATTTCTTTATTATTATCAATTACTTTTACATTATAACCTATATTTTTTGTAGCTTGAAGGATACTAAAAAGATTGTGAGATTTTAGGTCTATCAAACCAATTCTTATATTTTTATATTTAGTACCTAACATTGAAACCTTTTGATTTTAGTTTTTTCTTAATTAATATTAAAAAATTTTTTTCCTTCTTTTTTTTTCTATCAATTGAATTGAGGTAATTAAAATTCCCAATTTTCAATAATGGTTTTTTAAATAAATGAGCAATATCGTAATGAAGCAAGCTAGATAAGGCTACGCCAGAAACATTGGTTTTTTTAACTAAATCTAAAACATGATCAGTATTTCCTGCTCCACCATGAGCAATAATTGGTATAGATGCATTACTAGTAATTTTTTTTATCATTGGAATATCAAACCCTTTTTTCATACCCTCGTGATTTATTGAAGTTAAGAAAATTTCTCCCGCTCCACTTTCCTCAACTCTTTTTGCCCAAGATACTGGGTCTATATTTATTAAATCTCTTCCTGTCGATTTTGTTATAAAATATTTATTTTTAATTTTGATATATTCAATAATCACGGTTATATTTGCAGAGCCAAAAATTTTCACAATTTTTTTAAGAAAACTTAAATTTTCAATGACTGCTGAATTAAGTGATACTTTATCTCCACCGGCAGCAAAAATTCTTTCAATATCTCTTACACTTCTGATTCCGCCTCCTACAGATATAGGTATAAATATATTTTTAGCTGTGTTTGAGATAAAGCTACTCAAATTATTTGTTCCATACAACGTCGCCACATTATCGATATAGCAAATTTCGTCTGCTAGATTTGAATAATAGTATTGAGCAAAGTCAAAAGGATTACCAAGAACTCTGAGACCCTCAAGATTAATTCCCTTTATTAACATTCCATTTTTAATATCTAGCTTTGGTATTATTCTTATAAAATTTCTATTATTCATTTTGTAAAAATTTTCCATTTTCTAATTTGTAAATTTTATCACATTCTTTTAAGAGCTCTTTTTTATGCGTAATAATTATTAATGTTTTTTTACTTTTAAATTTATAAATATTTTTTATAATTTCTAATTCTGTCTCTTTATCTAAAGCACTAGTGGACTCATCAAAGATTAAAATTTTAGGATCATTATATAAAGCTCTAGCGATACCGACTCTTTGAAGTTGCCCTCCTGAGATTCTACTCCCTCTCTCGCCCACAATAGTATCTAGCCCATTTTGTAAATTATTAACAAAATTTATCAATTCAGATTGTTTAAGACATTCGTTTATCTTTTTTACATCGCCAGTATCTATTTCAAGATCGAATGATATATTTCTTTTTAAAGTATCGTCTATAAGGAAGATGTTTTGTGGAACATATCCTATACTTTCTCTCCAAGCATTAATATTCGAATTAATGTCTATACCGTTAATTAGAATTTGGCCACTCTTAGGTTTAAGAAGTCCAATGAGCAAATTTATAAATGAGCTTTTTCCAGAACCACTGTCCCCAAATATACCAATAGTATCACCAATTTTTATTTCTAAATTTGTATTGGAAAATAAATTATTTTTTGAATTATAAGAAAATTCGAGATTCTTAATTATAATCTTGTTTTTTATCTCAATAATATTTTTTTTATTTTTCTTAAATTCTTCAATATTTTCAAGATTAATTTTATCAAAGTATGTCAAATTTTTGTAAAGACTATTTAGAATTTTTTGAGTAAATTTTATTCTTTGAAGAGAACTTATAATTCTATAAGCAGATGGAGTTAAGCGAATAAATGTTGCAGAAAAAAAACCCAATAGCGTTAAATTGCTTGAAATAGGATTGTCTAGTAAAGAAACAACTAACAAAGTTATCACTAAAATGCTAACCAATACTACCTCGATAATATATCGTGGCAATGAGCCAATTATACTATTATTTTTTTTTGCTGAGGTAAGTCTCAAATTAGATTTTTTAAATTGATTGATAAAATTATCAATCTTATTAAATATTAATATCTCTTTAATGCCACCTAAACCTTCAATAAGACTTTTAACTCTCAACTGGGAGGACTCGTGAACGTCTTTACCGAGGGACAAATTTATTTTTTTTGTAAAATTGAGGAAGAGGAAACCAAATATAAATAAAATAAGAATTATTGAAAATGTCACTACAAAGTTAATCTTCAAAGCCAATAAAACTAACCCTAATATTATTAAGATTTCTATTAAAAAGACTGTGATTGCGTTAGCAGTTGCAGAAAAAAATCCTATATTGCTCTGAATATCTCTGTGAAAATCTGAACTATTAGAGTTAAGATGAAATAAGTAAGGTGCATTCATAATATTTTTAAACAATTTATTAGCCATAGAATATTCTAACTTATAAATAAATCCCGCTTTTACCCACTCAGTAAAAACTTGAAAAAAAAATCTAAATAAGAAGATAACTAGAGTAAAGAAGCACACTGATACGATTGTTTGTAGTTTTTCGGAAGCTTCGATTGAAAAAAAATTTAATGGAGAAAAATTTATTAAGAAATCATATAATTTTGGATATGATTTTAAAAAGTTTTCACCTGTTACCAAACTTAGAAGCGGTAATATTGATCCAATGCTTATAACCTCTAATAAAGCAGATAAAAAACAAATTAAAAAAAAAAAGTAAAAAGTTTTTTGATAATTTAATTTTTTTATAATAAAATAAAAATTTTCAAAAGATTTCATTTTAAATGATTTTGAAGCTCGATTTATTGAATTTTAACTTCTTTATACAAGTGTTCCCTAATTTATCATTAGCAGCTACCCCTACAACTGAGATGTCCTTAATTGGGATAGTGTCGCTATGAAATGCATAATGCCAAATCTTTTTGTTTGACGAAAAATCAAAATTGTCGTTGATAAATCTACCTTTTTTTGTTTTTATAGCTAAAAAAGGTTGGGGTCCAAAAACATCTCCTTGAGTAACTTTAATTGTTAATCTAGCAAAATCCTTCTTAGTTTTTTTATAATATTTAATCTTAAATTTTAAAGGTTTTAAATTAGTTTTTTCTTTTAATTTAGCAAGATGTGAAAAAGCATTTTTAGCTTCAGAAAATTTGTATTTTACATTATTAAATTTTTTGTGTGATTTTTTAATTAAGTTATTAAGGTATTTCACCTCAAATTCTAGATCTCTAAAATCATGACTAGCAAATCCAACTAAAGCATAACCTGTTCTGTTTGCTTGAGCAAACGCTTTGTCTATTTCTTTTTGGTTGACGCTTGCTATTCTATTCATAACATTTAATGCTCTGCCTATCCATCTTCTGCAGTTTCCAGGCTTTTGATAATCATCATGACTTGGATGGTAAATGCTCCAATCTTTAGGAGCTCTTCTCCAATCACCTGATCTTCCTAATTTAAAATCTAATGACATATCAAGATCCTTATTATTTTTTGTGGACATATTTGTAATATCAAAAGGAATCCACTGTTCTAAAAATAAATTACTATCAGGTCTCTCAGCTTGAAAACCTGCTCTAAAGACTGATGGGAAATAATTTCTTTCAATTATTTTTCTACAGAGTATTTGGTACAATTCAGGAGAGTTGGCATAAGAAGTTGCACATCTATGAGCCTCATTATATGTGGACATTGGATGAAAGTGCCAATGGATTCTATCTTTGTAGTTTTTATATTTTTTTAAAACTTTTGAGTAATAATCAAATATTTTATGATAACCCAAAGTTCTTTTTCTTGGATTGGTTTTATACCCCACATGATCTAAACAGTGCCAATTAAATACCCATGTTTTTCCAAATGAGTCTTTATGTTTATTTCTAAATTCACTACTAAAAATTCTTGACACCATGTTATTAATTTTACTCCAATTTGAATTATAATTAGTAAGATGACTCGATAGAACAGATGCAATTTTCTTTTCTTTTCCTCCTAAAGGTATTTTTGCTAATTTGAGCTTTTTTAAGTTTTCTTTAGATGGTTTGATATTAATGTTAAAAATATCTTTTATTCTTTGAAACTTTGCGGACAAACTCTCATATAGAGGCCCCTCTGTATCTACGCAATGAACAAAATATACTACTTTTTTTTTCATATTATTGAGTTAATAAATTAATATTTTTTATAATTTTTTGAATTTTTTTCTTATCTAGTGAATAGTAGATCGGTAATGATACTGCATTAGAGTAGAAATTTTCTGCCTCGGATAACATATTTTTTCTGAACTTAAATTTTTCTTTATAATATTTTTGCAAATAAATAGGAATATAATGAACTTGGAGATTAATATTGTGTTTTAACATTTTATCAAAAAAAATTTTTTTAGTTATTTTTAATTCTTTAAATTTTATTTGTATTGGAAAAAGATGAAAAGAATGATCACAGAAATTTTCAATAAACGGAAGAACTATATTCTTATTATTTCTAAAACCTTGAAAATAATCTTTCGCTATTGATTTTCTTTTCAAAATAAACTTTTTAATCTTTTTTAACTGAGATATACCAAGTGAAGCATTAATATCTGGCATTCTATAATTATAACCAAGTCTAACCATGCTATAAAACCAATTCCCATATTTTTTTTTAAGTTTGTCTGATCTTATAACTCCGTGAGATCTTAATTCTAAAGCTTTTTTATAAATGTCAAAATTGTTTGTTGACAAACATCCACCCTCTCCTGTTGTAATAATTTTTACAGGATGAAAACTGTGTGTAACAATATCAGCAAATTTTACAGCGTATCCTTGATCATTTTTATACTTTGACCCTAAACTGTGACAATTGTCATTGATAGTAAAAAATTTAAATTTTTTTGAGAGTTTTTTAATTTTTTCCCAGTCACACATTTGTCCGGCATAATCAGTAACGATAAGAGCTTTAACTTTTTTTTTTTTATTTTTCAGATCTTCAAGTTTTCTTTGTAGCTTATCTAAATCTAAACAGTAATTTTTAGGATTAATATCCACAAAAACTGGTTTTGCATTTAAATAAAGAGCTGAGTTAATAGAGGATAAAAATGTTATAGGTGTTGTTAAAACAATATCATCTTTTTTCAATCCTATTGAGATACAAGCAAGGTGAAGTGCTGCTGTGCCACTATTAACTGCCAAAGAATATTTGGAATTAAGAAATTTTTTTAATTTGTCTTCAAAAATTTTTACCTTTGGTCCCTGTGTTAACCAATCACTATTAAGCGTATCTAATACATGTTTAATATCTGATCTATCGATGAAATGTTTTCCGTAATTGATCATGAAATTCTTTATAAATTAAGTAAAATTTTTTTTAAAGTGCTTACACTTAAAAAATTCACATTGTTGTTACTTGTGTAGCTAAAATCTTTTTCACAAAAATTAACTTTTTTTAGATTGTTGTATTTCATAAAATTTTCTTTTTTCCATCTTGTCATATTTTGGTATGGCGTTATCACATAAAAATCTTTCAAATCAATTGTATAAAGTGCATCAATGTTTGAAATAAGCTCTTCATGAAGTTTTTCACCAGGCCTCCTTCCAATTATTTGAATTTTTGCTTGAGGATTAATTGCTTTGACTAAATCTAAAATATTATATGAGCTTACCTTAGGAACAAATATTTCTCCTCCTATCATTTTGTTAAGAGCCAAAAAGGAAAATTTTACACTCTCCTCAAGAGTCAACGAAAACCTTGTCATTAATTTATCAGTTATTGGAAAAGGTTTTTTTTCTTTACTTAGCTTTTGAAAATAAGGTATTACTGATCCTCTACTTGACATAACGTTTCCGTATCTTAAAACAGAAAATGTTGTTCTGGAGTCACCGGCTATATTATTAGCATTAATAAATAGTTTATCTGATGCAAGCTTGGTTGCTCCGTATAAATTAATTGGCGAGCTAGCTTTGTCAGTGCTTAATGCTAAAACTTTTTCAATATTATTTTTAATACTTCCGAGTATTACGTTTTCTGCACCACCAATATTAGTCTTAATTGTTTCGATAGGATTATATTCGGCTGTATCTACTTGTTTTAAAGCTGCAGCATGAATTACAATATCTACCTTATTTAGAGCCTGATTTACTCTTTCTTTATCTCTTACATCTCCTATAAAAAATCTCAAAAGTTTTAATTCTTTGTTGGAGAATTTTTTCTTAAGTTCATACTGTTTTAGTTCATCTCTGCTAAAAATAATTAATTTTTTAGGCTTAGAATTTTTTAAGATCTGTTTTATAAATTCTTTGCCAAAAGATCCTGTTCCACCGGTAATAAGAATAGTTTTGCTGTTAAACATTTTGTTCAATAGTTGAACACTATCAAAAAACTCAAGTATTACAACTACTAATATATTTGAAAAACTCTGATTAATCCCCTTTTTTGTTAAAGTAATATGGATTAAAAAGTAGTTTTTTTAAATGATCGTTTTTTTTAAAGCTATTTTGAATATCTATTTTTTTAATTTTCCAAAATTTATTGATTGATTTATCATTAAACTCTTTGTTTCTAGTATAACTCATCTGTAACCCTCTATCTTGTTTTTTAGGCTTAATCTTAAACAACTTTTTAGATTTGATCAGATGCTTCAAACAATTCTGAGATGATAGAACTGCGCTCATAGTATATTCAAAAAAATTTTTTTCTTTATGATTTGGAAGGCAGTGCGAAATAATATTACCACTATCTAGGCCTTTGGATAAATAATGAATGGTAGCGCCAACATATTCAGGGTTTTTATCATACAAAGCCCAAAAATTACACGAAGAACCTCTGTAAAACGGCGATAATCCCATATGTATATTAATTGCTTTTTTTTTAATTAAAAAATTTATTAACCATTTGTTTTTTATATAACTTGCTCCAAAAATTATATATACATCTGAATTTAAGGCGAATTTCAAATCATCTTTATTTAAACTATTTAAATCTCCATGCTTAATCATTTTTAAATTGATATGATTTTTGACATAGTTATTTTCTCTAAAATACTTTTTTTCTGCTTTATCCACTTTAATAAAATATTTTCTCATTTTTTTTGATTTTTTAAAAAAATCTTTATTAAAGCCTGGGAATAAAGTTTTTACTTCAACAATTGCATTACATTCTTTACTTATACTTGAAATTTTATTTATCAAACTCAAATGTCTTAAACTGTTACTGGTAAAAATTGTTGTTTTCATTAAATTTTTTTTAAAAGATTTGCATGGTCAATTCTGCCTATACTTAAATTTGAATATCTTGCATTTGATTTCGATAAGAAGGCAATTTTTATTTTCAAATTTTTCATTATTTTTATTGTATCAAAATTATATCTTCCAAATGGATATGATGCCGATGAAGGAGTTATTCTTAAATTTTTTTTTATAAAATTATAGTTTTTTTTGTAATCTTTAAATTGTTTTAAATAATTAATTTTTTTTAAATTTGGAAGATGATGATGAGAATGGAGACCTATTATGTTTTTATTTTTAACCAAGATAGATAGCTGTTTTTTGCTCATAAATAATCTTTTATAATTTTTTTTAATGTTGTATTTTTTTATTTTCATCATTTTAATAAGAATTTTATCATATTCCTTTTTTTCTAAAACTATATCTCTTGCATACCTGTATTTTTTATCTGCTAAAGTGTAAAATTTATAATCATTTAAATAATTTTTTTTAAAATTTTTTTGAAATTCTAAAAATTTTTTTTCATTTAACTTTTCAAAAATTTTAAAAAAGACGTTATAAAAATCATTAATTCTCCTAAAATTTCTGTTACTAAAATCTCTAAATACTTCCATAAGATTTAATTTCTTGTCATATATACTGGAATAAACGAAATAAAACGCATTTATGTTTTCTTTTTTTAGTAAAGGAAACGCGATATCATACTGACATTTAAGCGTGTCATCAAAGGTCAGACAAATGTCTTTTGCTTTTAATTTTTTTTTTTTTGCTTTTTTTAAAAAAGTGTCTGCAGATATTAAATTATATTTTTTTCTTAAATATTTTATAATTTTTTTGAATTCTTCTTTACTTATTGAACCAAGGCTTTTAGGGTGACCTTTTCCGTGGAAATGATGAAACATAATTCCTTTAGGCATTTTAGAAATCTTTTAGTTTAATTTTTAATAAAGTTTGCGGCTGAATTATACTTAGCCCATTTATCATTAGTCTCTTTTTTTCTGATCTTATAGTCCAACTTCTTATTGGATCTTTTTGTGGTTTAAGATCAAATGGCATCTGAAAAGTCTTAAAATCAAAGCTTTTTACATTCCTATTTTTCTTTAAAAATTTTGATACTGAACTTTTAGAAAATATATTCCAACCTGATTCATAAATATTACTTTTATAGTTTTCTGATAATTTATATCTTATCAACACATCTACTGGGAAAGGATTAAACATGTCACAAATAAAAATTTCAGATCTCGGTTTCCCCCAATTAATAAGATTAGTAAAACAGCCTTCAAAATTATCAAATATTGGATGAACTCCTATCATAAAAATTTTATCAAATTTTGATTTCTTAAAAAGATTTTTTTTTAAAACACTTCCCTTTTTAAAATTAACATTTTTTACTATTTTTTTTGCTTTAGTTAATAAATCTTTTCTTACATCTACTCCTGTAAATAATTTTCTTGGATATTTTTCTTTTAAGAAAAACAGAAATTCACCTGCAGCGCAACCTATGTCGCAAACTTCCTCTTCATATTTTTTATTTTTATTTCTAAAAGCGTGCCTGTCTATAAACTTGAACATTTCTTTTGTTTTTTTATATCTATTTTCTTTAAGATAAATATGGTCATGCAATCTTTTTGATTTCATTATCCTCCGCTTTTTTTAAACGAGTATATTTTTCATTAATTATTTTCTTATATTTTATATATTTTTTGTAGTCATTAGTATCAGTGAATTTTTCCTTTAAATTTGAGCTTGAAACAGTTCCCCAATTTTCTGGTTTGGTAGGATCTTTGAGAAATTTATTTGCACCTTCTCCTGTTTTAATAAAAACCTCATAATTTTTTTTAAGAAGCTTGTCTTCTCTTATTTTTTGTAAACCTTTTTTAAGATCATTTTTTGTTGTAGGAATTATCTCATAATTAAATTTTTTCAAATATTTCTTACACAAATGTTGTATTAAGGCTATTTCCCATTTTTCAATTTTTATCTTCCAATTTTTCGTTCTTTTTAAAGAAAAACCATAAATTTTTTTTTTACTATAGGAAGAGTAATTAACCTTCACAAATTTATTTTTAAGTAATAAGGGCCATTTTTTTTCATTAATCATATTTTTATCAAAACTTACTTTTAAAAATTTACAAAACTTTTTTGCTATTTTTTTTGGATTTTTGTGAATATCTTCAAATTTAATTACAATAAACGATTTTATATATTTTCTTTTGTTTTTTTCACAATAATTAGCTGCATCAATCCACTGAAAAATAATATTTAAATACTTATTACCTTTGGAGTAAGTTAATTTTTTCCATGATGCTAGAACTGCCCGAGGATCTCTAATTATTTGAAATGCTTTGTGCTCCGTACTCATTTTTAAAAAATTTTCAATATTTCTCCATTCGTTATTGGCAACTTCTCCTATATAATTTTTACCTGCTGTTCTTTTTGCAATAAATTCAGCAAAAGAATCTAAAATTTCTTTGTAAGATTTTATTTCCCTATTTTTTAGAATTTCTTGGGGATTTATATTTATTTTGTTTCTTATTTTAAGTCTTAAACATACATCTTGAACTAATTTATATTGATTTGAAAATTTTTCAATTGGCTTGTATTTTCCGATTGAAAATCTAAAGAAATGAAATAAATCAGTAGTGACTAAAATTCTTCGATGACATGTCAATAAATTTGAAGCTAATGATCCTCCAGATCTCGGGAGACAAGTACCAAGTATTAATTTCTTTTTCATAAATATTTTTTTGCCTTTTTCAAATCCTTTAAGTAATCTATATCAATTTTATATTTTTCCTCTAAAATTGGAATTCCGATTGAAGTTGTCGTTACAAACTTTTTTCTTTTTTTAAATTCTTTAGAGGAAATAAGGTACATTGATCCATTTAACACATATTTTTTTTTACTTAATCCATTAAATACTTTATTTTTAAAAAAAGATTTTAAATTTCTTTTGTAGTTATCTTGGTGTAAACTTACCGAAACAAGGCTTTTGTTTGGATTTTTAAAGAATTTTCTAATAGCATTTTTAAAAAAATTTATATTTCTAAAAGGGGTAGTAGGTTGCAATAGTAAAATAGCTTTAGTTTTATCTATTTTATCCTCATACCATTTAAGAGCGTGTAAAACTACTCTTGTACTACTGACTTTGTTGCCAGAGAGATATTTTGGTCTCAACCAAGGAGTAATTATACCATTTTTATCACCTACTTTTTTTGCAATTTCAGAGTCAGTTGTTAAGAAAATACAGTCATTTTTTACTAATCTTTTTGCAAACTTTATTGTTCTCTCAACTAGCTTTTTCGAACCAATTTTTAGGATATTTTTATTTTTTAACCTTTTTGAGTGTTTTCTGGCAGTTATAAAGATAACTAATCTTTTCACAATTTAAACTTTCTTTTTGAAACTTTTAAATCTTTAGGTTTTGCAAAATCTTGCCAGTTTTCGTAAAGTGGAAAAAGAATGGCTTTGTAATTATTTAAAATAATTTTGTTAAATAAGTCTGTCATGCTTAAAAATGAATTTTTTTTAACAAGTTTTAAGAGTTTTTTATTCAAAATATAAATACCGGCATTTATGTAAGTTTTTGTGATGGGTTTCTCCTCAATATTTGTAATTTTTAATCCTTGTGATGCTACCACTCCGAAAGTATGCTTGCTTCTTATTTCTCTTACAGCCATTGTGGCTTCAGCATTATTTTTGAAGTGATAATTTAAAAATTCAGTGTAATTAATATTAGAAATAACATCGCCGTTTGTAACCATAATTGGGGAGGATTTATTCGGAAGTATTTTCGATAAGGAACCCGCGGTCCCAAGTGGTTTTTTTTCTTTTATGTATTTTATACTTACTCCAAAATTTTTCCCATCTCCGAAATATTTGATTATTTTATGTTCCAAATAATGAGTGGTAATTATTAAATTTGTAAATCCACTATTCTTTAAATTATTTATAATATGCTCTAATATAGGCTTTCCATGCAAGATTATCATAGGTTTTGGTGTAAACGATGTTTTATATTTCATTCTCCTACCAAAACCCCCTGCCATAATAACTACTTGATTATTTTGTTTTTTAACTGAAATTTTTTTGTTCCAAAAGTGAAGGCCTAAAATTTTTTTATCCTTTGATATAATGGGTATTTGTAAAATTGACTTTGATCTCATCAAATCTCTTGCGGTTCTATAACTAGTATTTTTTCCAACTGTAATAGAATTTTTTTTCATTATTCTGCTTACTTTTTCGTTAAGCGAGAAGCCTTTCAGCAAAGCTCTTCTAATATCTCCGTCAGTGACTGTTCCGATTAGTTTACTTTTATTTGCAACCAGAGCGATCTGCAAATTAGTTTCATTTAGGTTTTTAATTACATCTTTAATTAAATAATCTGAGGAGATAATGGATGATTTCCAGTTATATTTATTTGTTTTCATAATATGTCTATAAATTTTTTCTGTTGAATTGAATTAAAATCTAATTTTTTCAAAATTGAAATAAATTTTCTTACCGAATTTCTTTTAAAGTATGGATTGTGAATTTTTTTTTTTTTTAATTTAAAAATTTTATAAATTGCTTCTTCAATTTTTTTTTTTTCATAATTTATGTTAAAAATACTCTTTGACTGAGTTCTACCAAGTTGCCTCAAACCTAAGTTTATTGAATAAGTACCTAAAGAAGGTGATTCGATTATTCCACTAGAAGAATTTCCCAATACTAAATTTGATATTTTAACTAAAGAAAAGTAAATATCTTTGCCCAAAGATTTAAAATAAAATGCATTTTTATTTGAAATACAAAATTTTTTAATTTTTGCTCTTATAAGGTCAGAGCCTAGATCATCGTTAGGCATGGTAAAAACTACACTTGTACTTTGAATTTTTTTAAGTGAATTTAAAAGAATAGAAACTTGCTTATTGATATTTTTTAAATTATTTGTCTCAGGATGCATAGTACAAATAATTATTCTCTTTTTAAAATTGACTCTTAATTTTTTTTCAATTTCCTTCTTATTTAAAAATTTAAATTTATCTATTTCATCTAAGCTTACTGAACCAATATTAAAAATATTTTTTTTATCCTCACCTAATTGAATCACCCTTTTAAAATATCTATTAGTTGACACAAAATGAAAATCTGATAATTTTGTTATTGCGTGCCTCATAGAGTCATCTAAAGAATTTTGTGTTAATTCACCCCCATACAGATGCGCAATTGGAACACCTAAGATAAATGCGCAATAAGCAATACAAAAAATTTCATATCTATCACCCAATAAAATTATCAAATTAGGTGATAATTTTTTCAACTCTTTTGCAAATTTATTTAATATTTTTTCAGAATTTTTGAGTAAGCTCAAACTATCATTTCTTTTGGATAGAATTCTAACTTTTTTAAAAATCTTAAAATTTTTTTTGAAGCCTCATGAAATGTTAATCCATATTTATCTTCCAAGTGAGATCCAGTTAAAAACAATTTTGTATCAAAAGACTTTTCTTTTTGAAGAGATTTAATTACTCCAGAAAGTATGCCAAAATCAGCTCTTGTGCTTGAAACTATGCATATTT
>MDSW01096347.1_pt1 | contig 22467 bp, 22 predicted proteins | sample 811171 | NCBI WGS metagenome assembly MDSW01 (sample SAMN05326641, study PRJNA326480) | marine metagenome | isolation source: seawater | place: Atlantic Ocean: North West | collected 2012 | reverse complement strand
TTTAAAATTTCTATAAGTTTGTTTATGTCATCCATGAAAATAAATAAGTAAAAATATAATAATAGTATATAAACGCCCTGTGGTAAAAAAAATAGCAATATTAACAAGTGGTGGGGATTGTGCTGGTCTGAATGCTGTAATTAGAGCAGTAACTCTTAGAGCTGTGAATAAGTACAATTTTAAAGTTTTTGGAATTAAGGATGGAACACTTGGACTTTTAAGAGATCCTTTAGATTTTATTGAGTTAAAACCATCAGATTTTATAGGTAATTTAATGAGAATGGGAGGAACATTTTTAGGAAGCAATAATAAAGGAACATCATTAAAAAGAAAAAAAGAGTTTTCCAAAATTATAGAAGGCCTAAATAAATTAGAGATTGATGCCCTTATAGGTATTGGGGGAGATGGCAGCATGAAAATTCTTCAAAATTTAGCTAAATTAGGGGGGATAAATTTTGTTGGAATACCTAAAACAATTGATAATGACGTCAAGGATAATGAGCTATCAATTGGTTATGATACAGCTGTAGATGTGGCAACAAACGCTTTAGATATGCTCCAACCTACTGCTGCAAGTCATAGGAGGGCAATGATTTTGGAAGTAATGGGTAGAGATGCTGGTCATATAGCTTTAAATGCAGGAATCGCAGGAGGAGCTGATGTAATTTTAATACCTGAAATACCTTACTCATTAAATTCTATTTCAAAACATATAGAAAGTATAAGATCAAAAGGAAGAAATCACGCTTTAATAGTTGTTGCTGAAGCTGTAAAAAAAGAAAATGGTTCAAAAGCATATGTTAAATTTGTAGATGGAGAAGTTAGATTAGGAGGTATTGGATCATATTTAGGCGATAAAATTTACAAAATAACAAATGCTGAAACTAGAGTAACAGTACTTGGACATGTTCAAAGGGGCGCTCAACCAACGCATAGAGATAGATTGATAGCTAGTGCTTTTGGTGTGCATGCAGTAGATTTAGTTGCAAAGGGTAAATTTAATAAAATTGTAGTTTGGCAAAATAGAGCAGTAACAGATATTAATTTGGATACTATTGTAGGAAGTGCTAAAACTATAAAAGTCAATGATCCTTTGATAAAAGTTGCACAAGCTTTAGGCATATATGTTGGGGAACTTAATTAAAGTTTAGTTATCTTTTTTATAAGATAAAAATATAATTTATATGGCAGAATCCTTCCAATTTTCATAATTAATAAAAAAAAGAACGGAAAGTATATTTCAAATTTATAAGATTTTGTTAATCCTTGAAAAATTTTATTTGCCGCAAATTCTGCAGATTTAATAAAAGGCATAGGAAATGTATTTAAATTTGTGGATTTTGATTCTATAAATCCTGGGTTTATAACACTAATCTTGATTTTATTTTTTTGCATATCAAAATATAAGCTTTCTGCTAAATTTATTAAACTAGCTTTGGTTAATCCATATGCGCCTGCTGTAGGTAATCCTCTATATCCTACTGGTGAGGAAACAATAGCTATCTGATTATTCCTATTTTTCATATATTTTTGAAGTATCTCAATACAATAAAGAGTACCTTTAATATTTACGTCAATCAATAACTCATAATTTTCTAAATCAAATTCTTGAGATTTGTTTGGAGAATATGCTGCTGCGTTCAATAATGCTAAATCTATTTTCGATATTTTTGATTCAATTTCATGAACTGTTTTATGAACTTCTTCTCTTACAGAAATATCACATTTTAATATGTATATCTCTTTATTCTCAATATTTTTAAGAATATCTTCTTTTGCTATATTAAGATTATCATTATTTTTAGAACTTATTATAACTTTCCATCCTTCATTTAAAAATTTTTTAGCAACTGCTAATCCTATCCCAGAGCTTCCTCCTGTTATCCAAATAGTTTTCAAATTTAATCCTGGTAGTTTCTGATTATGGAGACAATTTTATTATCTTTCCAATTTCGGAATTTAAATTTTATTAGTTCATCCTCTTTAGAATACCAAAGAGTGTATTCTGGAAACGGTCCTTTGTCTTTAGGATTACTTGAAGCATTAAATGAAAATTTTTTACAATAAATTTTTTTATCATCTATTCTAATTTCTTCTGAACCTAAATCTTTAACTATTATTTTCCTTATTATACCTTTTTGAGTATCAAAAAGTTTTTTTTCTTTTAAAATATTGATATTCCAAAAGTTTGAAGGAAGGATATTTTTATTTACTGATATATCTCCATCCATTCCTGATGCTAAAAATTGATCCCCTTCTACTTTTCCTTTTATAAAATATTCTCTCTCATCTTCAAAATCAGTATAGGCATCAATTTTCAAAAACTTTCCATTTCTCCAAACCTCTTCAGATTTATGAAAAAATTTATATGCAGGTATGAATAAAACTTTTACGTTAATATTAATATTAGTTTCAATTATTAGCGAATCATCATTTTTCTTAAAGTCAATTATATGACTTCCAATAACTTTATTTTTCCTAATTATATCAAATTTAGCTTTGTTGTTATCTGGAATTGGAAGAGCATATAGAGTATTACAAAAGAAAAATATAAATAAAATTTTTGTTAATAATTTTTTCATTAAAATATTTAATAATTTAGGTTTATGGTTATTAAATGATTTTTTTCATAAATTATAGTTATTTTGAAGAATTATTTAGATAGCTGTATCTATACTGATGATATCCAAACAAAATTGAAGCTAGAAGTAGGGTAGAATTTGTTTGATGCATACTTGCAAGATAGATAGGCACATTCAATAATAAGGTCAATATACCTAATAAAAATTGCAAAGTAATAAATAATAAAATTAATAAAAAAGGAAATTTATTAACTTTTATTTTTTTAGAAACTATTATGTATAAAGAAATTGAAAAAATAAATATAGTTGTAAACGTTGCTAGCCATCTATGATTAAAATTTATTGCAATAGTATTTTCAAAAAAATTTAACCATCTTAATTCTTCTATAAAATATCCTTCAGGTATTAATCTTTCATTCATTAAAGGATAAGTATTAAAAGAGTTCCCAGCATCAGTTCCTGCCATAAAACCACCAGATATAATCGTTATAAATAAAAGTATGAGACCTATATGAAAAAAATTATTTATAAAAAAACTTGTATTATTATGATAATTTTTTCCATAAAAAGAAGATACGCTTGTCCATAACAAAATGCTAAAAATTATTAAAGCATTGGTTAAATGAAATGTAAGTCTATATGCACTAACATAGGGATTTTCATTCAGTCCACTTTTTACCATCCACCAACCAATTACTGCTTGAAATAAACCTAATAAAAAAAGTATTAACAAAGTAATAAAAAGCTTTTTAGAGATTTGTTTTTTAAATAGAAAATAAATAAAAGGAATTAAAAAAACAATTCCAATACATCTTGCAAAAACACGATGAAACCACTCCCACCAAAAAATATATTTAAACTCATCAATTGTCATTGATTTGTTTACTATTTTAAATTCTGGTGTAAGTTTGTAATTTTCAAAAGTTTCATTCCATGAAAAATCAGATATTGGAGGAATTATCCCCATAATAGGTCTCCAGTCCACCATTGAAAGACCAGATTCAGTTAATCTAGTCAATCCCCCTATAACAATAATTAAAAATGACATTATTGTCAGAACTAATAGCCATATTGAAACCCAAATTGAGTTTTTTGATTGAGTTTTAACAAAATTCATATTGAAATATATAATTACTAGAAATTATAAAAAAAGCTGATAATTAAATATTTTTATTTATAAATGCCACAAAATACTGATATTGTTATAATTGGAGCAGGTCCTGTAGGCCTTTTTGCTGTTTTTGAGTTAGGCCTTCTTAATTTAAAGTGTCATTTAATTGATAATTTAGATAAAATAGGAGGTCAATGTGCCGAACTTTATCCTGAGAAACCTATTTATGATATTCCTGCCTACCCAAGAATAACTGGTCAAGAATTAACCGATAAACTGATGGATCAAATTAAACCTTTTGATCCTATTTTTCATTTAAATCAACAAGCTGAAAGTATTGAAAAAATTGGAAAAGAATGGCAGATTAAAACTTCAGCTGGAACAGTTATCAATGCAATGTGCATAGTCATAGCGGCTGGAGCAGGAAGCTTTGTGCCTCGAAGACCTCCAATTAAGGACATTGAAGTATTTGAAAATAAAACTGTTTTTTATGCTGTTAGAAATAAAGCAAAATTAAAGGATAAAAAGATACTTATAGCTGGTGGAGGAGACTCAGCTTTGGACTGGGTTAACGATTTAGCTTCCTATGCTAACGTAACACTGATTCATAGGAGAAAAGATTTTAGAGCAGCTCCCGATTCTGTTACAAAAATGCTTGAGCTAGAAAAAAATGGAAAAGTTCAATTTGTCTTAGGGCAAATTAACTCATTGGAAGGAACAGGTGAAAAAATTAATAAAATTCATTGTATACATGAAGAAAAAAAATTCTCAATTGAAGCAGACTATTTACTTCCTTTTTTTGGCTTAAAAATGGAGTTAGGGCCTATTGCTAACTGGGGAATTAATTTGAATGAAAATTTAATAAAAGTTGATACAGAAAAATTTGAAACATCCGTTCCATATATTTTTGCCATAGGAGATATTAATACCTATCCAGGTAAACTTAAATTAATCCTATCAGGATTTCATGAGTCAGCTTTAATGGCTCAAAAATGTTTTGCATATTGTTATCCTGATAAAAAAAATGTTTTTAGGTACACGACATCATCAAAAGATCTACATAAAAAATTAGGAGTATAATTGGGTAAAATAATTGTAGTTGATAGGGATGGTTTAAAGCATGAGTTAAAAGCAGATGAAGGATTAACAATAATGGAAATTATTAGAGATGCAGGGCTAGACATTGAAGCTGCATGCGGAGGATGTTGTGCTTGCGCAACATGCCATGTATATATTGATGAAGAATGGGCTTTGAAATTAGATAAAAAAAATGATGATGAAGACTCAATGTTAGATCAAGCTTTTAACCTCAAACCTAACTCTAGATTAGGTTGCCAAATAGAATATACAAATACAATAGATGGAATTTGCCTTAAATTAGCACCAGAATAGTCTTGACTAAAGCGAATATATTGTATACAAACAATTTGTATACAATATATGGCAGACACTTCTCTTTTAGAGAAAAATTTAGGTTTACTAATTTGGCAGGTTTCGAATTACTGGCAGTCTAAGTTAAGAAAAATTTTAAAAAATTATAATTTAACACTAAATGAATATTTAGTTCTTCAAACAATCAATGACTTAAGTATAATCAATAAAGATTTTTCTCAAAAAATGATATCTAATTTTTCATCTATTGATAATTCTGTAGTAAGTGTTACTTTAAAATTGCTAGAAAGAAAAAATTTAATTTCTAGAACAAACAAAACGGATAATAGGAAAAAAAATATTGAAATTCTAGATATTGGCAATAATTTATTTAATAAGATTTATCCTAAAATTATGGAAGAAGAAAAAATCATTTTTGATAAATTACAAAGTGAGAATTATAATTTTATAAATTCTTTAAAATTAATATTAGGAAAAAGTATAAGAATTAAAGCAAAGAAAAATAATGAAACAAATTAATTTAAATAACTATGAATTATTAAAATCATGGCCTTTTTTGGAAGCTATAAAAATTATTGATAATTTTGGCGGTATAAATAATTTTAAAAAACCACAAAAAAATTATGTTCTTTTTGAAACAGGTTATGGCCCTTCAGGTTTGCCACATATAGGTACATTTGGAGAGGTGGTTAGAACTACTATGGTTAGAAATGCTTTTGAATCACTAATTGAGTGTGAAACTAAACTAATTACATTTTCTGATGATATGGATGGCTTAAGAAAAGTTCCTGATAATGTTCCTAATAAGGAAATGTTAAATAAATATTTAGGAATGCCTTTAACTTCCATACCAGATCCTTTTGAAAAATATGAAAGTTTTGGTCATCATAATAATCATAAATTAAAATCATTTTTAGATGAATTTGGATTTAATTATAATTTTGTAAGCTCTACATCAAAGTATAAAAATGGTGATTTCGATGATGTAATAATTAATATTTTAGAAAATTATGAAAAAATTTTGTCTATAGTTTTACCCACACTCAGATCTGAAAGACAACAAACATACAGTCCTTTTTTACCTATAAGTAAAATTTCAGGAAAAGTTTTACAAGTTAAAATTGAAGAATATCGACCTAAAAGTCACTCAATTATTTATACAGATCCCGCCGATAATAAAAAAACAGAAACTGAAGTTACAAAAGGAAATTGTAAATTACAATGGAAAGTTGATTGGGCAATGAGGTGGATTGCTTTAAATGTAGATTATGAGATGTGTGGTAAAGATCTTATAGAAAGTGTCGATCTAGCATCAAAAATCTGTAAAAAACTAAATAAATCTCATCCAGTTAATTTAATTTACGAAATGTTTTTAGATGAGAAAGGTGAGAAAATCTCAAAATCAGTTGGTAATGGTATAAGCGTAGAAGAATGGCTTCGATACGCTTCTCCAGAAAGTCTGTCACTATTTATGTTTCAAAAACCAAAATCAGCAAAAAAATTATTTTTTGATGTAATTCCAAAAAGTATAGATGAATATTATACTCATCTAAATAAATTTAATAATAACGAAAACACTGACTATAACAATCCTGTTTGGCATATCCATAGAGGCATTCCACCAAAATTTAATTCTGAAATTAATTTTAATTCACTTATTAATTTGGTAAATGTTTCCAATTCCATTGATAAGAATATTATTTGGGGATTTATTAAAGAATATGATCCTACTATTGACTCAAAAAATTTTGGAGAGATTGATAGACTGATTCAGTATGCGATAAATTATTATACTGATTTTGTTTTGCCAAAAAAAGAGTATTTGAAGATAGATAATCACAATAAACAAATTTTCGAAGATATTTATAATTTGTTACAAAATACAAATCCATCAGAAACATCAGAAGAAATTCAAACCAAAATATATGAGATTGGAAAGAAACATAATTTTCAAAATCTAAGAGATTTTTTTAAACTAGTTTACAAAGTTTTACTAGGTCAAGAACAAGGACCCCGACTAGGTTCTTTTTTTAAGTTATACGGTTTAAAAAAAATAGTAAAATTATTAGAAATAAAATTATCAGAACAAAAGAATGAATAAAATTTCATTAAGAATTATTAGATCTTTACCACCTGAATTATCACATTTTTTAACTATTAAACTATTGAAGCTTAAATTTTTAAATAGCATTATTAAAAATGATCCTTGTTTAAATCAGCATATATTCGGTCTAGATTTCAGTAATCCAATAGGAATAGCTGCTGGCTTTGACAAAAATGTTGATGTTGTAGATCCTCTTTTGAAATTAGGCTTTGGATTTGTTGAAGCAGGTACTGTTACTCCTAAAAAGCAATATGGAAACCCAAAACCCAGAGTTTTTAGATTATGGGAAGATAAAGCTATAATAAATAATTTAGGTTTTAATAATAAGGGAGCTAAATATGCAAAAGCTCAACTTATTAAACTAAATTTAAATAATCTTTCTAAAGGAGTTGTAGGAATTAACATAGGTAAGAACAAAGAATCAATTAGTGCAATTGAAGATTATTGTTCATGCCTAGAAGAATTAGGTCCTTTTGCCCATTATACAACTATAAACATATCTTCTCCTAATACACCTGGATTAAGGGAATTGCAAAATAGAGGCAATATTGAACAATTAATTCAATCTCTAAATAAAACTAGAAACTCTATAAAAGGCCTAGAGTCAAAACCCCTATTATTAAAAATTTCTCCTGATTTGAATGAAGAACAATTAAGAGACATTGCTCTAATATCTCTTGCTAATGGAATTAATGGGATAATCATTAGTAATTCTACTTTAAATAGAGAAAATAATTTATTATCAGTTTATAAAAATAAAAAAGGTGGATTAAGTGGCAAACCTTTATTTTTAAAATCTACAATAATCTTAAAGAAAATGTATTCACTTACAAATGGTCAGATTCCATTAATTGGAGTTGGGGGCATTAGTAATGGTGCAGAGTTTTATGAAAAAATTAAAGCAGGCGCTTCTTTAGCTCAGTTATATAGCGCTTTAATTTATCAAGGCCCAGATTTGATAAATAAAATTAAAAAAGAACTTATTTTATGTTTAAAAACTGATGGTTTTTCAAATATAAAAAATGCTATTGGAAAAGATGTATGAAGTTTCCAATAATTATTAAAGGTCTAAATGAAATAATAGATAAATACGATATATTTATTTTAGATCAATGGGGTGTAATGCATGATGGAAGAATAGGTTTCGATTATGCTGTAAACTGTGTAAATGAATTAGTTAAACAAAAAAAAAAATTAATTATAATATCCAATTCCTCCAAAAGAAAAGATTTGACTATTAATAGATTGCCATCTTTGGGTTATGATCCCAATGATTTTGATGAAGTCATGACTAGTGGAGAAATGATTTGGCAAAGTTTGAAAAAATCTAATTATGATTTTACTAAAAAATTAAAAAAGAATTGTTATTATTTATATGATGAAACAAAAAATGAAGGCGCCGAATATATTAGTGAATTAAAAAAATTTAATTTTATAAAAGATATAAAAGATGCTGATTTTATTTTGGCTACTACAATTAATGATAAGATGAAAACTTTAGATTACATGCCAATACTAGAGTTAGCTTTAAAAAAAAATATACCTTTAATTTGTGCTAATCCTGATTTTGAAACACTAGAAAATGATTCTTTAACAATATGTATGGGCACAATTGCAGAATTATATAAGTCCTTAGGAGGAAATATATTTATTTTAGGTAAACCAAAAAAAGATATTTATATAGAGTCTACTAAACAAATGAAAGAATTGGATAAATCTAAAATATTAGCAGTAGGAGATTCAATTTACCATGACATTCAAGGAGCAAATTTATTTGGAATAGATAGTGTATTAATAACATCAGGAATTCATAATTCTATATTTAAAGATGATCATTCAAAATGGAATACGGAATTAAATAACTTTAAAAACTCAGATATATTGCCAACATATATGTGTAGCAACTTTAAATATTGAAATACTGACTTGACCTAAATCAATTTAATGATAGATAGCTGAAAATATGTCAATGAAATGTGAATTAACTGGTAAATCTTTTTTAAACGGAAACAACGTTAGTCATGCAAAAAATAAGACTAAAAGAAGGTTTTTACCTAATTTACAGTTTGTTAAATTTGCAAGTGAAAAACTTGGCAAATCAATTCAACTGAAAGTAGCAACTAGTTCGATTAGAACAGTTGAAAAAAAAGGTGGTATAGATAATTTCTTATTGACCACCCCTAATTCAAAATTACCAACTACTGCAAAAAAAATCAAGAAACTAATATTATTAAAATCCTAATTCAACTAAGTGGAAATATTTAATAATCTTATTAGTTTTTTAGCATCTTTTAATACAGAGTATGTTTGGATATTTTTTCTATTTTTTTGCTTTTTAACAATATTAATTTTTTTAAAATTGTTTGGATATATTGGCTTGTATGTTTATTCAGTTATTGCCGTAATAGCAGGCAACATACAAGTTTTAAAAACTGTTGATTTTTTTTATTCTTTTGAACCGGTTGCATTGGGCACAATACTTTTTACTTCAACATTTTTATGTACTGATATTCTTTCAGAATATTATGATTCAAAAAAAGCAAAAATGAACATATTAATTAGTTTTAGTGGATTTTTATTAATGACAATACTAATGATTTTTACAATAGGATTTAAGGAGTCCGATGGCGAATTCAATTCATTGGTACAAAATAGCATGGAGATAATTTTTTTGCCTTTACCAATATTTTTTATATCTAGTATGATAGCATTTGTATCTAGCCAGTATTTTGATGTTTGGTTTTTTTCTTTTTTAAAGAACTATACTAGTAAAAGATTTTTGTGGTTAAGAAATAATCTTTCAACACTTTCTTCATCATTAATAGATAATATAATATTTAGTTTATTTGCTTGGATAATTTTGAATCCTAATCCAATGTCATTTTATACAGTAATATTTACCTATATATTAGGAACTTATTTTTTAAGGGTAATAATTGCTATTTTAGATACTCCATTTATATATTTATCAAAATATTTTTTACCAAAAAATAGATGAAGAATAGTTTTTTTTGGAAAATAAATAAAATAGATAATAAATCTAAAGCTAGAACAGGAGTTATTTCAACTCCTCACGGAAATATAGAAACACCAGCATTCATTTTTTGTGGAACTAAAGCTGCATTAAAATCTATTAATGTTGAAAGTGCCAAAAAATGTGGTACTCAAATTATTTTATCAAATACTTTTCATTTAATGCTTCAACCAGGTTCAAAAATTATAGCTGAACATGGAGGACTACATAAGTTTATGAATTGGAACGGACCAATGCTAACAGATAGTGGAGGATTTCAGATTTTTTCTTTAGGATATGGTTCCGTATCCGATGAAATTAAAGGCAAAAATTATAACAATAGGAATAAATCTCTTTTAAAAATTACTGAGGAGGGCGCTTTATTTAATTCTTATATTGATGGCTCTAAATATTTGTTAACACCTGAAAAATCTATTGAAACTCAAAGAAATATTGGAGCAGATTTGGTTCTAGTTTTTGATGAATGCACTCCTTACAATGTTGATAAAAAATATACTTATGAGTCAATGTTGAGAAGTAACAGATGGTCTTTACGTTCAATTAATTCTTTTAATACTAAAATAGAATATGAACCAAGATGTGGTTCTTCAGGCAATCAAGCACTTTACGGTATTATTCAAGGTGGTATCTATGAAGATCTCAGGGATGAAAGTTTAGATTTTAATAACAACAATGAAAATTTTTTTGGATTAGCGATTGGAGGAAGTCTAGGTTCTACAAAAGAACAAATGCATGAGATTGTTAAATATACAGCTCAAAAAATAGATCAAAATAAACCAGTTCATTTGCTTGGCATAGGAGATCCTTCAGATATTTGGAGTTTAGTAAAAAGTGGAATTGATACTTTTGATTGTGTAAGTCCAACTAGATTAGCAAGACATGGTGCTGCTTTAATAAAATCTAAAAAAGGTAAAATTAATATCAAAAATTCTAAATATGAAAAAACAATAGAACCAATTGAACAAAACTGTAAATGCACAACTTGTCAAAATTATTCACTGTCTTACTTGCATCATCTAATAAAATCTAATGAACTTATTGTTTTAAACTTAATTACAAATCATAATATTTTCTTTATGAATAATTTAATGAGTTATATTCGTGAAGCAATAAACAATAATAATTTAGATATAGCTGAAAATCAATGGTATCAAGAATAACTTTTAATTGTCAAATATATTTGATAGTTGATTTAGTAGAACTTCACCAAGTTGATCAACATCCATAATAGTAATCGCTTTGGAATAATACCTTGAAACATCATGACCGATTCCTATTGCTATTAAATCAATTTCACTATTATTTTCAATTTTTAATATAGTATTCTTTAAATTTTGTTCCAAGTAATTTCCTGGATTTACCGAAAGTGTTGAATCATCAACTGGCGCACCATCACTTATAATTATTAATATTTTTCTTTTCTCGTTTCTCTTTTGAATTCTTTCGTAGGCCCATAACAAAGCTTCTCCATCAACATTTTCTTTCAAAATACCTTCTCTAAGAAGCATTCCCAAATTTTTTTTCGCTCGTCTCCAATGTACATCACCTGATTTATAAATAATGTGTCTAATATCGTTCAATCTTCCTGGATTATTAGGTTTATTTTCATTTATCCATTTTTCTCTTGATTTACCGCCTTTCCAGGCTTTTGTTGTAAATCCAAGTATTTCAGTTTTAACTAAACATCTCTCTAAAGTTCTTGCTAAAATATCAGAGCAAAGCGCAGCTACTGTTATAGGTCTTCCTCTCATTGAACCTGAATTATCAATTAACAAAGTTACTATAGTATCTTTAAATTCTATATTTTTTTCTTTTTTAAAAGATAATTTGTTCAAAGGATTTGCAACTATTCTAGCCAATCTAGATGTATCTAAATATCCTTCTTCTAAATTAAATTCCCATTGCCTATTTTGTTGCGCTAATAATTTTCTTTGAAGCTTATTAGCAATTTTAGCTATCAAAGGTTTAAAAGAAAAAACTTGTTGATCTAGTGATAACCTTAATTTTTCTAGCTCTTTAAAATCACATAATTCTTCTGCTTTAATAATTTCATCAAATTGATTTGTAAAAATTTTATAATCATCATATTTATTATTTATAGGTAATTCTGATATAAATTCCATTTCATTTTCTTCAGAATCCTCTCCCATTTCTTCTTTACCATCTCCAATAGAATGTTTATTTTCATCAGTTGTAGATGACTCCATTTCTGAATTTTCATCTAATTTGTTATTTGTATTATCTTCATTTTTAAGATCATCTTCATTTTGATTTTCATTTTGATCTTCATTATTACCTGAATCACTTGATAAATCATTATTAAAACCTAAGTCCTCTAATATTGAAAGCAACTTATCTGCGAATATTTCTTGATTATTTATATTGCTTCTTAGGTTATCAAAGTAATCTTTAAAATTTTTACCTAATTTAGCTTTTAATAATTTTTCATACTCTTGATATTTTCCATCTAATTTTTGATTTGAAAGTTCAACAAAACTTACATATTTAAAAGCATCAATCAATTTTTCTGAATCAGTATTATGATTTGAATTATCAATATCAAAATTGTGTTTTTTATATATATTATTTTTTATACCTTTAAAAATTTTTGATCCTTGAGCTTCAATTCTAGATTTTTCTACTACATCGAATATTTTTTTAAATGAATTATTGTTTTTACAATACCTTTTATGTAATTCTTTATTATGTAATCTGATTTCTAAAGCTATAGCATCAGCATCAGCTCTTAGATAATTTAAGTTTTTTTTTAACGAAATAATATCAGGTTTTTTTAGAAAAATTTGATTTCCATCTAAGTATGATTTGTTTTCTGTAAACTCTATTTCTAATTTATCAGATTTACCAATAGATTTAATAGTTGCAGATATAGATTTTTTAAATTGGTCGACTAAATTTTCATTCTTTGACATTAACTACCTTTGAGTCAGAAATATCCTCACCAAAAGATCTTTGATAGTACTCATGAATAACTGGTTTTTCTAAATCATCACATCTATTTAAAAATGAAATTTTAAATGAGTACTCTAAATCTTTAAAAATAGCGTAATTTTGAGCCCAAGTTATTACTGTTCTTGGACTCATTACAGTAGATATATCTCCATTAATAAATCCTGATCTACTTAAATCTGCAGTAGCAACCATTGATTTAATTATTTCTTTACCTTCTTTATTATTTAATTCTTTTACTTTACTCAATACAATTATTTCTTCTTTTTTATTTTCTAAATAATTTAAAGTAGAAATTATATTCCATCTATCCATTTGACCTTGATTTATTTGTTGAGTTCCATGATAAAGTCCAGAAGTATCACCTAAGCCTATTGTATTTGCAGTAGCAAAAAGTCTAAAATGTTCATTTGGATTTATTACTCGTGCTTGATCTAGTAAAGTTAATTTACCTTCAGACTCAAGTATTCTCTGAATGACAAACATAACATCAGGTCTCCCAGCATCATATTCATCAAAAACAAGAGCCACTGGATTTTGATATGCCCATGGTAGCATTCCATCATGAAATTCTGTTACTTGTTTTCCATCTTTTAAAATTATCACATCTTTTCCTATCAAATCTATTCTACTTATATGACTATCTAAATTAATTCTTATACAAGGCCAATTTAGTCTTGCAGCTACTTGCTCAATATGAGTAGATTTTCCCGTTCCATGATATCCACTTATTAAAACTCTTTTATTTTCTGAGAAGCCAGCCAAAATTGCTTTGGTAGTTTCTGGATCAAATTTGTAATCAATATCAATTTTAGGAACATATTCGGTTTTTTCTTTGAATCCATTCACATTAAAATTGCAATCAAAACCAAAGACGTCTTTTGTATTTATTTTTATCATTGTTTTTAAATCTATTTTTTTACTATGCATTTTTTCAGTTTTTCTTCAGAAATTTTTTAAGCAAAATTTTGTAAGCTTCATTAATTTCTTTAAATTTTTTTTCTGCTTCTTTATTGTTATTATTAACATCGGGATGAAAAACCTTAACTAGTTTCTTATATTTTTTTTTTATTTCATCAACTGAAATAGGTACTGATAAGTTAAAAATCTTTAGACTTTTATGCTCTTGATTCGTTAATTTATCATCAACAATCTTACTTTTAAGAAAATCACGAAAATCCCTTTCATTTTCAAACAATTTATAGTCATTTTTTAAGAATTGAGTAATTTGATCTACTACACTATTTGGATTACCTTTAAATGGCCATGATGGTCTATCCCATATAGCATCTTTTCTCATTGATAGTTCAATTTGATCAACATTTAAACCTTTATAAAAATCCCAAGAAGAATTGTATTCTTTAACATGTTTCAAGCAGAAAAAAAAATAATCATTCAGTTGAATTCTAGATTTTGGCGCTTTGTACTTTCCTTCATCTTTACAATTAATATAATCACAAATATATCTTTGATTTCTATTTTCCCAAGATAAGCTTTTTTTGATTATATTATATTTAAATTTAGCCATTTGAACTATATAATATAAAATAATGCAAAGAAAAAAAAGAATTGAATCAATTTTAGAGGAATATTTTTCAGAATATATATGTAAAGTCTATGATACATCTTTAAAACATCGTGGACACAACAATTTTAGTGGAAATGATGAGACTCATTTTAGCATAACTTTAAATTCTAAAAAAAAAATAAGAAAAAATAGACTATTAATTCATAGGAAAATAAATAATTTATTAAAAAAAGAATTTAATTTAGGTTTGCATGCTCTTGAGATAAAAGTTCTTGATTGATCAATGATATTTCTACACTTAAAATTTGTTTTCTAGAATGGGATAAAACCTTATATATAAAAAAATCATCTTTCACTGATTCGCCATATAAAGGAATTTTTTTTGCCAATTCCATTATATAACCTCCTATGGTTGAAGAATTTGTCTCTGGAGTATCAAAATCAAATTTTTTGTATAAATCTTTGATATTTTCTCTTCCATCAGAAATAATTTTTCCTAAAGTATTTATTTCTAAATCTTTAGGAACATTATCAACTTCATCTACTATTTCTCCAACAATTTCTTCTATTATATCTTCTAAAGTGATTAAACCCAATAATTCTCCATATTCATCAATAACAAAAGACAAATGCTCTTTCTTTTTTTTAAACTCAAATAATTGATCTAATAAATTTGTAGTTTCAGGAATAAACCAAGGTTTTTTTAAACTAGATAAAATAATTTTTTTATCTTCAAATTTATTTTTTAAATTTATATTTAAAGTCCTTTTATCAATTAACCCTATTATATTTTCTTGATTATCTTTCCAGAAAGGTATTCTAGTAAAATTACTATTATTTATTTTCTCTATAATTTCATCAATTTTTAGATCTAAGTTTATTGAAAAAATATTTTTTCTATGAGTAAATACTTCTTCTACTGTTGTATCATTAAGAGTTAGAATACTTTGTAGCATTTCTTTTTCTTGCTCAGATTGTGGATTAGAAGTTTTATAAAGATCAATAGCGCCACTTAACTCTTCCTCTGATTGCTCATCTGATATTTTATTATCATAAAATTTTTTCTTATTTAACATCAAGTTCACAATAGTATTTATAAAAAAAACAAATGGTAAAAGTAATTTATTTAAGTAATAAATTATTGGAGCTATTCGCATTGCTGTTCTAGTTGGCTTATTAATAGAGTATGTTTTAGGAAGGACTTCAGCGAATAATACTAGCAAAAAAGTCATTAAAATTGTAGCATAAAAAATACCTGTTACGCCAAAAAGATCATAAAAAAATGCTGTTGCTAGAGAAGAAGCTAAAATATTTACTAAATTATTAGAAAGCAAAAGAGAAGATATAACAGCATCTTTTGTATCTATAATTTTTTTTACATATTCTGCTCCTACACTACCTTTTTTAATTTTAGATATAATTCTTGCTTTAGATGTAGCTGTAATAGCAGTTTCTGAACCTGATAAAAAACCAGAAAGTAATATTAGAAATATTATTAATATTAATAAAAATAAATTAGCAATAGTCATTTTAATTTAGTTAATTAGCTTCTTAATTTTTGAAATACTCAAACCTCTTTCGAAGAAAGATTTTCCAATTTTTTTAAGTAGTACAAGATTAATCTTTTTATTCTGATTTTTTTTATCTGATAATATAATCTTAAAAATTTTATTATCATAATTTTTTTTGTATTTAGTAGGTAGCCCAACTTTATTAAAATGATTAATGATGTCCTCCATTTCATCTTTCTTTAATTTTTTTAATTTAACAGAAATTTTTAACGCTGTTATCATCCCAATTGATATTGCTTCACCGTGAGTTAAAGTTGATTTGTATTGATTGGCTGTTTCTATAGCATGACCAAATGTATGGCCAAAATTTAGCATAGCTCTTGATGAAGAATTTGTTAGTTTTTCTTTCTCATCTTTTTTAACATAACTTGCTTTAATCTTTATACTTTTTTCAATTGCATTTATCAGTAAATCATTATCCAAATTTAAAATTCCCTTATGATTTTTTTTAAGCCAAATATAAAAGTTTTTACTATTAATTAATGCATGTTTAACTATTTCTGCATAACCAGAAATAATTTGTCTATATGGCAATGAATTTAAAATTAGAGGATCAATAATAACTAAGTTAGGCTGATAAAATGTACCTATAAGATTCTTTCCATAAATAGAATTTATTCCATTTTTTCCTCCTATGGAACTATCAACTTGTGATAGCAACGTAGTAGGTATTAAGATAAAATTTACACCTCTTAATATAGTATTTGCAATAAAACCACTAAGATCACCTATTGAACCTCCTCCAATAGCTATAATATTAGAATGTCTATCAATTTTTAAATTCAATAATTTTGAAATTATATTCCAATAAAAATTTATAGATTTTATTTTTTCAGAACCAGAAATTTCTATAAATTTAATATTATTTTTATTTTTTAATTTTTTTTTAATTATCTTACTTAATTTTTTGTCTATAATAATAAAGTTTTTTGCTGCTTTAAAATTTTTCGAATTGAAGAAAATATCTATGCAAGACTTTTCTATCAATATTTTGTAGCTATATCCTTTATCTTTAATTTTAATAATTTTTTTCACTGAGATAATATAGTTTGTTAAAAATATTTTCGCATGTTTTATGCGGAGAAATTCCTGTATTATTAATTATTATATCTGCCCCTAAATAATACTTTCTTCTGACGCTGTCTAGCTCTTTAACTTTTTCTTTAATATTGATATTTTTTAACAAGGGTCTGCTAGTTGATTTTTTTAATCTTTTTTCGAGTTCACCTAAATTAACATCTAAAAATATTGTTATAGACTTATTTTTTATTATATCTCTTGATGACTTATTTAATATTGACCCACCACCTAAAGAAAGAATAATATTTTTCTTTTTAATTATCTTATCCAATGTCTGTTTTTCAATTTTTCTAAAGTATTCTTCACCTTCTTCTTTAAAAATTGTATTTATTGATTTGCCTAATTTATTAGTAATTTCTTGATCTGAGTCAAAATGGTCTAAATATAATTTTTTGGCAAGAATTTTTCCTAAATAAGATTTGCCAGAGCCCATATGGCCTATGATTACTATATTGTTTTTATTCATTTTTCTTAAAATAATCTTTAATTCCTTAGTTTTCATAATTTTGACAATATTTTATCTCAAATGTTAAAAATAACTTAAAAAAATAATAATTATCTGTATTTACCACAATTTAAATCAATTTAATAAAGATTATTATGAAATTATATTTAATAGTATTTGTTTTGCTTGTTTTTTTTATTTTATTAATAAGCACATCATTTATAGACATACCAGTTCCGTCAAAACTTTTTTTGGAAGAATTTAAGTTTGAAGATTTATGAAAAGAAAACTATCCTTAATTTTATTAATTTATTTTATTTTTTTTAATACTTCTATTGCGGAAGAAATAAAAGTTATAGATCTAAATAACCAACTTATAGATGATGGTCTATTAAAAGCTTCACAAAATAATTTAGTAGAGAATGAAAATAGTGATGTTATTGAAATTGATAATGAACAAAGTGATATTTCTGAGGATCAGATTTCGGAAACAGAAGAAATCGTTACATCTGAAATAGTTAATGAAAATTCAGAAGACACATTAGCTATTGATGAAATAGTTTCTTTATCAGATTATTGGGAAAAAGGTGAAAAAGAAGAAATTGCATTTTTATTTGAAAATTTAATTCCAACTAAGTCTTCAGTTTTAAATGATGCCTTAATAAATTTTCTTAAATTAGATAGCAAACCACCACAAAATTTTAATCAAATAGATTTTAATAATTTAAAGATTATTAATCTTATAAAATTAGGTGAGCGAAAAAGCGCATTTAATATAATTAATTCTCTCAGTCAATTTGAAGATATGACAGAATACGATCTGTTTAAATTAAACTTTTATTTTTCTAGCTATGAACTTAATGAAGCTTGTGATTTTAGTAAAACAATAAATAATAAGATCTCAAATATCGATAAAAACTATTTATTGAAAGTTGATATATTTTGTTCTTTTATCCAGAATAAAATTGCTGAAGCAGATTTTTTAAACTCACTTCTACAAGATACAAATGACAAAGATAGTTATTTTCAAGAAATATATTTGAATCTTAAAAATGATAATAATTTGCCAGTTAATATAACTTTAAGTAATTTTGATAAAAATTCAATGTCTTTGTACAGTGCAATGATTAGAATGGGAGACATGCCTCTCAATGAAAAATTTTTAGAATATGATTCTGATAATTTATCTAAGCCAATAATACTAAGCAGAACATCCGATATTTCTCTTAGATTAAAAGCAGCTCACAAAGCTTATAAAAATAATAAGTTTGATGCAGAAAGTTTGTCAGCACTTTACCAAACAGTTGATTTTAGTTCTAAAGAACTAAATGATTCTGAATTTATGTCGAAAAAATTAGAAGACAATTTTCCAATCAAAATGGCATATTACTTTCAAAGAGTAAAAATTCAATTATTGCCAATTACTAGAATTCAGGCTTTAGTTGATTTTTGGCAATTTGCAGATATTAATAATTTAGATGTACTAGCTTATGATATTTCAAGAAAATATATTGATACAATAGAACCTTCTTCCGAACTTTCAGAATTTGGAATTAAAATAGCAAGAGCTCATATTTATAATAATAATTTCGATCTTGCAGATAAATGGATCTTGTTTTCTAAAAATTATCAATCAAATGAGTCTAATTTTGAAACTGAAATGAAATCTTTAAAATTATTATATAACTTAAAAAATTCTAAAAAAAGTGAAGATTTTAAAAATATATTAATCGCAAATTTATATGAGATTGATAGCGTATTATACAAAGAATTTAATAAAAAGACTGATAATCAAGAAATTCTTCTAACAATATTATCGGTTATAAACAAAAATAATAAAAACCTTTTAACTAAAAATCGTAAATTAATTGATAAAAGAGAAATGCCTTCTAGTTACATAATCAATAATATTAAAAATTGCTATGAATCCAAAAATTATGGAGAAATGATTTTAAGTATTAATCTTTCTGTTAGGGATAAAAAATGGAATGAAATTCATCCCGAGCACTTAAAAGTAATTTTAACCTCTTTACAAGATAGTATAACTGAAGAAATTTTTATTGATATAATTTTAGAAATCTTAAATGATACAAATATAATTTAATGATAAAATATTTTGATTTTGAAAAACCTATTGAAGATATAGATAATAAAATTAATGATATTAATAATAACCCATCAAATCGTAATGAAAATTTAATTAAAAAATATGAAGCTAAAAAAGTTATTTTTTTTAAAGATATTTACAAATCACTTACAGCATGGCAAAAAGTTCAGGTAGCCAGACATCCAAATAGGCCACATACTATAGAATATATTAAAAACTGTTTCTCTAACTTCGTACCCTTATCTGGCGACAAAAAATTTTCAGAAGATGAAGCTATTATTGGTGGTTTAGCTAAAATTGATGATATCTCTGTAATGGTTATTGGTACTGAAAAAGGAAGCACAATGGAAACTAGAATTAAACATAATTTTGGAATGGCAAAACCAGAAGGGTATAGAAAATTTCAAAGATTATTAAACTTGTCTGAAAAATTTGGATTTCCTGTTATAACTTTTATAGATACCGCGGGAGCTTACCCTGGTAAAGAGGCTGAAGAAAGAGGTCAATCTGAATCTATAGCTTCTTCAATTTCTAAAAGTTTACAAATTAAAGTTCCAATTATTTCAATAATTATTGGTGAAGGAGGTTCTGGAGGAGCTATTGCTCTTGCTACTGCAGATAGGATTTTGATGTTAGAAAATGCAATTTATTCAGTTATTTCACCTGAAGGATGTGCATCTATATTATGGCGAAATATCGAATCTGTTCAACAAGCTGCTGAATCATTAAAATTAACTGCTCAAAATTGTTATAAATTAAAGATTATTGATGGAATCATAGAGGAAATGCCGGGAGGAGCGCATAGATTTAGTGAAGATCAATTTTTGTTAGTAAAAAAAAATATTATTGAGAAAATGAATGAATTATCAAAATTCTCTAGAGAAAATTTAGTAAAAGAAAGAAATAAAAAATTTTTAGAAATTACTTCTAACTACATTTCGTGACAATTCTTATATTTCTTTCCTGAACCACAAGGACATGGTTCATTTCTTCCAATTTTTTTTCTAATTATGTTGCTTCCAGTACCTACTTTTTTTTCATTCTCTTCATTCTCATTATTTGAAATTGATGCGACAAGCTCAATGTTAAAAAGAATCTTAAGTACTTTTTCATTTTGAGATGATAGCATTTGATCAAAATAATCAAAAGACTCTTTTTTATATTCATAAAAAGGATCTTTGCCTCCCATAGCTCTTAGATTGACACTGCCTCTTAGTGCATCCATGGCTGCTAAATGATCTTTCCAATCTTTATCTATACAAAACAACATAACTCTTTTTTCTGCAATTTTTAAAAGTTTTTCAGAATATTTTTTTCTCTTCTCATCATATTTTTTTTCAATTTGATCAAATATTCTTTTTTTTATTTCATCTTCATCATTCCCTTCTTCATTCATCCAATTTAATATTGGCAAATCTAATCCAAAGACTTCATTTATTTTACTATTTAAAAGTTCACCATTCCATTCATGGCTATATTTTTTTGGAGGTATACATTCAGTTATTATTTCATCTACTAATTCTTTAATCATTTCATTAATTATTTCAGATTGATCATTTGTAGCAAGAATATCTTTTCTGTTTTTATAAATAATGCTTCTTTGATCATTTAAAATATCATCAAATTTTAATATTTGTTTTCTTATATCATAATTATGTGCCTCAACTTTTTGTTGAGCTCTTTCTAAAGCTTTTGTAATTAATGGATGAGTAATTGACTCCCCCTCTTTTATTCCAAGTTTAGAAAGGACATTTTCAAGTGTTTTTGAACCAAAAATTCTCATTAGATCGTCTTCTAGAGATAAAAAAAATATACTCTCTCCAATATCTCCTTGTCTGCCAGATCTTCCTCTAAGTTGATTATCTATTCTTCTGCTTTCATGCCTTTCAGTTCCTATAACAAGCAAACCTCCTGATTCAATAGCAGTTTCTCGATTTTCATAATTATTTTCTTCATTTCCTCCTAATTTTATATCAGTTCCTCTTCCAGCCATATTTGTAGATATAGTAACACTACCAGGTATGCCGGCATTAGCAATTATTTCAGCTTCTTTGTTATGTACTTTTGCATTTAAAACATTGTGATTAATATTATTATTTTTTAAAAGATCTGAAATTATTTCAGAACTTTCTACTGAAGTAGTACCAATTAGAATAGGTTGGTTTATTTTGTGTCTTTCTTTAACTAAGTTTAAAATAGAAGAATTTTTTTCTTCTTTAGTCATATAAATCTGATCATCTTTATCTTTTCTGTTTACAGGCAAGTTAGGTGGAATTTCGACAACTTTTAAATTATATATGCCTTCAAACTCGTGAGCTTCCGTAGTAGCTGTGCCTGTCATTCCACTTAGTTTTTTATAAGTTCTAAAAAAATTTTGATACGTTATTGACGCAATTGTTTGATTTTCTTTTTGAATAGATAAGTTCTCTTTAGCTTCAATTGCTTGGTGCAAACCATCCCCATATCTTCTGCCTTCCATAGGTCTACCACTTAATTCATCTATAATTACAATTTGTTTATCTTTTAAAATATAATCTTTATCTTTA
>MDSW01209081.1_pt1 | contig 22477 bp, 21 predicted proteins | sample 811171 | NCBI WGS metagenome assembly MDSW01 (sample SAMN05326641, study PRJNA326480) | marine metagenome | isolation source: seawater | place: Atlantic Ocean: North West | collected 2012 | reverse complement strand
GGGTTTTAGAAGCTCAAGGTAGTGTATTAACTAACAAATATGCTGAAGGCTACCCAAAAAAAAGATATTACGGAGGTTGTGAACATGTTGATGGTGCAGAAACACTTGCAATTGATAGAGCAAAAGAACTTTTTAAAGCAAAATTCGCTAATGTGCAGCCTCATTCAGGCGCTTCAGCAAATGCAGCTGTTTTTTTAGCGTTACTTGAACCTGGAGATACATTCTTAGGTATGGCATTAGATCAAGGTGGTCACTTAACACATGGAGCCAAAGTAAATTTTTCTGGGCGAAATTTTAATGCTATTCAGTATGGATTACACCCAGAAACCGGCGAAATTGACTATGAGGCCGTTAATAAGCTAGCCTTAGAACATAAACCCAAGCTTATATTAGCTGGATTTTCAGCTTATATGGGGATTATTGATTGGCAAAAGTTTAGAGAAATAGCAGATAGTGTAGGGGCATATTTAATGGTAGATATGGCTCATGTTTCAGGTTTAATTGCTGCTGGAGTATACCCAAGCCCAATAGAGCATGCACATGTAGTCACAAGCACAACACATAAATCGCTAAGAGGACCTAGATCTGGAATTATACTTTCTAATGAAGATGAAGATTTTCAGAAAAAATTAAATTTTGCAGTGTTCCCAGGCTCACAAGGTGGGCCTTTAATGCATGTCATAGCGGCTAAAGCTGTGTGTTTTAAAGAAGCTATGACTGCTGATTTTAAAGATTACTCAAAACAAATAATTAAGAATGCACAGGCTATGTGCAAAAAATTTGGTGAAAGAGGATACGATCTGGTGCACCCAATGACAGAAAATCATTTATTACTACTTGATTTACAAAATAAAGAAGTAAATGGAAAGGAAGCTGAAGAACTTTTAGGTACAGTAAACATAACTGTAAATAAAAACTCTATTCCCAATGATCCAGAATCTCCCTTTGTGACCTCAGGTATAAGAATTGGCACTCCAGCAATAACAACAAGAGGATTCAAAGAAAAAGAAGCTCAAAGTGTAGTAGATTTAATATGTGATGCTATTGAGAATGGAGATGATCAAGCTTGTCTTGATAAAATTAAAAATGAGGTGAAGGAACTTTGCAATAATTTTCCAGTTTATAACTAATGTTTTGTCCATTTTGCTCCAATGAAGAAACGAAAGTAGTTGATTCAAGATTAGTTGCTGGTGGCTCACAAATAAAGCGAAGAAGAGAATGCACTCATTGTGGTGAAAGATTTACCACTTATGAGGAAGCTGAGCTGGTTATGCCAAAGATTGTAAAATCAAACGAAAGAAGAGAACCATTTGATGAAGGAAAATTGATAGCATCTCTTAATGTAGCTCTAGAAAAAAGACCAGTTTCATCAGAACAGATTGAAAATGCTATACAGAATATAAAAGATTACATTAGAAAAATTGGTGAAAGAGAAGTGCCATCTCAAATATTAGGCAAACAAGTAATGGGCCAATTGAAAGAATTAGATCAAGTTGCATATGTTCGTTATGCATCTGTATATGAAGATTTCCAGGATATAAAGGACTTTGCTGATGAAGTGTCTGAGTTGTCTAAAAAATAGAAGGCTTATAATTTTTTTACCATGAAAAATCTAAGCAAGCATAAAGACAAAGTAAATGCGAGAGAACTTTTAGTCCAAGCATTGTATGAGTATTCATTTGGACATAATGATGCAAAAACAATCGAAGATTCATTTCGAAAAGATTTTACTAAGACTAAAGTAGATTATATTTTCTTTAGAAATATATTTGGTCATATAACTTCTAATTTTGATAGATTAAAAAATTTGGTGCATCAAAGTGCAGAATTAGAGCTTTTTGGAATAAAAAGTATAGAAACTATGGAAGAAAACATACTTTTACTGGGCTTAGCGGAAAGTGAACTAGAAAATACACACAAAAATATACTCATTGATGAAGCGGTAAGATTAAGTAAAAAATTTGGAGCTGATAATTCCTATAAATTCATTAACGCAACATTAGAAAAAATATTAAAATCTAACTAATGAAAACAATTGGTTTTATTGGTTGTGGTCACATCGCCAAATCTCTAATTACAGGGCTTAAAAAGAACTCCGATTATAAGATTGTTGGTTATGACAAAATTAAAGATAGCTTAGATTGGTTAAAAGCTAATAATTGCACTCCCCTGCCGTTGAAAGACTGTTGCAATACTTCAGAAATTCTATTCTTATGTGTCAAACCTCAAGATATGCCTTCATTATGTAAGGAATTATCTGGAGAAATAAATGAAAACCAGAGCATAGTGAGCGTTGCTGCAGGCATAAAATATGAGAGCCTAAAAAATTCCTTACCCACAAAAAAAATATTTAGAGCGATGCCAAATGTTGGCGCTAAAGATAATTTGGGAATTACAGCTATCTTTTCTGATACTGATAACACCGAGATCCTCGAAATATTTAAATTTTTAGGTGAAGCATATGAAGTTGAAAATGAAGATCAAGTTGACCTACATACTGTTTTAATCGGTAGCGGTCCTGCATTTTTCTATGAGCTTTTAAGTGAGTTTGAAAAAAGAATGGATGCTTTAGTTCAACAAAAAGATGTTAAGAGGCTTATATCAATTGTTTTTCTCTCCAGTTTAATTACTTCAATAAAAAATGGTGAAAGCTTAGAGGATTTAATAGAGAGTGTTGCATCCAAAGGAGGTACAACAGAAGCCGGTTTGAATTACCTCTATAAAGAAAAATTCAATGAAATTTTTTCTGGAGCAGTTGATGCTGGAGTCAAAAGAGCTAAAGAATTATCTATGGATTAAGTCAGACCTATTTGGTCCATTTGAAATTAAAGTTACTTTTACTCCAACATAATCTTCAACGTATTTAATAAAAACTTTAGTCTGTTCTGGCAGGCTATCATAATCTTTACAGTCATTTAATGAAGTATTCCATCCTTTAAGAACTTCATAAACAGGGTCGACTTTATGCAGAAGTCGTGACTTAAAAGGAGTATCAACTCCATCAGAATTGTAGCCATGACAGACTTTTATAGCTTCAAAACTATCTAAAACATCTAGTTTGGTAATGCAAAGCTCAGTTAAATTATTTAATTTAGCTGAGTATTTTAAAGCCACTAAATCAAGCCAACCACATCTTCTAGGCCTTCCTGTAGTTGCTCCAAATTCATTTCCTAACTCTGCTAACTTTTCTCCATCTTTACAAAAAAGTTCAGTAGGAAATGGACCTGAGCCAACTCTAGTTGTATAAGCTTTTGTCACACCTAAGACGTCTGAATATATGCTCTTAGGGAAACCTGAACCTACACCAACGGATGTTGCTAGTGTATTCGAGGAAGTAACATATGGATAAGTTCCATAATCAACATCAAGCAAAGTTCCTTGAGCTCCTTCATAAAGAATATTACCACCATTATCATAGATCTCTTCTAATGAATCTGTGACATCACCAAAGTATTTTGATGCTTTTTGATAAGACTTTTTGAGGTTATCTAAAACATCTTCAAAAATGAAAGTATCAGATTTATGAATTGTTTCTATTTGAAAATTATAATAATCAACTAAATTTTTTAATTTCTGTTCTAAAAGTTCATTATCCTCTAAGTCAAATGCCTTTATGCTTCTTCTTGCAGTTTTATCTTCATATGCAGGACCAATACCTCTTCTAGTAGTTCCTATTGCATTCTTTTTATCTTCTCTTAGTTGGTCAATTTTTGCATGAATAGGTAAAAGTAAACTGCAATAACGACTAATTCGTAACTTTCCTTCTAGTTTTATACCTTTAGATTCTAATTGTTCTATTTCTTCTAATAATGAATCTAGAGAAAGTATTACTCCTTGACCAATAAAACAAGAGACATGGTCATAAAATACACCCGATGGAATTAAATGTAATACAAATTTTTCTTCTTCGTTATATATTGTATGGCCTGCATTATGGCCTCCCTGAAAACGACATACAGCTTCGAATTTTTGTGAAAAATAATCAACTATTTTGCCTTTACCTTCATCGCCCCATTGAGTACCTACAAGGATAAGGGACTTCTTCATTGATTAACGTTTTTCTGACTTATTAAGATACTTTAAGTAATCACTATCAGGATCAATTAATAAAATATCACCCTCATCATCAAAAGAATTTCTTATCAATTTAAGGCTTCTTGTAAAATCATAAAACTCTGAGTCTGCGCTATATGCTTTTGCATATGTTGCGGCCGCTATTGCATCACCCTCACCTCTAGTCTTTTCCGCCTCTTTTGTTGCATTAGCAAGAATAATGGTTCTTCGTTTGTCTGCATCAGCCCTTATTCTTTCAGCTGTTTCTCTTCCTTCAGCCCTTAGCTCTTCTGCTATTCTATTTCTTTCAGTCTTCATTCTCTCAAAAACTGAAGCTCTAATTTCCCTTTCAAAATCTATTCTTTTAACTCTAAAGTCTATTATTTCAACACCTAGCTCGTTTGAATCTTCGCCAAGAGAATTTTTTAAAGCAAGCATAAGGCCGTCTCTATCACCAGAAACAACCTCATTTAATGATCTTTTACCGAATTCATTTCTTAATTTATCTTTTACCCTTCTTTGTAAGGTATCTTCAGCAACTCTATCTTGGCCTCCGTTAGTTGAAGTATAGTAAGTTTCAGCATCAACTATTTTATATTTAACAAATGAATCAACGCTTAAAGGTTTAGCTTCGCTTGATAAAACTCTATCTGGAGGAGTATCAAGAGTTCTGATCCTTCCTTCAAATTTAATTACACTATCCACAAAGGGAACTTTAAAATTCAATCCCGGATCTAAGGTTCTCTCAAAAGCGCCAAGCTTCAATAGAATAGCTTTTTCTGTATCTCTAACAACAACTACTGATTGAAAAATAATTGTAATTACTAAAAGTACTAGAAGAGTAATAAAACCATTTTTAGTCATCATCTTCCTCCTCTTTTTTCATTAATTGATCAAGTGGTAAGTAAAGTAAATTATTACCTCCCTCCACATCAATCATCACTTTAGTGCTTGAAGATAAAACTTCTTCTACAGCGTCTAGATATAATCTTTGTCTTGTTACTTCAGGTGCTTTCTTATACTCAATCAATAGTGCTGAGAATCTTTCTGCTTCACCTTCAGCAACTGCAATCACTTTCTGCTTGTAAGCTTCAGCGTCTTCCAGTTGTCTTTGAGCCTCACCTCTTGCTTGAGGCACTATTGAAAGTTCATATTTTTCAGCCTCATTTCTTAGTCTCTCTTTATCTTCTCTGGCAGCAACAACATCTCTAAATGAATCTATAACCTCTGTTGGTGGTTGTCTTTGCTCAATATTAACCTGTTGAACTGATATTCCAGCATCATATATATCAAGATACTCTTCTAATCTTAAGAGAATTCCTGAACTTATCGCTGCCGCACCAGAAGTTAAAAGATCATCCATGTCATTTTCTCCAATAACGTGACGAAGAGCACTTTCAGTTGCTTGTCGTATAGTTATTTCTGGATCTTCTACATTGAGAGCATATTTTTTTAAATCACTTAAAGTATATTGAACGTTAAGTTCAACATCTACAATATTTTCATCTCTTGTAAGCATGTTTGTAGGCAAAACAAAAGTTCTTATTTTAGATATATTTTCTGCAGAATAGATCTCTTCTATAACTGGAAAATGAAAAACTAAACCAGGGCCCAATACTCTGTTATATTTACCAAGAGTCAATACAACTAACCTATCGGCTTCATTAACAATTCTTACACCCAAAAATACATAAAGAGTTAGTAATCCCATAATTAGATATGAAAAAAACTTGAAACTAAATTTAAAATTTGATTTTTTGTCACCCCCACCACCTGAGGTAAACATTTTTCTTAACTGCTTTATAGCGTCATCTAAATCCGGAGGGCCATTTTTTTTGCCCCAAGGATCATTTTCATTTGGATTCCAATTCATTTATCAAAGCTCCTTAGATAAGTAGTTATTGTATCAGAAAATACCTTTGAATCATTTATATCTTCTGTATTCGCATAGTAATTTAGTTCAAATTTTTTCATCCAATTTAACTGTGTTTTAATTAATTGTTTTGTAGCATCAAAAGCATCATTGAATGCTGCATCTAACGAAATAATCCCATTTATATATGGCAAAAACTGTTTGTAATTTATTGAATTCATACTTTGTGACTCAGAAGTTAATTTATATTCTTTTTTTAAATTTTCAAGCTCGTTTATAAAACCCTCATCTACCATCTTTAGTAGCCTTATGTTTGCTAAATCTTCTAATTTATTTTTTTTATCAGATATTCCTAATAGCAAGCACTTATTTTGATCAAAAAACATTTCTTTTGGTTCAGTTTTTAGTTGTGATAATTTTTTACCTGTTATTCTTATGATTTCTAAGGCTCTTTCTACTCTGCGCGCATTTTTAATATCTATTATTTGATAAGTCTCTGGGTCTATATTCTTTAGTTCTTTAGACATACCCTCTAGGCCATATGATTTATTCAGAGCTGCAATTTCCTTGCGAACGTTGATATCACTTGGAAAATTATGAATACCTTCTAAAAGAGTCTTATGAAATAACATTGATCCACCCACAAATAATGGCAATTTATTTTTTGCTCTAATATTTTTAAGAGCTTTAGCTGTCTCTTCTAAAAAGAAACCTAAGTCAAAATCTTGTTCTGGTGAAAGTATATCTATTAGATGATGTTTAAAAGACTCTCTTATATTTTTTGATGGTTTGGATGTGCCGATATCTAAACCTTTATAAACCATCGCGCTATCAACACTTATAATCTCAACTGGGAATTCTTTTGCTATTGAAAGTGAAAGTTCTGTTTTACCGCTTGCTGTTGGCCCAATTAGAAAGATTGCTGGAAATTCAAATTTATAATTCATCTAAAGCTTTTATTACAGAATTATATGAGCCAGAAATTTGTTGCAAGACCTCTTTTTGCTCATTTAATTTTTTTATTCTGTAGTGATCGTCTTTATATTTATTTAATAACTGTGCAAGATCTTGTTCAGTAGTAAATGTTTCAAAAATATTTGTATCGCAAAGCTCTTTTTTAAGTTCTTTATAATTATCTAATTTTGATCCTGTAATTGAGGTAGTATTTGCATAAACAGGTTCCATAAAATTATGCCCTTTATTGAAAATTATGCTTCCCGCGACAATAGCAAGATCAGCTATTGCATATAAATGAAATAAATCGCCAACCTGATCAAAGATCACTACATTAGGAATAGATCCAAATGCTTTTTTAACACTCGCTAATCTTTCTGGATGTCTTGGAGCAATGATTAATAGTGAATTTGGCATTTGATTCCAAGCGTTTAAAACAAATTCTTCTTCCTGATCATGGGAGCTTCCTAAAACAATTTTAAAAGTTGATGAATTATCTAAACTTGAGGCAAATTTTGCTTTTTTATTTAAATCAACTTCATAATTTTCAGCATTAATTTTAATATTCCCTAAAAGTCTTATATTTTTTGCGCCAAAAAATTCTAATCTATCAATAGTATTTTGTGACTGAGCATAAAATAAATCGATTCTTTTGATCATATTATTAGCAATGCTTTTGAAAGACTTTAAACGTGAGAAGCTTATATCAGATATTGAGGTATTCAATGACATTATTTTTATTTCTTTAGGTGCGGAGGCCAATAAATTAGGCCAAAACTCACTTTCAAATAAAACTATTTTTTTAACTCTATAGCTGTCAATAATTTTTTTATGAGCAAATCCTAAATCATAGGGAAAAGTAATTGATTTAACAGCGATATCTCCAAAACTTTGTTCTATTTCTTTCCTTCCCGTATTTGTAGTGGTACTTACTAATACCTTATGGCCATTAGCTATTAATTTTTTTGCTAATGGTGAAATTATTTTTATTTCGCCCAAACTTACTCCATGCAACCAAATTGTTGAATCTTCAGATCTTGATAGACAGAACCCTAGTTTCTGACAAACAGTTTTAAACTTGCTCTTCTCGAGAAAAAATAAATCTCTAATAATAAGTAAAGGCAATAATAAAAAGTAAATGAAGTTATATACAATATGCATTACATGAATAATATCATTCTTACATTGATAATCACTTTTACGAAGCTTATTAGCTTCCTGCCTAGAACACTATTCACAAGAAATTCACTTATGTGGAGAATATTTGGTAATTCAATGAAAAAAAGGAGAAGAATTGTTGAAGCCAATATCAATCATTGCTTTAAGAGCCAAAGTAATGAATGGCGAAGTGATTTAGTCAATAAAATCTGGGAAGAAACTCATTTAGCTTTATATGAAAATAACTTTGCTTGGAATGCAGACAAAAGAATAAAGAAAATTAAGACAAGCTTTGAGAATTCTGAACTTTTACAACATGCACAAGAAAATAGACAGGGTGTACTCTTACTATTTAGGCATAATATTTTTCTTGAGTTATCAGCTAGGCTTATAAGTGAAAAATTTGAAATTTACGGTATGGAACGTCCTAATAACAGTCCTTTAGTCCAAAAATTACAACAGAGAGGAAGATTAAAAGGTATGAAAGGTCTAATACCAAATTCCAATGTAAAAGATTGTATTGAATTACTTAAAAAAGGTAAGACTATTCTTTATGGTCCTGACCAAGATTATAGAAATAAAAGCTCGGTTGTATCTACATTTTTTGATCAGAAGTGTTTAACGACTACTGCTCCGTTCAGAATAAAGCAAATAACAGATTGTAAATTTATTTATGTAGATTCTGTAAGACAAGGAGATAACTATAAATTTGTACTTGAAGATGTAAGTCATTTTGCAGAATCAGGACAAACTTTTGCCGATAAAATTAATAGTAAGATAGAAAAAAGCATACTTGAAGCTCCGGAACAATATCTTTGGCATCACAGAAGATTTAAATCACAGAATCCAGAAATATATGATTGAAAACTTTAAAGAAATTAAAGGGTTTTTGACACATGAGGAAGGAGAGGCTCTTTATTTATACTGCAAAAAATACTGTTTGAAGAGTACTGCAGTAGAGATTGGATCATATTGTGGAAAATCTGCTTGTTATTTAGGTCAAGCATGTAAAGAAAATAATTCGTATCTTTATTCAATAGATCATCATAAAGGATCAGAGGAACAGCAATTGGGCCAAGAATATTTTGATGAGGAAATTTATGACTATGAAAAAGAAAGAGTGGATACGCTTCCCCTTTTTCTACAGAATATTGCAGCTCATGACCTAAAAAAAACTATCAAGCCTTTAGTAATGGATTCTGAAACAGCATCTAAAATTTTAAAGGATGATATTAGTATGGTTTTTATAGATGGCAGCCATACTTTCGAATCAGCAAGAAATGATTATAAATGTTGGAAAGATAAAATTAAGAACGGAGGTATTCTTGCTATTCATGATGTATATGATTCAGAAAAAGAAGGTGGTCAAGCTCCAAAAGAAATCTACCTAAAATCACTGAAAGAAGGTTTTAAGCTTATTAAAAGAGTTAAAAGTTTAGTGATCTTGAAAAAATCAAATTAATATTGCTTTTTCTTTGCCTGTAAGGTCAAAAAGGCAATCTGCAGCCATTATTACAGCAGCATTGGTCCATGTTGAGTTCTCATCTGGCCATAATAGATCTAATTTATATTGGTATCCCGTGGGGAAAACTCCATTTTTATTTTTTAATTTAACTATATCGTTAAATATTTTATGGGCTATTTCTTTTTCTCCAGATTTTAATAAAGCAATTACACATTCTGATGATTCAGCTAGAGTTACCCATGGTTCTTCTATGACACATTTGATTCCCAATCCTTCAATATAAAAATTTTGAAGCAATACTGTAATATCTTTTTGATCTCCATACCCACAAAGTAATGGGTAATAAGAATCCATAGAAAATCTTGACCTGTCAATTCCATCTCTATTAAATTTTTTTGAAGCTAGCATTTCTTTATTTAGAAAATCCTCATTATCAGCAAAATTCTCGCCTATAATTTCAGAAATATATTTATATGCCCTCCTAGATAGCTCGATAGAACATGAAGCTGTTATTAATGAATTATTAGCATAACCTTCAGAGTTCTTAGCCCAGTAAAAGTACCCCTCATCATCTTGGAATGATTTCATGCCTCTATAGATTATTCTTAACTCTTTAAATCTTTTCCTTAAATAGTCTTTTTTTCCATCTATCAGGTATCTTTGCAGTATGGGCAAGAAAATATAAGCTGCATGATGTGCTTCAAAAAAAGCTTTTGAAGGCACATTCAGATTAAATTCTGAATAAATAAGCCCTTTGTTATTAATGTTATTTAAGACCCAATCTATACCTCTATCAAAAGCTGCCCATTCTTCAAAGATTGCCAGCGCAATTAAGCATTCGCAATGATCCCATGCATCACATTTACCTTTTTCATCCCAATAGATAGCACCATTTGAACTTTGATTAGAAATTATCCAATCTTTTGCGCTCTGTAAATCTTTTTTATTCATTTTCTAAGATAAAAACATTCAGATTTGCCAAAAAACGGATTTAGAACTTTTTCTAGAGCATAAGAAAATTTTGCTTGCCCAAACATTTGTTTTACTAAAAGATTATGAAATGATTTTAAAAATTTACTCTCCTCCATATTATTCCTAGCTCTTAAAATCCAATAAATTGAATGAAGTGCATGCTCTCTATGTTGTTTGAATAATTTTAGATTCAATGCTTTAAAGCGTTCTTTAAGAAAATTTTTCTTAAATATTCTTATATGCCCTCCAGGAGTTTGCATATATTTTTTTGAATATTTCCAGCAAAGACTTTCTGGAAAATAGGTTGGTACACTCACTAACATTACGGAACCCGGTTTTAAAATTCTGTAACATTCTTCTAAGACAGTTTCGAAATTTGGTATATGTTCCAAAACTTCAGAACACACAACTAAGTCTTGAGAATTATCAGGTATTTCCATCTTTCTTATATCTCCATTTATGAATCTATAAATATTATGATTTTTGCAACTACTATCGCTGAATTCTTCATTAAGTTTTGTAATTTCTAGTACAGACTGATCAATGCCTATTATTTCAGCATCTGTTAATTTAAAACCTAAAGATTTTAAGTGTCTACCATTGCCACACCCGACATCAATCACTTTTTTTATTTTTTTGAGATTTAAAGAATTAAAATTAAATGTTTCCACGAATTATACTTTGGTATACGGTTTCAAGCCTTTTAGCATACTCGTCCCAACCAAAAAAATCATCCCTTCTATTCTTGGCATTATTAATTAGTTCCTGTCTAAGATCATTTTGATTAATAAGATCTCTTATTTTATCTGCAAGATCAGAAGAACTAGTTGCATCAAATATTAAACCAGCATTGCCAGCTAGTTCAGGCAATGAACCTCTATTAGATGTTATAACTGGCAATCCAGTTGATATCATCTCAACAAGTGGAAAACCAAAACCTTCATATAAAGAGCCTGAGATTCCTATATCTGAATTATTTAACGTTTTTATTAATTCTGGCCTGGAGAGTTTGTTTTTAAAATCTACATTATTTCTCAGATCTAACTTTTTAATTAATTCTTCATTTTCTTTTCTAAGGTCCCCAATGATTGTTAATTTAACATCAGGTATTTCATTTTTAATTAAGGCGACTGCCTTAATAATGGTCTTAAGATTTTTCATTGGGACATCAGAACTAATTATTGTCACTAAATTCGCATTGAAGCCAACTTTAGAACTTAATTTGTGGTCGCTTAAATCAATACCATTCCAAATAACATTAATCTTTTCTTCTGGACAATTAAAATACTTCTTAATATCTAATTTAGAAGATTCCGATGGCGAAATTATTGATTTAATATTTTTTATGTTATTTCTTTGGAAGCCAAGAAATGAATACCAACGTCTTATAGCTAACCTCATGAAAAAATCTTTTTCATTTTCCAAGTCAATATCTCTGTCTACATGTATTGGATGATGTAATGTGGTAATAAGCCTTCTATTAACAATCTTAGGGTATTTGCTCAATGATTGATTATCATGAAATATATCGAAAGTATGAGCTTCTTCTGAGAATATCTTGTTTGCTAAAAGCCTTTCTCCAAAAAAAATGGGCTCAGTAAATGTTCCTGTGCATGTTTCAAAAAAATCAAGATAATCCATTCTGCTTTTACTAATTTTTTTAAAAATTTGTACTCTCTCCTTAAAAGAGAAGGTCTCGAAATATCCCGGTGTTTCCACTTCTATGAGTCTTATTTGTTCAGGCACATTGGGCAAAGGGTTTCCTGAAAAAATTGTTATTTCGTGATTACGTTGAATTAAAGCTTTACATAGATTTCTTAGATATATTCCCTGTCCACCAGAAAATGGGTCACTTCGATAGCTTAGAAAAGCGATTTTGAGTTTAGACATTAAACTCTAGATAACCAATGGTCGTATTCTTTTGCTTCTTCCCTTACTGCTGCCAAATAAGTTTTTTGTATAACTTTTGTTATATCTCCTCGTTTACCTGGACCAATTACAACTTTATCAACAGACCTAATTGGAGTTATTTCAACTGCTGTACCTGAAAAAAATATTTCATCTGCAGTATATAGTTCATCTCTAGTAATCTGTCTTTCTACTATGTCTATACCTTTATCTTTTGCTATCTGCATTACTGATCTTCTGGTTATTCCATTAAGACAACAAGTGAGTTCAGGTGTTAACAGGCTGCCATCTTTAACAACAAATATATTTTGACCGCTTCCTTCCGCAACAAACCCATTAGTATCTAAGAGTATTGCTTCTTGGTAACCATTAGTTTTAGCTTGATCATGCGCCATGACGCCATTTACATAACCGCCTGAAATTTTTGATTTTGTCATCAAACTATTTGGAAATTGTCTTGTAAAAGATGAAATCATTACATCTATGCCTTGCTCTATTGCTTCAGCACCAAAGTAAGTTGGCCATTCCCAGCAGGAAATCATTAAATGAGACTTCATTCCTACAATATCAAGGCCTAATCGTTCATCATTTAAATAAAGAAGAGGTCTAATATATGCGTCTTTTAGCTTTGATTTTGAGATTACACCTATCTGAGCTTCTATAACTTCATCTATGCTGTGATTTATTGGAACATTTATTATTTTAGCTGATTCAAAAAGCCTCTCTGTATGTTCTTTCAGTCTAAATATATTTACATTCTTATCATCCGAAGATCCATAGGACCTTACTCCTTCGAATGCACCCAAACCATAATGCAGAGTATGTGTCAGAGGACTTAAATATGCTTCCTCTTTGCTAATATATTTTCCGTTTAACCAATAAGTATTAGACATAAGGAGTAGTATAATTTAATTGCTAATTTATTTGAAACAATGAATAAAAACATATTTCGTGCATATGACATTAGAGGTCATGCTAAAAAAGATCTTAAAAGTTCGACTATAGAAAAAATAGGTTATGTGCTTGGACAAAAAATTAAAGAAAATAACTCTGATTCAGTTTATATAGGCTATGACAGTAGATTATCCTGCGAAAGGATAAAAAATGATCTTATTAAAGGAGTTAATGCTGCTGAAGTAAAAGTGCTTAACTTAGGTCTAGTTCCTACTCCTATGGTCTACTATGCAACTAAAGTTGGGAGTACTTCTAGCGGAATAATGATTACTGGTAGCCACAACCCAAAAGATGATAATGGCTTAAAAATGGTCATAAATGATAATCCTATTTCTGGATATGAAATTAAGGAATCAGTCGAAAACTTAAGTGAAGTGCCTATAAACGATTCAAAAATGGTCGAAAGTGTAGATTTTGAAAAAACATATATAGAAGAAGTAGTAAATAAAATAAAAATTAATAAGAAACTGAAGGTTGTCTTAGATGGAGGAAATGGAGCAGCTGGAATTTTAGCAGACAAAATGTTTAATGCTATTGGTCTTGATGTGGTGTCTATAAATAAGGAGCCTGATGGAAATTTTCCTAATCATCATCCAGACCCAAGTAAAGAAATAAATCTTCTAGAACTAAAACATGAAATAAATTTATTAAATGCAGATATAGGTTTTGCATTCGATGGCGACGGAGACCGCATAGGCCTAATAACAAATGAGGGGCAATCTATAGTTGCTGATCAGATAATTATGCTAATGGCCGAATTTTATTTAGATAAAAAAAGGGGGCCAATTGTATTTGATGTAAAGTGTTCTAATCAATTGCCACTATTAATAGAAAAATTAGGAGGTGAACCAGTAATGGAAAAAACTGGCCACTTTAATATCAAAAAAAGAATCAAACAAACAAATGCAGTTATGGGTGGTGAGATGTCAGGACATATATTTATAAATCATGATTGGTATGGCTTTGATGATGCTATTTTTTCAGCTGTAATTCTCACTAAGATTATTTCTGAACTTGATATTAGTGTGTCTGAAAAGATGAAGGAGATCCCTTCAACATATTCAACACCTGAACTAAATCTAAATGTTAAAGATGAGGACAAATTTACAATAGTAAAAAAATTTAGGTCTAAAATGGAATTTCCTAATGCGGATATCAATACAATTGATGGAATAAGGATAAGTATTGGAGATTCTTGGGCTTTAATGAGAGCATCGAATACTAGCCCAAAACTAGTCTTACGATTTGAAGGTGATACAGAAGATAACTTAAATCAAATAAAAACTTTATTTGAGAAAAATTTTCTAAGAATATTTCCCGACATTAAACTCGACTATCATTAATCTAATATTTCTTTTAAATCTGAGTTTCTACTGTCTGAATTTAATTGAGTATTAATATTCTCTTCTAAAAAGTACTCAAAAATACTGTTCTCAAATGATTGCGATATCTTTCCTGATTCTTTGTCTATTCTTACTGCAGCAATACCTTCAGGAATATCAATAGAATAATCTGATAGTTTATTTTTAGAATAGTCCATAAAATCAAGCCATATAGGCAAGGCATTGGTACTTCCAAATTCATTATCGCCAAGAGATGTTCCATCATCCTTACCTACCCAGGCTGAAGCAACAATATGTGATGCATAGCCTGAGAACCAGGTGCTAGTAGCATCATTTGTTGTTCCAGTCTTTCCGCCCATGTTGCTAATAGGCATACTAAGTCCTCTTCTTTTTACATTTTGTATTAATGCTTCATTAAGGATATCTGACACCATAAAAGCCACTCTTGGATCAATTGATACATATGGTTTGTCTTCTCCCGCTTTAATCATTGGGATATCGAGATAATCTAATTTTTCTGAACTCAACCATGGAAAACTAAGCTCACTGAAGCTACTAACTTTTTTTGCGTATTTTTTTTCTGGATCGAAAATTATATTTCCATCAATATCCTCAACTCTGTCAATGTAATAAATTTTATTAGCTTGTCCTTGATTTATTAGCATCGAATAATTCTCAGCTGCCTTGAAAGGATTAATGGTTCCTGTTCCAAGAGCTATAGATAAATCATTAGTGAGCATTTGCTCATCAAAATTATATTTTTTAAAACAATCTAAAACTTTTTCTAAGCCTAGTGATTGAACTATTTTAATAGAAACTATATTTAACGACTGTATCAATGCTTCACGCAATCTTATTGGACCTAGAAATTCTCCTGAATTATTTCTTGGTCTCCATATGCCTTCTAATCTGCTATCTTCAAAAATTATTGGCCCATCAATGAATATTGATGAAGGGTTTAATTTATTCTCGAAAGCACATCCATATATAAATGGCTTGATACTTGAACCTGGCAATAGTTTAGAATCACCAGCTCTATCAAATTTTGATTTTTCGAAATCAAATCCCCCTACATAAGCTTTTAAAGAGCCATTTATTCCATTTATTGCTACAAATGCAGCTTCCACTTCTGGGACCTGAGACACATGAAGTATTCCATCTTTATCCTGGACATAAATTAGACTACCTATCTCTATAAAATCAGCAAATTTTTCAGGTCTTGTCGATCTACTTCCATCTGGATTAGTTTGTCTTGCCCAAGAATATTGATCATATGACCAATCAATCTTATTAAGTATTAATTTTGAATTAATGGTTTGTACTGAATCATCATCCATGCTTATTACTAAACTTGGCACTAATCCGTCAGTTTCTGTTTTTGTGTCTAGTAGATTCTGTAGTTTTTCTAAATTTTCTTCTTTTGCTTCTTCATAGTCTATTCTTGCGGGCAATATGAATAAGCCTTCTTTTTGAAAAATACTTCTTAATATTGAAAAATTAAAATCTTTATAAATTTCTTCATTTCTCCAGCCATATTTTTTGTCATAACTGTATAGATTCTCTCTTAAAGATTTAACTGCGTTATTCTGCATATCTGAATCAAGAGTTGTGTATACACTCATTCCCTCTTCATATGCTCTAGGACCAAACTTATTAATCATTTCTGCTCTAATTCGTTCAGCTATATATTCAGCTTCAATGTTTATCTCAGGGCCAAAACTTTCGCCAGTTACAATTTCCGCTTTAGCTTCTTCAAATTGATTTTCGTCAATGAAGCCTCTTGAGAGCATTCTTTGCAATATTAAGTCGCGTCTTGATTTAGATGCAGCTGGACTCCTAACAGGGTTCACTCTGGAAGGTCTTTGCAATATACCAGCTAATAGAGCTGATTCAGAGATAGTAGCCTCACTAAAGTCTTTGCCAAAATAGTATTGGTATGCTGCTGCAAAACCATAATTACGATTACCTAGAAATGCCTTATTAAAATAAAGCTCAAATATTTGCTCCTTACCTAAATAATCTTCGAGCCTCCAAGCTAAAAATATCTCTTTAAGTTTTCTTTCATATGTCCTTTCAAAAGATAAAACATAATTTCTAACTACTTGCATAGTTATAGTCCCCCCTCCTCCTAGAGATCTACCAGAAATCTCTCCATAAAGGGCTCTAATCAAACTAGTTATTTCTACACCCGAATGCTCAAAAAAATCGCCATCTTCTGCAGCAATAATTGCATTCTTTAAATTATCTGGAATTTCATTAAATTTAACTATTTGTCTTTTTTCTGTTCCAAATAAACCTAATAACTGACCATCAGCAGCATATATTCTCATTGGGTTTGTTAATTTAATCTCTGTAATTGTTTCAATTTTTGGCAAATCTCTAGAAAAAATTAAATAGATTATCCCTATGAATAGAAATGCAAACTGCAGCAAAAGTAAGAATAATCTTAGAATAGTCATAATTTATATATTATTATTCACTTTCAAATTTTTATGTACAAATGAATATTTTTTTAATAGGTATGATGGGGTCAGGAAAATCATCCGTTGGATACTCCTTATCAAAACACCTACATAATACATTTTATGACTTAGACAAAGAGGTTGAAAAGAGGTTCAACCTATCTATTAAAGATATTTTTTCTGAATATGATGAAGAATTATTTAGAAAAGAGGAGAATGCTCTATTAAAAGAAGTTGATACATCCTCGAATGTCATCATTTCTACTGGTGGAGGTATAGTTTTACTTGAAGAAAACCGTAAGATTCTTAAAAATCATAAAACTTATTTTCTGGAAGCCAATATAGAAGATATGTATGAAAGAGCATCAAAAAGAAAAAATGACAGGCCTTTGTTAAAAGGAATGAATATTAAACAATTTGAAGACTTATATTTTCAAAGAAAAAAATTATATTTAGAATGTGCAGCTACAACGATTAATGTAGATAAAAAATCAATAGAAGACATAACAACTGAAATAATTAACAATGAAAAAAATAGTATTTGAATCAGGTCAGGACGAAGTAAAGTTAGTTTCTGCAAAGAATTTGGACGATCTTTTTGATTCGCTAGTAACAGATATTAAATATTGTGTATTAGCTGATAGAAAAGTCTTAGATATGCATAATTCTCTTCGAGAACAAATTAAAAATAGAAATTTTGAGCTTTATGAGATTTCTAATCCTGAAGAGGAAAAGAGTATAGATTCATACACTAACATTATTGATTTTCTTGATTCTAGGTCGTTTAAAAGAAGTGACTGCATTGTAAGTCTTGGAGGTGGAGCTATAACAGATTTAGCAGGTTTTGTATCTTCAACTTATATGAGGGGTTTAAATTATGTGCAGATACCTACTTCTCTACTTGCTCAAGTAGATGCTTCTATTGGAGGTAAGACTGCTATTAATTACGGAAAAATTAAAAACTTTCTTGGTACATTCTATAACCCCTCTATGATTATTATTTCCCCAGAATTTTTAAGCACACTAAATGAACAAGAGTACCTCAATGGTTTTGCTGAAGTTATTAAGCATTCATTAATAACATCAGAAAATGCCGTTGATAAATTAATTGAAAGAGATGAAAAAATAAAAAATAGAGATTCAGAAACCTTACTAGAAATTATAGAGGAGTCTATTCAAATAAAAGCAAGCATAGTTACAGAAGACTTTACTGAGAAAGGCAAAAGAAAATTTTTGAACTTTGGGCATACTTTTGCTCATGGAATTGAATCTATTAATCTTAGTCAGCCTATATTACATGGACATGCTGTGATAATAGGAATGATGATGGCGTTGGATTATTCAAAACATCTTGAATTGATTGATATCGACGTTTATGAGAAATCTATGAAATTACTTAAAAGTTTTAACTTTGATTTTTCAAATATAAGGCTTAGTTCAGATGAGATCATTGAAGCAATGAAAAGTGATAAAAAGAATACAAATACAATCAATTTAATTTTATTGAAAGATATTGGTTCGCCATATATTCTTGAAGAGACTAATGAAGAAAGATTAGCTAATTTTATTAGAAACTTTATAGAACATTTTGAACAATAATTATTACCTAAAGGCATTACATCAAAAAAATGAAGCATTAAATGTGCCAGTCTGGTTATTGCGTCAGGCTGGTAGATATTTACCAGAATATATGGAAATTAGATCAAAATTTCCTGATTTTTTTGAGATGATCAAGACTCCTAAAATTTGCAAAGAGCTCACTTTACAGCCATTAAGAAGATTTCCATTAGATGCGGCTATAACATTTACTGATATTCTGACTATTCCTGAAGCAATGGGTGTGGATATTGAATTTATAAAAGGTCAGGGTCCAGTCTTTGCTGATTCGATTAATAATAATCCTAAACTTACTTTAAATGAGTCTAATTACTTAGAAAAGCTAGACTATGTTTTTGAAGCTACGCAATTAATAAAAGGTGAGATTGATGTCCCCTTGATAGGCTTCTCAGGAAGTCCTTGGACTTTATTTGTATATCTTTTTTACGGCAGATCACCAAGAAACTATGAAATTATAAAATCATACATAAGCAATGAACCAGAAAATACACATGCTATTTTGAAAGCTTTAACTAATGCAATTAAAGAATATATTTCTGCCCAAATTAAATCAGGTGCTGATTGTATCCAGATATTTGATTCATGGGGCGGAATTCTTAGTGATCAATATAATGAATTTTCGCTGAATTATATAAATGAGGTGCGAGCTAGTCTAAGTAAAGATATCCCGATGATTCTTTATGCTAAAGGCACTAGTGTTAATGGATTGTTGCCAGACACTAAAATAGATTGTTTTAATCTCGACTGTGATGAAAATATTGATGACTATATTGATATGCCATTAACAGTACAGGGCAATTTTGATCCGAAAGATTTTCATAAAGAGGATGCGGAATTAATAGATCTTGCTGATTATATATTTGAAAAATACCATACAAAACAAAATTATATATTTAATGTTGGTAGTGGAATTACGCCTGATATAGATCCAGATAAGGTATCTTTATTTCTTGAAAGGTTACGTCTTTTTAATTCTAAATAAACCTTCTTGAGTAACAGATGCGATTACTTCGCCATCCCTACTAAAAAAAGTTCCTCTTCCAAGCCCTCTTGCATTTCCTGTATAAGGACTATCTGTTGCGTATAGTATCCAATCATCCCAGATAAAATTAGTCTTGTGGAACCACATCGCATGATCCAAACTTGCCATCATTAAATTTGGGGACATATAACTCATGCCATGTGGATATAAACAAGGAGCCAGTAAACCAGAATCTGAAATATAAGCTAGAAATGCATATTGTTTTGATCTTTCACTAGGTATTTTACCATTTGGCTTAAGCCAAATATTTCTAATTGGCGGCAATTTTTTTGGTTTCATAATGTCATTCCATTCAACCCATTTAATTGAGTACTCCCTTTTTGAGAGTAAAAATGGCCTAAGCTCTTCAGGAACTTCATCTATACTTTCTTCCCTTAATTGAATCTCATCTTTTAGATCTTCAGGTGGTGGTACTTTAGGCATCTCAATGCTATGAGATATACCATCTTCATCTTTTTGAAAAGAAACAGTCATAGTAAAGATGACCTCATTATTTTGTATTGCTTTAACCGTCCTTGTTGAAAAACTTCTACCATTTCTAACTGGGTCAACACTAAAAAGAACAGGTTGTTTTTTTATTCCTGGTCTTAAAAAGTATGCATGTAGAGAATGAAGGTGTTTGTCTTCTTCAATAGTTGCATCAGCAGCAATATAAGCTTGAGCTATCACTTGGCCACCATAAATTCTTTGAATTCCTGCGTTCTTTCCTTCAAATCTAAACAAATAAGTATCTAATTGTTCTAAAGACAATCTCTTCATTACGCTTTCAAAAGAATTGTCAGGTTTGATCATTGAGCTGAAAGACCTCCGTCTATAACAATTTCAGTTCCAGTAATCATTTTTGATTCATCTGATGCTAAAAAAAGTATTGCGTTAGCAATATCATCTACTTCAGCTAACTTTCTTACTGGTATTTGACGCTCTAATTTGGTTAACATGTCATTTGAAGTGTCGCTTAGTAAAGCTTCAAGTATCTCTGTCCTTGCAAAAACTGGGTGTACGCTATTACATCTAACTAAATCAGTAGTTCTAGCGCAATGCAGAGCTACAGACTTAGATAAGTGTCTTACTGCCGCTTTAGCACTGTTATAAGCAGTGAAATTATGGCCAGCAACAATCCCTGAGATTGATGAAATATTAATTATTGATCCATTACCAGAATCTCTCATCAATGGCAGTGCATATTTGCAACCATAGAAGACCGAATCTAAGTCAACTTTATGTACCATATCCCAAGCTTCATTAGTTGTTGATTCAACATCGCCCATGTAACCAATGCCAGCATTATTTACAAGAATATGAAGTTTGCCTTCTTTATTTTTTATTTCATTAATTACTCTTTCCCAGTCATCAGTATTAGTTACATCCTGCTGTAGAAAATTTACATTAAAGTCTTTTGCGACCTTTTCTCCACCTTCAACATTAATATCTGAGATGTAGACAACTGCGCCTTCAGCCTTAAGTGTTTCAGCGGTTTTTTTACCAAATCCTGCTGCTCCTCCAGTGATGAGAGCAACTTTTCCTTTTAATCGATTAGCCATAATTTTTAGAAATTGTTAAAATCCTAAGATTAATTATAACTTCATGAAATCGAAAAAAGTTAATAATCAACCTCAAGAGATAACAGATTATCCTGAGATTGACCCAAAAGACCAAAATGCTATTGAATGCATTAATGAAATTTTTATGTCTCCCTTAACTGGAAGTTACAACTGGGATTACATAGTAGTGGAAGATAGAATCAAAAAACTTTATGAATTAGGTAAAGAATTAAATTGGAATGTTTCTTCTGATTTAGATTGGTCACAAGATTATCCGAAAGATCAGTTGATGATAAATTATGATCTATTTCAAACTCCTGAGAGTGTGCTTAGAGGATATGACGATTTATCTGATGAAAAAAAAGTTGAGATGGATAGACATAGAGTTTCTTGGAATATTAGTCAGTTTCTGCATGGTGAGCAAGGAGCATTATTAGTTGCATCACAACTTGTCTCCTGTGCACCTACTTTTAATGCAAAAATGTATGCCGCTTCACAAACTTTTGATGAGGCTAGACATGTTGAAGGCTTTAATAGATATCTTAAGGAAAAAATTGGATTTCAGTATCCTGCAACAAATGGCCTTAAGTCATTAATGGACAAAATACTCACCGATGAAAGATGGGATCTTAAATTTATTGGTATGCAAATAATCATTGAAGGACTAGCTCTTGCTGCTTTTAATAATATGAAATTTATATTAAATGATGGATTACTGAAACAACTTTTACATTATGTTATTCGAGATGAAGCTAGACATGTAACTTTTGGAGTTAATTATTTAGAAGATTATTTAAAAACATTATCGAAAAGTGAAATTGATGATAGAGCTGAATTTGCGTTTGAAGCCTGCGTAGTCATGAGAAATAGGCTCATCTCTGGGGATGTTATAGCTAGATTCCTCGATTACACACCAGAAGAAGCGCAAGCAGCTGCAGAAAATACAGAACAAGGACAAAATTTTAGAACTCTTTTATTTACCAAGATTATTCCAAACCTGAAAAGAATTGGTCTATTAAATGACAAGGTAATGCCTAAGTATGAGAAACTTGGAGTATTAAGTTATGCAGAATTAGAAGATAATTTTGATATTGATTGGGCAGACATGTCAAAACCTTATGAGACTCAAGAAGAG
>MDSW01098225.1_pt1 | contig 22478 bp, 27 predicted proteins | sample 811171 | NCBI WGS metagenome assembly MDSW01 (sample SAMN05326641, study PRJNA326480) | marine metagenome | isolation source: seawater | place: Atlantic Ocean: North West | collected 2012 | reverse complement strand
CCTCTCCATACTCACCTCCAGTAGTGTCTACTGAACCTCCAACACCTGAACTAATACTTACTAAAAATGAGGGAGGAGTATCCTTTGAACATGAAAAAATTACTATGAATACAAGTAATAATAGCTTTTTCATATCAAGTTTTGGTATATGCTAAATAAGTCATTATAACTGCTACAATTAATAATAATAGTGTAAGTAAATTTTTTTTCATAATAACTAAAGTAATAAAATATAATAAAGTACATAAAACAATTATGGGTAGAATAGCAGGTACACCGAATAAAATTACAGCTGAAGTAAAAGAAAAATTACAGGTTGTAATTGATTAAGTAATAGATAAAACGCGAATATAAGTGTAAATTGTAGTTAATGTATATTATTTAATTAACTTATTTATCAATAAAAATTTTTTTATTTATATTTTAGGAATTTTAGGTGCTCCTCTAATAAGAGCTTTTAAAAAATACTATTACAAAAGGGTGTTTAACTCAGTTGGTTCAGAGTGTTACCTTGACAGGGTAGAAGTCACTGGTTCGAATCCAGTAACACCCACAAGGGTTTGCTAGAAATAGTAAGCCCTTTTTTATTACATCTAAGAATTATATACGAATATTATCTATTTTTTATTATTCAATTTTTTTAAGTAAAAACTAAAAATACCTGTACTAGAGAGCAATAAAAAAACCCCTTAAATTAAAAGGGGCTATTTATAAAGTTCTTTAACTAATTATTGTTTAGATTTAAGAATTTCTACTTCGAAGTCCTTTACAATTTCTCCTGGGCCTCTTTCTGAAAGTAATTTTTGAGCCTTAGCTGACTTACTAAATTTGTCAGTAAATATTAAATGATCCATCCTATCTTTACCGGAAAGTGCAACCCAATGAGTTGCTCCGTCGGGTCTATTTATGTCATAAGTACCAAATCCAACCACTCTTCCCTCAAAATCAGAGCTAAACTCCTTTACAAGTTTGTCATGCCCCATTTTAAATTTAGACTCATCAATTCCTTTGATATTCCAAATATGTCCAAAAGGATATTTATCAAAATCTCCAGGCTGCCAACTTAGCATTCTTCCTGAAGACATTGTACCCCATTCTTCAACATAATTACCCATTTGAGCCCAAAAAGCAGTATTCTTATCTGGGCTTATACCACCCTGATCTATGAGATTGACTCCCAAAGTACTTAACCAAACAAGTCTGTGAGTCATTCCATCAGACCTTCCTGCCCATAAACGTTCAAGGATTATTGCACCTTGATTAACTTTGACATCCTTATAAACATTATCAAAAGCCTCAGCAATATCATTTTGAGCATGGTCTTTAGCTTTAATCTCAACAGCTGTAAATGCAATTGTCTGGGCATTCAAGGTAAAAACTGTTGTAAGAAGTGTTATGTAAAAAATTATATTTTTCATTTTAAATAGTATTAAGTTAATAATTGTCTAAAGTATCAAATTACTTTTATTTAACAAGTAAATATTTTAACTTTTGAAAAAAAATAATTTGTATTAAATTATACAATAAAAAAAATATGAAAATAATAAATGAATTTAAAGAGTTTGCGATAAAGGGTAATATGATAGAGATGGCTATTGGAATTATAATTGGTGCATCATTCAATAATGTTATAAATGTATTAGTTAAAAATATCTTAAGTCCACCTTTATCTCTTTTATCCGAGGGGATTAACTTTAATCAAAAAAAATTAATTCTACGTAATGAAACTGAGAACTACAGTCAAGTTTCAATCGAATATGGTCTTTTTATGGAGACGCTTATTGATTTTTTGATTGTTGGATTTACAATTTTTGTTGTAGTAAAGTTCGTTAATAGACTAAAAAACAAAGCAGACGACTTGAAAGATAAATCAGTTTCAACACCCAAAAATATAATTCTACTGGATGAAATAAAATTGATACTAAAACAACAAAATGAAATTTTAAAAAATAAAAAATAAAAGTCTACACTAAAGATGAGTTCAAAATTATTTCACAATTTAAAACTCCTGAAACAGGACAATTATTTTTTGCCTCCTGGGCTAGCTCAATAAATTTGTCTTCATTTATTGAGGGTACTTTTGCCTTTAAGTTTAACTCAATTGAAATGACTTTTCCATCTTCGAATGTTAACACGGCATCTGTATTAAGCTCCTCTGGGCTAAAATTAGATTCATTTAAAACGAAACTCAATTTCATATTAAAACAGCCAGCTAGTGCAGCTGCAATTAGTTCCTCGGGATTAGTGCCAAGTAAACCATTATCATTTTCAAACCTTGTCTTAAAAGTATATGGCATATTTGTAAATGCACCACTTTGAGCACTTAAAACTCCATCACCATTTGCACCATTACCTTTCCAAATTGCATTAATTTTTCTTTTCATATATTTTTTTTTAAATTTTTTAAATCCTTATAAATTTTTCAAATTACTAATTTTACTAGTTATTGATTATTGGAATCCAACAGTCAAATTTAATGATTATCCATTCCTTACCTCTCTATTCCCAGAATGATCAAAACCCATTTTTCGCTCCAAATCAACCATTGTGGAGGGTCTAAAGTTTAATATAAAGGCCCTTCTGTGATGAGCTGTTTTATTACCTCTACTGTAATGCAGGGTCTGACCATGATGAATAACACACGAACCTTTTTTAAGAGGCACAGAAACACTCTCACTTTCATCACCCTTGCATTGAAGTGCACCACCTGAATTTGGTTGAAAATGTTTTCTTACAGGAAATAAGTGTGATTTTGGGGTGTACCACATGCATCCATTATCAATAGTTGCATCATCGATTGCAAACCAAATACTTAAGGCTCTTTTATCTGGCATATCAATCCAATAAGCTGCATCTTGATGCCATGGTGTAACCTTGTTTGATTTTGGAGGTTTGTTTATAAGCATATCAAAATCTAATATAATATCATCTCCTAATAATTCGGTTGCAATTTTGGATCCTTTGGTATGAATAGGTTTTAGAAGTAAATCTGGATAAACCTTTGATGGTATCATTATTTGAGTTATATACTCCTCATCATCATTGATTCCAGAAAGATCACTTCTTAAATTTTCAATATCAAACTCATTATTAATGAAAGCGTTGTATGTCTTATCATAAAAATCTAGTTCTTCACTAGATATTACATCCTTAATAACTAAATAGCCATTTTCATCAAAAAATTTTTTACTTAGATCATTTATCATATAAATTTTATTTAGTTTATTTTTTTGAGGGTTTATTGACAAAGTTCAATATACGAATTATCGGATAGTGAATATTTTCTAATATATGATTTTGAACCACTTGTATTATTTTCAAAAAGAAAACCACCATCAATATTATATGATCTTCTAGAAGTTTCTTTAATCAATGACTCACAACTAAAATCTATCAAATAATCATCTATCACAAGTAGATTAGAGCTATTTTCTATAATAGAATAAATAATTATTGATTCTCCGTAATTATAAAACCCATCATCATCTAAAATACCACACTGTGAAATAGGAATTGTAGTTTCTCCCTCTTTAAATTTTATACAACTACCTCCGAAACCAGTGTTATAATAGTTAGTTCTATATACTAAGACATCCGATTTATTATTTGAAAAGCCTATATGTTCATCATAATTTATCGAATTGTATCTATCATCTTCAATAAGTTTCCACATTTTTTCAGAATGAGTTTCAAGAAAAGAAGTCTCAGTATCATCTTTTTCGCATGAAAAAAATATAATTATAAGTAACAAAAATATATTTCTAGTCATTTTTATATATTAATACAAACTTATCACCAGGTATTTTAAAATCCAAAAAAATGTTCTGAGAGCATTTAATTTTAAAAGAGTATTGATTTTTATATTATCGTGTTGTAATGATAAATGATTATGAATTGGAACAATAAATAAAAAAGTGATAATCCATATAAAAAATAAGAGTATACTTGACATTAATATTGAAACAGATTGAAATTTGATAATTAAAAAAATTGATGAAAACATTTCTGTCAGCATTATAGGAGCAACGATGTAAAACATTTTTTTTGAATACGAAAAATGAAATTTATTGAAATTCTTATATTCAAAATCTTTAAATGAAGGATATATTATAACCTGAACTAATAATGAAATCCCAACCATTAAAAGATTTGAAATTTTATTAAGCTCAAGAAATAAATCCATTAATAATAAAATTATTTGTCAAGCTGAAGGGTCAAAAAGTATGCAATAGCAAATAAAAAAGACATATAAATTGTAAAATAAAATTTAATTTTTACTGGTTTGTCTCCTTGCCATAACCATACCAATTTAACTATGTAATAAACGGTAGCTAAAAGGAGTAGAAATGAAAAAATTGAAAAGTTAAGCATAATTAGTATGGATATTCACCTTTATAATTTCCCCCAGGTGAGTATCTGGCCACAACATATGTTTTACCAGAGGCAGAAACTGCCATAGCCATTCCAACCTCCTCAGTATTCTTCCATACCATTTGTGTATAATGACCAATCTCATAAAAATCATTTTCACCAGATAAAATAGGAGAATAAGTATATAATTCAATCTCTTCGTACCAAAGTTGAGAAGCTTTTCTTGCCGGTGTTAGAGAATCAGTCGCAGTAGTGTAATATAAATTTTCTCCTTGTCCGGTTCGATCATCATTAGAGGAATGGTACATCCGATCTTCTGCGGCCATTTGAGCTGCCCAATCGGAAGCATCTTTAGATAAGGAGGTTGACCACCTTAAATTAGGTACACCAACCTCGGAACGTGCATTGTTGTGAATAATTAGTGCCTGGTTAATATCTTCTTGCTTTAATCCATACAAACTATCGGTGGTTGGATTTGAATCAGAATCATCTTTTGAGCAACTAATAAAAAAAATAAAAGAAAAAAAAAGTAATTGTGTTTGACTCATTTAAAATTATCAGTTATTAAGGTTTTAATTTTTTGAACTTTCTTTTTCTTTGAATTTTCTTAAGGTCAATGATTTCAGTAATTCCATTTTTAGATACCTCAGCTTTAAAGTCACATTCTCCATCACCAAAATCAACAATCATTTCTTGATTACCTTTTTTTATTTTCTTCACTCCTGATGTTGGAATTTTTCCCTTATTATGAATTAAATCTTCAGAACATTGACTTAAAAAGACAATAGGGGTTGTTATTTCCATTAAATACAATTTTCCATTTGAATTTATACCATTTGCACCTCCAGTTATTGTTGTAGATACACGTTTTTTATTTTCATATAAAACATATTTGGTAATACTCTTAGATTTAGTAGAAAAACTTCCATCAGGATATGTCATTTTTCCATCATTAAAACTCATATGAAAAGTCTTATTTCCATTATCATCAATATTAACAACCTCATGTTTTCTAATTCCTTCAATTAAGACTTCATTTATATAAAAATTATCAAATTCTAATTGTCTAAAACTTCCAATTTGACCTTTTATTTTTGAATATTTTATGATGATTTTACCCTTTCTAATCTGACCATTTTTACCTTTACACTCACCATCAAATGATATGATTTTAATTTTATTTATTTCATCTAATTCAATGGTAGCACACTTACCGTATTTATCGTCTTTAAATTTCTTTTTTGGGTCACTAGATGAGGGTGAGAATCTAGAGGATGAAAAGTTGTCATAGAAAGCATCATCTACAAGCTGATCAATATCTTGATCGTAACCTAAAGAGATAAATTCTTCAACAAAATAGGTGGTCTCTAGATTTGTTGAAAATTCATCACCGTCTTTTTCACATCTGGATAAAGCAAGGACAAAAAAAACAAAAATAAACACCAGTTTTATTATTTTCATTTTAATAATTTATTTAAATGTATAAAATTAAAATTCCCCATTAAAAAATTTAATGAGGAATTAAATTATAAATGAAAGAGTTAAAATGTTGAATAAACCAAAGTAAGTTCTTCGGCAGGCATCATATCTCTTGAATTCTGCATTCCCTCCAGAGCTTTTTGACTAAGAAAGTCATCAGGAAATTTAGTTTGTGGGATATTTTCTTTTTTGGTCATAAAATTAAAAGCTATATGAGTGGATGTTGATTTTAACGCTTTGGTTGCATCATTTGTACTAATTATCTCCGCAATACCCCATGCTTTTCTATATCCATCAAGTATTTGTTTTTGAGCGATAGGCTTCCATACTGCATTTTCATATGCAATAAAATCATCATTTTTCTGAGTCATGTAATGGAAATAACCTTTATCTCCTAACTCCCATTCCAATCCCAACCAACCAGTTCCAGCAACCCATTTATATGTTCTATTTCTACTTTCTTTGACTATACCTTCATTCGAAAGCAACTTATCAATAGTTCTTTTACTTTTTCCTTTGAATGCCTTTTTTATTGAATTATCCCACATCTGAGTTGATGTCTCTCTTGAATCTTGTTCCTTAGAAGTACGTCTAAATACGTAATATTGTGCCCAATTATCATCTCCATCTCTTGGAGTTCTTTTCCATACAGACCATTGTAAAATTAGATCATCATCAACCATCTGTTGGGCGGCTTTATTCCAATTTTTTTCATATTTTAAATAATCATCTTCTTTACCTTTTTCAAGAACAACAGCAATCATTGTTGTTGTCTGCGCTGATAAAAAAAGAACAGAAAACAAAAAAGTAATAAATAATAGTTTTTTCATTTTGAATTGATTTTAATTAATAATCAATAAATGTAGTATATATACTTTTAAATTGAAAGTTTGTAATAAAAGAAGTAAAATGGAAAATTCTTGGGAATAGACAAAAATCAATTAAAAATTACATACACTATTACTATTAAAATGAAAGCCAATTCCCAAGAATAAAAGAACAAACAAATTTTAAAACATTCAAATTTATGCAATAGTATGCTGTAAATCAATGATTTATAATACTTATAACTTATATTAATATAAGTATTTTCTATAGTAAAAAAAACCTCTAGTTACTGTTTACAACTATTGGTTAATAATTGCTTTTTGCTTCACTAGAGGAATTATTTTTTTAAGAAATTTTATTCTTTATTGGCTTCATTAAATGCAGCAAGCTCTTTATTAAATGCGTCATCAGAAAAAATTGCGTTTATTTCAACTATTTTTTCTCCCTCCCATTTATATCCAAAGAAACTTGGGTTCGAAAGTGTATCTCCAGAAATCTTTGAAACAGCTGACCAATCAGACCATTGACTAGTCCATACTTCTCCATAGCTTTCTGTATATTTACCTCCACCATTTTTAACGTCAGAGCCAATGTAATTTACTGTCTCTATCCAACCTGGGGGGAAAATAATGTTATCAAACATAGCATGATGCAAATTTCCTAGATTACTGAACTCTTCCTTAGAATAAACTAGGTTGTTGAATTTAATTATAGCATCTTCAGAGACAACACTTAAATCAAAATTATTATCTACGTAACTTTTCATCATCATAGATACTTTTTCACTTTTTTCATCATTAACAGTTATTGTTGATACTGTTTCGGTATTAGTTTCAGCACAACCTATAAAAATTAATGTGACAATTAATATTGATAATTTTTTCATTTATATAGTTTTAATTTTAAATTATACATATAAATATAATAAATTACATACTAAATTTCAGATAAGAAAAACTATAATAAGATTAATGGAACTAGAAATATTAATGAAGTCGAAATAATAATAAAAATAATAATTCCATTTTTTATCTTTTTTGAATATTTTGTGAAATACTTTTCATTTAGTATGTCTTGAATTGTTTGAGCTCCAGCCATTATCAAAAAACTACCCATAGCTATATTAGAATCTATTTCATAACCAAGAATAAAGTTTGATATTATAGTTATTAAAACACCAAATAGTAATACTCCAAAACCAAACAAACCAAGATATTTTTTGCACCACTCTTTCATAGTCATTATAATTTAAAATGAATTAAATTTACATAAAAAAAATCTTAAAATAATTATTAAATATTTTGATTTGATTTAGTATGAAAACAAGCCCCGCTTTAAATCAAAAAGATAAAAATGATAAGAATTTTATTTTAATAATTCTTGCATTTTTAGCCATCTATATTATTTGGGGATCCACTTACCTATTTAATAAAATTGCAGTAAAGGAAATTGCTCCTTTATTGTTAGCTTCAATTCGTTTTTCTATCTCAGCAGTTCTAATGTTAATTTTGTCTAAGTTTTTTGGTTTATCAATTAAGATAAATTTCAAACAAGCAATTAATTGCTGCATAGCTGGATTTTTGTTTTTAGGTTTTGGGAACGGAGCACTGGTATGGGCACTTCAATACATAGATTCAAGCTTAGCGGCACTACAGACCTCGTTACAACCATTAGTTGTTTTAATTTTAATGAGAATAATTAATGGAAAAAAAATAAGTTTCTTGTCATTTATGGGGGTTGTTTTCGGTTTTTTTGGAATGATTTTACTTGTTAATCAGGATGAAATTATTACAAATCAAGAGTCTTACAGCGCAATGTTCATGATTTTTCTTTGTATGATAGGATGGGGAGTTGCAAGTATATTTGTAAAAAAAGCTGAACTGCCTGACAATTCATTTGTTAACACTGCATATCAAATGATTTTTGCCAGTGTTTTTTTAATTTTTGGCAGTATAATATTTGGAGAGAGATGGTCATCACCTGCCGAATGGAGTTATACAGCTAAAACATCTTTAATTTTTCTAATTGTTTTTGGAAGTATAGTCGCTTTCACATCATTTAATTACCTTTTACAAATGGTTTCACCAGAAAAGGTATCGACAAGTAATTATGTAAACCCTATAGTTGCGATTATACTTGGCTGGTATTTTTTAGATGAAAACATAACGTCTCAAACCATATTAGCCTCATTTATTTTATTAATAGGAGTCTTTTTTATTAATTCAAAGAAGAAAATAATATTATTTCAATCTTACAAAGGAAAATTAAAAAATAAAAAAGGATGATTTTAGTTTTTATCCTTCGACAAAGCCTCAAGTCTTTTAATTAATGGCGGATGGGAATAGTGAATAAAGACATATAATGGATGAGGATATAAATTTGATAGATTATCGGCTGATAACTTTTTTAAAGCCATAGAAAGATACTCCCCGTTATAAGTTGATTTTGCATAATTATCAGCTTCAAACTCATTTTTTCTACTTAACATATTCATTAATACACCGGTTAATATTGAAATAGGAGAATATAATAAACTAAAACCAATAAGTCCCAGATGGAAAGTTTTAAATTCACCTCCAAGTGCGTTCGAAATTTCAACTTGATTGGTACAAAGCTCAAACAAGTAACTAATCAAACCTATTTGCAATACAGACAAAAATAAACCCCTTGAAATGTGATTTTTCTTATAATGCCCTACTTCATGGGCAAGAACTGCTACTAGCTCCTCATCTGTATGATTTTCAATTAAAGTATCATATAAAGCTATGGTTTTTTTTGGCCCTAATCCTGAAAAAAAAGCATTAGCTTTGGAGGACCTTTTTGAGCCATCAATTATAAAAATATTTTTTAAAGAATATCCTATTTTTTTTGAATAATCTTGAATTTTAGTTTTTAACGAACCATCATCAATAGGTGTAAGCTTATTAAAAATTGGAACTATTAAAGAAGCATAAAATGAATTCAAAAAAACTAAAAATAAGGATAATCCAATCCATAAAAATATCCAAAAACCTTCTTTAATGATGGAATAAACATAGGTTGCACAATACAATAAAATACTGCCAATTAAAATTGTCATTAAAAACCTTTTGATTTGATCAGTAAAAAATAGCTGTTTGGATGATTTGTTAAAACCATATTTTTCCTCGATTACAAAAGTTGAATAGTATTGAATAGGGATGGAAATACTCAAATTAATTAAATAAAAAATAAAGAAAAAAATTCCAGATTGAATAAAAATTGAATTTGAAACTGATAGCAATTTGTCACTAACAAAACCATAAATACCTGTTGACAAAATTATAATTGTAATGACAAATGATAAAGTAGAAGAAATTAATGAGACTTTACTGGTATGTATTTTATAATTCTTTGCTTTTTTATATTTCTCTTTAGAGTAAAAGTTTTTTAAGGTTTCAGGAATATCATCTTTCCAACTTTTATCGTTAATATATTCTAATATTGATGAAAAAGCATAGTTAAATATTACTAAAAAAAATAATACATTGAACCAAAAAGTGACAGACATATAAAAAATTTGGTGAACAATTTACAATAAATTAATTTTAATAATCATGAATAATAAGATTATAGTGTTATTACTACTCACATTTAATACTATGATGGTATGTTCTCAAAGACCTTTAACCGGAGAAAAAATTTTTAAAAACAGATATCCTGAAGAGCAAGTCAACCTAGTATCCAATACAAAACTAAATGTTGAAAGTAAAGTTGATGAGGACTTAATAGTTACTCTTAGAGATGGTGGGAGGCATTATATAACTCATGTATACTTGAGAGCTTTTGAAAAGTATACTTTTGAAAACTTACCGGTGGGGCATTTCATTTACCAATATCATAACCTAACAAGGTACTATGAATCACCAGAGCGTTTGCCTATATTACTAAACCAAAACAATAGTTTAGATTTTTATTATTCATCAGGAGCAAAAAGAATAATTGGTTTTGAAATAACCGAAGAAGAATTCTTTAAGAAATAAATCAAGCCGTTATAACAATTATTTCAGCTAATGCATGAATTTTGTTGAGTTTTCTGGCCCATTCCTCAGGTAAATAACCATCCTCACCCGGGATGGAGAGAGAGCAACCTTTTCTTACTAAAACATTGATCATTTCTGCATTATCATTAACAACGGCATGAATCAATAAAGTTTTACCATCATACATACCATTTCTATCAATTAAACCTTTGCTGATTATTCTTTCAATGTATTCGAAATCATTGTTTTCAATTGCTGAAATAATAGTGTCAGTAGTGATTTCTTCATTGAATAAGGTTGTATTTGTATTCAAAAACAAGCTCATAAAAAATATTTGGATTAAATTCATAAATTAATATATTTTTAATTTCAATATAAAAGTACATCAAGAAAAATATGCAATCAAAGGATTGTAGTTTTGAATAATCGACTTTTTTTGTATTCTCAAATTTTAAAAGATAAATTAAAATAAATCATATTTTGAGACATAGAATATTGTCATATTAATAAAAAATTAGATTTTAATGAATATATTTTTTATTGATTTCAATCATATATCAGATTTTTTTGAATCTAATTATTTAAATTTTAATTCACTTAAATTTTCATTGATCCATTCTTCATCAATGTTACTGTCATCAATGATTGTAAACCAAAGTTTATCTTTAGATTTTACATACCTTTTAAGGGAAAGAAGAGAATCTCTCAAATCTTCTCTACTTATATTCATGGAGTTTGGATGATAAATTAGCCCTGAGTCATCCATCATCTTGGTGATAAACAAGGGATCATTTTTTTGAAGTCTACTCAATAAGTATATACCAAGACCTATAATGTTCCCATGAATAAATGGACGCTTAAGTCTTTCCTCTAATTCATAGAAAAGATAATGTTCTGAACCCTCTTCAATACGAAAATGATCAATTGGAAGGCAAATAGTGTTTAATGAAATGTACGCTTCAACAATAGATCTTAATCCATTATCATTGTTTTCTTTAATATTACCGATATTATCATAAATGAAGTCAAGGATTTTTTTTCCATCATCAATCGCATGCTGGCTGTATGGATACTCTGACTTGCCTTTAGAATTTGCATATTGCCAATCAAATGATGCAGTATGAATAGAAAATAAATCTCCAACACCAGCAATATTGAGTTCTTTTGGCGCAGACCTCAATAAATCATAATCAATTATAAGTGGATTAGGTGAAGCAACTCCAAGATACTCTACATCATGGTTAACCCTCACACCTGCTGCTGGTGTTGTAAAAGCATCTACGCTTAAAATTGTTGGAATCGAAACTAACTTTTTATCTAATTTCCATGAAATATATTTAGCTACATCAATAGCCATTCCCCCACCAATACCAACAATTGTATCAAATTCAGGAAGTTCTTTTATTTGATCCTCAATCCATTGTTTTTCTACAGAGGTCACATTAATAATTCTCTTAGGAGATTTACCCATATCGTTTTTAATAATATTCCATGGAATCTCCATTGTTGAAACAACATATCTACCAAGTTCTTTTCCTATGCCTACGGATACTCCTTTCCCTATTCTTAATTGGTTAACATTTGTATGTAAACTAAAGTATTGCATTTTTATTATTTATTTTAAAAATAATTAATCCTAAAATTATAAATATTAAAGTTGATATAGCTGGGATATACTCAGAATTAAATCCCTCTATAGATTGACCAGGAATAATTAAACACATCACAACAAACACACACCAAACTAAAGTAAAAAACTTTACAGTTTTAGAAGTTTTAATCACACTCTTGATGTCATCTTTAAGGTAAAATGACGAAAATATAATTCCACAATATCCTATATACCCTGCTATTGCGGAGACACTGGTTATTACCTCAATTTTGTTAAAAACAACAATGAAAATTGTTGCTAAAATTCCAATAAGTATTAGCGAGTTTCCAGGAGATTTATTTTTATCAATTGACTTAAGCCAACTTGAATTTGGCAAAACTGAATCCCTAGACATTGAAAAAATTAATCTTGAGGCAGTGGCCATACAAGCAACTGCACATGCAAAAATTGCTGCAATTACAAATAAAAGAATTAAAGAATACAGTATTATCCCAAATTCATTAACAAGTAAGTCTGTCAAAAAATTTTCAGACCCATTTTTATAAATATCTCTTTGAAGCAAAATAACAGAAAAAATTATTATTATAAATCCAAAAAAACCCGAGATTAATAAAGAATTAACTATGGAACCAGGAACAATCTTGGTTGGGTTTTTTGTTTCTTCAGACATATCTGCAGCTGCCTCAAAGCCAGTCAAGCACCAGGCTCCTAATAGAATGGATAAGGCAAAAGATTCAAATCCTATTTCTGAAAAATTAGCTTTATTGGTAATATTTGAAATTGTAAAATCCTCTAGTCCATTTGTTACTAAAAAGCCAAGTATTAAAATCAAAAGAATTACTCCAATAATTTCTGTAATAACTCCAATATTATTTATGTAAGAAACCATTTTAATTCCATTTTTATGAATTAGTGTAATTATCCATATGATAATTATTGATATGGTAATTTCGCTTACTTCCAAAGAGAAAACTTGAGATAAAAAATCACTTAATACTATACTTAAAGTTTTACAGATACCAGGAAATCCAGTTAAAAACTGCATTAATAAAAGCCAACCTGTTGCAAAACCAAATTTTGAATTTACTAGTCTGGATGACCATTGATATCCATATCCAGAAATTGGGAATCTAACTGCTAATTCAGCCATTATTAAGGCTACAAAAAATTGACCAATAAAAACCATTAACCAAGATAACGATATCCATGGACCTACCTCTGAGTATCCAAAATGAAAGTTTGCAAAAATTCCAGTTAATATTGATATCAAAGAGAAAGATATTGCAAAAGATGAGAAACCTTTCATTGATCTATTTAGATCCTGTGTATAACCAAACTTTGCAAGAAATTTGGAATCCTTATCAACTTTAGACAGGGACATTACTTAGTATTCCTTTGTAAATCCCAGGGTCAGATCCTTGAATTATTTTGGCATTAAAGGTTTTTTCATAAAATTTAGCAGGACCGACTCCACCTATTATAGCATATGCATAACCCATTTCTTTCATAGAATTTAGAGCTAAAAAAAGTAATGCTTTGCCTAATCCTTTTTTTCTGCTATTTTTTTTGATTCCCATCGGGCCTAGAAAATTTAAATAGGCTGCATCATATGTGGCAAAACCAAGAATCTGATCATTATCAATTGCTATAAAAGTTGTTATAGGTTTTCTCGAGAAAGAAACATCTACTTCACTTTCCCACCCATCTCCAAATTCTTTTTTTACCCATTGATTAACAATAGATTTTTCAGCTGCTAATGGACGTCTAAACGAAATTGTTTTAGAAAGATAATTAAGCTCTTTACATTTTTTTGGAAGATCATAAAGTTTAACTAACATATCTTTCATAACACGAATATACCACTCAAGATAAAAATTATTTTCTAAAATTGTTTTTTGTTTTATTAAAATAAATATTCAATTACTTGATTATGTCCTCTATTTCTACTTTTTTATTATTTCATTTGTGCGTTGGAAGCATGTTTATTGACATGATCAAGAATTTCTTTAGAAACAACATCAAATGAATCTTGAATCAACCAATGTGAAGAATCTATCTTTTTTAGCCTGTAAAAGGATTTAATAAATTTTTCAGTCTCATCAATACCTTTTTCTCCAATTGCCATATCTCGAGTACCATATATCATAAGAGTTGGAACATAAATATCACCAATCTTTTTGGAACCACCTAAATCAGTTGCTCTATACCAATTTAAGGCACTTTTTAGAGCATCTTTTTGACTAAAAACCTCTAGATAATTATTAATTTCATCTTTATTACTACTTGATAATACTTTTTTTAGATTCCAAAAATTAAATATTTTAAAATAAAACTCAGGTAAATATTTAATTTTAAATAAATCTATATAATAACTTTTTTTTGTTTGAATTTCGTCATTAACTATTGCCTCAGAAAAAGCGTCCACGTGAGGAACTGATAGAGCTGAATAACTTATAATCCTATCTTTATTTGATGCAGCTACTGACCATCCAACTGCAGAACCCCAATCATGACCTACAAGATGAAATTTATCTATATCAAATGTGTCTGCTATATCAAACACATCCTTTGTGAGCTTACTAACCCTGTAATCCTCAATTTTTGAAGGCCTTGCTCCCTTACTGTAACCTCTTTGATCTGGGGCGATGACTTTATACCCATTTTTGCTGAGTACTTCAATCAAATTCATCCACATTCTTGAAGTTTCTGGAAAACCGTGAAGTAAAATTATAGCATCCCCATTATTCTCAATTCCACCGACCCTACAAGTAAAAACAAAACCCTCACTAGTAGTTACATCAGCAAAATTCTCATCCTTATTTGTGTAAAATGAAATATTTTGAGCAATCATGTTTTGTGACAAAAAAATAAAAATAAAAAAACTGAATTTTCTTATCATCTTAAATCAGCTATTTATTTGTGTAGTAAATGTACTTTCAAAAATCCTGTCTGCATTTCCAGTTTCGAAACCTTCTCTTCTGTGTTTTCTTTTTATTTTTGATTTATGAATTTTAGAAAATTCAGGCAAGACATTTCTTTCAGCAAACTCAACATAACTTCCAGCTATTATTTTTTTTTCACCTCCACTGAATGTAGCACTGATTTGATTTGCTACAGAACTACTCTGTTTGAGTAATTTGTCTTTGCTTATTTTAATTTCTCCACCTGATTTATTTAATTTGATTCCGAGTGATTTAACAAACTGATTAAATTGATCTAGATTAGAATATTCTCCAGGAAGATCGTGAACACTTATTGTATAATGATTTAAATAATATCTATTATAAATAACCCAAGCAGCATATTCACTTTCTAAAAGTAAAATTTCGTAATCATTTTTTGAGGGAAGTCTCCAAAGTGGTGATTGAAGATATTTAACAACCTGCTTTGATGAATTTAAATCAATTTGATCAATTGGATCCATAGTAACTATATCAGTATAGCTTTTAATTATATTTTGAGCTTTTTGTGACAGCTCATCAACCTTTAGCTCACTTATAAAAATTCTAGGTAAATCATTTGAAGGTGGCGCATACCAAAATGCATCCAATTTTTTTCTACTAAAATGATAGAAATCCATCTTTTTATAACCGTGTTCTAAAAATATTTTTTCAAAAGAGTTAATCCCTAAGTTTTTTACACCCATTGTTCTAAAAGCAATATGGTCATTAACTATTTCATTTTGATTATTAACCATACCTTTTTTAATCATTGCAGATGTTATTTTGTTCACATCAGGAACCCTTTTCGAATAAACTAAAAACAAAGACTCTAGGATTTCAGTAATAACAGTTTTAACTTTGAATTTCATAGAGGTATTTGTATTTTTTATGTAAATATTTTAAATAAATAAAAATATGTCATTAACTCCATCCAATATGTTGTCTTTGGGCACAATAGCTCCAAATTTTAATTTACCAAACACTATCTCGGATAAAAATAATTCGCTCGATGAACTAAAAGGTTCTGAAGGAACTCTGATTATGTTTATATGTAATCATTGCCCGTATGTAAAACATATTAATTCAACCATAGCTAATTTAGCAAATTTATATCATGGAAATAAAATTAATTTTATTGCAATTTCAAGTAACGATGTAATTAATTATCCCGAGGATAGTCCTGAATTAATGAAAGAAATGGCCTTAGAAAATAATTTTAATTTTCCATATTTATACGATGAAAGTCAAGAAGTTGCAAAAAACTATGATGCTGCGTGCACACCAGATTTTTACCTATTTGATTCTAGCCTTGAGCTTGTATATAGGGGTCAAATAGATGATTCCAGACCAGGGAATAATATTAAATCTGATGGGTCAGACATAAAAAACGCAATAGATTGTCTATTAAATAAAAAAATAAATCAAAGACTTCAAAAACCAAGCATTGGGTGTAATATTAAATGGAAGTAAATAAAAAATTATTACTAATCCTTTCTTTGCTTTTGCTTTCATGTAGTAGTGAGCATTCTGATGAAACAATTAATTTGACAGGATATTCATCTGAATCTTTAGTACATGATGGCTTACAAAGACAATATTTAATGTATTTACCCAGCTCTTATCAAGAAAATAATAATTACCCATTAGTGATAAACTTCCACGGTTTTGAAGGACAGATAAATCAATATGCAACCTATGCGGATATGAGATCACTCGCTGATTCAGAGAATTTCATTTTAGTCTATCCTCAGGGGGCAGATCTAGATGGATCTCCTCATTGGAATGCAGCGCTTCTAGGCGGCGACAATAAAAGTGATATAGATGACTTGGGATTTATTGAATCATTAATTTTAAAATTATCCTCCAGAAATCTAATTGATTTAGAAAGAGTATATATGGTAGGATATTCAAATGGTGGAATGATGAGTTATGCGATGGCATGTCATAAAAGTAATTTAATTGCAGCTATCGCTTCTATATCAGGGACAATGTTATATATTTCAAATTGTGAACCTAACCGATCAATACCTCTATTAAACATTCATGGCACAGCAGATCCAACATTACCATACAATGGAAATGATTATTATAATTCCGTTGATGCTGCTCTTAATTTTTGGAACACTAATAATAATTCCGATCCTACACCCAACTCAATATTATTAAATACTAATCTAAACAACATTCAATTTTTCGGATACTCTAACAGCGATAGAATTGCAGTGGATCACTACAAAATAATTAATGGAAGTCATGTATGGTTTGATATAAACGTTGACGGAAAAAATACCAGTGAGCTAGTTTGGAATTTTTTCTCAAAGTTTGATATTAATGGAAGAATTGAAACTAATCAGTAGGGTAATTCATATCTATCCAATCAGTTTTAATATTATTCCTGATATTTAAAAGTTTATGGTTCTTGTAGCCTAATGAATTTAGTAATGAAAATGCAGGTCTTATATTAGGGCAATCTTTAAAAGGACAGCATCCACAATAAATAATTATTTCAGAATCTTTTGAAAATGATGAAAGATGATTTTCAAAATTAGTTAAGTTCCTATCGTATCTACATTCTCCAATTCCTATTGAGCCTGAAATAACCTGCCCTGGGCCTACACTAATAATGTGTGGTAATTGATTGTGGCTACTTATTATTTTATTTAAATCAGATGGTTCAATTAACTGATTTTTTTTCCATGGCTCATCATTTTGACTACAACAGATAAAAAAAGATAAATAAATGAATAATAAATTTATTTTCATTTTTGGTTAGTGTTATTATCCATTTTAATTATTAAAAATAACAGTATTGAAACTACAAAAATTAAAACACCTAAAATATAATAATGATTGTTTGTTTCATGAAAAAATGACTTTTCACTTATTTTGTCGTCTAGAAAATAAATAAAACTCCCTAATGGTATTAGAATTAAAAATACTTTATAGTTTATATTTTTCATCTTAATCTAAATTAATAATCTTTTAGTATAACTATTTTATTTGTTGTAAGGTAATATCCATCGATCATTTTCTTTATCAGTAAACCCTCCCATTTTCATTAAAACAACTTTATTTAGAATTGTTATTCCTTTCATGGCCATTTTATCAAAAGTATCTATTCCTTCATTACCAAATCCCTTTCTTGTTCTATGAATATTGTATTTGTTAGACAAAGGTCTTCCCATAATTTTTTCTATTTCTTTTTTGCCTAACATAAAACCTAATAGTCCACCCCATGTTGATGTTGGGTTGTCTGAATCCCAACCAATTAGAGACCCAATTTTTATTGTTTCTTTAAAATCAGCTTCTCCATAAAATAAACTAATAATACTAGCTCCAAAATTAATTCCTGCCGCAAAACATCCAGAACAATCTTCATCTTTTGAAGGCCAAATATATCCATCCTCTTGTTTAATTTGATATTTCTCATGAAGTAAATCACGTGTGGTTTCCCAGGGAGTTCCTTTTTTATATTCTTTATAAACAAAATCAAACATTTTTGCAGGATATTTGTCATCTGGTAAGTGTTTTCTAGCCTCTTTAGCATTTAATTGTAGTCTGTCTTTAATTGTTAAATTTTTTGTTGGGTTTGATGCCAAAGAATGCATAATAACATAAAACTCAGCTATGTCAACTGCATTACCTCCTGCAGTGGTTCGAATAGGAAGATAGGCCAAATCTAAAGCTACTTTTGGATTTGTTGGAGCAAACAATCCAAAAATCTCAGTCGTTAATTGAGCATCTATCATTTCATAAAAAGGGTTTAAAAGAGGATCGCTAGTTTCAGGTGGAAGCACACCCTCATTCATCAGATCAAATGCTTTTTGATTTGAAACCCATAAATAGTTTTCTTCTTCAACATATATATGTTTCTTCCAACCATTAACAATTTGATTTGGAGTAAAATAAACGTATGGTATGTTACCGAGTAATTCTTGATACATATACTCAATATCAGTGTCATCATCAGACCCCCAAATACTATCTTTTTCAGCAACTTTGAAATCTATTAATTGATTCTTTCCTCCTTTAAATTCTCCCCAGATATTTGGTTGATCAGATTTACCCCAATCATCTCTTGTATAAAAACCTTCTCCCATGCCTTCTTTTGTAGGAATACCAATTTTATCCATTTCTGTGACTAATCCAGTCCAATTAGCGATGGATTGCCCAAGCCAAAAGCCTTCTAAACTATTCTGATAATCAGCCTTTGGAATACTAATTAATTTAATTCCTTCCTTATTTTTTATTTTTTTATCACATGATACAAGATTAATAATAAGAGCTAAAAAAATTAAGTGTTTTAAAAGTTTCATTTTTGAATTTTATTTAAAATAAATATAGAGAATATTCATCTTTGATTACATTTGCTTTGTTAAAAAAATAAATATGAATGAAGATTTTCAAAAATATATTGAATTTCATAGAAACAACGGAGGCACAGGAAAATTATATAATTTTAGATTCATTGACTATAAAAAAGGATTTTTAAAATTAGAGGGGGTGTTCCCTTCTGAAACTTTAAATCCAAATCATTCAGTTCAAGGTGGACAAATGACTTCAATGCTTGATGATGCAACGAGTTTACTATTAATTTATGAAACAAAAGGAAAAATTTACCCAAGCTCAATAAATCTTCATAGTCATCATCATAGACCTCTAAAAAAAGGGAAAGTCATTGTCACTGCAGAAATAGTTAAACAAGGAAAAAATATTGCAACATTAAAAGGTGAGCTATATAATTATGATGGTAAGTTAATAACTACTTTGATGCACTCAGTTTATTTAGTCCAAAGAGATTTTGAAGTAGAATAAAAAAGTATCTATATTTAAAAAAACTTTCATAATGAAAAAAGTTGAAGCAATTATTCGAAAATCAAAATATGAGGACGTAAAAAAAGCTCTTCATGAAGTAGAAGTTAATTTTTTTAGTTATTGGGATGTAACAGGAATTGGCAATGAGAAGCAAGGTCATGTTTACAGAGGAATATCCTATAGCACCTCAGAAATCCAAAGAAGATATCTTTCTATAGTAGTTAATGACGAATATGTAAAAAGAACAGTAGATGCTATCCTGAAATCTGGAGCAACTGAAAGAGTTGGAGATGGAAAGATATTTATATTACCCGTTGAAGAGGCTTATAGAATTAGAACTGGCGAAAAAGGAATTAATTCACTAAACTAATTTAAAGGAGGACAAAATTCTATTAAATTTACTTTTTGTAAATTAATTAATGCTCCTGTTGCAGCAGTAAAGCCCCAATAAACCTCTGAATCTCCCTCAAAAAATAAATCTGGTATATCAATTGTTAAGTCGATGATTACAGTTCCGTCAAAAGAAACTGAGAAACTATTTGATGCAGCAATCCAGTTAATTATTGTTCTGTGATTATTTCCATCCTCTATATTACCTGCGTTAAAATAAGGTGCATAAGCAGAGTGAGCATTCGAAGATCTTACATCGCCATCTTTAATTATTGCTATATGATCATCTGCTGTTGGATCACCGCCACCTTTATAAGTGTCAAATTCAACGGCAAATGACTCAGATATATTTTCGAGTCCAATACTAGTTCCGGTTCCTCCATCTTGGGTATTTGAAATTCTTTGAAGTACAAATGCCATACCATCTGCTCCACCTCCATTTAAATTTCCTAAATACAAGTCAGCTTCAATACTAAAATCCTCATCTAAATCAATTTTATTTTTTGTCCAAATCATACCTTTTTTATAGGCTTGAGATGGTGTTAAAGTAACTTCATTTCCAGAAAGTGTTGCATCAGAAACAATAACAAAATCAGAAGTATTTACATCAGTCATACATGTGTATGGACTAACAATAATTGTTCCGCTGAAGGATTTATTTACTGAACCTACTAATACTTTCACAACAAAATCATAAGTCCCCTCGGTAGTGGTTATTCCAGTCAAGCTTAAAATATCGTTACTTATACTCACAGAAATTCCTGGAGGTAAATTATCAGTTTCAAGTCCAACAACCCCGGAATAGTTTGTGTCTAAATTGTATTGAATGGGAGTTATTGAATTGGTTCTTGTGACAGTTTGAGTTAGTGATCCACTCGACAAAGACAATGATAGAGATGGCTCTAAAACAGTTATAGTACCAGAAATAGTTAGGGTACTTGAAATGTTGTTTGTATTTGTTGATTTATCAAAAATAACATCTGATATTACAGAATAGCTGTAAATACCTTCTTTGGATGGCCTACCCGAAAGTGTTGTAATTGCACTATTAGTATTATTTACAAAAAACTGATCTGCATTATTAACCATAAAAATCCCTGGAATTGGATCTTGAAAAATAAAATTGAAAAAGGGATTGTTGCATCCAGATTTTATCTTCTGCTTTATAATTATGGGTATGATTTGACTCCCTTGTATAATTGTTTGGTCTAATGATCCAGATGTTACAGTATATGATGTTTCGCAGTTAATACACTCGAGTGAAAAATTAGCTTTGTCATCTTTTGTCCAATTACTTGATCTTGTTAATTGATCAGAATTGACTCTTACACAATAAAAATTATTATTCTCCATGGATAACTCAACAAGATCCTTATTATTAGAAACGTCCAAACTTATTAGTTGATTGGAAACGACATTAAAAATAATTAGTTCCTTGTTATTTGATAAATTGATTATTTTTAAGTTATTGTTAGCTAAGTATAAGTACTCAAGACTAATTTGGCTAGAAAGATCAATTAAATCTAGATCATTATTCTCAAGTCTAAGGTCTTTAATTTCTCTATTAAGAGATAAATCAATTGATTTCAAATCAAGGTTATTTAATTCAAGATTAGTTAATTGTTTATTTTTAGATAGATCAATCGAACTCAATTTATTTGAATTTAAATTCAATTTTTTTAAAAAAATATTTTTTGATAAATCAACTGAGGTTAGATCATTTTCATTTAATATCAATTCTTCTAGTGAAATATTATTTGATATATCTAATGATTGTAATTTACCTTTAATTACAGATAAATAATTTAAACCTGAACTACTTTTAACATCTAAAGAATTGATTTCATTATTGTCAACATTTAATCTCAAAAGATTGATATTATTAGAAAGATCAAGCGAGGAAATATTGTTTTCATTTAAGTTTAAATGTTTTATATATAGAAAATCCTCAACTCCAGTTAAGTCTGTTATGTTCTTTCCTGATACATCTAAGTTTTCAATTGTTTTTATATTTTCAGTATTCACATAATCGTCTAATGT
>MDSW01146669.1_pt1 | contig 22479 bp, 21 predicted proteins | sample 811171 | NCBI WGS metagenome assembly MDSW01 (sample SAMN05326641, study PRJNA326480) | marine metagenome | isolation source: seawater | place: Atlantic Ocean: North West | collected 2012 | reverse complement strand
CGAAATATCTTTCCAAATGTATTAAATGACATTAAATATATTATATAATTTATTTTGTTGAAATTATGAATCAAAAAAACTCTTTTGGGCTAAATAATTGCTTTAAGGATTTAAAAAATCCCCTAGATCTGTTTAATGAATGGTTTAATGAAGCAAAAAAAACAGAGAATAACGATCCAAATGCTTTTGCATTAGCAACAGCAAACAAAAAGGGAATTCCATCAGTTAGAATGGTTCTATTAAAAAATTATAATGAAAAAGGATTTACTTTTTATACTAATCTCGAAAGCAGGAAAAGCAAAGATATAAATGATAATGCTTTTGGCTCAATTTGTTTTCACTGGAAAAGTTTGTTAAGACAAATAAGAATTACCGGATCACTATCTAAAGTTTCTGATAAAGAGGCAGATGAATATTTTATTTCAAGATCGTACGGCAGTAGGATCGGAGCATGGGCATCAAAGCAAAGTACTATTTTAAATAATAGAGATGAACTATATAAATCAATTGAAAGTTATAAAAAAAAATATCCTAGTGAAATTTCTGTACCAAGACCAAAACATTGGTCTGGCTGGAACCTAAATCCATATGAAATAGAATTTTGGTTAGATGGAGAAAATAGAATACATGAAAGGCTTTTTTATTCCAAAAAAAGTGATGGAAGCTGGGAAAAATTTTTACTAAGTCCTTAAAAATTTCTTTCTAAGCTAAAAGATGTTAAATTCTGTAGAATTTCTTTTTCTTTACTATTATCAAATATGCTCAAAGAATTTGAAGCTAAATTTATGAAGTGATCTGCCTTTTTATAGCACTCAGATATAATATTATATTTATTTATCATTGATAAAGTTTCCTTAAATTCTATTTCAGATCTTATTTTTTTTTCAAAACAGTCTTTTAAAATTTTTTTTTCTTTCAAATTTGCTTTTTGATAAAGCAATATTATTGGCAAAGTTATTTTACCTTCATAAAAATCATTTCCAATTTCTTTTCCAAAAAGTTTTAGTTCCGAATTATAGTCCAAAGTATCATCTGCTATTTGAAAAGTTAGGCCAAGATTTTTTCCATAAAATTCTAAAGCGTCTTTAATTCTATTTTCTTTATTCGCCAATATAGAACCAACTTTAGCAGCAGCAGCAAACAAGGCAGCAGTTTTTGCAGAAATAATTTTTAAATAAGTTTCTTCCAACATGTCAATCTCTCCTTTATGTTGAAGTTGTAATACTTCACCCTGAGAAATTTCTGCAGAAGTTGATGAAAGTAATTTTAAGATTTCTAAATTTCCATCCTCCACCATCATCTCAAAACATCTACTAAGCAAATAATCTCCTACTAAAATAGATGACTGATTTCCCCAAATGCTATTTAAAGTTTTTTTGCCCCTTCTAATTTGACCATTATCAATTACATCATCATGCATTAATGTTGCTGAATGAATTAATTCTATACAAGCAGCAAGGTTTATATCTCTACTTCCTTTTAGGTATCCACAAAGTTTAGATGATCCTAATGTCAATAAAGCTCTAAGTTTTTTTCCACCCGTCCTTAGATGGTATTTGGTCATTTCATCTACCAGATGAACTTTACTTGATAGCTTAGTTTTAATTTTTTCCTCTACTAAAACCAATTTATCTTCAACTGAATTTTTAAGATCAGAATATGAATTATTTAAACGGTTTTTTAGCTGAACTACGGTTCCCATAAGGCCAGAGTAGTACAATTAACGCAATATTATACTTATCAATTGACGCACCTGAAACTTCAACTATAAGTAGGCTTTATATTAAATCAAAAATTTTATAAGCATAAATATGTTTTCGTTTTTCAAAAAAAAAAAATAATACCTCATATCAAATTAACTGGAGTAATAGGTAATGTAGGAAGATTTAAACAAGGTATAGATTTTGCTGGCCAGGAAGAAATAATAAAGAAAGCTTTCTCAATTAAAAAAGCTCCAGCTGTTGCTATATCGATTAATTCACCCGGAGGATCTCCTGTACAATCACATTTAATTCATGATTTTATTAGATCTGAAGCAAAAAAAAATAATAAAAAAGTAATTATATTTGCTGAAGATGTTGCAGCTTCGGGAGGCTATCTAATAGCATGTTCTGGTGACGAAATTTACGCAAATCCAAGCTCTATAATTGGTTCTATCGGGGTAATCTCTGCATCATTTGGTTTTAAAGATTTAATCCAAAAAATCGGAATTCAAAGAAGAGTTTATACTGCTGGAAAAAATAAAAGTACACTAGACCCATTTTTAGATGAAAAAAAAGAGGATATTGATAGGCTTAAAAATATTCAATTAGATTTACATAAAGATTTTATAGATGTTGTAGAAAAAAGTAGATCAAAAAAATTAAAAAAAGATAGTGGAATTGAGTTATTTTCAGGTGAGTTTTGGACTGGTAGAAAAGCTAAAGATCTAGGTTTAATAGATGGAATTGGAAATGCAAATCAAATTTTAAAAGAAAAATTTGGTGATGAAATAACTATTAAAAAATTTCAAAAAGGAAAAAGTTGGTTAGCCAAAAAATTATCATCTGAAAATACTACAGACCAGGTGATAAATGTTTTAGAAGAAAGATCTATCTGGCAAAGATATGGTTTCTAAAAAAAGAAAAAAAACAATAAATAAATTTCAAACATTTCAAGATACTATCTTGAACCTACAAAAATATTGGAGCAAACATGGATGTGTTATACTCCAACCTTACGACATGGAAGTTGGAGCGGGGACTTTTCATCCTGCTACTACACTAAGGTCCCTAGGATCTAAGCCTTGGAAGGTAGCTTATGTTCAACCTTCTAGAAGACCTACAGATGGTAGATACGGTGAGAATCCAAATAGGCTTCAACATTATTATCAGTTTCAAGTTTTAATTAAGCCTTCACCAAAGAATATTAAAAAACTATATTTAAATAGCCTCTCTTCAATAGGCATTAAACATCAAGAACATGATATAAGATTTGTAGAGGATGACTGGGAAAGTCCTACTTTAGGAGCGGCTGGACTTGGATGGGAAGTTTGGTGTGATGGAATGGAGGTTACTCAATTTACATATTTTCAACAAATGGCAGGAATTGAATGTGATCCAATTTCAGTTGAACTTACTTACGGTCTTGAAAGACTATGCATGTTTACTCAACAAAAAAAAAATGTTTTCGATTTAGTTTGGAACTCTGAAGGTATTTTATATAAAGATGTTTTTTATCAGGCAGAAAAAGAGTTTTCAAAATACAACTTTGAATTAGCAAATACAGATAATTTACTCAAAATTTTTGAAATGCTAGAAAATGAAACTAAAAGTTTAATTGAAAATAAACTTTCTTTACCAGCTTATGATCAATGTCTAAAGGCAAGTCATGTATTTAATATTTTAGATGCAAGAGGCGTAATCAGTGTTGCTCAAAGAGCTGAATTTATTGCTCGAATAAGAGATTTAGTTAAAGGTGTTGGAAAAATATGGCTTGAAAGCCAGGAATAAAATGTCCGAATTTTTTTTAGAATTATTTAGTGAGGAAATGCCTCCAAATTTACAATCTTCTTCAAGAAAAAATATTCTTTCTAATTTTAAAAGTTTTTTTGATAAAAAAAATATAAATTATAAAAATGAAGCTAAAGCCATCTCGACCCCAAATAGGCTTGTTGTTTATTTTAAAAATATAAATAAAGAATTAAATCAAAAATCAGAGGAAATAAAAGGACCAAGTACAAGTGCTCCAGAAATAGCTATCGAAGGATTTATCAAATCAAATAAAATTACAAAAAATGATATTTTTAAAAAAAATATCGAAAAAGGAGAGTTTTATTTTTATAAAAAGCCATCAAAAAAAGTGAGAACTTCTGAAATTTTAGAACAAAATATTCCAGAGTTGTTAAAAAATTTAATTTGGAAGAATTCAATGAAATGGGGGGATAATAAACTTCTATGGGGAAGACCATTAAAATCTATTTTAGCAATATTTGATGGAAAAACCTTAAATTTTCAATTTTACCATTTAATAAGTACTAACCGGACCTATATAGATAAAGATTTTGAGGATAAAACAAAATCGTTTTCAACTTTTCACTCGTATATATCCTTTTTTAATAAGAGAAATATAATTATTGATAACCAAATAAGAAAAAACAAAATCCAGAGTGATTTAATGAAATTATCAAAAAAAAAAAATCTAAAAATTCAAATTAATGAAAAATTAATAGACGATGTTACAGACATAGTAGAAAAACCAAAAATTATAGCTTGTTCATTTGATAAAAATTTTTTGAAAATTCCTAAAGAAATTATTATTATTACAATGCAACAACATCAAAAGTATTTTCCTACAATTGATAAAAAAAATAATTTGACTAATAATTTTTTTATAGTTGCAGACTCACCAGATATAAAAGGATTAATTAAATTAGGCAATGAAAATGTTATTGAAGCTAGATTAAGCGATGCAGAATTCTTTTGGAATAAAAATAAATCTCAAAGTCTAGTTAAACAAGTTTCTAAACTTGAAAATATTAATTATTTTAAGGGACTTGGTACTTATTATGACAAGGTTCAAAGAATTAGAAAATTAAGTGGATTAATTTCAGATGAGCTTCTTATAAGTAAAGAAAAAATTGAAATTGCATCAACAGTTTGCAAAGTTGATTTATTATCAGATTTAGTTGGAGAATTTCCTGAATTACAAGGTTTGTTAGGAGGTTATTTTGCTGAATCCCAAGGCTTTGAAAAAGATGTATGTATAGCTATTAAAGAACATTATCTTCCATTAGGAATAGATAGCAAAATACCAAAACACCCATATAGTATAGCTTTATCTTTAAGTGATAAAATAGATACTCTTGTTGGTTTCTTTGGTATTAACTTAAAACCAACTAGTTCCAAAGATCCTTATGCCCTTAGAAGACTCACTTTAGGACTAATTAAAATGATAATTGAAAATAATAAAGAATTTAAACTGAGAGATTTAGTTAATTATTCCTGTCTACTATATAATGAGCAATCAAGAAACTTTGACATTAAAAAAATTCAAAAAGAATTTTATGAATTCTTTAACGATAGATTTAAAAATTATATGAAACAAAAAGGTATTAGAAATGATATAATTGAAAGCTCAGTGACTACAAATAATCTAGAAAATATTTTAAAAATTTATAAAAAATCAATAACACTAAATAAATATATCTCAAAAGAGGTTGGAGTTAATGTTATATCAATCTATAAAAGAGCTTTTAACATTTTGAATAGTGAACCAATAAGCAAAGAATTTGTAGTAAGTGGCTCAGCTGATCCAGGACTATTTAAAAATGAATATGAAAAAAACTTATATAAAAAAATACATGATATTAGGAAGGATTTTACAAGTGTTAGTAGAGATGGAGATTATAAAGGTCTATTAGAGACTTTGTCCACAGCAAAAAAAGAAGTTAATGATTTTTTTGACAATGTAATAGTAAATGATGAGGATGAAACCTTAAAAAAAAATAGACTAGAACTTTTGAAAATGTTGTGTAAAACCTTTGATAATTATTTTAATTTCTCTGGAGTAGAAAGTGTATAGTGAAAAAACTTGTTTATAATTTTAAATCTAAAGATACAAAAAAAATCAAATTTCCTAAAAATATTTTAGGCGGAAAGGGTGCAAACCTATCAGAAATGGGAAGACTAGGATTTCCAGTCCCTTCAGGATTTACTATTTCCACTGAGGTATGTGATTTATTTTTTAATAATAAAAAAAAACTAAATTCTAAAATATTAAAACAAATTAAAAAAGAGATAAAATCAATTGAAAAAGATTCTGGTAAGAAGTTTGGTGATATCGAAAACCCAATGTTAGTCTCTGTTAGGTCTGGCGCAAGAGTCTCAATGCCAGGTATGATGGATACAATTTTAAACTTAGGTTTAAATGATAAAACTGTAGAAGCATTAGCAAAAAAAACTGCAAATATTAGATTTGCAAAAGATAGCTATAGAAGATTTATTCAAATGTATGCAAATGTAGTTATGGGTATAGAAAGTTATAATTTTGAAGAATTGATAGAAAATTACAAGTTAACTAAAGGAGTTCTGTTAGATACTGAACTTGATGCATCCGATTGGGACGGATTAATAAATGATTTTAAAAATGTGGTTAAAGAAAAAACAAATAAAGATTTTCCACAAGATGTAAATGAACAATTAATTGGTGCAATTTCTGCTGTATTTTTATCTTGGGAGAGTAATAGAGCAAAAATCTATAGAAAAATTAATCATATACCATCAAATTGGGGTACCGCGGTTAATGTTCAATTAATGGTATTTGGGAATATGGGACAAGATTGTGCAACAGGAGTAGTTTTTACTAGAAACCCTTCAAATGGAAAAAATGAGATTTATGGAGAATATTTAATAAATGCTCAAGGAGAAGATGTTGTAGCTGGTACAAGAACACCTCAATATATTACTAAAAAATCTAAAAAAGAGTCGAGCGCAGAAGGTAGTTCTATGGAGGAGTCAATGCCTAGAGTTTTTAAAGAATTAAAAAAAATCTTAAAAAAACTTGAAACATATTATAAGGATATGCAAGATGTAGAATTCACTGTTGAAAATCAAAAACTTTGGATATTACAAACAAGATCTGGTAAGAGAACTTCAAAATCTGCAGTAAAAATTGCTGTTGATATGTTTAATGAAAAACTAATTTCAAAAAAAGAAGCTGTTTTAAGAATTGATCCTAATTCATTAGATAGTCTTCTTCATCCAACACTAGATGAAAAAAGCGATATTATAGTGATTGCCAAAGGTTTGCCAGCATCGCCAGGCGCAGCAAGTGGTAAAATTGTATTTTCTTCTGACGAAGCAGAAAGATTAAATTCAATGATGCAAAATACTATACTAGTAAGACTTGAAACATCCCCAGAGGATATTCATGGCATGCATGCTGCAAAAGGAATTTTGACAGCAAGAGGAGGCATGACAAGCCATGCAGCCGTTGTAGCTAGAGGAATGGGAAGACCATGTGTTTCTGGTTCAAGTGAAATAGATATTGATTATGAAAATAAAATATTAAAAACCAAAGATTATAAGCTTAAAGAAGGGGAAATAATAACTATTGATGGTTCAACAGGTAGAATAATTTTAGGTGAGGTAAAAACTGTAAAACCAGAAATTTCAGGCGACTTTTCAAAAATTATGAAATGGGCAGATTCATATAGAAAACTAAAAATTAGGACTAATTCAGAAACTCCTATTGATAGTAAAACAGCTAGAGAGTTTGGAGCTGAAGGAATAGGTCTTTGTAGAACAGAACATATGTTTTTTGATGAGGAGAGAATTCTTTCAGTTAGACAAATGATTTTATCAAAGTCAAAAGATGATAGAGACAAAGCACTAAATAAACTTTTACCACATCAAAAAAATGATTTTGTAGAAATATTTAAAATAATGAATGGTCTTCCAGTAACTGTTAGATTGTTAGATCCACCTCTACATGAATTCTTGCCAAAGACCAACAACGAGATTGATGATGTTGCCAAGTCTTTAAATTTAACAAATAAAGAAGTAGAAGTTAGAATTAGTGAGCTTCACGAACAAAACCCAATGCTTGGTCATAGAGGATGTAGATTAGGAATATCTTTCCCTGAAATTTATGAAATGCAATGCAAAGCAATATTTGAAGCATTAGCAGTATGTAGAGAAAAAAAGTTTAAATCTATTTTACCAGAAATAATGATACCGCTCGTATCAACAGAAGCAGAAATTAAAATTATGAAAAATTTAGTAATAAGAGTTGCAGCTCAAGTGCAGAAAGAAAAAAATATAAAATTAGACTTTTTAGTTGGTACAATGATTGAGCTTCCTAGAGCAGCAATAAAAGCAAATGATATTGCAAAACATGCAGAGTTTTTTAGTTTTGGAACTAATGATTTAACACAAACTACATTTGGAATAAGCAGAGATGACAGTGGAAAATTTCTTAACGATTATATTGAGAATAAAATATTTGACATAGACCCTTTCGTATCAATTGATGATGGTGTAGGTGATCTAATAGAAATAGCTTCAGCTAAAGGTAAAAAACAAAATAAAAAGATAAAACTAGGTATTTGTGGAGAGCATGGAGGTGATCCAAAAAGTATCCATTTTTGCTCTAAAACTGGATTAGATTATGTATCTTGCTCACCTTATAGAGTTCCTATAGCAAGACTTGCTGCTGCTCAAGCACAATTAAAAAAATAAGTATATATATTTTACTTTTTTAAATTTCTAATTTTAAATCTACAGCTGGAGCACTATGGGTAATGCTACCAACAGAAATTCTATCAACACCAGTTTTTGCAACTGACTTTACAGTTCTTAAAGTAATATTTCCTGAAGCTTCTGTTTCAAAACGATTTTTTGCGAGCTGTACTGCCTTTTTAAGAGTCTTTACATTCATATTGTCAAATAAAACTCTATCAAACTTAAGATGATTTATTTTTTTAAACTGACTTAAATTATCTACCTCAACAGTAATTTTTCTACCTTTTTTATATTTGATTGCTTTTTTTATAATTTCTTCAATTTTTTTTTTTGAAGCAATATGATTATCCTTAATTAAAAATTCATCACTTAAATTAAATCTATGATTAGTTCCACCACCCAATTTTACAGCATATTTTTGAATTACTCTTAAGTTAGGCATTGTTTTTCTTGTGCAACAGATTTTAGTTTTATTTCCTGCTCTTTTTAAAAATTCATTTGTTTTTGTTGCAATACCTGAAATATGAGACATAAAATTAAGTGCAACTCTTTCACCAGTGAGTATATTCTTAAGATTTCCTTGAATAATTGCTATAACTGTTCCTCTCTTGATTTTAGAACCATCTGCTTTTTTTATTTTGAACTTAATTTTTTTATCAACTAGCTTAAAGGTTTGTTTTGCAAATTCTAGACCCCCAACGATACATCTTTGGTTGCTAATCATTTTAATTTTTTTTATTTCATTTTTATTTAAGAGACTAGAAGTTATATCTCCAGATGGAAATAGATCTTCATTTAGAGCAAGTTTACATGAAGACTTTATAAAACTTTTACTTAATTTGATTTTAGTCAAAGAATTTATCTGCCAACTTCAGCCATTCTTTCAACTGATTTTCTTGCTTTTTCAATAGTTTCGGTACTCATAGTTATTTCATTTGTTTCATTTTCTAAACAATCTAAAATTTTTGGCAAAGTAATTCTTTTCATATGAGGACATAAATTACATGGTCTAATAAATTTAACATTTGGATTATCTACTTGCACATTATCACTCATAGAACATTCTGTTACCATCATAACTTTATCAGGTTGTTTATCTTTTACATATTTTATCATACCACTGGTTGATCCAGTAAAGTCACTTGCCTTAATTACATCAGGGGGACATTCTGGATGAGCTATAACTTTTATACCTGGGTTATTTTTTCTAATTTCATTTATTTCGGCATCATTAAATTTTTCGTGAACTTCACATGTTCCTTTCCAAGAAATTATTTCAACATCTGTTTGAGAAGCAACATATTTAGCTAAGTAGTCATCCGGAAGAAAAATTACTTTTTTTACATTTAGTGAATTCACAATTTTAACTGCATTTGCAGAAGTGCAACAAACATCTGTTTCAGCTTTAACATCAGCAGAAGTATTTACATAAGAGACTACAGGTACACCTGGGTTTTTTCTTTTTAATTCTCTAACATCTTCACCAGTTATAGAAGAAGATAATGAACATCCAGCTCGCATATCAGGCAACAAAACTTTTTTCTCTGGACTCATAAGTTTTGCAGTTTCAGCCATAAAATGAACCCCGCACATTACAATTATATTTGCTCTTGTTTTTGCAGCTTCAATTGCTAATGCAAGTGAGTCAGCAGAAAAATCAGATACACCATGATAAATTTCAGGTGTTTGATAGTTATGAGCAAGTATAACTGCATTCTTTTCTTTTTTTAATTTATTTATTCTATAAATATATGGAGCATGTATTGACCATTCAATTTCTGGAATAGCTTTAGAAATTTTTTGGTAAATTGGATCAGTTGCTTTTCTTATTTCTGCAGTAAATTCCATAATTTAATCTATCAACTTGAAAGATAATTGTCATTCAATTAATCTGACGCATACGCGGCCATGCTGAAATTGGTAGACAGGCTTGGTTGAGGGCCAAGTGGAGGTTTCTCCATGAGAGTTCGAGTCTCTCTGGCCGCACCAAACATATACATTTAAAGAATTTAAGGTTAAAAGATGAAATGAAATATAAAGTTAAATTATCAAAAAACATAAATTTAATAAATAAAAAATTCAGTAAAAATGAATTTTACCATTATATAGATGAGCCAAATAATTCATTATTAATTCCAATATTTAAAAAAAAGTTTTTGATTGTGATGCAAAAAAGAATTCCCATAAATCAAAGTAATTATGAGTTTCCTATGGGATGGGTCGATAAAGGAGAAAGTCCACAAAATGCATCTTCAAGGGAATTATTAGAGGAAACTGGATATAAAAGTTTGATCAAGCCAAAAAAACTGATGCAATTTTATGCAGATCCAGGAAGAGGAAATAGAAGTTGTTTTTGTTATTTTTCTAATAAGCTTATTAAAGTAAACAAACCTGAAAAAAAAATAAAAATATTTTTGAAGTCAGCTAAAGAAATTGAAAAATTAATAAAAAATAAAAAATTTAATAACTCTTTACATATTGCAGCATTTTACTATTTTATGTATAAGCACTAATTTTCAATTTTTGGGTAAGGAAGAGGTATAATAAATTTTCCTTTAAATCCTTTTTTTCTTAGATTTTTTTTTAACTCTTTTTTAATATGCCACGAAAACAAAATTAAATAATTAGGCTTTTTTTTTGATAAAATATTCTCATTTAATATTGGTATTTTTGTACCAGGAATATAATTTCCAATTTTATATGAACCATTAATTTCCAGAACACAATCAATAATATCTTGATCAAGTCCCAAATAATTAATCAGAGTAGATGCTCTAGATGGAGCTCCAACACCGTATATTGTATTATTTTTATCTTTTATTCTTTTTATAATATTAAATAAATTTACTTTTGATATTACAACTTTCTTTTTAAATTTCTCAAAACTTTTTTCATTTAAATATTTCTTCTCTTTGGCAAATTGTTTTTTAACATTTGATGAAATTTTATATATGCCTTTTCTTGCACAATAAACTCTTATAGAACCACCGTGAGTAGGTATTTCTTTTGTATCAATTATTTCTAAATTATGTTTTTTAAATAAATAATTTAAACTTAATAACGAATAATATCTTAAATGTTCGTGATATATAGTGTCATATTGAACTGTTTTAATTAACGGCAAAAGGTAATGAGACTCACTTATAAAAATTCCTCTTTTATCAAGAGTTTTTAAAATACATTTTACGATGTTATTTATATTATCAATATGAGCAAAAACATTCGTTGCTGTTATTACTTTTGCCTTGCCATACTTTTTATTTATTTTTGAAGATATTTTTTTATCAAAATAATCTATTATTGTTGGTATACCTTTTTTAATTGCTATGTTTCCAATTTTCTCTGGCGTAACGCCTAACACTCTATGATTTTTCTTAAAATTTTCTAATAGATTGCCATCATTTGAACCGATATCTATAACCAAATCATTTTTTTTGAGAGCAATAATTTTTTTTGTATCTTTATATAAGTCTGCAAAATTTTCTCTTAAAATTTTTGTTGTACTACTTGTATATGGGTAAGAATATGGAAATAAAATTTCTTTATCTACTATACATCCTAATTGTGCCAATCTAGATTTTTTACAATATAGCAACTCTGCTGGAAAACAAATCTCCTCCTCTAAAGTTGATCCAATTTTTCTAAGTGTATTTACTGGGGGCAAATAACCTAAAAAAATTATTGAATTTAAATTACTTGAATTAGATATTTGACATCTTTTAACTGGTCTTGATAATGATTTTTTCATAAAATTATTTGATTATTTTTATAATTCCTTCTTTTAAACTAATCTTTTGTCTAAAACCAAGTTTTTTTATTTTATCTATATTTGGACATCTAATTGTTGGACTTCCTTTAAGTATTTTTCTCTTTTTAAACTTAATCTTTTTTCTAAGAAATTTAGCAATTAACATTGCTAGATCTTTTATTTTGATTTTTTCTGTTGTACCAATATTATAAATTTCAAGATTTTTACCTTTTCTGAAAATTTTATCAAAACCAGATATAAAATCATCAATGTGAATAAACGATCTCACTTCTGATCCTGTTCCATAAATTAAAAATTCTTTTTTTTTTCTCAATTTTTTTAATCTTTTTATAAATTCTGGAATTACATGTTCATTGCCCATATCTTTTCCATAAACATTATGAGGTCTAAAAATTACGAATTTCTTTAGATATTTTTTAGCAAAATGTATACCATAAAGTTCAGAAATTATTTTGCCACCTCCATAGGAGTATCTCGGGTTATGTATATTTGGTATTTTTAGCATTTCCCTTTCATCTGTAGGGATTTTAAAAGGATTTTGATATACTTCAGAGCTAGAAGCTAAATATAAATTTTCCACTTTTTTAATTTTGCAAAATTCTAAAATGTTTAATAAACCGTTAACTGCAATATCTAGAATTTCAAAGGGTTTTTTATAAAAAAATTTTGTTCCATTCACATAAGCGAGATGAACTACGGTATCTATTTTAATTTTAATACTTAGTAACTTTTCTTTATCTCTTATATCTCCTTTAATAAATTTTATTTTTTTTTTGATTAAACTTAATCTTTCAGATTTTCCTCTTGAATTATTATCAAAAACAATAACTTTATGTCCCATCTTTAATAAATAGTGAGTTATAGCCGATCCTATGAATCCACTACCACCAGTTACAAGTACTGTTTTTTTTATATTTTTCTTTTTTTTAACCATGTTGTTTCAAGTCCATAGATATACCACTTTAAGTATTGAGGTAACCATTTAAAAACTTTAAATCTACTTTCACCCTCACTTCTTTCCTCCCATTGAGCAGGAATTTCTTTAATATTATATTTTAATCTATTACACTTAACTAAAAGTTCTAAAGAATATGCAAAACCAACTTCAGACTCGATATTAACCTCTTGCAATAATTTTCTTGAAAATAATCTAAATCCATTACTGGCATCTTTAACTGGAATACTTGACAAATAGTAAAGTGTAAAAGAAGCTGATCTAACTAGTATAGATTTAATAATTGGACAATTTTTCATTGAACCACCTTTAATAAATCTACTTGCTACTACAACATCATTTCCTGAGAGAAAACTTTTATACATTTCATCCAATATATTTAAATTTAAAAAATCATCAGCTGGATAAACTATTACACAATCTGAATTACCTGATTTAAAGCCTTGTATAATAGCTGAAGAGGGTCCTCTAGATGGATTTTTAATATACTTAGTTTCAAATTTTAAATTAGAAATTTTTTCTTTGTAATTAAATAGATCATCGTCATCTGAATCATAACAAAATAAAACTTTAAATTTTGTTGAGACATGTTGCTCTAATAGATTCATTAATTTCAATATTTTTTCTCCCTCATTAAAAACAGGAATTATTATTTCAAGAGGTGTATGATTCATTTTATTAAACTTTTAAACTTTCTCAAATTTAAAGATGCATCAGAAGCAATTTTAAAATTAAGTTCATCAAAGATTTTTTTTTTATCACAAGGCTTGATATTTTTTTTATATTTTTTGTATTTTAAAAAATCTGAAATTTTAGGACCACCGACATTAATAATTCCTAGAAAATTTTTATTAATAATTTTGTAAATATATAAAACAAGATCATCTACTTCTAGAGCAGAAGTATAAATATTTTTGGCTGAATAATTGAATTTTATTTTTTTTTTATCGAAAAATCTTGATCTTATTATAATAAAGTTATCTAAAAGTTTTACTATTTCTTCACTTATAGTTTTTGTAAAACCATAGTAATTGTATGGTGAAGTCTTGTCTGTTTCTTTGTAATTCCCTTTAATTGAAGCATATACTGCATCAGATGACATAAAAACTAACTTTATTTTTTTTTTTAATTTTTTATTAACATTTAAGATTGCATTCGTTACATTTGAAGTTCCAATTATATTGACTTCATAAGCATCTATCTTATTTTTTTCACATTCTTTTACCCTAGCCATACCAGCGAAATGAAGGATAATTTTTATTTTATTTTTAATAATAAATTTTTCTATTTTATTTTGATCTAAAATATTTAATTTTGAACTAGATGGGTACTTTAAATTGTAGAATAAACCAGATCTAATAATTGCACTTCCAAGTGTGCCACTTCCTCCTAATAATAATATATTATCTTTCAAAAAGTCCCCAACTATCAATTAAATATTTATTTTTAGGTATTTTGAGTTTTTTATATACTGTATGTGGCGCACCAATAATAACTATATCAGATTTTTTAATTAAATTATTTTTGTTTATAACTTCTTTCATTTTAACAAATTCGTCAGATATATAAACTTTCATTTTTTTTCTTTTTAAATATTTCCATAGTTCTATTGATAATGAATCTCTTACATCATCGATATCTGATTTAAATGCTACACCAAGAATACCAATTTTTTTTTTTATTAATTTATTTCCATATTTTTTTTTCATTTTATTAAATATAAATTTTGGAAAATTTTGATTTATTGAGGTTGCCGTTTTTCCCAAGGTAAATGAATCTTTTAAAAAAGCATTTAATTGTGCAGTATCTTTGTATAAACATGGTCCCGCTGCAAAACCTGCGGTAGGTATTCCTTTATTTCTTTGATAACCATCGATCATATTTTTTCTTAAATTTTTAAAATCAATATTAAATTTTTCACAAATCATATAAAATTGATTAGATATTGAAAAATTTATATACCGCCATGCATTTGAAAATAATTTAATTAATTCTGCTTCTAAAATAGATGTAATTATAATCTTTTTACAAATTAATTTAAAAAGTTTTTTTGAATCCTTAATTGATTTGTTAGATAAACCAGAAATTATTTGTGGTAATTTTGGTAATTCTACTATTGATCTTCCTTGAACAACTCTTTCTGGGCAATAGGAGATATTTTTATAATTTTTTCCAAGATATTTTTGTACATTTGAGCATGTTCCAGGGTAAATAGAGCTTCTTATGATAATTAATTTGTCAGGTGTAAGATAATTTTTTATTTCTTTAAACATCTTAAAAAAAAATTTTAAATCTGGTTTTCCATCCTTAACAGGAGTTCCAATGCAAATAATTATAATTTTAGAATTTTTTATATAATTTTTATTACTAGTGACTATGATTTTATTGAAGTTTTTTTTTAATAATTTTTTACCATCTATTTCAAAAAATGGCATTTCAAGATTATTGATTTTATTTAAATTTTTTTTATCTTTATCATATAAAACAACCTTTTTACCTTTATTTGCAAGAAGAAGTCCTAGAGGCAAACCAATATGTCCTGCTCCACCTACAATTAAAATATCTGATTTCATTCTTGATGTTATAGATTAAATAATCCTATAAATGAAGCAACAAAAGTTTTAAATTAAAAATTATAGAAGAATGGGATTTTTAAATAAAAATGGTAATAAATAATAGCGATAAGTAAAATCATAAATTCCCAAAAATATAAAAAAAATAAAAAATTTTGATTACTAATTCTGATTTTAGAAATGAGATTATTTGGTAAAAGTAAGTAATATAGAATTATGTAAATAGGATCAAACCACTCTTGGTATAGGGTAATAGTAAGTCCTATTGTAATAAATACAAAAAATAAAATTAAGTAATATTCTTTATTAATTTCTTTACGGACGGTAAATGCAAGTGAAAAGAAAAGACTTGATATAAATATTAAAAAATAATTGTTTTCATTTAAAAATATTTTATAAAACTTAATTATAAACCCACCTCCCTGAGTATCATATTTAAGATCTTTAAATAGAAGAAATTCTATAAAATAAATTAATACAAATGATAAAATGAATGTTTTTTTTCTAAGAATATTAAAAAAATTTTTATAATTAAAAATTATAATTGGTATCGTATAAAATAATAAAATACTTGAAATTTTTGGAATATTTTGAATTATGTTTCCTAATGAATATAAATCTTCAAAAGAATGAGTAGCATTTGATAGATTTTCATGAACGCCCCATAAATAATAGGTATATAACCCTGGCAGCGATAAAATAAAATATATTAACAATGTAGTAATAATATTTTTTAAATTTCTATCTAAAAATAAAATAATTATTAAATGAGAAAAAACCAGGTAAATATATTGTTGTCTTGAGTAAATAGTTAAACTTAAAAATATTGTAAGTAGAATATTTGTTTTAAAAAAATCTTCTTTTTGAATCAATTTGTTAAAATAAAAACAAGCTGGTATTAAAAAAAGTATAGCAAAATTTTCTGTTAATCCCCAATAAGAGGTAGACCTGAACCAGGGGCTTAAAAGAAAAATGAAAGGGATTAATATTATTAAAGTTCTATTTTCCCCAAAGATTTCTTTTTTTTTAATGTAATGATAAAAAATAAATAAAATTACTAAATTAAAAATTGTATTAGATAAAGTATATCCAAAGACAGTTTGTTTAAATGGATTAAAAATATGCTGTAATGTGTGAAAAAAAGGAAATGTAGCTTCTTTATAAATTAAATAATTTTTTAAGGTATTTATATAATCCTTATTAAAATCATTTAATAATAACCATATATGTTTTTGTAAGTCTGTATGACCTGCTCCATTAGATATTTCTCTAAAAAAATATCCAGAAAAATATAAAAATAAACATATAGATATTAATATGTATGAATAAAAATTAATTTTTTTCATTTTTGTATAAAACATCTTTAAAATGTAAAGTTGGAAAGTAAAAGTTTTTTATAACTTTAAAATTATTATCCTTAAGAAATTCATAAACTGACACTGTATTATTATTTTTATAATGATTTCCAAATTGATTTTCTACCAAAATATATGATATTTCTTTCAACTTTTTAGAGGAACCTTTTAGAACATTAATTTCAAATCCTTCTACATCGATTTTTAGCAAGCTATTACTCAATTCAATTTCTTTAAAAATATTATCTATCGTATTAGTCTCTACAGTATATTTATCTATAAAGTTTTTTTTTGAACCAAGTATAAGATTTTTAAACTTTAAATAAATTGAATTATTGTTAAATTCAGACAATGTTGATGTGCTTGTAAGTTTGTTAATATATATATATTTTTTTGATATATTATCATCAAGTGCGCAATCAAAAATTTTAATATAATCAAATTTTCCAAATTTTTCTTTTAATAATCTATTAATTTCTTTTTGAGGTTCAAAAGCAAAAATTTGAGCAATATTATCTATTTTTATAGCATAACTTAAAAACTCACCTTTGTGAGATCCCACATCAATTATTTTTTGCAATTTTAAAGATTTTAAATTTTTTATAATTCTATTTTGGTGATAATTATCTAAAAAATTAAAAAAATTTTCTAAAATTTTATGCATTTATATATATTTTCTAAAGCGAATAGTCTTTAACTTTTTAACATTATTCCTTTATCTTAGCTAATAATTTTTCTATAAGGATCCTAATCATATCTGTAAGTTTAATTAGAGTTTTAAGATAACAAAATTTATGATTAATATATAAAAATGAATAATAAACTATTTAATAAACTTATTGAAGATGAAAATAAATCAAATGATCCATTGTATAAATCGGGTCCGATGTGGAGTAATCAAAATAAGAAAATTGCATTTCAATTAAAAAAAAATGGACTTAAGGATTTTAGGGGAATTAATTCAGGAGTAGGGTCGGGATATACTGATAGTATTTTATATGATGTAAGAAATGAAATTAATATAAAAGGAAGAATTGTTTCAAAATTTTTAAGTTTACCATTAATTAATCATTTATTTAACACTCAGCTAAAAATTTTTAGAGGTAAAATTTTCCAATACTTAAAATTATTAGATGCAAGTTTTGCAAATAATGGGAGAGTTAACGAATTAATTAATAAATATGAATTTGAAAAAACCACAGAATTTGGATGTATTTCTAAGTTTAAAAAGAATGAAAAAGAATACTCGTGTAAATATATTACAACTGCAGATACTATAGATCTTATATCAAAAAAACATGATTTAAATAAAATATATAAATTTTTTGAAATTGGTGGAGGTTTTGGATCAAACATACATTTCATGTTAACAAATTTTAAAAATATTAAAAAAATAATTTATCTTGATGTCGCTTCAAATCTATTTGTAGGAACGGAGTACTTAAGAAATTTTTATGGAAATTCTGTAAAAGATTATCTTCAATTATGTGATAAAAGTGTAATTAAGTTTGAAGAAAACGACTCATTAGAAATTATTTGTATTCCTCCTTGGATGATAAAAAATTTAGAAATTGAAATTGATCATTTTCATAATTCTCATTCTTTTGTAGAAATGCCAAAAAAAAGTGTTGAGAATTATGTTAAATATATAAATAAATTTAATACTAAAGAAGTTTCACTGGTATCGTATAATAGAAAAACTCCCCATTGGGAAAAACCTGAGGATTTAAATAGCCTTTTTCAAAATAAATTGGAAATAGAAAAATATAAAACTATTTCAATGGGATACCCAATAAATGAAAATGTACATTTGACAGGTTTTATTAAAAATTAAAAATATGAAACAAAGAGATATTTGGAATTCTGAAAATATTTTTCATATGAAAAGTGATATAACGAGAATATCAAAAATAATTTACCAATACGAAATTTATAAGAAAATAACTAATATTTCTGGAGATATTATTGAATGTGGAGTTTTCAAAGGAAATTCATTAATTAGATTCTTAACATATAGAGAGTATTTAGATCAAAAATATTCTAGAAAAATTTATGGATTTGATGTTTTTGGTAAATTCCCAAAAGCCAAAAATACGAAAGATAAAATTTTTTTAAAAAAATGGGAAAAAGCTGCTGGAGATGGAATATCTCAAAAAGAATTGAAAGATAATTTATTAAGAAAAAAATTTGAAAATTTTGAGTTAGTAAAAGGAGATGTAACGAAAACCTTGCCTAAGTTTCTCAAAAAGAACCCTAAATTAAAGATTTCTTTGCTACATTTAGACATGGATATTTATGAACCAACAAAATTTGTTTTGTTTAGATTATTTAATAAAATATCTAGAGGAGGGGTAATATTGCTAGATGATTATGATAAAGTTTATGGAGCAACTAAAGCAGTTGATGAATTTTTAAAATTTCATAAATCCCTCAAAATTAAAAGAAAAAATAAATTGGGTTCAACTCCTTATATAATCAAAAATTAATTTATAAGTTGTAAAATACACTCAGAATATTTTTTGTTAGCTGAGGAATTTGGGTGCCCTTCATTTTTAACTAGATATTTTTTGTCAAGTTCAATCTGACAATCTAAGAATTGAATATTATTTTCAATAGAAAATTTTTTATATTTACTAATATTTTCTTTATTAGAATATAAATTAACAAAAATAAACTTAGCTCCATTTTTTTTTGTAAATTTACTCATTTTAAGAATTAACTTTTTTGTAATTAATTCTTTATCCCTATGTTTTGAGTAGAATGATATTCTCATAATTTTTTTTTGTATTTTACTTAATAAAACTGAATAGTTACTTAAAGGTAAAACCATATACTTCAATGGAGGATATTCAATAATATCATTTTTTTTATTTAATTTTACATATGGCAAAGATACAGATATTTTTGAATTCTTAGATAAAAATTCATGCCATGAAGCATCGCCATAGTTTCTTATTTCATGATGGTCAATGAAAGGATAAATAACATATTCGACATTTTTATTTGTTTCAAAAATTTTTTTTAATTTAATATAAGATTGATAAGTACCATAACCACTTACACCAAAATTTTTAATTTCATAATCCTCTAAATTATCTTGAATAAAATAAGATAAAGTATCTTCATCATTAATTGCTTGGCCTAAAGTGAACGAGCCACCTACAAGTAGAATTTTTTTGATAGAATTATCTGATATATATCCACTATATCTACTTCCATCATTTAAAATTTTATAATTAACTTTTTCATTGTTATTAATTTTCATCAAAAAATTTCCAGGTTTTGTATCCCAACCCAATTTATTATCTTCTTTGAAAATTGGCATTGGAGAGGTAGTGTTTAAATGTTTAAAAGGTTCATTTCCTGTTAACCTTAAAATTAATTCTAGAAATAAAAGTGTTACGATAACACTTGATAAAATTACAGATAAATTTTTAATAAAGTTTTTCATATGAATTCTTTTTTGATATAGATAACCCTAATAATGTACACATACACTAAAGAAAATTCATTATCTATAGTAATACCTATTTTAAATGAAAAGCAAAACTTAAAAAATTTAACAAAGCAAATTTATAAAAATACAAAAAACTTGAAAAAAGAAGTAATTTTTGTTGACGATAACTCTAAAGATGGTTCGGATCAAATATTAAAACAATTGAAAAAAAAATATAGTAGCTTTAGGTATTTTATAAGAAAAAAAAATAATGACCTAACGCAGTCTTGTTTTTTTGGTATAGAAAAATCAAAGTATAAAAATATTTTAATTATGGATGGAGATGGTCAACATAACCCAATATATATTAAAAAGATGCTTAAAATATTTATAAATAAAAAAGCTGACTTTGTTATTGGTGTAAGAAGATTTAGAGAAATTGATGAAAGTCTGAGTACTACTAGGTTTATGGCCTCAAAAATATTAATATTTTTAATAGGATTTTTATTTAGACAAAAAACATCTGATCCTATGTCAGGTTTTTTTATATTTAAAAAAAGATTTTACGAGAGAAATAAAAAATTTTTTTTTGGAAAAGGCTATAAAATTTTAGCTGATTTTATATATAGCACTCGTGAAAAGTTAAAAATAATAGATTATAAAATAAAATTTATAATAAGAAAAAAAGGAAAAAGTAAAATTAGTTTAAAAATTTTAATAATTTTAATTTCTTTCATACTAATAAGAGCCATAAAGTTAAATAGATAATATTAAAATGAAAAACTTGATATACGAGATTGTTGATAAGTATTTAATGAATAATTTTAGCAAAGATATTGCTAAGATATTTTATGAAAAACAAAATGAAAAACTGATTATATTTGATATTGGGTGTTTTAAAGGAAATTTTTCAAGAAGTATTAAAAAAGAACTTAAAAATTCTCAATTTTATTTGTTTGATGCTAACAATAGTATAAATAGCGAAACTTTTAATGACTTAGAAACTTTTAAGTTTTTTCCTTTTGCAGTTTATGATGAAGAAACAGATAAGGATTATTTTTTTAATACTTTCTTTCCAGCTTCGGGCTCATCTATTGATAGTAATGTAAAAAATGATTTTATTTGGAAATTAACAAGAAAAATTATTACTTTAGATTTTTTTGGAAAATTTGAAAAAAAAAAAGTTAAAACAATTACTTTAAATAGTTTTTGTAAAAAAAATTCAATTGATCAAATCGATATATTAAAAATTGATGTTGAAGGTTCAGAATTAAATGTTTTAAAAGGAAGCGACTTAATATTAAAAAAAACGAGATGTATTTTAGTAGAAATCACTGATACAAAAAATAATTTTTTAGAAAAATATAATTTAATAATCGATTTTTTAAAAAAAAAAAATTTTAAATTACTGTTAAAAAAAAATATAATTTCTTATAGCATTCTTTCTAATCAAGAAGGAGTTGATGCTTTATTTATAAACGAAGAATTCAAATAAGAGACTTCCTAACTTGTTTGCCAATAACTTCTCCTAATAAAGGAGGAACTGCATTAATTTATGGCAAATAAACTTAAAATTCCAAAGCCAACACTCCCCCAAAATAAAACAGAACTTATAAAAGCAATGACTGATGTAGTGATTCCAATAATGTATAAAACTTTTACTTCGTTCTTTTTCCAAGCAAGTATTCCTAAAATTAAACCAATTAAACCAAGAAGAAAACCTGCCATGAAGATTCCAATTACACCACAAATAGTTGAAATTATCCCCAGAGTAGACTCTTTTTGTGAATTTTTTTGAATCTTTTTCTTTGCCATTTAATACTTTATCAATTTTTTCTAAATTTAAAAATATTAAAGGGGCGTTCTGTTTCCCCCCCTATAATTTAAATAGTGACAGAAAATTAAGACTTTTGAAACTTCTTCGAAGAAACTTCATAGTAAGTTTTCATTATTTGTTAGATTTATTGTTTTGGTTCTTCTTTGTCATGCTTATAAAGATTATTTAGAATTAAGTGATTTTATGATTTGTTTTCCAATTATTTCTCCCAATAATGGCGGGACCGCATTACCTATTTGAAGGTTCTTACTAGTTTTACTTCCATAAAAAATAAATTTGTCAGGGAAACCTTGTAATCTTGCTCCCTCCCTTGTTGATAGTGCACGGTTTTG
>MDSW01217711.1_pt1 | contig 22482 bp, 9 predicted proteins | sample 811171 | NCBI WGS metagenome assembly MDSW01 (sample SAMN05326641, study PRJNA326480) | marine metagenome | isolation source: seawater | place: Atlantic Ocean: North West | collected 2012 | reverse complement strand
GGGTCCGCGGGAGGGGTTTAGGGGGAGGGGGGGGTACAGTAGGGGGGGAGGCGGAGGGTCGACGAGACCGTGCGCAGAGGGGGAGGCGGTGGGGGGGTCGAGATCGGGGTCGAGAAGCGGAACGAGAAGACACCGATACTCGAAGACGTCGATACTCGAAGACGTCGATACTCGAAGACACCGATACTCATAGTACGCCCCGAGTCCTTTTTGTACGGCGAACGAAGAGCGCGCGTAGCACCTTTATCATATAAACGTCTCGTCGTCTCTCTAGCTAGCGCGAGTAGCTCGCCCCCCACGGCGTCTGGCACATCGGGCACGTGCTCTTGCTGCTCTCCGTGAACCACTTGTACAGGCACGCGCCGTGGTACTTGTTCTGACACTGCGCGCACCGCATCTTCGGCGTCTGGTGGTTCCCCGCGTGCACGACGCAGTAGCAGATAGGACACGGCTCGACGCCCGAAAACTCCTTATCCGCGTCCCGCTTCCACCGAGCCAACCCCACGGGAACGCTCCGCCCCGCCCCGGCGCCCGCCCCGTCGCTCCGCGACACGATCGCCCGGACGCTCAGCATCCACCGCCGCGCCCTGGCCTCGCTGACGCCGACCCGAGACACCATCTCGAGCTCCGCCGCCTCCAGCGGGTACGCGCGAGGAAGCGTCACCCGTAACTCGAGCGCGGACTCGTCCACCGCGTAACTCGCGGAAATCTCGCGCTTTCGACGCGTCGTCCGCACCGTCAAAGAACCCCCGCCGCCGTCGTCCGACGAATCGAAATCGCCGCCGATTCCTCCGAACCGTCCGTCGGCGGCGCGCTCGACGGCGTCCATCTCCGCGTGAATCAGCGCGGGCGAAATCGCCGCCGCGGTGAGGAGCGCCAGCGACGCCGCGGCTTTGCGGTCGCGTTGGTCGCCGAACCACGCGCGCGTCGCCGCCGGAAACGCCACCAAGCACGCGCGATACAGACCCACCGCGAGGCGCGAGCGTTCCAAGTCTCTCTCACCGACGGTGTCGCCCGGGTCAAAAAAACTTATCGGGCGTCGCGACGGGCGGTACAGAAACGCGGGGTCGAGCGGGTCGAGCGACGCGGCGTCCTCCGCGGCGCCCCGCCCCGAGCCCGAGCCCGACGCGAGCGCCCTCGACGCCTCCGCGAGCTCGCGCCACGCCGGCGGAAGCGCGTCGAGCGCGAGCGAAATTCCGGCGGCGTTAAACCCCTTCTCCGGCGACTCCGCCCCCTTTCTGCTGTGCGGTCGGTGGTCATCGATCAGCGCGTTCAACAGGTCGCCCCTGAACCCCGACGACGACGACGCATTGGTCGGAGGGAGGACGGGAAGCGCCCCCGCGACGGCGTCGAGGATCGCGCGGGGCGCGCCCGCGCGGCGGGCGAACGCCGCCGCCCGCGCGCGAGCGCCGGACCCGGGCGCGAGCGAGTGCACGTGCCGCAAGAGCAGCGCCCAGCAGTGCAGAGCGCCCTCCGGAAGGCCCAGGTGCGCGCGAGCGCGAGAAGAAGCCTTCTTCTTCGCGGGAGACGGAGAAACAGGAGACAGTCGGGACCCGGGGGGTCCTTCAAGGGGGAAACAATCATCCCTCGGGGGGAAACCCTCCGCGAAGAACCGCCGCCGACGTCCGGGAGGACCCGACCGATCCTCCCTCGCGTGAGTGCGCGCGTTCGCGCGCGCGTTCGACGAGGGATTTCCCCGGACGCTGCTGTTTCGGGCGGCGCCGCTCCTCCCGGGCTCGAGCGCGTCGGCGAGGACGTCGCGAATCGCCGCTTTTTCCGCGGCGTCGCGGAACGCCGACGCGCCGCCGTTTTCGTCGGCGGCGGCGGCGTCGCCCGCCGCCGCCGCCGCCTCCGCCTCCGCGCTCGCCTCCTCGTCCTCCTCCGCCGCGTTCGCCGCGGCCTCCTCGACCGCGTCCACGTCCGCGACGTCCGCGTCGAGGCCCACGACCGCGGCCTTGAGCATCCCCCGCGAGCTGAGCAGCGCGTACGCGCACCGCCGCGCGTGCCGCGCCCCCGAACCCCCCGAGAAAAGGAGTCTTCCGCCGTTCTTCGTCGCGCCGCGAGAGCATTTCCGAGAGAATTTTACGTCCTTCTCCTCCTCCTCCTCATCCCCCTCGTCCCCGCGCACGTCGAGCAGCTCGAACAGCGCGGGCACGGCGCCGCACCCGGCCTCCTCCGCCCACCGGTCCATCTCGAGCCAGGGCGCCGCCGCGTCCACCGCGGCGAGGCCCGCGTCGGTCGCCCACAGCGCGGACGCCGCGCACCACAGAGGCGCCTCCGCGTCCAACGCGGCTCGAATCGCGTTCGTCTTCTCCTCCGCCGCGCGACGACGACGAGAGACGGCTTTTCGAGAGACGCGCTCCCGGACTCTCCCCTCTTTTATGTCGGACCTCACCGTCGCTCCGACGACGCTCGCGCGCCTCGCGCTCCTCATCTCCGCGCCCGCCGCCATCAGCGCCCTCGCGAGCGACGCGTGCGCCTCCGAGCGTTTCCTCGGCCACTCCGCGCGCGCGAGCGCCTCGGCCAGGCGCCTCGCCGGTTCCCCGAAGGCGCCCAGAGGCACCGCGTCGCCCTCGAACCCGCGCGACGCGTCCGGCGGCGCGATACGCGCGGGAAGCGCGTCCAGGCGAGCGAGGAGGCGCGCCGCGCGCGTGCACAACGCCGAAACCGAGGAGGGTGCCGAAGCCGAGTCCGCCGAAGAAGCCGAGTCTGCCGAAGAAGCCGAGTCCGCCTCCTCCGCCTCCGCCTCCTCCGCCTCCTCCGCCTCCTCCGCCTCCGCCTCCGCCTCCGCGTCGTCCGCTCGTCGGCGCGCGTCCTCGGCGCGTCGCTCGCCGACCCTCGCCCTCGCCTCGACCCACGCGCGAAGGCGCTCGAACACGAACCCCCACTCCCGCGCGTCCAGAGCCTCGGCGTGCGTCTCGACGATCGCGGACACGAGCGCGGCCTCGCCGAAGCCGAAGACCTCCGCTTCGGCGGCGGCTTCTTCTTCTCCGTCCCTCGCGGGTTCCTTCGCGGCGGCGGCGGGTTCGAACCTCGCGGCGGCGCGCTCCGCGGCGTCCCTTCGAACGACGGCGCGGAACGCGTCGAGGAGTTCGGGGACGGCGCTCGAAGTATTCGGGAACGTCCGGGTATTCGGGCGCGTCGAGGGCCCCGCCGACGTCGTCCCGAATTTTTCGCCGCCCGAAGAAGACGTCGCGAACCCTTCGACGTCGGCGAACGCCGCGAGCTCCGGCGCGTCGCCGCCGGGGTCGGGGAGGACGCACGCCGCCGCGACGGCGAGCGCCGCGCCGAGCGACGCCGGGGGGACGTCGCGCCGCGCGGCGAGGGAAGCCGCCCGGGCGCACCGCGCGGAGGCGAACGCCCGAGCGTCCGAGGCGGCGTCGAGGGGGGGCATCGCGAGGGGGAGCGCGCGCGCGAGCGCGAAGGCGCGCGCGGCGGCGGAACCGAACGGGTCGGCGTCTGCGTCGAACGACGGATCGAACGACGGATCGAACGACGGGGCGCCCGGGGCGCCGTGTGCGCCTTCCGCCTCCGACGCCTCCAAAGAACGAGGCGGAGTATACATACTCGGCGCGACGGCCGCGCGAAACGCCCGCGCCTCGGCGGCGCTTCCGCGCCACCCGACGCGCGATCGCCTCAGGCGCCGCGCGAGCCGAACGAACGCCTCCGTCGCGCGCGCGTCGCCGCTCGCCGCGAGCTCGCGAAGAAGCGTCGCCAAAACGGCCGAGACATAAGACGGCGCGGCGGAACGCGCGGCGGAGGTACGATCGGCCACCTCGTCTTCGTTTTCTTCCCGGAGGGTCGCCGCCGCCCAGGTTCGAACCAGGTCGCGCTCGAGCCGAGACGCGACGCGCCGAGACCCGCCGCGCAACACGCGCGAAGCGACCGCCGCCGCCGCCGCCGCCGCCGAAGAAGAAGAACAACCCTCCGACGATCCCTTCGAGGGGGACCCTTCGACGATCCCGTCGACGACCCCCTCTTTCGCCGCCTCCGCCCCCTCTCTCGCCGCCTCCCCCGCCGCCTCGAGGACGGGCCCCCATTCCCCGACGGCGTCCGCGACGGCGCCGAGGAACCGCGCCGTCGCTCGCGACGCCGGCGGCGGCGGCGGCGCGCCTTCCGAAGACCCTTCGCCGCGCGGATCGAGATGGAGTCCTGGCGCGCGCCTCGCGACGGCGGCAGCGGCGGCGGCGGCGTCCGCGCCGAGGGCGACGAGCGCCGAGAGCGTCGCCTCCGCCCACGCGGCGGCGACGCGACCGACGGAGCCGGAGCCGGAGCCGGGGTCGGAGCCGCCGAGGGGTCTCTCGAGCGTCGCGGCTCTCGCCGCCGTCTCGCGGAGGACGGCGTCGCGGAGTTCGGCTTCGGCGGCGGCGGACGACGCCGGCGCGGGGAGCGCGGTCATCCTCCGCTCGAGGCGCGCCCAAGACGAGAGCGGCGCGCGGGCGGTTTCCGAGGCAAGGCCGTCGTCGGAGCCATCGTCGGAGCCGTCGTCGGAGCGGTCGTCTCCGCCCCGGTTCAAACCACGCCCGGAAATCTCTCCGTCGGACGATCCGCCGTCTTCGCCGGACGTTTCCTCGTCGGTCTCTTCCCCGCTCTCAGAGACCCCGTCTTGGTCGCTCTCTGGGGTGCCAAAGTCGTCGCTCTCGTCGTCGGCGGCGGACCGCGTTTCCGCGCGCAATTCATCGAGGCGCGCGCCGAACGACGCGGCGACCATATCCACCCACCGCCCCCTCGCGCGCGCGTCGACGGGCTCCGCGGGGGGCGGCCACGCCAACGCCTCGACCGCGTCGCCGATCCACCGAAGACGACTACCGTTCGCGGCGTCACGCGTGCGCGCGTCGCGCGTCGCGCGCGCGAGCGTCGCCGCGAGCTCGTTCGCCGCGCCGGGGGTGACGAACGCGCGTCGCGCGGCAGCGACGACCAACGCGGACGCCGCGGAGGCCCTCGAGACGGAGGCCCCCCTCGAGACGGAGCCCCCCCTCGACGTCGTTTCGGTTCGCGCGTCCGCGTCGTCGTCGGGCTCGGACCCGCCCGCGTCGGCGACGGCGTCGGCGACGGCGCGCATCGTGAACGCGTCGAGCGCGGCGCGCCGCCATCGAAACGAGGGGGGGTCGGTTTCGGTTTCGGTTTCGGTTTCGGTTTCGGTTACGGTTTCGGTTTCGGCGGCGTCCGACGCGTTCGCGAAACCGTCGCCGCCCCGCGACGAGGGTCGTTCCCCGAGCCGATCCAAAGCGCCCGCGAGGACGAGGTACGCGCGGGGCGGCACCCGCGAAGCCTCGGAGGCGTCCGGTCTCGAAGACCTGTCCTGAAGACCGACGAGCGTCGCGAGCGTCTCGTCCCACACCTCCGGCGCCGCCGTCACCGCCGCCGCGAGCGCCGTGGAGGCCGCCGAGACGTCCGACGCCGAGACGTCCGACGCGGAGACCTTGGCGTTTTTTTCCGCCTCGCCGCCTTCGCCTTCTCCCCCGGGGGAGAGGGCGAGCGCGCTCCGCGCCAACGCGGCGGCGTCGCCCCCCGGGAGGCACGCGGCGCCGTGTCGCGCCGCGAGCGCCGCGAGGAGGTCCGCCGCGGCGCGGTCGTCGGGCGACGAGGCGAGCGCCGCCGCCGCCGCCGCGCACATCGGCGCGGCGACGCGATCGACGATCCACGCGGCGGCGGGGGACGGAGAACCGTTCGGGACCCCTTCGGTCCGAACCGCCTTGCGGCGGGATACGAGTCCCGCGCGCCTCGCGCCGCCGCCGCCGCGCCTCGCCTTCCGCGCCTCCTCCGACCGCCGCGCCGCCGCGAAAGCCGCGTCGTGTAGCGCCAGCGCGCGCTCGATCCCGACGCCGTCCGACGCGAGCACGCGTCGATCGCCGAGCGCCGCGTCGGCTCGCGCGGGGGAGGGCGAGTCTTCTTCTTCTTCCGCCGTTTTCTTCCGATGCGCGCGTTCTCGCGGAAACGCGAGCGCGACGGCGAGCGAGGCGACGCGGTCGACCAGCGCGAGCCCGAACGCTCGAACGCCCTCGTCCTCGCGCGTCGCGAGGCTCGCCATCGCGTCGCAGAGCGCGTCGCGCGCCTCCGCGCCCGCCGCGTCGGCTCGCCCCGCGCCGAGGGCCTCGCGAGCCCACGAGGGTTCGTTCCCGCTCGCCGGCGGAGCCTCCGCCGCCCCGCCTCCGACTACTCCGCCCCCTTCGAAGGGGAACTCGCCGAGGGTTTCCAGAAAACGCGCGCGCTCGGGTGACGCGTCCCGCGGGAAAAGGCGCGCGTCGGCGGCGACGGCCACCGCCCCGTACAGAAACGCCTCCTTCACCGCCCGCGTCATCGCGGCTCGGTCGTTCGCGCGAGACTGCATCCCGAGGCAGAGCCTCCGCCCCGCCCGTGCGGCGCGCAGAACGGCGAGGAGGCCGCCGTCGGCGAGCGCCGCGTTCGGCGTCACGCTGAGCGCGGGAAGGGTCGAGCCCGCGTCGCCCGCCGCGTCGCCCGAGCACGCGGACGCCAGGTGCGCCGCGAGCGCCGGGACGGTCTCCTCCCTCGCGCGCACGTCCCGCCAACACGACCAGGAGGAAGATTCGGAGGATTCGGAGGATTCGGAGGAGTCCTCGCCGCCGCCGCTTCGAACGCCGCCTTCTCGATTCGCGTCGCCGTCGTTCGTCCCCCCCCCCGCGCGAGAAAGAGCCTCCCCGCCCTCGCCGCCCGTCTCCGCCGCGAACCGCAGGAACAGCTCCCTCGCCTCTCGGAACGCGCCGGGGTCGGGTTCCTCCCACGACGCGACGAGCGCGGCGCGCGCCATCGCCGCGCGCCCTCTCGCGTCGCGGCGCAGAAGGTCCTTCGCGCGCGCGCTCGAGACGACGTCGAGCATCGACGCGTACGCCGCGCGGCGAATCTCGGGCGAGGGGTGCTTCTCGCGGTCCACGAACGGCGCGAGGTGGCCCGCGGCGCGAAGAGCCGCCGCGACGCGGTCGAGCGCCGCGGAGGACGCCGCGCGGCGCTTGTCGAGGAGGGCGGACGAGGGCGAGGCCGCCGAGGAGGGCGAGGCCGCGGACGAGGGCGAGGCCGCCGAGGAGGGTCCGACGACGGGTCCGCCGCGGGTCGTTCCCGCGGCGGGACCTCCGGGCGCCCTTCCGACGCCTTCCTCGTCGTCGCCCTCGAACGCCTCGCGCGCGAACGCGCCGAGGGCTCGCACCGCGGCCGCCACGAGCCGCTCGCGCCTCCGGCGCTTCTCCTCCTCCGAGCCTCTCTCGGCGCTCTCTCCGAAGCCGGCGGCGATCGTATTTTTTTCCCAGGGTTCGCCGCCGCCGTCCTCCTCCTCCGCCTCGCGGCCGTTCTTCCGCAGGATGTCCTCCACCCGCGTCAGGACGTCCTCCGCCGCCATCTTCAGCGCGGCCGCTCGCTTCTCCGGGGTCGCGAACACGCGCTCGAACGCCTCCCTCGCCGCCTCCCTCGCCTCCCGGTTGCTGCGATCGCACGCGCCGAGGAACCAGCTCGGCGCGAGCGCCCTGAGGTGTTTCCCCAGCCCTCGCCCCGCGCCCGCCGCCACCGCGCCGTTGACCCCGTGCGCCTCCGCGCGCACCGAGGGGTCGTCGTCCGAGAACAGGCGGCGGTACGCGACCGTCCAGCGCGGGATCAGCGCCGCGACGGAGCCCGGGTCGTCGGCGGCGACGAAGCCGCTCACGATCTCGGAGATCTCCGCGAGCGCCTTGAGCTTCGTCGCGGGGTTGGGCTTGAGGAGGCGGCGAAGGGCGCGGCCGGCGTCGGAGTCCGTCTCGGAGACCGCGAGGTCGGCGTACGCCTCGGAGAGGCTCGTGGATCCGACGTACCCGCCGAAGCCGACGCTGTGGGTGAGGAAGGAACCGGGGGGTAAGCGAGGGGGTGAGTTCGAGGCGCGCGGGCGGACGAGGAGATCCCACGCCGCGATCGTGGTTCCGCGTCGGCACCCGAGGTCGGAGCCGGGTCGGAACGGGGCGCGCGCGCGCGCGCGCGTCGTCGTCGTCGTCGTAGGGACGCACCCGGCGAACGCGCCGGCGCCGCCGCTCGCCGCGGCGCGCGCGGCGGAGGCCCCGCCCGCCTTCTTCGCCTTATCCTTACCCATCGTCGCCGCAGGCACCGCGCCCGCGCGAGTGCGTCGGCGGCGGCGAACGCGCGACCCTCGTGCGGGTCGAAAGCCGAGACGAGACGCGAGTGATCAGACGTGACCGCGTGTGCAGAGTTTAGACTCTGGTTGAAAAGCTTTCGCGCCTCGCGCGGTGACGTGGACCTCGTATTCGTGGCTCTCGCTCCTCGCGCCCACACCTCTCACATCGCGCCGCGCTCTCTCACCACGCGCGCGCCCGCCCACTCGCGCGCGATGCCGACTCTCCCGGCGGCCGCCTCCGCGCGCCTCCTCCGCGCCCGCCCCGCGCCCGCCCCCCGCCGCTCGCGCTTATGCCCTCCCCCGCGCGGCGACGGACCTCCTCCCCCGCCCACGCCCGGCGCGTCGCGAACCGGCACCGCGCGCGTCTCGGCCTTTTCCTCCTCCCGCGGAAGCGCTCGTCGCGCTTCCGCGTCCACCTCCACCGTCCCCGCGGCGGCGTCCACCGCCTCCTCCGCCGCCCTCGACGCCTCCGCGGGCACTACTCCGTCGCGGGTGACCCCCCCCGAGCCCGCGCCGGTGACGGAGCACGAGTGGGAGTGGGAGGGGCACACGATCCGGTACACGCGCTCGGGCGAGTCGGGCCCCGCGACGGTCCTCGTGCACGGCTTCGGCGGGAACGCGGACCACTGGCGAAAGAACACGCCCGTGCTCGGGCGCAGGGGCCGCGCGTTCGCGATCGACCTGTTGGGCTACGGGTACTCGTCCAAGCCGGATCCCATGCGCGGCGAGCGAAACGGCATCTACAACTTCGAAAACTGGTCGCGGCAGATTCGCGCGTTTTGCGAGGAGGTTGTCGGCGAGCCCGCGTTCGTCATGTGCAACTCCGTCGGCGGCGTCGCGGGGCTCCAGGCCGCGGTCGACGACGCGCGTTGGATCCGCGGCGTCGTCCTCATCAACGTCTCCCTTCGCGGTCTGCACGTCACGAAGCAGCCCGCGGTGATTCGCCCGTTCGTGAAGGCGCTGCAGACGACGCTTCGCGAGACGAGCGTCGGCAAGTCGTTTTTCGCCACCGTCGCGCGGGAAAAGACGGTGCGGAACATCCTTCGGGAGGCGTACGGCGATCCCGACGCGGTCACGGACGAGCTCGTGGAGTGCATCCTGAAGCCCGGCCTCCAGCCCGGCGCGGCGGAGGTGTTCCTGGACTTCATCTCGTACAGCGGAGGGCCGCTGCCGGAGGAGCTCTTGCCGATCGTCCCGCGGAGCGTGCCCGTGAGGATCCTGTGGGGGCAGGCGGACCCCTGGGAGGTGGTGAAGGAGGGGAGGGCGTACGGCGAGTTCGAGAGCGTGGACAGGTTCATCGAGCTCCCGGGCGTCGGGCACTGCCCCATGGACGAGGCCCCGGAGCTCGTGAACCCGCTCCTGATGGAGTTCGTGGAGGATTACAGAGCAAGCACCCCCGGGGCGCCGTGATGAGACTTTTGATGGGGGAGGAGCGCGCGCGGGAACGAGCGATTTATGTAAACGCGCGCTGGTGCCGTGAGAAATAGGTTGAAGCGCGGGGTGAGTCCCCTCCGCAATGATTACACGAACGACGCGCACGCCGCGATGCACACGCGAACGGGGCTCACGCCCGACGCCCCCCACCGTCGTTTTTTTTAAGACCACGAGCCGCCGGTGACCTTCGGGACGCGCGAGCGTCGCCCCGAAGGAGTCTCGGATGCCCGTCTCGTCCGTTTCGAAGACACCAGTCCACCTGCGCCGCCGCCGCTCACGCCTCGGGCATCGACTTGATGATGTCGGAGTCGCCGGGGTCGGTGATGGACATGCACGACACGCGGTAGTAGCGACCGCACGCGGTGCCGAGGTCGACGTTGTCTGCGGGGTGATGGTGGGAGAGAGAGCGGGCGGGGGGGGACGAGGCGTCAGGCGTCGGAGAGGGAGGCGCGTGCGTCGAGGGCCCCCTGCGTCGTCGTCAAAACCCTAGCTGTCGGCACGAGACGATGGCGCGCCGGAACGACCCGGGAGTCGAACGCGGCGGCGCGCGCGGGGCGTCGCGCGGCGCTTCGTCGCGCGGTGCGGTCGCGCGGGGGACTCCGGGAGACGTCGGGATGGATTCGGAGGGAAGACGCACTGCCGGCGTAGTGGTGGACGCCCGTCTTGGCGAGCATGGCGTAGTACTCAATCTCCGACTTGCGCAGCGGCGGGCAGTTGTTGGAGATGATGACGAGCTTGGACTTGCCGGAGCGGAGCGACTTGAGGGTGGTCTTGTACCCGAGCTGGTACTTGCCGGACCTGATTCGCGAAGAGGGCGAGGTGGGGCGAGCGGTCAGCGCCGCGTCCGGGGCGAGTCGCGGCGGGAATCGCGCGGGGGGGTTCGGGGAAGCGGCAGCGCAGCCGGCAATCGCACGCACCTCATGACGATCTGGAGCTTGGAGTTGAGTCCATCGCCCTTGGACGCCTTCTTCTTGGACTTGACGGCTTCGACGGGAGCGCTCATGGTCTGACGGTGGAGTACAGCCTTCTTAAGCGTGTGAAACGCCGCTGCGTGTCTTACGAGGGCGGGGCCGCTGCGTAAGGTGCTTCGTGAAGAGAGGGCGAGCGCGCACGAGCGCGCGGGTTTTCTCGCGACGACGCGCCCGTCGCGGCGGAAAAATATGATGAACCGCCGCGCGCCGCGGCGCCACCCAAACACCCGCGTGTTTCTCATCAACATGTTTTTTCCGCCTCTCCGCGCCTCCCGAGCGGGCGGCTTCAGATTTTCCGCGCCTTCGCCGAGCGCGACACCGCGCGGGCGTGGTGTCGGCGGCGGATCGCGCGAGGCGGTCGGGCGCGCGGGCGTCGGACGTCTGACGGGGGGACGGGGTCCGGGGCGCGGGCGTCGCGCGGGTTCGCGGGGCGTCTCGGGTCGCGTTCGCGATGGGGGAAATGTGGTGTAACAGTCCCGACGGGTTCCGCCGCGCCGGGTGTTCGCGCTCGCGCGGATCGGGGGCCGCGCGCCTCGGGGCCGTCGCGCGGACGCTCCGCGCGACGCTCCTGCTCGCGTTCGTCGCGGCGGCGAACTCGGCCGGTCACCACGAGACCGCGGCGGATTGGGCGCGGCGGGGCGCCCCGAGCCGGCCCGGCCACCCCCCGCGGAGTCGTGCCGAGCCGGCCCCCGAGAGCGCGCGTCGCGTCGCGTCGCGCCCGCTCGTCGCGTCGCGCCACCTCGGCGCCGCGCCCTCCGTCGCGTCCGGCCTCGGCGAGCTCGACGTCACCCGCCTCCACCGGCGCGCGCGCGAGATCGAGGAGGCGGCGTACGCGGCTCCCTCGCCCATCTCGGGCGCCGCGGTGGACGACGACGCGCTCGCGATGCTCGAGGCGGTGGACGCGGACGTCCGCGCCCTGGATGAGGATTTTCCCGAGCTCGCGCGCTTCTCGGACGACGCCGCGGTCGAGGCGCTCGAGCTCGAGAGCGCCGCCGCCGCCGCCGCATTCCAGGAGGCGCAGGAGAACCAGATGCTCGGCGGTCGCTCGGAGGAGCTCGCCGCGGAGGACGCGTACGCCGAGGTGCGCCGTTCGATCGAAGAAGAGGGGAGGGACGACCTCGAAAAAGACGCCTCGGCGGGAAAGAAGAGCGGCGCCTCTCGACAGACAAAGGACGCTTCCTCGTCCGGAAAGCACCGCAAAAACCACAAAAACCGCGGCAAGAAGCGCGACGGAGGGCCGGAACGTTCGAAGGACGCGTTCGAGCTCGACGCGGCCGCGTTCGAGCTCGAGATGTCCTCGACGTCCTCGACGTCCGACGACGAGTCCTCCTCCGTCCTCGACTCGTCGGCCCTCGCGACGGCTGCCTCGGACTCCCCGGACTCCGCGTCTTCGGCCTCCGACCTGATCCTCCAGCTCACCACGAAGGCCCCGCCTCCTCCCCCCGAGGGCTCGGAGTCCGCGTCGAGCGGGTTCCCGAGCTTCGTCCCCGGCGCGACCGTCGACGCCTCGGACGCGGAGAAGGCTCTGGACGGCTGGACGTTGGCCTGGAGCGACGAGTTCGACGGCGACCATCTCGATTCCACCAAGTGGACCGCGAGGGACGATCGATCGTCGTCTTCCAGAACGACGCACCCCGACCGCACGCCCGGCCTCCCGCCCGAGGACGCCGAGGAGCAGACGTACGACCCCGGCGAGTGCCGCGTCCGCGGCGGCGCTTTGGCGATTCGCACGCGCAAAAAACCCGGGGAGTACTTCTTCGTCCCCGGCGCGCGAAGGACGGACCCGACGCGCGAGTCGCCCTTCGCGTCGTGTTGGGTGGACAGCCGCGAGGCGTTCTCGCAGACCTACGGCCGAATCGAGATCCGCGCGAAGTTCCCGGAGCACCAGTGCCCGGGAGTCTCCCCGCGGCACCGTTTGTTCCCGGACCCCGCGACGTCGGTGCCCCGCGACGCGTGCTGGCCGACGGGGGGGCAGGTGGACGTCGCCGCGGCGTACGGGCGCGGGCGCGGCGGGCCCGGAGCGCGCGCGGGGACGGTGGAGGCGGGGTACCACTTCGCGCCGCAGGGAGAGTGCGGCGTCGACGGCGAGGCCAAGGCGCAGTACCCGCCGCAGAGCGGCGGCACTGGTTCGGATGGCAATCCCCTGACCGATAACCTCAACAACCTCCGCGGGGATTTCCACTCGGAGTTTCACGTCTTCGCGGTGGAGTGGGATAAGAGAAGTTTGGCGTATTTCGTCGACGGCGTGGAGACGCTTCGGCTGTCTCAGTTCCACGTCCCGATCATCCCGCGGTGGCCGTTCTACGTCGCGCTGAGCACCGCGGTGAGCGCGTTCGGGATGCCGGACGCGCTCGAGTGCGACTACGACTCGTACCACTACGTCGATTACGTCAGGGTGTACCGCCGCGAGACGCGGGGGGTGGACGGGAAGGTGTGGACGTTTCTCGGGTCGAGCGTCGCCGGCTTAGCCGTCGCGCTGGCGCTCGTCGCGTGCTGCGCGGCGAGGAACGCCCTGGACGAGGACGAAGGCGCGGTCGATGATTATGGCGGGGAGTATTATTACTCGGGGGGGCGTCGCGGCGGGGGAGAGTTTCGGTCACATCCCCGGGGGGGCGGAGACGAGTACGAGTACGAGTACGGCGGCGGAGACGCGCGCGAGCCTCCGAGAGTTCGATCCGTCTCAAGGGATTTCGGCGTCGCGAGAGACGGGGCGACGCCTCTCGAGGAGGACTCGGAGGACGGCGTCGATCGGTCGGGCGGGGCGTTGTTCGTGCGATCGCGCGGGGGGTATTATTCCGCGTCCGCGCGGGGAGGGTTCGCGGGGGCGGAGGCGGAGGCGATCGAAAGGAGTCGTCGGTTCGATCGCGTCGATCGCGCGCCGAGGCGCGAGACGCTTCGGTTGTTCGACGAGGCGCCCGGGTTTAGCGGCGGCGGCGGCGGCCGAGGCGGGCCCCGGGGGGACGCCGCGCTGAAGAGGCGGTGGGCGCCCGCGGCGGGGCGCGAGACCGCGCCGCTCATCGGGGGGGTCTCGCTCCGGCTCCCGGAGGCGGACGGGGGGCGAGGCGGGCGCGGGGCGGAGCGCGGATCGGAGCGAGCGTACGACCGCGTGTAACAGGTGACGAGTGATGAGAGCGACGCGCGAACCAGATGCAGTTTTATGAAGTGATGTCAGACGATGATCGTCGCGCGTCCGCCGCGTCTCTCGTCAGTTGTTAACACTTGAAGGCCAAACAACCAAGACTACGACTCCTCGCGTCTCGGTCGCATCCGACGCGGCGCGCGTCCCTCCTCGGCGCGCGTCCCTCCTCGGCGCGCGTCCCTCCTCGGCGCGCGTCCCTCCTCGGGACGCGTCCCTCCTCGGCGCGATGGCGTCGTCGCGCTCTGGTCACGCGCCCTCGACCCCCGTCGTCCTCGACGGTCTCATCTACGAGCCCCGCGAGTCGGTCGGGATGGCGGCCGCGCTCCAGGCGACCGCGGCGTCCGCGCGCACGCGCCTCGGCATCGGGCCTCGGTTCAAGGCGCACCTCGACCGCGGCGCGTGGGCGACGATGCGCGACGGGCACAGGGCGTCCGACCCCCCCGCCCCCCACCCTCCGCGCGCCGCGTTCGCGTCCGACGTCTCCCCCGGGTCCGCCGCGCACGGGTACGCGGACGCCGACGGCGACGCGACGGGCACCGCGTCCGGCGAGCTCGTGAGCGACCTCGCCGCGCAGCTCGAGGCGCTGGGCGGGGCGACCCCGCACCCCGCGCTCGCGCTCGCCGCCGAGTGCGTCGCGGACCACGACGCCGCGTGCGGCGGGGGCGGCACGTGGGCGCTCGTCCTCGCCGCGCTCCTCGTCGGCGCCGCGGAGCGACTCCGGGCGGACGAGGGCGTCTCCTCCATCGACGCGTGCGACGCGTTCCAGGAGGCGCACAGGATCGCGCGCGCCGTCGTCGATCGGTGCGCGGCGCCGCTGGGAGATATCGTCGACGCGTACGGAGACGACACGTCGGTCCTCGAGCGCGCGATTCGCGACGCGAAACGCGCGGTGAAGCGAATCGACGACCCGGAGGAGTGCGCGAAGGACGATTTTACGGAGGAAGAGGCGGAGGCGGACGACGCGGCCTCCGCGGCCTCCGTCTCTTCTTCGCCCGCCGACTTGGCGCTCGCGGCGTTGGCGCTCGGGTTCGATCGCGAGCGCCACCCCGGGGACGCCGCGCTGGTTCTCGGCGCGGCGCTCGTCGCCTCGAACGGGGTCAGCAACGACCCGACGACGCGATTGACCGATCTCGGCGAACGCGTCGTCGTCGTAGCCGAGACGGGCCCCGCGGGGCCTTCCCGGGGCGACGCGATCGTCCCCGGCGTGCGGATCGTGGCGACGGCGAGGAACCTCCCGGACGGCGGCGGCGAGATGGGACGCGGACTGAGCGGCGACCCGGCGGACGTCGCGAGCCTCAGAAGCGCGATCGAGGCGCTCTCTTCGCCGTCGCGCGTTCGCGCGTTGACCGTGCTGGGGTCGGTGAAGCCTCCCCCCGGGGACGAGCCTTTCGAGGCGCGGCGCGAGCGGTACGCGGAACGGGTCGCGGCGGTCGTTCGAGAGCGCTGCGGCGGCCGCGTGGACGCGCTGTTCGCGTCGGGGACCGTCGACGCCGCGTGCGTCGCCGCGCTGGAGGCGATTCCCGAACGCGAGTCCGAAGGCGGCAAGTCCTCGGATCGTCCTCCTCGTCGGATGGCCGTCCTCGCGTCGTTGGGGCGGAAGAAACTGATGGAGCTGGCGGCGTTGACCCGGGTTCGCCCGACGCGGGATATCCTCCAGTGCGACCGGAGCGACGTGGTGACGAATGTCGCCGCTCGCGCCAGGGCGGGCTCGGGGTGGGATCCGGAGGGGCCCGCGGGGGGCGCGATGTTTTTCAAAAAAAAGCCGTCTTCGAAAAAAGGCGGCGGCGGGGAGACGGTCGGGAGCGGACGCTTCGGCGACGCGGACCCCTCGTGCGTCGTCACCGTGACTCCGCTGGAGGAGGGTGGAAAGGCGGCGGAGGAGGAGGAGGACGCGTCCGGTGCCGGTGCCGGTGCCGGTGCCGGACCGGGGGGGGCTTTTTTTCCGTCCGACGAAAAACCGTCCGACGAACGGTTTCGTCGGACGGAAAAAAATAAAGAAAAGACGCGGGATCCGTCGGGGATCCCTCGCGTCTCCACGTGCACGGCGGTCGCCTGCGCGCCTTCCCCAGACGTCGCGGAGTCGCGCCGGCGGGAGATTTGGCGCAACGTCCGCCGCGTTTCGAACGCGCTCGAGGAGCGCGGCGACGGCGAGGGCGCGTTTTGGATCTGGGAGAAGGCCCCGGGGGCGTCGACGCGGTCTCGGCGGACCGTCGCGACGTTCGACCCGTTCGGGCGGGAAATCCCGCGGAAGCACCGCGACGACGATCCCGCGGGCGTCGCCGCGCCCGGCGCGGGGGCGCTGGAGTTCGCGATCGCGGCGGAGGTGGCCAGGGAGGCGGAGGCGAGGCGCCGAGAGGCGGCGGCGAAGGAGGCGGAGGCGGAGCGAACCCAAAAAGACCTGCGGAGGTTCGAGGAGGCCGCCGCCGCGAGAGGGGGCGAGACGAGGACCGCGGGCGAGGACGAGGATCGCGAGGATCGCGAGGATCACGAATCGAACGCGGCGAACGACGAATCGAACGCGTCGAGCGAGCGAGAGAAGGAGAAGGAGAAGGAGAAGGAGAGGCGTCTAGAGCTCACAGTCGCGGCGTTCAACGCGGAGCACGCGGCGCGGCGCGCCTCGGGGACGGCGTCGGCGCTGGCGGCGTTCGCCGAGGCGGCGAGGGACGTGGCGAGGATCGCCGCGCAAAACGCCGGCGCGAGTTTTTCTCGCGCCGTCGAGGACGGCCGAGTCGCGGAGGCGGAGATGGCCGCGGCGATGCTGGAGGCCTCCGAGCGAGCGAGACGCCTTCAGAAGCGAGAAGAAGAACACGCGAGGACGGCCACCGAGGACGACGCGGCGAAGAAGAAGGACGCATCCAACGCATCCGACGCATCCGACTCGCGCAGCGGAGAAGATAAAATAAAAATGCCTCCCCCGCTCGGGTGCGGGTTCTCGACGAGGGACCCTCGGTTCGCGCGTGTACGCGCGAGCGCGTGGGTGGGCACGGCGCGGCGGCTGAGGGAGGCGACGAGGCGCGCGGGTGGGGCGGAGCCTTCCTCCTCCGCCGAGTGGGGGTCGTCGTCGTCCGAGGGCGGCGGCGGCGGCGGCGTCGTCGTGCCTCTGGAGGAGGCGCGGTGTCGGTCGCAGGGGCTCAACACGGCGATGGCGATTGTTCGCACGGCGCTCCGCACAGGGGCGCTGCTGACGCGCGCGCCCACGAAGAGCGGGCACAGGTGGGGATCCCAGGGGAAGGAGGGAGGGCGAGGCGGAGAGTGAACCGATGAGACACAGGGGCGGAGAGTGAACCGATGAGAGGCGAGGAGGCTGGCGAGGCGCGTCGAGTCGAGTGTTTTTTTTCGCAATATCACAACTCAACGCTCGCCAACTCAACGCTCGCGACTCAACGCTCGCCCGCGGCGCTAGGGGCCGACGACCCCTTCTTCTTCCTCCCCTTCGCGTTTCGCGGACTCGTGGACTTCGGGGCGGATGTCTTCGGTGGCGCGGCTTCGTTCGCTCCGTCGCTCGCGGGTCGTCGCTCGTCGGTCGGCGGTTCGACTCGGTTCGCGGCGGAGGATTTCGCCGTCACGTCCTCCTCCTCCCCCCACGCGTCCGACTCGTAGATGGGTTCCTCCTCCCACCCGTACGTCTCGTTCTCGACGTCGAACTGGGGCTTCACCCCGCGCACGGGTATGCTGACCGAGTACAGCGTCCCGCTCGACCCCGGGTCCTGCGTCGTGCTCATCTCCACGCCCGCCTCCTCGTCCACGTCGACGAACGTTTGGACGACGTCCACGATTTGCCGTTTCATCTCCGCCATCGCCCGGCCGCTCATGGCGCACCGGTCCGCGACGAGGATCATGCGGAGGCGCTTCTTCGCCTCCAAGCGCGCGGTCTCCTCCTCCGAGGGGGGGAAGAAGATGGCGAACGCCGCCTTGACCTTACCCCAGAAGGAGGCGGCGGAGGCGGGCGCGGTCTGGAGCGAAGACGACCCCGCCAGTCGCCCGAACGTCGTGTCGCGACCGATCGGGTTCCCCGCGTCGTCGTACCCGGCCATGGCGCGGATCGTCGCGGCGCCGCGCCGGTGATGACGGGGGGCGACGCGCGCGCGGGGGGGGCGACGCGCGCCGACTCTCGGCGCGGCGAGCGACGCGGAGGCGGCGCGGAGCCCGGAAAGAGTCGTCGCCGACATCGTTCGCGCGCGCGGGGGGTCGTCGGTCCACGATCGGCGGGATCGACGCCGAGACGCGAGGCGTCGTTGACTCGAAGATGCACGCGAGGGCGCGACGCGTCGGTCGGGAGCGCGACGGGAGGAGGCGCGCCGTGCGAGCGCGGAGACGCGCGACGAGAGCGCGACCGGAGCCTCGAGGTGTGGCGCGGGGAGGGTCGTCCGCTCGCGCGACGATGCGGAGACGGGAAAATATCGGGGCGGCGGGAAAAGGGCGTCGATTTTTCGCGCGCGCACCGCGATTCGCTCTGTGCGGCGCGTGAGCGCACGACTCGTCGTCGCGGGCTGCCGCGTGTGCTGCCCCTCGCCGCTTCAAAAACCACCGCGCTCGCGTCTCGATCTCGTCGATCCGCCTCGTCTTGGGCACGAGCGCTCGGCGCGGCGCTCGTCTTCCAGGTCGTCGGCCGCGCGGCCCTCCTTCGCGCTCTCCTCCGCTCGCCCTCGCCCCCCCCCGATGACGTCCCCCAGCCGCTTCTCGGCGGTCGCGACGTCCCCCTCGAAGGCGAACGGCTCGGGAGGCGGGCTCGCGGTGGGCTCCCCCCCCACGCGCGGCGGGGTGTTCACGCCCCCGCCCGGCCCCGGCCCCGGCTCCCCCCCCGGCGTCGCCCTGCTCCCCGGCCCCGACCGCGACTCGTACTTCGCGCAGATGCTCGAGCGCAACTGCAGCGTGGGCAAGGCCCGCCGGGGCTCGAGCGCGACCGCGCTGGATCAGCGCGTGGAGCGCTGCGGCGGCGGCAAGGAGCCCTTTCTCATCGGCGTCGCCGGCGGCACCGCCAGCGGGAAGACGACCGTGTGCGATCTGATCATGCACAACCTCCAGGAGAAGCGCGTGGTGCTGATCGCCCAGGACTCGTACTACCGCGGCCTGACCCCGGAGGAGCACGCGAACGTCGCGACGTATAACTTCGACCACCCCGACGCCATCGACGCGAAGAGCCTCGTCGCCGACTTACAGTCGCTGCTCCTCCGCGACCGCGTCGAGGTGCCCGTGTACGACTTCGTCACGCACAGTAGGGTCGAGGAGACCATCTCCGTGGAGCCCGCGGACGTGATCATCATCGAGGGCATCCTGGTGCTCGCGATGAAGGAGGTCCGGGACCTGTGCCACATGAAAATTTTCGTGGACACGGACGACGACTTGAGACTGGCGCGCCGGCTCAAGCGCGACACGGTGGATCGCGGTCGGAGCGTCGACGGCGTCATCACCCAGTACACGAGCTTCGTCAAGCCCATGTTCGACACGTTCGTCTCCCCGAGTAAGAAGTACGCCGACGTCATCATCCCCTGGGCCCAGGGCGAGAACACCGTCGCCATCGACCTCATCGTCCAGCACATCCGCACCAAGCTCGGCCAGAACGACCTGCGGCGCATCTACCCCAACCTCGTCGTCCTGCCCCCGAACTTCCAGATCCGCGGCATGCACACCATCATACGGAGCGCGGCGTGCAACCGCTCGGACTTCGTGTTCTACGCCGACCGGCTGATCCGCCTCGTCGTCGAGCACGCCCTCGGGCACCTCCCGTTCAGGGACGAGAACGTCCGAACGCCGGACGGAGACGCGTACCACGGCGTGTCCTTCTCGAAAAAAATCTGCGGCGTGTCCATCATCCGCTCGGGGGAGGCGATGGAGAACGCGCTCAGGGCGTGCTGCAAAGGCATCAAGATCGGAAAGCTGCTCATCGAGAGGAGGGATAGGGACGGGATGTTCCCCGCCCAGCAGAGCGGGGGGGACGGCGGAATCCCCGGGACGCCGAACGGATCGTCGTCGCACGCGTCGTCGCTGGTGCGCCGCGTCGCGGAGGCGCAGAGCCGCGCCGCCGTGAGCGCGAGCGGCGGCGGCGGCGCGCGCGCGGGCGGCGAACTCGCCTCCGACGTCGACGCCGACGCCGCGCGATCGGGGGAGGGCGGGTCCGGGTCGGCGGCGGGGTCCCCGGGTTCCGGCACCGGCGGCGGCGCGGCGTCTCCCCCGATGCCTCGGGTGGTGTACGAGAAGATGCCCTCGGACATCGCGGACCGGTACGTGCTTCTCTTGGATCCCATCTTGGCCACCGGGGTGAGCTCGATGGCGGCGATCGATCGGCTTCAGCGGCGGGGGGTGCGGCAGGACCGGATCATGTTCGTCACCGTCATCGCGGCGAGCCAGGGGATCCACCAGCTCGCGATGCGTTACCCGCAGATGAAGATCATCACGAGCGAGGTGGACGCGGGGCTGAACGAGAACAACAGGGTCGTCCCGGGCGTGGGGGAGTTCGGGGACAGGTACTTCGGCACGGAGGAGATGCGCGCCAGGTTCGACCTCGACGAGGACGAGGAGATCGGGTTCGAGTGAAGACCGCCGCCGTTCCATTCTTTTTTTTCGCGCGCGCGAGGCGGAGACGCCGCGGAGACGCCGCCGACGTCCCTAGCGAGCGAGCTAGGGGGCGAGTGAAACGATCGAAACCGAAAAAACGCCCATACGTACGCGCGGCTTCTCTCCGAGCTCCAGTCTACTTCCGTCGTCTCTTCTTCGCCTTTTTCTCGCGGACGTCTCCCTGCCCGGGTCCCGTCGTCGAACCGTCTTCGACCGCGCCGGCGCCTCCGGAGGACGTCTTCGCGAGCGGCGGGGGCCGCTTGAACCCGCCGCCCGCTCTCGGATCCTCGCCCGCGTCGCGTGACGAAGTGTCTTCTCGTCTCCGGTCGTTCGCCACTCCCCCCGCGTTGTTCATCGCTCTTGGTCTCCGCGCGTCGTCGTCGTTCACTCGCCTCCTCCCCCCGAGCGCGTCGGCCATCTCCTCCTCCCCGACGTCGGCGTCCTTTGACGCGGCGGCGCTCGCGGAGGCGATGAGCGCCGCGTTTCGGCGCTCGACGTCGGCGTTGAACCCGCCGAACGAGCGACGCGCGAACCCGACCTGGGAGGCGCCGCCGGAAGCGCCGCCGCCGCGTTCCTCTCTCTCGTGGTGGATGAACGCGCTGCGAGGGAGGTACGTCACCGTCGTCGTCGCCGCGGAGGCGCCCGGCGCGACCCAGCGCTCGGCCGCGGCCGCGGCGGCGTCCGCCTTCGCCTTGGCCTCGCTCGCCGCGGCCGCGGTCTCCCTCTCCTTCGCGCGCTGCATGAACTGAGGGGAGGGAAGGGGAGGGGATGGAGGGGGTCAGGCGGCGCGGGGGCGCGCGAGCGCCGAGACGACGCGCGCGGGCGGCGGCGAGGGTTCCGAGGGGTGCCGACGACGAGCCGGGGAGAGGAGGATCGGCCGGCGCGGGGAACGAGCGACCGCGGCGCGCGCGCGCGAACCTTGAGCCCCTTGATGCGGGAGGAGAGGCCCGACATCGCGACCGAGGACGTCCGGAGCGCGCGCGAGCGGGAACGAGGGACGAGGGCGGCGCCGCGGGCGAGCGCGTCTCGACGGCCGAGGGAAATGGGCTCGAACCGAGCGAGCGCCCGCGACGATGAAGTGCACTGCGGCGGATTCGAGTCACCTGATGAGTCGCGGCTGACCGAAAACATCGTCCGGCGGAACGATTTCAAAAAGGCCGCTCGCCGATCGCCCGCGCGCACAACTGCATGCTGTGTCGCGGCGCCTATCGCTCGCTTCACGCCGTTCTCCTCCGCCCTCGCCGCCTCGGCCCGTGCCCCCGCTCCTCCCGCGGCCCCGCTCGCCGCATGTCCATCGGCGCCGACGCCACCGACCGACCCGCCGACGTCGCCCCGCCCACGAAGATGCCCAGGCTCGAGGACGCGCTTCGCGTGAAGAAGATCTCGGAGCACGCCGTCCTCCCCGTGCGCGGGAGCGACGGAGCCGCGGGCTACGACCTCGCCTCCGCCTACGACTACGGTGCGTCGCCTCGACCGGGCCGACCCGACCCGACGTCCCGACCCGCGTCGGAGCGCGACGCGACCGAGAGAGACCGTTCGGGGAGCGTCGGGCGGAGCGGAAAGATCCGCCGCTCCCTCCCCCGCGGACGGTTTTTTCTCGACGCCCCTCGACTCCGGCTCGGACCCCGCGCGCGCGTTCGTTGTCGGTTTTTCCCTCCGCTGACGCCCTCGCCCGCCCGCTCGCGTCCTCTCCAGTCATCCCCGCTCGCGGCAAAGGCCTCGTGAAGACGGACCTGTCCATCGCGATCCCCCGCGACACGTACGCGCGCATCGCCCCGCGCAGCGGCTTGGCGTGGAAGCACTTCATCGACACCGGCGCGGGCGTCGTCGACTACGACTACCGCGGCAACGTCGGCGTCATCCTCTTCAACCACGCGGAGACGGATTTCGAGGTGAAGGCGGGCGACCGCGTCGCGCAGCTCATCCTCGAGCGCATCGCGACCCCGGAGGTGGTGGAGGTGGACGACCTGGAGGCGACCGAGCGAGGCGCGGGGGGCTTCGGGTCCACCGGCGTGCAGGGCGCCGCCGCCAAGTGAAGTCGGAACCCGGACGCGACGAGACGCGCGGCGGCGACGACGCGAAAAAACAGCTCTCCGCGGAAAACCACCGTCGTCGGACAGAAACGCTCCGGCGAATCTCGGCCCGATTTTTTCGCGATCCTCCCCGCGTGAGCAGTCTGAGGAAAATGCGCAGTAGAAACGGTTTCAACCAACGAAAAGAGAGCTCCGTTTCGCGTCAGGAGCCCCCCCCCCCCCCCCCCCCCCCCCCCCCCC
>MDSW01035229.1_pt1 | contig 22486 bp, 17 predicted proteins | sample 811171 | NCBI WGS metagenome assembly MDSW01 (sample SAMN05326641, study PRJNA326480) | marine metagenome | isolation source: seawater | place: Atlantic Ocean: North West | collected 2012 | reverse complement strand
GCCTGGCCATGGCTGCCGGTGTGTTCTTGGCCATTGGTCTTTTGCTTTTGGGTGTTGTTCCTGGCGCGCCACTTCATGATGAAATTGCCGAAGGTGCGCCGGCGGTCAACGCATTGAGCTCTTTCTTTTCGGCCATTGAAATTTTGGTGACCATTGGATTTATCATTCCCGGCATTATCTATGGCGTGCTCACCAAGAGCATCAAGTCGGATAAAGACGTGGCCAAGATGATGAGCGATACCATGGCGTCCATGGGCGCGTATGTGGTGCTTGCATTCGTGGCGGGGCAGTTCGTTGCTTACTTTAACTGGACCAACCTTGGAGCCATTACGGCGGTGAAGGGCGCAGGTGTGCTAGAGTCTGTGGGTCTTAAGGGCGGCTTGCTGCTGATTGCCTTTTTGTTTGTGGCATCGACCATGAACTTTTTGGTGGGTTCAGCATCGGCCAAGTGGGCCTTTATGGCACCTATTTTTGTACCGATGCTCATGCAAATGGGTCTTAGCCCTGAGGCAACACAGGCCGCTTATCGCGTGGGTGATTCCATCACGAATATCATTTCGCCTTTGATGCCTTATTTGCCCATCATCATTGTGTTTGCGCAAAAGTATGACCGCAAGGCAGGCATTGGAACCATTTTGGCCGCGATGCTTCCGTACTCCATCGCTTATTTGGTGGTGTGGACCGTTATGCTTTTGGTTTGGTTGTATGCGGCGATTCCACTGGGACCAGGTGCCAGCGCGTTTTACTAAAGCCGGTTGGATACCTCGGGGATGGGCGCAGCCTTCAGCGTTGGGTGCTTAAGCGCCTACGACGCATCATCCAGAGCGTGAGCATCAATCCGGTTATCCATGCACCACTGTAGCCAGAGGTGTTGCTTCCTATTTGGGATGAGCAACTTAGGATAGGAAAGGTTTCTGAGCTTTTGGCCAGAGGTGCCCAAGGGGTGTCGCAGTAGTTGGTGCTATAGTCACATCCGGGCTGGTAGTGCATCCATTTATCTAAGACGATTTCAATATTGGCTCTTGCTTGGGCAATGCCTTCTGCATTGTCTTTGGGCACGATAAAGTATTCCCGTGCTGCCGAAAAGATTTCTCGGGTCGCGAGGACCGAAGAGTCCACCAGCGGCATCACCGCTTCAAGCTCACAGTCGTCTTGATGATTGCTGTGACGCGGACCATCACGTTGCTCAACATAATCACTGGACATTGCTTCGAGGTAATTTCCCACTGCGTAAATCGTCAAAGTATCTTCTGAGCGATAGGAATGAGAGAACGAGTCCTGCAAAGCGTGAACGGCTTTGCCCACCAAGAAAAGGGGTGTCCATACATCGACTCTGATGGTGCCGTAATACTCTAGATAAAAGCGGACCTTTGCCGATTGCGCTTTGAGGCTATCAACCGTAATGGGTGCATTGGCCGATGTACGGCTGTTTTGAAAGGCTTCGTAGGCTAGATCGATTTGCTCGATGATATAAGCGCGGGTGGCCAGCACCGCCAGCTCATTGCCTTGAGCATGGTCGTCCACATCGGACCTGAGTGCATGGGCTTCTTGTCCTTCCTCTGCCATATGTAAACTGCGCATACTGTTGATGTCGGTTAACGAGAAATGGGCTAGGTCTGGATAGCGTACGCCGATGAAAAGAGTGATGGCTAAAAAACGCTCAAAGTCTGTTTTAAATTGGTAGTCAATTTGCGCTTCCAGATATTTTGCAACCTCTAGCCAGATTGCGTCATCGGGAACCTCGTTATTCTCAAAAGCACCGTTTGGAATAAGGGTGTTTTCACCTTGCAAGTTGTCGTCAGCGAAAAACCCCTTCAGCGTAATGGATTCATGGCAGGGGTTGGTGAAGGCACTGCCGATTTGAAATGCCATGGCTGGAGCCGAAACAAGACTCACCATCAACATAATGAAGAAGGTTTTTCTCATCATAGGTTCCACTCCAGCGCTACCGAGTGTCGGTATTGAAAAGAAATCAATGGAATGCCCGTGAGCACCGGAACAACGAGATGAACACTTGCGGGGTCTAAACGAATGGCGAAATCATCTGTGAGTGGCCAGCGAATGCTGATGGGTTGAACTTCGAAGAAAAAACCGGTCGAGCCTTGTTCGTCCAGGGCGGTGTTGAAAAGCAGGATAGAAGGCCCGGCGTAGACCGCGGTTCGACAACGGTCGTTGAAGAATCGATATTCTGCACCAATACCAATGTTAAGAACGCCGCCTTTAAATGAGTTGTTAAAATCTTGCGAATTGAACCATGGGTTCCAATCGAATTTACCAAGCACTGAAAATGCATCATCGATCTTCACGCCGCCTTCAAGGCTTAGGTTGGCCGATGCAGAATTCAAAGAGAGGCCAGTTTGCAGACCCAACTGATATTGAGAAGCTTGGGCTGGTCGTGTTTGCATCACACAGAGCATCACGAAAAGTGCAAGTCCAAGTACGGTATAGGGAAGGCGAAGTTGATTAAACGTCATGAATCAGTCGCTCCAGTTAGATTGAATAGATGCCGACAAAACCGTATCTTATAATCGTTCCTGTACAAATAGGTGAATGAATTTAGGTAGATAAAAGGACTCTTAAAAAAACTTTTTTGCCTCTCATATTCGCTGAATGCATGTGTTAGAGACCCGCCCGTGTAAGTACTTATGCACGCGAAAGAGGACAAAACCATGCAAGAAACTTTTTACGCCGATGACCATTTCTACCGCCAGCATCAGTTTGATCTGCCTTTGAATTACGATGAAAAGGATGGGGAAACCGTTCGTGTGTTCGCCCGTGAGGTTGTTGCCAAAGATAAAAAAGACAGCGACTTACCATGGCTTGTTTACTTACAAGGTGGTCCTGGTTTTCCATCGCCGCGTCCCGGCAGTAACAGTGGCTGGCTCAAACGTGTATTAGAGACCTATCGAGTTCTTCTCTTAGACCAGCGAGGTACAGGAAGCAGCACTGTCATCAGTCATCAAACTTTAGCAAGTAAATCCACCGATGAGCAGGTCGCTTATCTTAGTCATTTTCGCGCCGACAATATTGTGCGCGATGCTGAGGCCATTCGTGAAAAGATGGAAATCAAGCAGTGGGCGCTTTTGGGTCAAAGCTTTGGTGGATTCTGCGCGTTAACGTATTTGTCGAACTATCCGCAGAGCCTATCACGCGCTTATATCACCGGAGGGATTCCATCTATCAGTCGCCACGCCGATGATGTGTATAAGGCAACATATCAGCGTGTCATGGACAAGATGCAGCAGTTTTTCCATGAGTTCCCGGCGGCTCAAGGTATGTGCAATCAAATTGCAGAATACCTTGTGAACAACGAAGTATCTTTGCCAAACGGCCAACCATTTACGGTTGAGCAGTTTCAATTGATTGGTATCAACCTGGGACGCAGCAACGGCGGCTTAGCGCTCTACTATATCTTGGAAAATGCGTTTGTAGATGTAAATGGAGAACCCGAGCTTAGCTATAGCTTTCTTAATCGGATGTTGGCCGAGCAGTCTTATCTTACCAATCCGATTTACGCGATTCTGCATGAATCCATTTATTGCCAGCAAGATGCATCGCGCTGGTCGGCGCATAGAGTTCGTGAAGAACATCCGCAGTGCAATTATGAGTCGGGTGAGGATTTCTGCTTTACCGGGGAAATGGTGTACCCCTGGATGTTTGATCAGTTAGAAACATTAAAGCCTCTTAAAGAGGCGGCGGATATTCTCGCGGAGAAGTCTGACTGGCCCAATCTTTACAATGCAGAACAACTGGCTCGTAATAAGGTACCCGTTGCCGCGGCTGTTTACGTTGAAGATATGTATGTGGAGTTTGATTATTCCCGTGAAACGTTGGCGGCCATGCCGAACGCCAAGGCGTGGATGACCAACGAATACGAGCACAATGGTCTTGGCGTTGATGGTGAGCGCATTCTCGATAAGCTCATCGGTATGGCCGAAGCTATTGAGCAGACCCAGCGCTAAATTCCCTATGCGTAAACCGCATTTATTGTCAGATTTTAGCGAATCCAAGCGAAGTTAGATTGAGCACTGCCATGCGGTTTATCTGCGCGGATGCATCAATCCGCTGATTTGAGTCCCAAGACTCGTTCAGAACGACCGTAAGTGCCCGTTAATACAAGTAAACACTTGGGTTTGTTTCGGCGTCCTCTCTGGATATAACCATGCTTCAATTTTGGAATGCAGGGTGTCGTATCTCGTCCACTCAAAGGGCGCTGCATTTCAAACAAAGAGACAAAACTTAAAGAGGGATAGTCTAATGGGACAGCTGCATATGGGCATCAATATGGGCCACGACCGCTCGGTGGCAGTGGTGGAAAACGGTGAGGTGAAGGTTGCCATTGAGCAAGAGCGGCTCGACCGTATCAAGCACAGTGTTGGCTTTATGTATCAAGCACCGGGTGAAATGCGCCACATCCAGGTCCCCGGTGAGTGCATTCGTTATTGCCTCGATATGCTCGACGTTCCTCTTTCGGATATGGCCAGTATCACCGCCAATATGCCGGGCATCGATTATGCGCCAGACATCATGCGTGGGAAGTTTTCAAAAGACATTGCCGACCGGGTTCAAACCATTCCAAGTCACCACTTGGCTCATGCTTACACCGCTTATTGGCCATCCGGCTTTGATGATGCGTTGGTGTTGGTTGCGGACGCCAGTGGCAGTACCTATAGGGATCCAAGTGGCTGGCGAACCGAGTCTTATACACTCTATACTGGTCGCGGTGGTAAGCTTGATTTACTGCACAGCGAGCGGGTCCAATCGCATATTGCTCAACTCTCCACCTTAGGTTTTGTCTACGAATATGTGTCTCGTAAAGCAGGCTTCTTTACCCGGGTGAATGCAGGTTTAAGTTTCCCTGAGGCCGGTAAGCTTATGGGACTTGCCGCTTATGGTGGCCCTCAGGTGAATTGGGAATCATGGTTGCGCAAACAAAAGGGATCTAAGAGCCTTTCCATTTCTGCCTACGATATTTTTCTGGAAGTTGCAGCATTAGAAAAGCGTTACGACAACGGGCAGGGGAAACCGTATTTTCGACCTTGGCTGGTTGATCTGGCTTACAAGGTTCAGGAAGAACTCGAAGATGCATTCGAGCACATTGTGGCCACAGCTCAAGAGGAGACGGGTCTTAACAAGCTTTGCTTAGCTGGCGGTGTGGCTTTGAACTCGGTGGCCAATTACCAAGTGCTTATGCGCTGCGGTCTTGATGATATCTTTGTCTTTCCTGCTGCGGCCGATAACGGAATTGCGGCCGGATGCGCACTTTGGGCCTACGATAAAATGGAAGGCGGAACCGAGCGCCCTAAATTAACGCGCGCCACACTGGGGCGCACCCACGCTGCAGATGAAATTGACACGGCTCTAGAGAAGTACTCGGATTTGGTTGTAGTTGAAAAACACGATTCAGAGGCCATGGTTGAAACAGTAGCCACAGCGCTTTCCAAAGGCAGCATTGTAGCGCGATTTGAGGGCGGTTGTGAGTATGGGCCCCGTGCCTTAGGTCACCGCTCTATTTTAGCGGATCCTGTTTTTCTGCGGATGAAAGATGTGGTGAATGCACGGGTTAAATTTAGAGAAGCTTTTCGACCCTTCGCACCGTTTGTTCCATTGACCCGGGCCAATGAAGTATTTGAGTTGGAAGCAGAGAGCCCCTTTATGCTTTTGGTGGCCAAGATTCGTGAGGAGTTTCATTCGGTTTTACCAGCGATTACTCACGAAGATGGGACGGGACGGGTTCAAACTTGTACGCCCGATGCCAATCCGTTTTTTCATAGCCTGTGTCTTGAAATCGATAAATTACGTGAGGGGCCACCGGTATTGTTGAACACCAGCTTTAATGTGGCGGGTCAACCTATTGTGGAAACTCCCGAAGAAGCCATTGCTACGTTTTTGCGGACCGATATTGACTACTTGGCTCTTGAGGATAGGTGGATTCGGCGTCGCCATGAACCAGTGAAGTCATACGATTCTCATGTACGAGATTTACCGGTTGAAGATATGCCCGGCGGCCTAGATCCTGAGCAACCGTCCGTACGTCCTTTGATGGACGAGCTGGATACAGCTTTGTTTCATGGTGCGGAAAGCAATCACTGGACATCGGAAGAGATTGAAAAGCTTGCCGCGGAAGGTGCGCGATTCAAAGAAACCAGCCATCTCTATCCTGAGGCCGGTTTTGTGGGTACGCTCAAAACCCAAATTGCGCCCAACACAGTTCTGCTTTTGAACACCAAAGGGACATCTTTTTTGGTTGACCAAACAGAACGTCAACCATCGCTTTCTCTCACGATGGAAGAAGTGCAGATTTTATTGGCTCTTTTAGAAGATCCACAGGAGAAGCGCGAGCAGCTTAGGTTAACCCTTGGCATGACGCCCTTTGAATTGCATCACAAGATAGACCGGATGATGGCGCAGGTGGCGCGTTTTGCAATTACTTGTGATCATCGCTGGTTTGAGTGGGTGAGTCCGGAAGATTCGCCCATTGAAGCGCATACACCTGAGAAAACATTGGATGCATTTGCCAGTGCAGATTTTCAATCTTGGCGTAGCCTCGAGGTTTTTCACGCCACGCTTAGTGAGCTGGGTTACAACGAAGAATCAATTCTGGCTCTTCTGGGCGTTGAGTCTTTGCAACAGATTGAACCGACCCATCTTCATTACTACGACCGGCATACGTTACCAGACTCGCCTTTGGCAGACCTGATTCGCTTATTCTTACTCCGTGGCGAATTAAGCACCGAGCGGCTTGAGGATATCTTTGACCCGCATACGGTTTCTAGGCTGGTCGGCCTTGGTGTTCTGATTCAAAGCGAAGACACGATTTGTTCAGGGGTAGACCTCTTTTGCTCCGGTGGAATGCTCTTTGCGACAGACCACCGCTATATGCTCAAGGACGGGGATAAGCTGAGTGAAGACCCGGTCATGTATATTGGGATGGATAGCCATGGCCTTGTTCAAACTGCGCCTCGCGAAAGTTGCGGTCGCCTATTGGACCTGTGTTGTGGATCCGGCGTGCAGGGCCTGGTGGGCAGCCGGTACGCAGCCGATGTGGTTGCGGTTGACCTTAATCCTCGCGCGATTCGATTTGCTCGATTCAACGCACAGCTCAATGGTGTGCGTCGTTACGAGGTTCGTGAAGGCAATCTCTATGAGTGTGTTCAGGGTGAAAAGTACGATGTCATTCTTGCAAACCCTCCATTTGTGCCCAGTCCGGAAATGGGACTGAAGTTTCGCGATGGCGGGTCCAATGGTGAAGCTATTCTAAGAGAAATAGTGAAAGGCGCAGCGGAACATCTTTCGGACATTGGCCGGTTATGTATCGTGACGGATTTGGTGGACATCGGGGGCTACCCAGAGAAGCTTCGAAGTTGGTGGAGCGGAACCAGCATGGAGTCTTTGGTGTTAACCACTGCCGACCGCGATGAAATTCTGTTTTCGGTCCCGCATTGTCACGCGCCTTTCGGCCAGAGTCTGGCACATTTCAACGATGAGTTGAGTCGTTGGGTTCAGAATTACCGTGAGGCCAATTTGTCGGGCGTTAACTTTGGCTACATCTTGGTTCAGAATAAACCGGCTTGGGGCGGTGAGGCCGTGACCATGCGTACGGTGCATAATCCGTCTCGTCCGATTCATCGTCAGGTAAGCGATTGGTTTAAGCAGCGCGAACTCTGGCACTCGGCGCATTCGGAAACATTGTTTTTGGGATTACATCCTGACCTGCGGATGCGCATCGAACACAGTCCGGGGCGTCAAAGTCCAGATTTTGAAGTGATGGTGCATGACAATGATTTCTTTACAACCTATGTCGTAGGCGAAACCATCTACAAGGAACTCCAACGGATTTACGATGTGGAGCCTCGTTTGGGAAGCCGGCTCACACCGGTTGACCAAGGCTGGCTTGAAGACCTCCACCGCAAAGGTATTCTACGTTTGATGCGCTATCGGCGGGGTATTGAGACCAAGGCTCTAACCCGTTCCGAGAAAGACAGTTTGAGAGTAGAGGAAATGGCTACGAAAACCACGCCGACTTGTCTTTCGTCGTATCTTAGTTAGGCTGTAGAGGAATTGCTCAAAATCTAAAATCGACGCAAAGCAGAAAGTGGTCGTAAACATCGATAGCACGAATGCATACCGTGACACATGTGAGACCAGAGGCCCAACTCAGGTAGGGAGCTGAAATATATTGGTGAGCGCCAGATAATAGGGGCAGGCAATAGGGCTTCAACGAGTGGTCGTTACCAATTCGAGCAGGCTGAAATAGCGGGGACTCTGACCACTCGCATTCTACACGGTGAAAAGTTTCTGAAATTTGTATACCTTGCGGATCCAACGAGTAGATGCACTCGACCCTGGGATTGCGCTCCAGTTCATCCAGAATAAAGGCCGCTCGCTGGTCAGTGTGAATGCTCAGTAGATCAGTGGAGAGCTTTCTAACGTATTTTTCCATCCACTCTCGCCGAGATCGGGCTGTTTGTGCGTTGTCCAAACGATGGGTTGAAAAGTTTTTTCGGAGTTCTGTGAGGCGTTTATCGAGAGTCGATCCATCACTCAAGAGGTGACCAGGTTTGGCAAAATAGAACCCCTGAAACAAGTCCACACCCAGTTCTAACGCAACCATTATATCATCCGGTTTTTCGACTCCTTCAGCCAGTACGAGTGAACCGATCCGCTGAGCCAAGCGCACGAGACCTCGAACGACTTCACGCTTCCATGAATCGTGACTAAGATCTGATATCAGGCAGATGTCCAATTTGAGAATGGTCGGCCGAATCGCGAGAATTCTTTCGAAGTTTGCGTGAGCAATTCCAACATCATCTAACGCAATCAAAAATTCATGGGCGCGTGCGCGATTGCAGAAAGTGCTGAGTGCTTCAACGTCTTCCACCGCCTGTTCGGAGAGTTCAATAACAACCCGCTTCGGATCAATACCATGTGTTCGAACGGCGGTGTAAAGTTCGTCGAAGTAGAATTCGTCTTGAGACACCACTTGAGCGTCGACATTGATAAATAAGAGTGAGCTTTCGAAATGTTCCTTGGAGTTTCGAAAAGCAGCACATGCATTATGAAGACAAGCGTATTCAAGCTCTGGCCTCCATCCTTGCGTTATAGCTTGCTCAAAAATGAACGCAGGGCTCGAGCCTGGCATGGATTCTCGGTGGCGACAGAGTGCTTCGAAACCAAGTATCCGTCCACGTTGCACTGAAACAATGGGTTGTAGGACAGCTGTCAGTTTTGAGATTTGGTGGGTGGCGTATGATGACATCCTGTACTTCCTTAACCTACATTGTGGAATGTAATTGGTGCCAAAAACGTGCCATTCACGCTGTCGAAAGAAAATAGCGATTTCAATTGTTTAGAGCGAATCACTCAGGCGATAGCGCGCGGATGAATACGAAATGGTAGGAAGCATGATGAACATTTCGAAATTGTAGTTTTCCGTTCGGCCGAATTTAAGAACCCTCGTCGATGGGTTGAGCGGTGTCGATGAGGCGTGATGGGTCAAGTCCACGCTCTATGAGGTGCGCTTCGATGGCCGTACGGTCCTCAGTGGACAGCTCCGGATTGCGGCTTAAAATCCACATACTCGAGTCAGAAGGTCCAGATACCACGGCCCATTGGTAGGGGGCATCGCTTTCGGTCCCGTCCAAAGCAATGACCCAGTAGGGTGCACCAAATCCAAAAAAGGTCACCTCTAATTTTGCGTTGGTTGTCTCATCTACAACTTCAGCATAACCATCAATGGTTTGCACGGTTCCCTCAAGCGAGCCGCGGTTGCATTGATTGGTGACATTGATGCGGCCATTATCACCAGCCGAGTATATGGCCTTAGTTCCTGAGCAGATTTGCTGTTGCTGCGAGGGCGTTGTGGCTATTTCGTACCATTGTCCCACATAACGGGAGAGGTCGACCCAATCTACAACATCTTTGGCTTCTGTGAGTGAACTGAAGGTTAGACTTTCAGGCTCGGCCGCAGCGGAATCGATTGAAGAGGGCTGGTTATCGCTGGCTTCAAATTCCGGTGTGGTCTCGGCCTCGAGCTCAATCTCAATCTCTTCGCCGCAGCCGGAAGACAGCGCAGCAATTAGAGTGAGTACTATGGTTTTGTTTACGATAAATCCGTGCATAGAAGTCCCCTTGTTTTGTCCCTCGTAAAAAGGTTTTTGATTGAACCGAGGTTATTCAAGTCGGGGATAAAAAAATGTCAGCCTCTTGCACAGGTTTTGGGTGTACATGATTTCGCTTCGAGTCCGTGACCTGATGTGGGGAAGATGACAACTTTTGTGGCTGACAGGTTTTACCCCCCTCCGGTTGGATATTTTTTGAGGTCGGTTCGCAGAATCATTGGATGAGCGACAGTTTATTTTCCTGTGGAGTGAGTGAAAACCGGTGTGAAGAGGACGATTGGTCAGCATTTGACCAAGAATTTATTTTCTTGAAAGTACGTTTTTACCGCGTCTTCCATCCGGTTTTTTAAACCCTCGAACGGATCACAATTTAACATTAAAGCCCGTGCTCATGAGAGTTTCGGAGGCACAGCAAAGTAGGCGAGTCGTCACGAGTTTGATTTATACTGGGTCTGATATTTTCGCAGAAAACGAATTGAACGTCTTTTCAAGGTAGATTTTTGTTGAAGGAGCTGTGAACTCAAAACCAGAACGCGCTTAATTCGTTATAAAAGTCGTTTGGTGTTCGATTTTACGGATTCGAGAGTCATAGTCGAAACATAATAGGGATGAACAGTTTGGACGATTCCGTACCTAGAGAGGCAATGGATTGGCAACCAGGTCAAACGCCGCAATACTCTCGCCAGGGACTGCGCCAAAGAGGTCTGTGAACTCAGTTCTGGTGAACCCAATCTGGAAAACCTTTGCCGGTTTAAAAGACCAATCGACTTCAGGACCCGATATAAGTCCTTGATTTTCCAGCTGTTTCGCCAATTCTTTTGCCAACAAATAAGTGGGCAAGTGGCGAAAAGCCGGGTCCTCTTTAATCGTATGAGCCAATCCCATAGCGGTGACCGTTTGCCCCGCAATTAAGTAGATATGACCGACCGAACCAATATTAAAACTAAACTGAACTGCCATTTGAACTACCCATCCGTGACCCCGTTACTTCTGTCATAGTAAGCATCTCAATATGAGATTGTTCATGGTGCTTTCATAAACTTAGACGCAGTGCGCCTTGGTGTCTAGAATTCTGAAAATATTTTTCGTACGGCTCTTGGTTTTTGCAATCTCTATTTTTAAGTTTGATTTTAACTGTTTCGATGATTGCCGCAGTCGGAAACTTCTTACGTTCTAAGTTGTAAGTATGGCGTTGGCGAATCTTTCACGAAGTAAGGATATTCCCTCGTTCTCTAAAGCGTTTGGTATGAACTGACTTCTTGTTGAATGCCTCGCGGGCTTAGTTCATAAAAAATGCCGTCGAACTCCTACCTGAAACGCCAGGAAGAGATATTGGGCAATTTACTAAAGGATACGAAGTTTGTTACGAGCTGGGAATCGGATTGCTGTTGAGGTCAAATGCGGCAATGCTTTCCTCGGGTAGTTTTCCAAATACTTCTTCAAATTCGTCGGTCGAAAAGCCTACCTGAAACAACTTTGTAGGTTTGAATGACCAGTCTACTTCGTCAGAGGTGATTAAGCCATTGGCTGCCAGTTGTTTGGCCAGCTCTTTAGCTAAGAGATACGTTGGTAGATGACGAAATGACGCATCTTCTTGAATGGTGTGGGCCAATCCCATTGCAGTTACCGAGTGGCCCGCCATGAGAAAGATGTGCCCCGTTGTGCCAATATGGAAGTTAAATTGAATTGCCATTTAGGTTTTCCGGTATTTGACCTTAGTTGTTCGCTATTTATTCCCATAATGAGAACGAAATGCATCCAGACCTAAAATAGCTGTGGTCGCCATTTCTGTCTAGTGCCATTTGGGTGAACTGATGAGGTCAGAAAGCTGTAAAGCCGGGAAAGCGTGAATAACGTTGCTTTGAGTGTTTTTGTCATGATTTACTAAATCGGTTTGCTTTGCCATTGTGTCGTGAGTAGAGCCGATTTTATATGAACTCGATTTCCCTCTCTATGGGTGGAGGGTTGGTTTTCGTATCATCCATGTAAATACCATAAGGGGATCCCTGATGTCCTTGTGGCAGGTCCTTAATGGCTGTTTTTACGCAGTTGAGCTGTGGTCCATTCAGAGTACTGAGTCGGTTTCTGGCCTGCCTTTAGCTTGGGCAATTCGATGGAGAAATTTTGTGAAACCGGCAGCTCAATTGTAGGGCATTTATCTGGCCAATGTGACATTGCCTCTCTGAGGGTTTGTATATGTTTCTTTTGTTTCTTTGTTTTGGTCTCTTTGTCTTAAGTTGAGACGATTTTCTTTTTGGGCGTTTGCTGTGGTCAGGCGAGTGCGCTCTAGAACCATCATGACGTCGCAGCGCTTCTTGTTCGTTATTTATTTAACTGCTTGAAAATGAGAGGTTTTGTTGGTCGCGATTTCGTTTTTGAGTACTTTGGAGCTTCGAGTTTATTGTTTTGTGTCGAGTCGTTGGATGCTTGGAGCATATTGGGTGCCCGCCGAGAACGATGTATGTGGCGCTTTCGGGTTCTAATGAATACTGAATTCTCTAGGCTGCCAACGAATATTGGTGCTACCGTTTATGTATGACATTAGCTACGAAGCTCTTTGGAACCACTGTTCTCGTTCTCGCTTTCATGGTTGGTTGCTCACCTACGGGCTACGATGCGTGGCCGGAACAAATGGAAACTTTTCCCTGGGTGTATACGCCCGACCCGGATCGACCCGATTTTGTTGACGGTCGCTGGGAAACAGAAGACTGGGATTTCGATGATGGTACACGAAGTGGTTATTATCTCGAGAAACTCTTGAACTATTACAAGACGACTTCCCCTGAGGTCTCTGAACATTTTACCAGGGTTCAATCGAGTATTCCTACGTTGGGAGAGGGCGTTGTCATTTCTTTCGTGGGGGACCTCTTGCCCATCGTCGATAATCACGCGAATTTCGCTGACGCGATTGTGGACGTCGTGAGCGCTGATTATCGGGTCGCTAATTTAGAAACGCCAACTTCTCCGGGGCACCCGATACAAAGTTCGGGAGCACCACCCAAGTTTAACGAGCCGGTCGAACTTCTTGATGGACTGCCCTTTGATTTGCTGCAGCTCAACAACAATCACTCCTACGACGTTGGCGACGAAGGCATCGCCGCAACCAAACAAGAGGTTCTGGCCCGAGGTATGGAAACGACTGGCTTGGATGAGCATGCGCTCGTTACGGTGAAAGATACTCAAATCGGTTTTCTCTCCTACACCTGGGGGCTCAACGGTCGTGATGATGTGTCTACCCATGAATTGTTCATCGTTCCCTTTGGGCATATTGGCGAGGACATAGACTTAAGTACTATGGGAACTCAAATAGCCGCGATGAAAGAGCGAGGGGCCGAGTACATCGTGCTGCTTTTGCATTGGGGTTTTGAGTATGAATATTACCCAGAGCCTCATTTCATGCAGTTGGCGCGTCGTATGGTAGCGATGGGAGCTGATGTCATTATAGGACACGGCCCTCACGTGGTTCAGCCTGTTGAAGTGTGTTGGGTGAACCATCCTGATCAGGTGCCGGGTGTAGGTAACTGCTCTATCCAAACGTCAGATGGGCGCGCGCGCCGCGCGGCTATTTTCTATAGCTTGGGTAATTTCACATCTAGTATTCGAAGCCCGGCGGAGTTCGAAACTGGAATTGTTGGCCGAGTAAGTTTAAGTGGCGGCGATGTCACAGGACTTGGTTGGACGCCTATTAGTGTGAAGTATGACCCCACGGAAGTCGTGCCGACGGACGATAATCTAGATGATGCTAATTTCGCACAAGAATCGGAGCGGCTTAATAGTCACCTTGGCGCTGCGTGGCGTCTGCCATAGCGTTCTAGGTTCTGACTAAAATTGAGTTCTGGTCTACGTATTTACTCATAAAAACATGAATCACCCGTTTGGCATCGACATTGAGTCTTCCATGGGCTCCTTTGACGTTGTCAATCAGTAAGACATCGCCTGGGTGCCATCGGAAAATCGTGGCATGTTTAAAGAGCGTGTCGGTTACGTTAACAACTTCTTCAGGGCTCAGCTCGGGGCCATTCTGGATGGTGGTTTTCCATGAGTATTTTTGATGTTCGACGACGTTCTTACTGGTTAGCCAAGAGCTTAATCCAATGATGCTTTTGGATGTCAGATATTTACCGTAGGGCATTTGGTCCTTAGCAAACTCCTGGAGCATATATTTGACGTTGGCGAAATCATAGGCGCGCATCGCGCGAAAACAGAGCTCCCCAGTCGTGGGGTGTTTGGCAAAAGCCGCAGATTTAATTTGAATATGCAGGGAGCCACCTTTTCGCCAGAACAGGTCCACATCATCACGTTCCGATGCAATCGCTTCCACGATTTTCTTGTCGCCGGTCTGAAAAGCCACTTGCCAAGTGTTTCGTTTCTGCCCCTTCACAAGTGTTTTATTGGAATCGAGGTCGTCAAAGACATACTCATTGATGACTTCAGATTGTGATAGCTTCTCACGCAACTCAGCGGAGAAGTCTGCGGCAACTTTGGCGCAGTCAATGATAGGAGTTTGGCCAGCCAAGGCCTGCGTTTCTTGGCAGAAAAATGAAATGTATTCAGGTTGTTTGTACCAGAATGCGCTTTCATTATGGGGTGCAATCACCAGCTCCGGTGGGACCAGGGTGGGCTCCATTACGTTTTCACCGGTGGAGGCCCGCATGACTTCGCCATAGTAATGATTAGGGTCGCAGGGTTCGATGCCTAAGTTTCCGAGCAGCTTGTGAAAGGTGTCGATGGTTTTAATATCGCAGTCTCGAAATAAGAGGGCGCCATGCTCGGCCAAGAGCTGTCTAAGTTGATTTTGTTCAGCTTCAATCTCTCTAAGGAAATCACTGGAACTGACTTGAGAACTGGTGCTTAGAATCTTGGGCAAACCAGGGCTGTGTCTTAGAACTTCATCTGATGCAAATTCAGGAGATTCAAACCCCATGATAATTTTCCCCCTGACCCATAGTTTCCTCTGACTTTGAGGCAGGGTACAAGCAAAAACCGGCGTTACCCAGGAGTGATAGGTGGGTTTTGGGGCGTGAGATGGTGATTTAATTCATGTCTTGCCGGATTTGTCCTATCGGTAAATTTATTGGCGTTCTCTCAAAGTTGTAGCGTGACCAGTTTATGATTAAGGTCCTCCACCCCAGGAGGTCTCCAGAATGCGCACGAATAAAAACGATGAGATGGGCGACGAAATTGGCAACCCGTTTGAAACGCCCGATTTAGATATCCCAGAAATAAGCGATACAACTTATACGGCTGATAACATCATTCGTTTGCGTGAAATTGAACTCGAGCACAAAAAGGAAAAGAACAGGTTTATTCAATGGTGTGTAGGGGCCGTTGTGGGTGGAGCTGTGGCATTCGCCTGTCAGCAATACTTTATTCATCAAGATAAAATGCATGCTTGGTCGAAAGCGCAAGTGGAGATGGAAGTTTCCAAGCGGAAGCAACGCCTTGAAGAAATCAAAGAGTTCTCCAAACATCAGCAGGAATTCGCCGACAAGATCATGGATTTACTCGGTGAGGGGAAGGCATCGAACTACGCAAAGGTGTGCCGGCTTGCAACTTACATGTCGACAGTTCCTACATCGCCAGAGGTGCGTGCGGGTTGGAAAGAGTTTCTCGGTGATATGACGGTTCTTTTAAAATTGGCTGAGAAAAAACAAGTCGACGCAGCGAATGCGTCTAAGGTGGACAGCCTATCTGTGGTGAAGGGCAACGGTCTCTCCAACTCTGAAAAGCTCGAGCTAGAAGAGCTGCACGTCCTGAAGGCACACAAGCCAGTTTTATCGGCAGATCGGATGGAGCGGTTGCAAGAATTAGAGGCGAAAGCGCTTGAGATTCCCGTCATTCAGGTTCCAGATGACCTTTATGGAAACATTTCACGACGGGCCCATCGGCAGCAAATGAGAGCTCAATCTCAATTGGTACCCATGCTGGACATGATTAATCTGCCAGAAGCACAAGGGGACGATACTTAGCTGTGCCGTTGTGAAGTTTCGGGCATACGCTAAGTTGCCGTTTTCAAGAGGTTTTGAGCCGCTCTCCGAAATTTTAAGGATAAGGACTCTGAGGTTTCCCGCTCATTTGTTTGGGAGACGATGCAGGGAATTGATTGATATTCGATTTAAGGTTTTCATCAACCCGTCGATGGGCTTCGAGATACGGCATAACCTTGCACGTTTCATTTGGAAGTAGGGGCTGATGGAATCAATTAACTCACATTCACAATATGCATCCGATTGTATGAGTCGTCTCTCGCCTATTCTGGGGGAAAGCGAAGACAGAGAATCTGCTTTGAACTTTTTGCTTGAGACAACAGCTCAGGTTTCACCGCAAATGCGTGATGCGTTGACTAATGATTTATTGAAGTATTTTCAGCGTTATGGTGTTGAGGCCGTTATCAATCGCCAATTTTATAATTTGGGTGGAGGTAAGTTTTGGCATCCTGCGTGGCAGAATGTCGATTACTACAGTGAGCATTATAAAGCGAACAGCCGGTTCATTAATGTCCATCAGGATTTTTCGTTGTGTGAAACTTATCCCGTCGGTTCAGCTTCGGCTTGTCTTGTTTATACCAGTCACACGATTGAGCACTTATTAGATGAACATGTTGCTCATATGTTTGCCGAGGCTTATCGGATTCTAAAACCCGGGGGACGTATTCGGGTTACCTGTCCTAATATTGATTTGTATATTCGAGCCTATCTCAACAACGATGTATTTGTTTTTGGGGATGAGTCTCATTGTGCCGGCAGAAGTCTGGAAAATTTACTTTTACACGAATTTGCGAGTCAGCTTTCAGTCCCCAAGGGACAACCTAGCCCTACGGGTTTGTCTGATTTGGAATTAGCTGAATTGTTTCGTCAATCAAACATTGAACAAAGTTATGAAACGATTGCGCAAATGTGTGATTTTCAGAAGCAGCAGGCGTCGCCTGGTGACCACATCAATTGGTGGAATCATGCCAAGGTTAGCCGATTTCTCGAATCTGCTGGTTTCGATGGCGTGACATTCTCGGGCTACGGCCAAAGTTATGAAGTAGCTCTCCGGCACACCGCTTGGTTTGATCGCTCTTTACCCGACATCTCCTTGTATATGGAAGCCAGTAAGCCAGCTCACCTTGACCATTGATTTTGTTTCTTCATTTTAAATCTTTCTTGGGTTTAGGGTTGGTCTAGCGCCTTTAGACGTAATCATGTATGTCTAAATCATGAAGCTCACAATTACCCGACCCGACGATTGGCATATCCATTTTCGCGATGGTGACGCGTTGAACCTAACCGTTCCCCACACAGCTGAGACCATGGCTCGAGCCATTGCGATGCCGAACCTCAAGCCTCCGGTAATTAACACTGAATTGGCTCAGGCTTATTATCAGCGCATCCGTGAGAGTCTTCCCGAAGGCAATAGTTTTGAACCCCTGATGACTCTCTACCTCACGGATAAAACCACAAGCGATGAGATTCATAAGGCAGCCGATTCGGGTGTGGTTCAGGCACTAAAGGTTTACCCTGCGGGTGCCACCACCAATTCCGATTCTGGCGTGACCGATATTCGGGCCCGTTATCCGATATTTGAGACCATGGCTGAGCGCGGATTAAAATTGCTCATTCACGGTGAGGTTACGGATCCTCATGTGGATATTTTTGAGCGCGAAGCAGCTTTCTTAGGAACCTACCTAGAAGATATTGTGAAGAGTTTTCCGACCTTGCAGGTTGTCTTGGAGCATATCACGACAGCGGCGGCGACGGAGTTTGTTGAGGCAGCACCGGCTAATCTTGGCGCCACCATTACGCCTCAACATCTTCTTTTCAACCGAAATCATATGCTGGCTGGCGGAATCCGGCCTCATTATTATTGCTTACCCATTCTGAAAAAGAGCGATGACCAGAAAGCGCTCATTGCGGCGGCAACCAGTGGCAACCCCAAATTCTTTTTGGGTACCGATAGCGCGCCTCATAGCACTGCAGCCAAAGAGACAAGCTGCGGTTGTGCGGGTTGTTATACTGGTTTTGGTGCCATGGCCATGTACGCCATGGCGTTTGAAGAAGCCGATGCACTGGATAAACTTGAAGGCTTTTCCAGTTTCTTTGGTCCCGATTTTTATGGACTGCCTCGCAACACAGATACCATTACACTCGAAAAATTCGATTGGCAGGTTCCGGACCATTATATGTTGGGGAGTGAACCCTTAACGCCGCTCATGGCCAATCAGACTTTGACTTGGCGCGTGGTCGAATAGTCTCAGCAGGTTAGGGACTAACGTTGGTTTTGGTAGCTGGATAAAACAAATTGTCCAGCGGTCGTGTCGCGACAACTCCCTACAAAATCCTGAAAGCTGGCTGAGAAATCTTTCAGCTTGGGAACCGGTGCTGCACCATTGGTGAAGTTATCTGGCCAAACACTTATGCCCGCAAGGCTGCAGAATGCTAATTCTGTGGCGCCGAACCCTCCATCAGATTGAAGAGAACCGTTGTTCGTGTCTAAGGACTGTCCAGCTCTTTCGAGTATGTTTAAGACGTGTTGCTGTCCCACTTTGACATTTTCTGGCGTGATGGCCATGAGCTGACGCATGCCATCCATGATTTTATCACCAAACATAAACCAAAGGCCGCGTTCGTAGAGCGAAGCACCACTGATCATTTTGCTAACGAGATGTTTGCTCTCGGGGGCGAGCAGGGCAAGATAGGCGATTTGCCGCACTGCAATTCCCAGCTCTTGGTCGATGACTTGTTTCCAGTTTTCATCTGGGGCGCCCATTGCATATTCAAGAATTTCCCAGCTGTCTCTTAATACCTTGCCATCTGGCAGGCAGAGTAGTGGTACAGCGTATTTTCGTCTTCCACCGTGTACACCGCTTTCTTGCCCGACGTAGCTACTTTCGGAACGGTTTTCTCGGTCGCTGCGTAATTTCCCTACTGCTTTGGCGTGGTAGCCAGGCGCGTATTTGATTTCCTTGAACTCTATTTTCCCTTTTTCCAGGGCCCACCGACTTAATTCGCAGTAGTGAGAGTAAGGAATGGTGATGAGATGGGGAGTCTTTACGGACTTGGGGTCAATGGTCTTTGGGAAAATCATGACTGTATCCACAGCAAAAGAGAAACGAATGTTTGGAAGCTCGAATTGCGACCAACTGCCTTACTTATTGGTAATCCAAACCGCCCCATAGGGTGGAAGTTCTATGGTTTCACTTAAATTATCATAATGCGTATCGGTGAGTGCGTCCCGCCACACTTCTGTTGTAATGAGATTAAGCTCAACCAGTGAGAATCTTTGCGGCTTGTCTGAGATATTGTGCAGCGCGAAAATGTTCTGGTTTCGACTAGGACTCTCACGCCAGAAACCAAATATCTCATCGGTAAAGTGCAATGTGTATTGAGTGGCATTGGGATGAAAGGCTTCTTGTTGTGCCCGAATCTCAATACGCTTTTTCATTTCGTGAAAGACTTGTGCGTGATGACTCTTAGAGTTTTCCAGCTCAGCCTCTAAGGAATCACTGTCCCAACGGTGCCGATTGATTGACCGTGCCCGGCCTGTTTGTTCTCGCAGGACGTGGTCACTTTCTGTACCAAGGAGGCTGTGAATGTAAATTCCGGGTATACCCTCTAGGGCCAGTACAATCGTGTGAGCGCAAATAAATCGGTCTATCTGTAAATGGTCGGCCCCGTTTTTGATGGTACCTTTCAATGCATCAAAAAGAGAAATGTTGATTTCATAGGGAACATCTTTCCCATCGGACATGGTGCGGGTGGAAACGGAACCACCAAATGACCGCATGGTATCCAGCATGCTTTCGAGCTCGTTTTCTGTGAGCAAGCCTTCGGTTGGGCGAACGCCAATTCCGTCGTGTGAAGCGATGAAGTTGAAGTAGGTGCGGCCACGCCGCGCAGGAGGCATGGACATCATCCACGTCTTTAGGTGGGCGCAATTGCCGGTTAAAAGAGCATGAACCAAAAGAGGTGGTAGAGAGAAATTGTAAATTAAATGGGCTTCATTTTCGTTGCCGAAGTAACTTAAGTTTTCTCGATTGGGTACATTGGTTTCTGTGATAATGATGGACTCTTCTGCGAGGTTCTCAATGACCAGCCGAAGGAGTTTGATGATTTCATGTGTTTGTTTCAAGTGAACACAGGTCGTGCCCGCCTCTTTCCAAAGGAAAGCCACTGCATCCAATCGAAAGAGTCGAATGCCTTTATCAACATAGGCTTTCAGGATTTTCACAACCTCGAATAAGACTTCGGGGTTGGAAAAATCGAGATCGACTTGGTCGGGACCAAAGGTGCACCAAACCGAGCGCTCACCGTGAATGGTTTCAACTTTGGTAAGCAAGGGGCTTGAGCGAGGACGAACAACTTGGCTGAAGTCATCCCCGGATTCTGGCTCAATGAAGTATTCGGCACCGGGTGATTGGCCTTGGAGATAGTTTTTAAACCACAGGTGTTGGCTGGAGCAATGGTTCAGCACCAAGTCTGACATGAGTTTGAAGTTTTCGCCTATTTTTTCGATATCGTCCCAGTCACCCAGTTCAGGATTAACCGCCATGTAATCACTTATTGAAAATCCATCGTCTGAAGTGAAAGGGAAGAACGGAAGGATATGTACCCCGGTAAACGTTTCTGAGGCTCTCTTGATTAGAAAGTCATGCAAGGACTGCAGCGGTGGGCGGTCTTTGCTCATAACGGAATCACCATAGGTGATTAAAACGGCATCACGTTCATCCCACTTATTTTCTACCGCCGGAATACTGAGCTTATAACCTTTGAGACCTGCTTCTACCAATAGGCGTTCTGTGAGTGTGTCGGCTTGGCCAGCGCCATAAATCTCGGCCATATGCAAACGGATTCGTTTTCGTAAACGCTTAGATTCTGACTGGGTCGCTGCGCGGCTCGTGGTATTGCTTCCAAATTCTTCAGCATCCGCCTCAACCGCTTCGGATAGCATCTCGAATATATCTGGAATCGCAGAAACTACCCGTTGCCAGCTGGGCATGAACGGAGGGTCCATGGATTTATCCAGGAATTCATTACCTGCTTCCATAATATTTTCGGCAAAAACTTCAATGGCCCCAATTTCTCCGTGCCGGTCATAGGTAAGGCCGTTGATGATGGCGTCGTTGTTGTAGCTTTCAACCAAGTCCAGTGCGATGCGGTAGTAGGTTGCTTTGATGGTCCGGATACGCTCGGTTTCAAAAACCTCACCTTGCGTGGCCATTTTTCTAAACAGGGATTTTGTAATATCCAGACTCATTCGCGATAAACCTGCTTTTCGGTCTTCGGCGGAAAGGTCTTGATGTTTGTGGTCATAGTAATCCGCAACATCCACCTGACAGATTTGGCTGGTAGCATAGTTGCGATGCATCTCCGAGAGGATTCCCATTTCGAGTCCCCAGTCAGAGGGGATTCTTACGTTTTCAATGACATCACGTTGCAAAGCAAATTCGCCGGCGAGAGCGTAGCGAAAGCTATCGAGGTAATCCAGGTAGCGGTTGGGTCCGCATACTGTTCCCATAGCTCTCACCAAAGGGGTTACCAGTAGACGACAGACGCGTCCGTGCATTTTGTGATTGGCGGTCCGTGCATAGTAACCCTTGCAAAATTTGTAGCTTAGGCTTGAGTTGACTACGGGATAGATCAGCCGTGCGAGAAGGTCTCGTTTATAGGTAAGGATGTCACAATCGTGCAAAGCCACCGAGTGTGCTTTGCCCGTGGCGAGCACGTAGCCAAACATATACCAGACATTTCTACCCTTGCCCGGTTGATCCGGTGCTAACCCGTGGGATTGCAGTAAGGTATCGATGGCTCGAAGTCTGGGGCCATCGTTCCATAAAACGTTAGGGCGTTGTGGCAGTCGGCTAAAGAATTCAAGCGCGTGTCGAAATTGGTCTTCGCTGGCACGGTCAAGTCCTACAACAATTTGGTCGAGGTAAGAGACCTTCGTGAGTTCGTCGAGTATGCCCGATAAAGCGGGGCCCTCGAGTTCGGAATAAAGGGACGGCAGTACGAGCGCCATGGGGTGCTCGCGGCTTAATTCCATAAGCTCCGCTTCCAGGTCTTCGAGAGAGCGCGTGTGAAGCTGATGCAGTGTGGTTATAATTCCGTGCTGATGAAAGTCACCCATCTTTGGATATCCTTACGTCTTGTTTTGAATAGGTTTGGACCAGGTCAGAAATAACGTCATTCCAACCAAGCGGTCCTGGATGTGGTGCTCGAATAATATGGTCTCCGCCGACTTGAAGTGGCTCGGAACGGTGTGGATTGGGGATCACAACACCAATGTCTGCCTCTAAGAGCATGCCGATATCGTTGGGGCTGTCACCCAAAGCGACGATGGTCCACGAGATGTCTGGCTTCAGGGACCGATAGTAACTGACCAGT